>Ga0247825_10002961_pt1 | contig 11176 bp, 11 predicted proteins | sample 13C_Vanillin_Day_FD_194413 | JGI IMG/M metagenome (GOLD analysis project Ga0247825, IMG submission 194413) | Soil microbial communities from agricultural site in Penn Yan, New York, United States - 13C_Vanillin_Day48 | ecosystem: Environmental > Terrestrial > Soil > Agricultural land | place... | reverse complement strand
CCGCCGTGGGCGACCTCGACACTGATGCGGTAGTAGGTCGCAAGGTCGAACTCGTAGCCGCCGAACATGCGGGGCTGGAGCATGCGGTAGAAGCCGGCCTTCGTGAACGCCTCGTGCAGCTCCTCGGAGTAGAAGCCGCGCTTGTCCGCCTCGTCCTGGTCGGCGCACAGGAGGTCACAGAGGGCTACGGCGCGCTCGATCATCGTCTCGGGCGTGAGGTCGGGTTCCGGGATGGGAACGACGGTAAGGCGCGCGTCGGTGGCCATTGGAGGAGTTTACGACGGATGGAAGAAAGGTGGCTGGCTATCGCGGTTGGAAGAAGAAGACGACCCAAGCCACGAGTATGACAAAAGAGACGACGAATTTGATGTCCTTACCCGCGGACCTTTCCACCAGGTCAAGATCAAGATGGGGATAGGAAGGACGAAGAGCAATATGAGCAGGATGGTCACAAGGGTAGAGGGATCTTTGGTTTCCAAATCGGAAGCGAGTTTACTCGAGGGAATCGCAAGGAGCCAACAGGTAAGTACCGCTGCGTGCCTAGCATGCTAGGCACGCAGCAGGCCCCATCGTCTGCGCGCGACACCCCGTCTAAGGCAAATGTAGGTGCCCGCCATGGCGGGCACGTGACAGAACCGCGCGGCGTGTGCCACTCGGATAATTGGTTGTCTACCCGAGCTTCTCCAGCGGCGCGAAGCTGAGCAGCAGCTTCTTTACGCCACCTTCGCCCTTGAAGGCGACGGTGACCTCCTGGTCGGCGCCGTTGGCTGTGGTGGCGGCGTTGATCACAATGCCCTCGCCGAACTTGGCATGGCGGACGCGTTCGCCGGCGCTGAAGGACTGCGTCGATGCGCGCGTCTGGGGGTCGGGAGCGCCGACGCGGACCTTCGTAGGCTGGACGTCACCTCGTAGCTGCTGATTCCAGGACGCGGCGGCGCGAGGGCGTTGAGCGTAAGCGCCTTCCACGCCCTGCTGGGCCTGGTGCACCAGCTCCTGGGGCAGGTCCTTGAGGAAGCGCGACGGCGGGTTGTGGCTGCCCTGGCCCATGAGGGCGCGCCGGAAGGCCCGCACGAGGTAGAGGCGGTCCTTGGCGCGCGTAACGCCGACGTAGGCCAGGCGGCGCTCCTCCTCCATCTGCGAGGGGTCGTCGAAGCTGCGGATGTGGGGCAGCAGGCCTTCCTCCATCCCCACGATGAACACGACGGGGAACTCGAGGCCCTTGGCGGCGTGCAGTGTGATCAGCGTGACCGCATCGACTTTCTCGTCGTACTCGTCCGCGTCGGACATGAGGGCGACGTCCTCGAGGAAGCGCATGAGGGCGTGCTCGGGTTCCAACTCGTCGAACTGGGCGGCGACGTTGTGCAGCTCTGTGACGTTCTCCCAGCGCTCTTCGCCGTCGACCGGGAAGGCGTCCGTCAGGTAGTCGTGATACCGCGTCTTCTCGACGACCAGCGCGAGCAGCTGCGAGACCGTCCGGGAGGGGGCGCCGGCAATGAGGTCGTTGAGGATATCGAGGAAGCCTAAGAGCGAAACCTTCGCGGCGTTGGCGAAGGGGCTCTCGATCTTCGGGGCATCGAGGCTGGGGAAGAAGCCCGTTGTCATCGACGGCGCGTCTTCGAAGGGCTCCGGTTCGCGTGCTGCCGTCAACTCCTGCTTGCCTGAGAGAAGCTGCAGCGCCGTATACATCGGCACTTCCATCGAGGTCGCCCAGCGCTCGAGTTCCTGCACCGTGCGGTCGCCGATGCGCCGCGGCGGCACGTTGATGACGCGGTTGAGGCTGAGCGAGTCGAAGGGGTTGAGGACCAGGCGCAGGTAGGCGAGCAGGTCCTTGATCTCGCGGCGCTCGTAGAAGCGCGTGCCTCCGACGAGCCGGTAGGGCAGGCGGTCCGAGACGAAGCGCTCTTCAATCGCCCGGGACTGCGCGTTCGTGCGGTACATGACCGCAATATCGGCGAGGCGCATCCCGGACGTTCGAGCCAGCCGGCGCACTTCGTTGGCGACGAAGCCGGCCTCCTCCTCCTGGTTGTAAGCCTCGTAGACCACGATGGGGTCGCCGCGGCCTTTGTCGGTCCAGAGGTCCTTCTCCTTGCGCTGCTTGTTGGCGGCAATGATCTTCGTCGCGGCGTCGAGGATCGTCTGGGTGGAGCGGTAGTTCTGCTCCAGCTTGACGACCGTCGCCTTCGGGTAGTCGCGCTCGAAGTTGAGAATGTTGCGGATGTCAGCCGAGCGCCAGGAGTAGATCGACTGGTCGGGATCGCCGACGACGCAGATGTTGGAGTCGGGCGGCGGCGCCAGCAGGCGGGCGAGGACGTACTGCGCGATGTTCGTGTCCTGGAACTCGTCCACCAACACGTGCTCGTAGCGGTCCTGGTAGCGCTCGCGGATCCCATCGTTGTCCCGCAGCATCTCGACCGTGCGTACGAGGATGTCGTCGAAGTCCAGGGCGTTGTTCTCGACCAGCAGCGCCTCGTAGCGCTTGTAGCAGCGAGCCGTGATCTCCTCGAAGTAGCTGGCAGCGCTCTTCGAGAACGCTTCCGGCCCCTTGAGCTCGCTCTTGGCGTGGGAGATCACGCTGAGGATGGCGCGTGGCGGGTACTGACGAGAGTCGAGGCTGTACTCCGTGCAGACCTTCTTCATCAGCGACATCTGGTCCGAATCATCGAAGATCACGAACCGGTTCGACACGCCCACGGCCTGCCCATCGATACGGAGGATGCGCGAACACACGGCATGGAAAGTACCTAGCGTGACGCCGCGCGCGACACCGCCGAGCAGCGTTTCGACGCGGTCACGTAGCTCGCGCGCCGCCTTGTTGGTGAAGGTCACGGCCATGATGCGGCCCGGCGGCACGCCCGTCTCCGAGATGAGGTGGGCGATGCGGTGGGCGATCACGCGGGTCTTGCCCGAGCCCGGCCCGGCGAGGATCAGGAGCGGGCCTTCAGCGTGGACGACGGCGTCGTGCTGGGCGGAGTTGAGGCCTTCGAGGATGGACATGTGTTCGAGTTGATTTTAGTCGGGTAGGGAATAAAGGAACAGGGAACCGGACAAGGAACAGGGACAAGGTCAAGGGAAATCGACTATTGACCAGTGCCCCTCGACCTACGCTCCCACGCTATATTCCTCCCATGAACTCCACCCGCCACGGCCTCGTGATCGGCAAGTTCTATCCGCCGCACGAAGGCCACCACCTCCTGATCAGCACGGCCGCGGCTGTGTGCGAGCGCGTGTCTGTGCTGGTGCTTTCACATGAGGTGGAGTCGATTCCCCACGCGCTCCGCGTCGATTGGCTGCGGCGTATCCATGCCCACGAGACCAACGTCACGTTCCACGGCGTCATCGACGACCACCCCGTGAACTTTGAGGACTCTGCCATCTGGGACCTGCACGAATCGGTGTTTCGAGCAGGCACCGCTGCGATTACGGCCGAGCCCGTCACCGCCGTCTTCAGCAGCGAGCCCTATGGCCCGGAGCTGGCGCGACGCCTCAACGCCGTCAACGTGCCCGTCGACCCCGGCCGCGGCCTCGCGCCGGTGAGCGGGACGGCGATCCGGGCCGACCCGGTCGCGCACTGGCACCGTATGGCGCCGCCGGTGCGGGGTTGGTTCGCGAAGCGTGTGGTCATCGTCGGCGCGGAGTCGACCGGCAAGACGACGCTGGCCGCCGACCTGGCGGAGGCGCTGCGGCCTAGAGGCGGCGTCTACGGCCTGACGCGTTGGGTGCCGGAGTACGGCCGCGACTTCACAGTACTCAAGCTGGCCGCCGGCCGCGCCGCCGCGGTGTTGGCGGGAGAGTCGCCTCCGGAGATCGAGGACCTGAAGTGGCGGACGGAGGACTTCGTCGCGATTGGCGAGCGCCAGAACGCCATCGAGGACGAGGCGGCGGAGCAGGGCGGACCAGTGCTGATCTGCGACACCGACGCCTTCGCTACGGCCATCTGGCACGAGCGCTATATGGGTAGCCGCTCGCCGGAGGTTGAAGCGGTGGCACTCGATCACCCTCTGTATTTGCTCGCCCACCACGACGGCGTGCCGTTTGTGTCCGACGGCGTGCGCGACGAGGACGACCGGAGAGCGTGGATGACCGGACGCTTCGAGGAGCGCCTGCGGGAGACAGGCCGCCGATTTGTCGCGCTCCGGGGCACGAGGCATCAGCGCATGGCCCAGGGGTTCCATGCGATTGACGCGCTGCTGGATGAGGGCTGGTCAATGGCTGACCCACTGCTGCCGGAGAACCCCACTCCCTAACCCGCCCCGTTCACGGGGAGGGGAATCGAAACTCTACCCGCGGAGCCGGGCAGAATCATGAGGCTACGCTTGACAATAGTTTCTGGTTAGCGCAATTATTTCTTATTCCTGTAAGAAACGAGGCATCCAATGTCTGAGACCTCTACCCACCGGGCTTCTGTTGCATCAGCGCTGGCGTACAAGGACCCCGAAGCGGCGCTGGACTGGCTTTCGAAGGCCTTCGGCTTCGATATCGCGATGGTGATTCGGGACGATGCCGGCGCGATCATCCACTCCGAGATGAATATCGGAAACGGCTACATCATGGTTGGCAACGAGTGGCGGGAGCACATTAAGGCGCCGGGAAACATCGGCGGCGCCAATACGCAGACGGTGCATGTCCAACTCAGCAAGGACATCGATGCTCATTGCGAGCACGCTCGCGAGGCCGGGGCTCGCATCGATATGGAGCCGGAGACACAGTTCTACGGCGACCGCACGTATCGCGCTTTCGACCCGGAAGGGCACATGTGGACGTTTGCCCAGACCATCGAGGTGAAGTCGAACGCGGAAATGGAAGCGGCCCTGCCCGGCATCAAGATCACCGACACGCTGTGAGCGCGGCGACCCTCGACCTCGACCGCACGTTGGAGGCGCTGGCAGACCCGGCGCGCCGGCGGACGATCGAGCTGCTACGTGATGGGCCGAAGCGCGCCGGCGAACTCGCACGCGAGGTGGGCATCGCTGCGCCGGCGATGAGCCGTCACCTTCGTGTGCTAAGGCAGTCGGGCATCGTCGCCGAGGAGCACCCGGAGTTCGACGCCCGCGTGCGCATCTATAGCCTGAACCCGGCGCCGATTGCGGAGCTGAAGGACTGGCTCGCGCGCACCGAGGAGATGTGGGCGGCCCAGCTGCTTGGCTTCAAGGCCCATGTGGAGGATGGCGCCTCGAACCTGAGAACCCGGGAACCTGGGAACCCGCAAGGCAGGATTTAGCGTGGCTTCGAGCATTCTGGTCGCCATCCGCGTCGCCGCGACGCCAGAGCGGACGTTCGATGCCTTCGTCGGCGAAATCGGCGCCTGGTGGAGGCCCAACGGCCTATTTGATTTCACCGTCGGTCAGCACGGCATCCTGGCGTTCGAGCCAGGGCTCGATGGCAGTCTGACTGAGACGTACAGCGACGGGTCTGTGTTCGAGATTGGCCGAATAACGACCTGGGAGCCGCCATCCCGTCTCGCTTTTACGTGGCGTCAGGCCAGCTTCTCATCAGAGATGGGGACGAGCGTTGAGGTGAGGTTCGAGCCCGTGGGCGCCGAAACGCGGGTTACCGTAGAGCACTTCGGCTGGGAGTCAGTGCCGAGCGAGCATGCCGCCAAGCACGGCTTCCCGAGCGAATTCTTCTTGCAGCGTCACGCCGAGTACTGGCGTGCCCTGCTGCGCTCTCTGCAGTCGACCGCAATAGAAAGACAGGAAACGATATGAGCCAGACTCCGGACCTATTCCTGATCCAGCGCTACGACGACGCGATGGCGGCGATCGAGTGGCTCGAACGCGCCTTCGGCTTCGAGCGCGAGTTCGTCGTCCCCGGCGAGAACGGAACTGTCACATTTGCAGGGCTCAGCTTCCAGGACGACGTCTTCGGCACCGGCACGAAGCGCCCAGACGTCGACCACGCCATCTGCTTCCGCATCGAGGATCCGGATGCTCACTACGAGCGCGCGAAGGCGGCCGGCGCGGAGATTGTCGAGGCGCCGCACGACGAGGACCACGGGCGCTTCTACGTCTGTCGCGACATCGACGGGCACATGTGGAGCTTCGGGTCGCACGGCGTGCCGAAAGAGCCGGGCTGCGACATCGCTCCGGTGGTCGGCTATCGGGACGTCTGGGCCGGCATTCGGTTCATGGTCGAGGCGTTCGGCCTCGAGGAGCGCGAGGTCTACAAGGACGACGCCGGCAACCTGGTGCACGCGGAGATCGGGCTCGGCCACGGCGTGGTCATGCCGACGACCACCGATGGCAGCAAGGGCGATGACAACCCGTGGGGGCGCACGAACTTCGGCTTCTCGGTCACCGTCGATGACCCGGACGCCCACCACGCGCGGGCAGTCGCAGCCGGCGCCGAAATCGTGAGCCCCCTCGAAGACACGGACTACGGCGCCAGAGGCTACAGCGTGCGCGACCTCGAAGGGCACCTGTGGCACTTCGGCACCTACCGGCCGGCAGGGACGAGGGCGTAGTCTCTGAACACGACCGTAGCCGTGCCTTGCCAGGCTAGGCGGCATACGTGGACCCGAGAAAAATCCGGACAAACACGGGACCGGGGCCCGAAAGCCGCGGCTGCGGTGTTGCGTGGGCTACCCAATACGGCAACGCCCTCTTATCAAAACTAACCATTGCAGCGGCATATTATGTCCAAAGACGCGTGCTACAATCGCCGAAGCTAAATTGCTCCTTTCACGGATGAACTAATGACCGATCTCCTCGTCAGCTGGCCCGGCGGCAGCTTGGAATCCGCCCTTCGACTCGGTGCACTTATCCTCATCGCCTACGCCCTCGTCCTCTGGCTCAGCGCCGTCGTTTGGGTCTACCGCGACATCCGTAACCGGACTACGGACCAGGGATCGCAGCTTATTGCAGTCATCCTGGTCGCCGTATTCAACGTGCCGGGCCTCGTGGTCTACCTCGTGATCCGGCCGCAGACCACACTCGCCGACGCCTACGAGCGTTCGCTCGAAGCCGAGGCGATCCTGCACGAGTTGCAGCTGACCGCGAACGCCTGTCAGAGCTGCCGCCGGCCGATCGACGAAGACTTCAACGTGTGCCCGTACTGCCGCGTCGTACTGCGCGAGCCCTGTCGCACCTGTGGCAAAGCCGTGCGCACGAGCTGGGCCGCATGCCCCTACTGCGCATCCGACCGCGTGCCATCCCGCATGCAGCCGGCGCCAACGAGCGCAATGCCGGGTGATGGTGGCTTGCCCCCGCGCCGCGCCGCGACACAGGCACAGCCGCAGCGCCGTCCTCAGCAACCACCGCAGGCCCGCCACGAAGACGACGGCCTGCCGCGCCGCCCCACCGCCCCGCAGCAAGTCGACTAGGCGTCGGTTCTCCGAAACACCGGTTCGAGTACGTCGCCCGGCCACGGCAAACGCGCGAAATCGTATTCGGCATTGCCTTGCAGAGAGTCGAACTCACCGCGGTCGATCCAGCGGTGGTCCAGAAACAGAGCCGATCCGTCTCGTTCCGGCAACCTGACCGTTTGCGGCCAAGTTGTGGGGTGGCCGAGGAAGACGAAGCCGACGCCGTACATGCTACGGTTGCGCCAGAACTGGTCGATGCAGAGAAGGCGTCCCAGTCGAATTTGAAGTCCGCACTCTTCGCGCGTCTCGCGAATAGCGCAGTCCTCGAGCGACTCTCCTGCTTCGAGTCCACCGCCAACGTAGCCCCAATCGCGGCCTCGCGGATGCTCCTGCAGCACAATGAGCAACTTGCCGTCAGGCGACATGACTGCAACACCGCACCCCGCGATGAGCCTGTGACGGCCGGGTCGATCGTTCAAAGGTCTAGCTCAGCTTGCGTGACAGAGCGGCGAAGTCGATGCGGCCATCGAGCGCGGCTAATACCGCCGCGGCCTTGCTTTCGCCTCGGAAGCGGCTGGCCGTCCAGATGTCTGACAGGGCAGCGACCGTGCCCGGCGTGTCGTGAGGAGAGAGCAGCAGCGTGGTCGTGCCGTGATTCGCGCGGTCGATGATGTAGGGGCTGGGCTGCTTGCCGCCCGTGATTACGAGGCATGCTGCTTGCGTTTCGATCGCGACCAGGTGCAGGTCCGTCTTGTTGAAGGGCGCGAGCACGGCCTTCGACGCGAATCGCCGGAAGTGGGGTCGCGCCGGGTCGGCGTAGACGGGCGCGATGAGCACGTCATCGACAACCTCGTCCGCGTTTTCGGCCGCGAAGAGCACCTCGGCGTTCAGCGTCGCGCCGATCTCCGATACCGAAGGCGCAGTCAGCGCCCGGTCTTCAGGCAGGAGTGCCAGGGGTCGCATGCCGGCGTTTGTGATATCCCGCGCAGCATCCTCGATGCCGCCCGGGTTGATGGCGATAGCGATCGTGCCGGCGAGCTGCTCGCCCAGCGACGCGGCCAGGGCTTTGTCCTCGTCCGTGGGAGCGCCGCGCAGGGCGATGACGGCCGGCGTGTTCGCCAGCGGCGTCGCGCCGGCATCGAGTTCGACGATCAGCGTTTCGTTGCCGGCGGCGGGCGCTGCCTGGGCGACGGGCGTGCCGGGCGAAGACGCGAACAAGTACGTCGCGAAGGTCGTTGCGTCTGCGCTCGCCGCGTCGCCGGCGCCGCTGCGCACGAGGCGGACGCGCTGGCCCTCCCGCGCGAACCCGTGGGCAAGGGCGACAGCGGCGGTGGTCTTACCGGAGGCGGGCTTTGTGGACACGATCTGCAGCGTCGGCATGTCGTCGGGATTATAGCAACGCCCACTCTTAGGCGAACCCCATCCCAGGTTTAGCGGCTTCTTAACCTCCGCGCCTGTTCGGCGATCATCACGTTAGGGACGCGCTGATAAACTCGGAACGATGGCAACGGCTCCAGAAACATCGATAGGCGAGGTACTCGAACGCGCAATGGCCGTGCTCGATCAGCGACCGTCTGCGCTGATCACGGATGTGGATGGCACGCTCAGTCACATCGTACCGAAACCGCAGGACGCTGTGGTTAGCATCGAAATCAAGGAGAGCCTGCGACGCTTGCTGCCCCGCCTGGACCTCGTCGCGGTGGTCACCGGACGCGAGAACGAGGTGGCAAGACGCATAGTCGGCGTCGAAGGCCTCACGTACATCGGCAGCTATGCCATCGACCCAAGCGCGCCACTTCCCGAGGCAACAGACATTCGCTCCGCCCGCGAACAGGTGCTGCCCTTTCTGCCCAACCTGCCCTGCGTCACGCTGGAACTAAAGGACGTCAGCTTCGCGCTGCACTATCGCAACTGCGAGGACCCCGCGGACGTGCGATCGAGGCTCATCGAGTTCGTCGAGCCCATCGCGTTACATAACGGCGCGAAGATCATGGAAGGCAAGCAGGTCCTCGAGGTTGTGCCAGGCTCGCTGCCGGACAAGGCAAGCTCCTTCTCGAGGCTGATCGCTGATGCCGGACTCAATGCCGCCGTGTTCGTGGGCGATGATCTGGCGGATGCGGCCATCTTTCGCGAGATCCGCCGCCGTAGACGCCACGGGTTTGTTGGACTGGGCATCGGTGTCGTCGACGACGAAACGCCGTTGGCTGTGCGAGAGTCGGCGGACGTGACAGTCGACGGTGTCGACGCGGTGCAGACGTTCCTGGTCGCGCTCGCTGATTTGGTGTCGGCGGCGAGGCCGCTGGCGAAACCCGAAGACTAGGGAAACAGGACGGGTTGCACGCCTTCGCTTTGGCCTGATGTGCCGTTGCGCTTTGGCGCGGCCGCCTTCGAGCGGGAGCGACGCTGGCCGGGCGCGTCGACGCGGGCGGGGAAACCGCCATCTGCGACCTTGATGACGAGTGCATCACCCTGCCCGACGGCGCCAATGCTGCTCACGACGGTGCCGCCCTTGTGCACGACGGCGTAACCACGGTCGAGCGTGGCCTGCGGGTCCAGAGCCTGTAGCTGGGCCTGGCATCGGCGCAGATGGTCGCGACGCTGCCGTTCCTGGGCGGCGACGGCGCGGAAGGTGCGCTGAAGCATGTCGTCGATGCGCTGGCGCTGCCGGTTCACGTCAGTGGCCGTGCGCCGCGAGCGGGCGAGGAGGGTCTCGACCCCGCTGCGCTGAAGGTTGATGCGCTGCTCCATGCCGGCGACCGCGTAGTTGAGGACGCCGCGCACCCGCGAGCGGATGTCGAACGTGTCCGGCGCCACCAACTCGGCCGCGGCCGATGGGGTGGGCGCGCGCAGGTCGGCGACGTAGTCGCAGATCGTGAAGTCGGTTTCGTGGCCCACGGCCGAAACTACGGGGATGAGTGACCCGAAGACGGCGCGCGCCACGGGCTCCTCGTTGAACGCCCATAGCTCCTCGACCGAGCCGCCACCGCGGGCAACGATGATCACGTCGAGGTCGCCGAGTTCGTTCAGGGTCTCAATGGCGCTGACGATGCCGTACTGGGCGTCGGGGCCCTGCACGGACGTGGGAGCGAGCACCACCTCGGCGAGCGGCCAACGCCGCGTTAGCACGTTGCAGATGTCGTGGAAAACGGCGCCCGCCTGCGACGTGACAACGCCGATGCGCTTCGGAAACACCGGCAGCGGCCTCTTCCGAGAGGCGTCGAACAGCCCCTCCTCTTCGAGCTGGGCCCGCAATCGCTCGAATTGAGCATGACGCAAACCGACGCCCTCGGGCTGGATAAAGTCGACCACCACCTGCAGCTCGCCGCGAGCCTCGTACACACTGAGGCGGCCGTGGCAGACCACCTGCGCCCCCTGCGTGAGGTAATCGAGCATGCGACGCTTTTGAGCAAACTGAGGCCGGAAGAAGACGCCGCGAATCTGAGCGCCGGCATCCTTGAGGGTGAAGTAGGTGTGGCCGGAAGGCTGCGTGCGCGGCCCGGAGACCTCGCCGGAGATCCAGACGTCGGCCAGGAGCATGTCTGTCTCGATCAGCTCCCGGAGGTAGGACATCGCCTGGGTGACGGTGAGGACCTGCATGAGGGAAGTATAGGGTCAAGGTACAAGGGCCAAGGTTCACGGACCCGGGAACGACCCTCCTGACCCTTTACCCTTTAAAATTACTACTAAAGGGGCTATGCACTTGACTGGATGTGCTATAGTTGGCATCGCTGTGGCGGATTAGCGACCATGCCGGTTAGCCAGCAGCCCGGATTGGAGTCAACCTCTTGCCCCGCCGGCTCCCATCCGAAGCTGTTTCGCAGTCCTGGTCTAACCAGCGCAGGTAACGGTTCTCCTCCTCAACGGGTCAACGATTCG
>Ga0247825_10002959_pt1 | contig 11197 bp, 10 predicted proteins | sample 13C_Vanillin_Day_FD_194413 | JGI IMG/M metagenome (GOLD analysis project Ga0247825, IMG submission 194413) | Soil microbial communities from agricultural site in Penn Yan, New York, United States - 13C_Vanillin_Day48 | ecosystem: Environmental > Terrestrial > Soil > Agricultural land | place... | reverse complement strand
AGGAAACGGCTCCGGCGCAGTCGACCATCACACCCGCGGAATCGCCCGCACGATCCGCCCACTCTGCCGGACCTTTATCGCGCACCCCGATCACCGGCGAGACATGCTCATCGACATCCCCGACATCAAGGCCACCCACTACCAGTTCGCATTCAAACGCCTACGCAAACATGGCGACCCGGACGATCCGGGACAAAAGTACGCCCGTCGAGCTCAAGACCTTCCGTGTCGATGACGCTAAATCCACGATCCGTGCCGATTGAGCGATGCAGTTCCGCCTTCCGAACCTCCCCATGGGTACCGGAGCGTACAGGCATGGTCGGGTCAGGTGCCGAGCGCAGTCAGCATCAGCGGCAGAGTCGCGAGCGCAAGGATTGTCTGCACAGCGGTGATCGAACCCATCAGTTGAGCATTGCCGCCCATCCGTGTGGCGAGGATATAGGCGGACGGCGAGGTGGGTACCGCGCAGATGATGATGATGCTGTCGAGCGCAACGCCGCGGACACCGAGCAGAGCAGCGATGCCGACCGCAGCAACCGGGAGGGTCCCGAGCTTGAGGATCGACGCGAGTGCTACGTGCGGGAGGTCCGTGCGTCGCAGGCCAGCCATTACGGACGCGCCAGCAACCAAGGTTCCGCAGGCCAGGGCCGGTGCCGCAAGCGTCGAGATCGTCGATGCGGCGTACCCGGGAAGCCTCACAGCGAGCAGATTGAGCAGCAATCCCGCGAGGCAGCCCAAGACCAGAGGGTTGGTGCACAACGCCCGTACCAGCGGGACACGGCTCGCTTGACGGTCCTGGTCACCGAAGACCGACAGCGCGGTCACACACACGATGTTGACCGTCGGCACCATCACCGCGGCGGCGAGTGCGAATGTCGCCACCCCGTCCTGGCCGTGCAGCGCGAACACGAGACTCAGGCCGATATAGGTGTTGAGGCGTGTGCTTCCCTGGATCATCGACGTCAGTGCCGGGCCGTCGAGGCGAAGCGGGCGCCGGCACACGATCAGGATGCCGGTCATGACTGTGACCGGAACGATTACCGCGGCGGCGATCGGCAGGACCGGAACCGTGGTGAGGTCGACGTCGGCGAGCGAGTGCACGAATAGTGCCGGGGTGAACACGAAGTAGGTCAGGGACTCGAGTCCGCGCCAGAACGCCGCGTCGGTCAACACGTGCCGTCGCAGGGCGAGGCCGAGTACGAGAAGCAGGACTATCGGGACGATTGCGGTACTGACTGCTGACACATCTACACCCTCCTGGCGGGTGGGATGTACAGACCGTCCGACCAGGTGATGAGATCGTCGAATGTTTGCGCGGCCAGTAGCTTTCTGCTCGCATCTCCTCGATTGACACCGATGTCCTCAGGGGTTGCGAAAAGACCGTCCCTCCGCATCTGCTCATCTCGCGACCGATCTCGGGACAACGCGAGCGGCGTCGCTCCAGCTGCCCAGGACACGGCAGCTTTCCGCTCTTCGAGATCTCTGGCCTTGAGCAGGTAGGCGACACCTTGTTCAGTGACAATATGAGTGATGTCGTCACCGTAAATCATTACCGGTGCAGCATCGAACCCTGCCTCGCGACCTACCTGTACGGCGTCTAGTGACTCGACGAAATGTGGAACGCCTTTGCTGCTTTGGGTCTGCACTATCTGGACAACTAGCTTGCGGCCGCGGCCGTCGTTTGATTCGGCCATGCTAGCCCATGCTGGTGAGCTGTGCCGTCTCCCTCCAGGGTTGTTCCCGAGGTTCAGGGCTCCGCCGAATCCCGTGATCCGGCCGGCGGTGACAGTCGAGGAGTTCCCAAGGGAGTCTATTTGCAGTGTCGAACCGATGAACATGTCAGTGCCGTAGAGTCCTACCGTTTGAGCGGCCATTCGATTCGAACGCAGTGTGCCGTCCGCTCCAACGGGAAAGACCGTGGGCCGGGCATTGACGTAGTCGTTCATTCCGACTTCTCCTCCGAAAGGCATCACGGATCTCATCCAGCCGGTCTCGATCGCCGGAATGAGTGTGGGGTGGGGATTGACGGCCCAGTCGAGACAGATTCTTCCTCTCAGCCCTAATGACTCACCGCATGTCGGAAGAAGTAAGTCGATCGCTTCCGTGTTGTATCCGATGCCATGGTTCAAAGACGTCACCGAATGGCGCTCGTACAGCCGGATGGCGGTCATCGCCATCAATACCTGGGTGTCGGTGATCTTCGCAGGGTCCCGGGTGAACAGCGCCTCGAGGTGATAGGGGCGGTCGGCTTCGACTACGACATCTACCCACGTGCCGGGTATATCGACGCGGGGCAGGTCGGCGGTATTGACGATTTCGTTGACTCGCGCGATCACTACACTTCCGCGAAACGTTTTGGCCTCCACGATTAACGGCGTTTCTTCCGTGTTGGCGCCGGTGTAGAGATTGCCATCAGTGTCGGCCATTTCCGCGGCCACCAACGCCACCTGGGGGGCCAGATCGAGGTACATCCGTGCATACAGCTCGAGGTAAGTATGGATTGCGCTCGTCTGAAGCGTATCCTCAGTAATCGCTCGTACAACCTGTTGTGGCAACGGTCCGCAATATGCAAAATCCGCGCGGCGTGCGAGCCCCGACTCGAACAGATCAAGATGTTCCTGGCCGTGAGACACGGCATCACCATGTGAAGATCGTGGATACGACGAGGACTTACCTGCGCGAGTGAACGAGACAGGTAATCTGCTTGCTTCTGGTTGTTACCTTCGAGAGCGACCCGGTCTCCTGGTTCGAGCACTCGCTGCAGAGCGTCCACGGTGGAGGCAGGGTCGAGCACTTTCCCTTGCATCATCTGGGCTATTGAGCGAAGGCGCTCGTTTCTGGTCCGTGGCATGGGTCGGCTCCGAGACTGGGTAGAGGCGCGAATGACGCCGTTTGGTTCACTTTGCTTGGGGTACGTTGTGGTGGCTCCCGGCAGGCGGCGGCGCCGTTGGGATTTCGGATCCCTTCTCGCGGAAGCCTTCAAGGCGCCTCAGGCGTAACGGCCAGCCTTACAACGTGATTGGGAACGCATCACAATGCCCGTCCTCGGCTTCTATGACGGCAGTGCCCGAGGAAGGTCGAGAAGGTGGCCCATGCGGTCTCGCTTAGTGCGCAGGTAGCTCAGATTGTCCGGGGTCACAGCCGGGGGCAACTCGACCCGTTCGGTGACTTGTATTCCGCCGGACCGTACTGCCTCCACCTTGTTCGGGTTATTGGTGATCAGCCGGATCTTATCGACTCCGAGGTCCTGAAGTATCGCTGCGGCCACACCGAAATCGCGGCTGTCTACGGGAAGGCCCAACCGTAGGTTGGCTTCAACGGTGTCACATCCAGCCTCTTGTAGAGCATAGGCAGACAGCTTGAGACCGAGTCCGATACCACGTCCTTCATGCCCCCGCATGTAGATGAGAACACCGACCTCTTCCGCGACGATGGCCTGGAGCGCTGCGTCGAGCTGGTGGCCACAATCACATCGGCGGGATCGAATGAGATCCCCGGTCAAACACTCGCTGTGGATCCGCGTCAACAGACCGCTGGACCCTAGTGCGACCTCTCTAATTTCACCGTGAGTGAGGACCAGGTGCTCAACGCCATCTGCGTTTGACAGGTAGGAACGTACCTCGAAGTGTCCGTAATCGGTTGGGAGATTAGCTGAGCCACCGAATCTGACGGTCGTCTCGGTGTTCCGGCGATGCGCGATAAGGTCAGCGATCGTGATCATGGGGATGTTGTGGTCGGCCGCGAATGCGGCGAGGGTCTGACCGGACATAGGGACACCATTGTCGGCAACAAGCTCAGTGATCACCGCGACCTCACGGCAACCGGCCATCCGTACCAGGTCGACGGATGCCTCGGTATGCCCATCGCGTTCCAGGACACCCCCCGGGCGAGCGCGTAACGGAAACACGTGGCCGGGACGCCGCAGATCTTCGGGACGGGTGTCTGGTGAGGCAAGAGAGTGGACTGTCTTTGTACGGTCTTTCGCCGAGATGCCCGTTCCCGCTCCGATAGCATCGACCGTGATCGTGAACGCGGTGCCGTGGTTGTCAGTATTGACTGGCACCATGAAGTCCAGCTTGAGGCGATCGGCGATCTCGTTCGACATCGGTGTGCACACGATTCCGCTGCCGTGGCGAAGGAAGAATGCCATGTCATCGCCATCGAGGTACTCAGCCGCCATGACGAGGTCGCCCTCGTTCTCCCGATTTTCGTCGTCGGCGACCAAGACCATGCGGCCTCGCGCAATCGCCTGCACTGCCACGCTGATGGCGACCTGTGAATTCATCTCGTACTCCATTGCTGAGTGTTGGTAAAGGGCACCCAGTTCCGCCTCGACCGGCGTTGGTACCGGTGTAGGTGCGGTCGTGGTTCTGAGACTGCCCACATGACCTTGTCGCGGTGACCTTCCGCCGCGGCCTGGTGGCTCGCAGCAAGGCTTGTTGAAACGTGATCCTCGACGTGGAGTCCGGGACCAGTAAGTTGGCGGCCGAGCCGGGGTCCAAACTCAGCACCCGTTGCGTGTCGTTCTCGCCTGGCGTTCTGCTGTCCGCACTTGAAATGATCCGAGGCGGAGGGCCGGCACCAGGTAGTTATCTGTGACACCGACACTCCACGTCAGGTTCGGTACGGCTCAGTCCCGCGAGGTGGACCGCACCCCGCCGCGAGGGTCAAAGCGGCCACCGTCGAGATAACGCGCAAGTCGAGTGCGCAAACCTGGCCGGGCTAGCGAGGACACGAGAGTCGCCATGTCGGCATTGTCGTCAGTTTCCGTAGCAGTGGAAGTCCGCTCGAGCACCATGGTCACCGATGGCGTATCGAGACCAGCTGTGGCTGCGACGATCTTCTCTACCTCTGCCTGCTGGTGCTCGCGCGGAACAATGACGGTCGCAAGCCCTAACCGCAAGGCTGTCGAGGCATCTACATCGCGAGACTCCAAGAGGAGATCCCGGGCCGCGTGGGGTCCGACGATCGCGGCAAGATGCCGGGTACCGAGGGCCACCCCGAACCTGAACCCTGGAAATCTCATCGAGGTTCCTGGATCCAGCAGTCGGTAGCCGCAGGCGGCGACGATGTCGGCGCCGGCCCCGACCGCCTTTCCGCTCACACAGGCCACGGTGAGAAACGGTGCCCGGCGCAGCCGTTGGAGTAGTTGTTCGATTCGGACGAAGCGGAGTAGCAGGTCTCCCTCAGAGCCGTCCAGAACTCCCTCCATGTCGAAGCCACCACAAAAGTGGCGGCCTTCGCTTCGCAGTACAAGTACCCGGGTGTCTTCGGCGCTCACGTTCTCGAGCACCTCCAGGAGTTGTTCGACTGTGGCCGCGTCGAGCGAGTTTGCCCGCCGCGACCGGTCGATCGTCACGGTGACGACCTCTCGTGATCGTTCGACACGCACATCGCCGGTCTTCTTGGAATCATCGATCGCAACGTTCATCGAGCCACTCCTTCATTACTTCGTCGTTGTGTTCTCCCAGCATGGGAGGGGTTCGTAGTTCTGTTTCGTGACCTGTGATCGGCACCGGGAAGGTGATGGTGTCGGTCATGACTCCGTTGGGCAGACTGAGCGGCTTGACCAGTCCCATTGCCGCGACATGCGGATCGGCGAGGATTTCGGAGAAGGTGTTGATCGGTGCGCAAGGCACACCGGCTTCCTCGAAAGCGGCCAACCACACTGTTGCCGCTTTCTCCAAGAACCGGGTGGCGAGAACCTGGGCGAGGGTGTCCTGGTGGCGGGCCCGCAACTCCTGAGTTTGGAACCTTTCGTCATTCACAAGTTCGGGCAGGCCAACGACATCGCAGAATCGCTTCCACAAGTCGTGAGTTCCCGCTGCCACCACGAAACTCTTGTCCGAGGCCTGGAAAGCCCTATAGGGCGCGTTACGCGGATGGGCCGAGCCGAGGCGGCGCGGATCATTACCTGTGCCAAAATACTCGCTTGTCTGTAGCGCCGAGATCCCTAGGAGCGTGCCGAGCATGGAGCAGTCAATTCGCCCGCCTTTCCCGGTACGTGTCGCGCGATGCACGGTGGCTGCGATCGTGTATGCGGCGTAGAGGCCGGCAACGAAGTCGCCAACGGGTACTCCGCATTTGACCGGCTCACCGTGTTCATCGCCGGTGACGCTCATTAACCCGGAGATGGCTTGTACGGTGACGTCGAATGCGCCTCGCCGGGAATAAGGTCCGACCTGGCCGTACCCGGAGATTGAACAGTAGACAATCTTCGGGTTGGTGTCGGCAAGCACGTCGTAGCCTAGGCCGAGACGATCTAGTGTTCCAGCACGAAAATTTTCGACAACGACATCGGCCGTGCGGGCAAGTTCGAGAACCGAGGCTTTGTCATCGGGCGATTTCAGATCGAATGCGACGCTGCGCTTGTTGCGGTTGATGGAGGCGAAGTTGCCGCTGTAGCGGGACGGTCCCTCGGGTGCATCCATCAACGGGGGCCACTGGCGCATGCCATCGCCATCACCGGCGCGCTCGACTTTGACGACGTCCGCTCCCAAATCGGCGAGCAAAGATCCGGTGAACGGGCCGGCAGCTATCTGCCCGAATTCGAGCACGCGCAGCCCTGCCAAGGGGGCTTCGGTCGTGTTGGTGTGCATCACGCACCTGCCTTCCGCAATCCGGCCTCGACCATCAGGGGCATGACCTTCTCACCAAAGATCTTCAGATCGGGCAGATAGTCGTAGAAGTTGACCTGCATGCCATCGCAACCAGCGTCGTTCAGTTTCACGAACCACTCGACGATCTGCTCGGGGGTACCTACCAGGTGGACGTTGCCACCGACGACCCACTGTGCCCGACTGTGGCCACGCCAGGACGCGTTGTCCCCGCCCGTGAACCCGGCGACGAAATTGTCCGCGGCGATGGGGTCCTCGTTCTCGAGGATGGCGTGATACGCCGCCCACGCCTCCTTCTCGGTCTCGCGGCAAATGACGTGCGGATTGATTACAGTGCGAACGTCGCGACCGTGTGCCCGGGCAAGGTCCTTGATCTTCTTGTTGTGTGCGGGCAGTGTCTCGACGGCCCGGTTAGGATCCGCACCACCAGGGCTGGTGATGAAAATCAGATCTGAGTATCGTGCGGCGTATTCGAGACCAGCCGGTGAGGACGCGGCATTGACCATGACCGGGCGCCCGTGGACGGGCTTGGGCAAAATGTGCGCGTCCTGCATGGACCAGTGCTTGCCCTGCATCGTCACGTTGTCATCGCTCGCCCAGAGCGTTTCCATCATGTCGGTGAATTCGGCCGCCATGGAGTAGCGCAGTTCGTGTTCGATCGGGTCGAGCCCGAACATCCGGTACTCGCTGGGCTTGTAGCCGGTCACGACGTTAAGGCCCCAACGACCGCCGGAGATGTGGTCGATGCATGCGCCGTACTTCGCGAGATGGACCGGATGCCAACCGTAGAGAACATGCACGGTGCTGATCAGCATCAGCTTTGAGGTTTGGGCGGCGAGTGCGGCCGAGCTGATGAGCGGATCGAGCTCATGCTCACGGAAGTTCGTGTCGCCGCCGTACCCGCCTTTGCCGAGCCACTGTCCAAGGCCGAAGGCGAGGTCGAAGCCGTACTTCTCCGCTTCGATCGCGCACTTGGCGTTGTACTCGTAGGTCCAGGTGGTGTCACGGGGCGCGGACGACGGGCTCCATGCGCCCTCCTGCAACGGCAGGAATAATCCCAGGATCAGCTTGTTTTCCATTGCTGCGGTCAGCGGCGAACTGGGCGCCAGCGCGGTTGCCGGGGTGAGTGACGTCGACATTGGTCAACCTTTTCTGCGTAGGGTGGTTAGGAAGCTGTCTGCCAGTCATGTACCGGCATCGGTGTGTCGTGCGTGTCTGTTGGGTCGTCAACGCTCGGCATGAAAAACAGTGCCAGGAAAGCGATTAGACACATTCCCATCAGATAGAGAGCGATTGGCAGCGTGGAATTGAAAGTGGCCATAAAGGCAGTGGCAATCAGTGCAGCTGGGCCTCCCGACGTGATCGAGGACAGCTGGTAGCTGAGCGAGGCGCCGCTGTAGCGAACTTCGGCTGGGAAGCTTTCAGCGATGAAGGAGCTCTGCGGTCCGTACTGCATGTCGTGGACGACAAGCGAGAGTACGATCCCCGCAACCATGAGTGCCGTGATACCGGAATTGAGCAACCCGAAGTATGGCAACGCGAAGAGGAACATCACGATGATGCCGATTTGCAGCATCCTCTTGCGACCGATTCGGTCGGACATCGATCCCCAGAACAATGTACTTCCCAGCGAGACCGCGGCGGCGAGCATCACCGCCAGCAGCATGGACGACCGTGTCTGTCCGAGCGAGGTGACGCCGTAGGTGAGCACGAAGGTTGTGAAGATGTAGAAGGACGCGTGCTGGCCCGCTCGCATCAGCGTCGCCTGCAGGACTCTGCGCCAGTGGTGGCGCAGCAGGTAAGCGACCGGTGCCTGGCGGATCGTGCCGTCTCGTTTGGCTTCCTCGAACGAGGACGTTTCCTTTACCCGCAACCGCAGGAACAGCGCGAGACCGGTCAGCAGGAAACTGAACAGGAACGGAATACGCCATCCGAACGATTCATATGATTCCTGGGGAATCATGCGGTTGGCGGCTTCGGTGACAATGGTTGCGGTGATCAGTCCAAGCGGGCTGCCGAATTGCGGGAGACTTCCCGTGAACCCCCGTTTCCCCTTGGCTGAGTTCCATTCGGTGGCCATCAGGACCGAGCCACCCCAATCACCACCGACGCCGATGCCCTGGACCACGCGCAGGGCCACCAGGATCACAGCGCCCCAGATCCCCACCATGTCGTAGGTTGGGGTCAATCCGACGAAGAACGTACCGAATCCCATGAGCAATGTTGTGACGATCAAGACTCCGCGGCGGCCGATGCTGTCACCGAAGTGCCCGAAGATCATCGCGCCCAGGGGGCGGGCCACGAATCCGGCGAAGAACGTACCGAGCGCTAAGAGCGTCCCGGCGTAGGGGCTGCTGGAGGGAAAGAAAAGGTGGTTGAAGACCAAGGCTGCGGACAGCCCGTAGACGTAGAAGTCGTACCATTCGATGGCACTGCCTGCGGTCGACGCTATCAGTGCGCGGCGAGCCATCTTTGAATCAGATTGGCTCTTGTTCTCATCGGTACTCGGCATCCGAGTTCTCCTGTTTGTGGACATTGATGGTGGGTGGTCAAGCCGCAAGCCGGCGGTGGCGACCGCGGAAGAAGACCAGCGGCTCGCCCGGCGCGTGCTCGGCGTCGAGGACGCGACCGATAAATAGGGTGTGGTCACCCGCGACCTGGACGGTTTCGACGGCGCACTCAAGCCAGCCCAGGGCACTGTTCAGGATCGGCGTGGCAGTCTTGCCCCGACGGTAGGAGATCTGATCGAACTTGTTCTCGGAGCGGCTGGCGAAGAGCGAGGACATTTCACTCCCCTCGGCGCTGTCCGGCAGGATATTGATCGCAAATGAGCCGGCTTGTTCGATGGCCGTTCGGGTGCGAGAAGTGTGTGCCAGAGAAATCAGCATGAGTGCCGGGTCGAGGCTAACGCTCAGAACCGCATTGGCAGCACACCCGTGCGCTTTCCCGTCGGTGGAACAGGTAATGATGGTGATGCCTGTAGCGAACGTGCCCGCGACGGCACGCAGCACGCTCTGCTCGATTGCGTCAGCCAATACCGTCGTCGTGCTGGCATCCTGGTGGAGCGACATTTGACTCCTCCTGTTCGGTTCGGATTAGGGTTGTGCCGGTCCGCACTAGGCGGAGAGGCCTTCAGGCGTGATCGTGATTACATAAGTTTCCCGCCGCGCCACCTCGGCGTCATCGGAGACATCACACCCTCGGGAGGGCGGTACTTGTGACAAAGTCACAACCCGATGCAGAAGACTTCGACCGCGTTGGTCGGTACGTCACGGAAACGATCTGTGCGGCGAATCCCGACTACGCCAACCTTCCCCCAGCAGTGATTGCGGATGTCGTGGAAACGAACGTCCAAAATGCGCGCATATACCTCCACGCCGTAGTCCACCAAAGCCGGCCGTCGAGCGAAGAGCTCGCCGCGTTGGCCGACGCCGCCCGTAGGAGGGTTCACCAAGGTGTGCCACTCGAGGGAATGCTTCGCGCCTACCGAATTGGTGCCCGCGCTATGTGGGAACAATTCAGCGTGAGCAGGTCGGATCTAGATCCTTACGTGCTCACCGACTACACACTTCGCTACATCGATTGGGTCAGCAGCGAGGCTGAGCGCGCCTATCTGACCGAACGCGACAATCTGCTCGACTCGAGGATTGAAGCAACGCGCTTGTTGCTCTCGCGCATTGTGGCGGACGACTTCGATACCACCGACGAGCGCCATGCCGCAGTCCGTTCTGTTGGGTTAGATCCCGAACAGCCGCATGTCGCAGTAGTAATTGGGCCGACTCGGCGGGCGAGCAGCACCCTGGACGAAATTCTTCTTGAGCTTCTCCAGGCGTTCCGGCGCCTCATCCCGGGCGCTACCTCGGCGCTGCTGCGGCGCGGCGTGATCATTCTTGTTCCGACCGCAGCAACCAGCGGAATCGAAGCACTGGTAAATCAGGCACTCCTTCAGTCGAAGGCTGGTTCAGACGACGTCAGCGCGGGGCTGAGTCGGCCCGCGCCCACAGCCGAAGGCCTAGCCGCGGCCGTCCGCGAAGCGGAGCGTGCCCGCACTCTCGGCGAGATCCTCTTTCCCAAGGGCCAAGTGCATACGTACGAGGCGACGGGCTTCTTCGACCTCTTCCGGCAAGGTCCACCAGTCGAGACCTTCGTCGCGACCGTCCTAGGCGACCTCACCGGGACCGAGCGGACCAGCAAGATCGATCTGGTCCACACGCTGTATGTGTACTTCACTCTCGGAATGAACAGGAGAGCAGCCGCAACCCAGCTCGGCATCCACCCCAACACCCTTGACTACCGGCTACGGCAGGCCGCCAAAACCTCAGGGATGGATCTGACTTCGCCGGAACGCTCCTTCCGCTTTCAACTCGCCGTTCGCCTTTTACCGCTGTGCACGCAAGCAGAGGAACTCGAGGTCAAAAGCGAGGTCACACAGTTTCTCTTTGAATAACCCACTGCTGTAAGACTTCTCCGAACCGCCAATGCGGATCGGTTCGTGAGCATATTCGATTCCCACTAAGGCCCGCGCTAGATCCACGCCGGCCTCGACGAGCAGGCCCAGCCCGGATACTCCATCCAGACCC
>Ga0247825_10002958_pt1 | contig 11199 bp, 11 predicted proteins | sample 13C_Vanillin_Day_FD_194413 | JGI IMG/M metagenome (GOLD analysis project Ga0247825, IMG submission 194413) | Soil microbial communities from agricultural site in Penn Yan, New York, United States - 13C_Vanillin_Day48 | ecosystem: Environmental > Terrestrial > Soil > Agricultural land | place... | reverse complement strand
CGCCGTTCGGTGGAGTCAAGCAGTCCGGACTCGGCAGCGAAGGCGGCACCGAAGGCATCGAGGAGTACCTCGAGACCAAGTACGTCGGCTTCGCGTAAACCGCGCCTGGTTCCTTGCCGATGTGGGTCGTCGTCACTGGTGGACCAACCCCGCGATCACGTGGCTCGTCCCGTTCCGCGCTGCCTCGGGCGGGAGTTTTATTGGGGTTGCCTTCAGGCGGAGCTAACTCATGTTCCCTCGTTGTCGAGGGTTTCACCGGGCTCCGCCGACTCGACCGCAGACTGTCGCGCGCGCCTATTCGCGAGTTTCGGTGTGGCCGCCGGCGAGGATGGCTTCGAGTTCTGCCGCCGCCGTGCGTGCCTGCTCGGCAACTTCGGCCGCATCTTCCTCTTTCAGATCGTGCACGAACCCGGTTACCGAGATCGCGGCGCGGCAGTGTCCGCCGGCGCCGAACAGGGGTACGGCCACATCGGCGATGTGCGGGTCGAGCTGGCCCTCCATGAATGCGTACCCGTCACGGCGAACCTTTTGCAGACGGGTGTCGAGTTCCTCGACATCCAAGCCATCTGCCTCGGCGGATCCGAGGAAGTCGGCGGCAATAGCGTCACCGCTGAACGCCAGCAATGTCAGCCCGCTGCCCGACAGCCACGGCGAAAACACTTCGCCCCCGAAGCCGACGAAGCGCTTGTACCGCGGCGAACGGACCGTATCGATCACCCGACAACCCTCCCGCTCGAGGACTTCGATCCCTGCGATACGACCCGCCTCGGCGGCCAGCTTGCTCAGTACGGGCCACGCGACGGCGGCCAGTGCGTGACGAGCGGCGGGGCTCTGCGTCATACGCAGTAGACCCCAGCCGAGGATGTAGCGCTCGTCGGCGTCGCGGACAACAAAGTTTCGGGTGGTCAGCTCGGCGAGTGAGCGGTAGGCGGTCGCGCGGTGCAGGCCGACTCTGGAGGCGAGTTCGGACAGGCGCAGCGGTCCTTCGGCTTCGGCCAACGCGGTGAGTAGATCCAACGCTTTCGCCACGGCGCTGCTGTCTGTTCGTGCCACGTCGAGTTCCCTCCTTGTCGACACACACCCTTCATCCTGTAACGTTATACGAAACCGTTGTTTCCGTCTACGTAACAGGGGCTGTATGTCTATCCCTGATCTCATTCTGCACTCCGGCAAGATCATCACCTTGGACAGGGCGTCGACCGTCTCCGAAGCCGTCTACGTGCGCGGCGGTCGCATCGTTGCGGTCGGCAGCGACAAGGACGTACTGGACCTGGCCGAGTCCGGCACCCGGCGCATCGACCTCCAACAGGGCTCGGTACTGCCCGGGATCAACGACTCCCACATTCACCTCCAATTCTTCGGGCTGTCCCAGCCGCCGTTCAACCTCGACCTGAGCCACCGCGCGGTGTCGAGCATCGCTGAGATTCGCGAACTGGTGGCCAAGAGAGCGTCCGAATCCGCAGCGGGAACGTGGATTCAGGGCTGGGGATGGAGCGAGCACAACCTCGCCGACGTCACCGCTCGCGGATACGCACCCACCAGGGCAGACCTCGACGACGTCAGCCCGCAGCATCCGGTGCTGCTCACCCACTATTCCGGCCACGCCGCACTGGCCAACACACCGGCCCTGCGCGCCGCGGGGATCACCTCAGCCACCCCGGACCCGGAAGGTGGGCGCATCGTGCGCGACTCGACGAGCGGAGAGCCGACCGGCGAATTGCACGAGGCCGCAGTGGCACTCGTCGCCGATCGCATCCCGGACCCGACCCCACAGCAACGCCAAGAAGCCGTCCGCTCCGCGCTCGCTACCCTCAACTCGCTGGGCGTCACCAGTGTGACCGACCCCGTGGTGACCCCGCCGATGCTGCGTGACTACCAGGCACTGCACCGATCGGAAGAACTCACCGCCCGCATCACGACCCTGCTCAACTGGACCTGGCCCTCGGTGGGCACCTCCACCGCCACCATCGAACACGCCCTGCAGTATGTGGGCGTCGCCAGCGGTCTGGGAGATGACTGGCTGCGCGTCGGCGGATGCAAGGTGTTCGCGGACGGTGTGCCCACACTCCGTTCGGCGTGGACAGCGCGCCCATACGCCGACGGCTGCTGCGGCTCGCTGGTCACCGAAGGAGCAACCGAGGACGATCGCCTGTCCACTCTCACCGCCGTCATCGACTTGTTGCACCGCCACCGCTTGCAAGCGCAGGTCCACGCCACCGGGGATCGTGCCTGTGACGCCGTAGTGGAATCCTTCGTCGCATCGATGAAGGCCGACCCGTGGCCGGACGCCCGACACGTGCTCATCCACGCCAATCTTCCCAGCGAAGAATCAATGCGGCAGATGGCCGAACACGGTTTCGTGGCCAATACGAACCTGCTCATCAAGTGGCAGATATCCGATGCGTTACGTGCCCGCATCGACGACGAGAGTTGGCATCGGACCATGCCGGTCCGCAGTCTGCTCGAGCATGGAGTCGTCGTGGCTGACAGTTCCGACGCCCCGGTCACCTATCCCGACTGGCGGCAAGCGATCGAGACTCTGGTGCTGCGCGAGACCCGCGGCAGCGGCGCGGTGAGCGGACCGAACCAACGCATCGACCGGGAACAGGCGCTGCGTGCCTGGACTACAGCTCCGGCCTATCAGGAAGGCACAGAGAACCGCAAAGGCAGCATCGAGATCGGCAAACTCGCCGACCTGACGGTGGTCGCCGAGGATTTCCACGCGGTCGACGACCATGAGTTGCATGCGTTGACGCCCATTCTCACCGTCGTCGACGGCAAGGTGGTCAGCGAAGCGTGACAACGACAAAGGGGCTGCGCCCTCGGCGCAGCCCCTTTTTTCGGCGTCTTTCAGCGGGCTCGAATCAGTTCCAGCACGTGACTGCGCAGTTCGGCGAAGCGCGGCTCGGCCCTGGTATGCACCTGGTCCCGCGGCACCGGCAGGTCCACATCGATCGTCTCGCGAACGTGACAGGGTGAGCCGCCGAGTACGACGACTCGATCAGCGAGGTACACCGCCTCGTCGATATCGTGTGTCACCAGGACCACCGTGATGCCGAAACGGTCCCGTACCCGCAACGAGAGATCTTCGAGGTCGAATCGAGTCTGAGCGTCGACAGAGGCGAACGGCTCGTCCATCACCAGTACCTCGGGCTGGTATGCCAGTGCGCGGGCGATCGCGACGCGCTGTTGCATTCCGCCGGACAGTTGCCAGGGGTAGCGGGAGGGCACATCTGCCAGGCCCACTGCGTCGAGGGCCTCGTGCACCCTCTCCCGGATGTCGTTCTTGGACAATCTCTTGTTGACGAGCGGCAGCGCGATGTTTTTCTCCACGGTCAGCCACGGCATCAGTGAACGGGTGTACTCCTGGAATACCAGTGCCATCTTCGGTGGCGGGCCGTCGATCGGCTCCCCGTCGATATATGCGCGTCCACTCGTGGGTTCCATGAGCCCGGACAGGCACTTGAGCAATGTGGTCTTTCCGGCCCCTGAGGGGCCCACGATGCATACGAACTCGCCGGCGCTAACTTCGAAACTGAGGCCCTCGAGTACGGTCTGGCGGTGAGGCCGGTGCCGTACGTCTTCGCGAGGTTGTCGACGACGAGCCGACTCCGGTGATGCTGCGGAATACTCTGGTCGGTCAGGACTTCGGGCATCATGATGACGATTCCTTTGGATTCTATTTGTTCGACGGAACCGCACGCATACCTGTGTACCAGTGCAGAATGCGGCGTTCGGCCAGGGTGAACACGAGATTGAACAGGTAACCGAGCAGACCGAGCAGAAGCATGCCCGCCCACATATCGGGGATCGCGAAAGTCTGCTGCGCCAGAATGGTTTGGTAGCCGATCCCCTCGGTCGAGCCCAGCATCTCGCTCGTGATCATGACGATGAAGGACACCATCAAGCTCACCTGCAGGCCACCGAGGATCTGCGGAGCGGCGCCCGGCAGGATCACTCGGAACAGCTTGTCCTTCGGAGAGAGCCGATATACGCGGCTCACCTCATCCATCACCGGATCGCTGGCGCGCACTCCGTCCAAGGTGGCGATCAGTGTGGCGAAGAGCGAACTGAAGGCGATGATGACGATCTTCATCTCTGGTCCGAAGCCGAGCACGAGGATCGCGAGCGGTACCAGCGCAACCGGTGGGACGGAGCGCAGAAAGTGGACGATCGGTTCGAGAGCGGATCGGGCACCTCGGGAGAGCCCGAGCAACAACCCGAGCGCGATACCTACGATCGCCGAGATCGCGAACCCGATGAGGAGGTTGCGCAGGCTGGGTAGTACATCTGTGGAGAACCGGTCGAATAGCCAGAGTTCCTGGAATCGCTGGAGGATTACAGAAAGTGGCGGGTAGAAGACCAGGTTCGCCTGCGCCGACCAGAACCACCAGCTGACAACCAGGAGCGTCGGTAACCACAGTTGCGTAGCCAACGATCGAATTCGTCGCATCAGCGCTGCCCTTCCTTACGGACCGAGGGATGCCAGTGCAGTGCCCACTTTTCGACCTGCCGCATGCCGCTGTTGAAGACCAGTCCGACTGCACCGGATATGACCACCAGGGCGTACATTTCGGCGTAGAGGCCGGCCCCTTGGGCGAGGAACAGGTCGCGGCCGATACCTGGTGCGCCGCCCACCAGCTCGGAGACCACGGCGATGACAAAGGCTGCCGAACAAGCGATTCTCACACCGGTGACGATGAATGCGCCGGCGCCTGGAAGGACCACTTGGAGTGCTCGCCGGATCCTGCCCAAGCCAAAGGAGCGGGCGGTGTCGAGTAGCACCGGGTCCGCATCGCGCACCCCGGTTACAGTTTGGATCAAGATCGCCCACACGCATCCGAAGACGACGAGTAAGACCCCCATCTCGGTACTTGGGCCGAGAAGCATGAGTGCCAGGGGCATCACCACGATCGCGGGGATGGGTTTGAGTATCTCGAGCACCACTCTGGTGCTGCGATAAGCGAAGTCCACCAGACCGATCACCAGCCCGAATACGACTCCGATCACGATGGAGATCCCCAGCCCGACCAGGGCGGTAAGGACCGTTTGCCCGAGTGAGCTCCAAAATGCTGATCGAACGGACAGTTCACCCATGCTGATCGAGATTGCGCCGACGGTGGGGAACGGACCGCCCGCCATAGGGCCGCGGGCCGCCAGTTCCCATGCCGCAGCACACAGTGCGGCACCGAGCACCGCGATCGCAACCGGGCGGAACCTCGCCGGCCGCATGATCCGGATCGGTGGCATTGCGAGACTGTTCATTGCGCTCACCGCACCACGAGGGAATCGGTCGTGGGCGTCTCGTTCAAGTAGCCGAGGTCTTTCATCGCCTGCGCAGCCCGGTCCAGGTCGCCTGGCTCGACCACATTCGGCCAGTACGGCCGTGCGCCGCTCTTGAGAATGTCCACCGAGATCTTCGTGACTTCGGCCGCCTTGGCGTAGGCCTCGTCGATATGGGAATTCGCGTAGTCGTTGGCTTTGTTCATGGCGGTCGCGAACCGTTTGGCCACGTCCGGATTTGCCTCCACAAACGTCGATGCACCGATCCACAGCCCCACTGCGCCCTCACGGAAGGTACCGATTCCGGGGTAGGTCAGCACGCGAGCGCCCTGACTTTTCGCCTGCTGCACGAACGGTGAGACCTCGGCGATCGCATCGACCCGCCCTGCTTCCAGGGTCGGGATCATGTCCTGGAAGCTCAGCGCGATCCAGTTGATCTTCGTCGGATCGCCGCCATCCTCCTCGACAGCCCTGGCAGTAGTGATCTCGAGCTGGGTCCGGCGCGAGGGCACCGCGACAACCTTGCCTTCCAGGTCACGTGGGGACTTGATGTCGCTGTCCTCACGTACGAGAACTGCGGTGTCGTCCGGGTTTGTCGTTCGGCCGGCGGCAATCCACTGGTCGTAGGCGCCCTTCGGGTAGCCGTCGGCTGCCGCGACAGCCTTCAGTTCGATGCCCTGTGAGAGCGCGATGAACATCGGCATGGACGGCGTGTAGGCGAACTGCACCTGGCCGCCCTGCACTGCCGCCATGGCGCCGGCCGAGTTCGGGATCGACTGCTCGGATACATCGAGCCCCTCGTCGGCGAAGAAGCCCTTTTCGATACCGAGGTGTAGGGCCGCGGACGAGGCAATGGGCAGCGTGCCGACGACGATCTTCTGTCTACCGTCCGCGCCGACGCCGCCGCCTTGCGTGTCGGATTGGCTTGGGCCACATGCGCTGAGCGTGGCGGCAACCAGTGCCACCATTGCCGCGAACGTTCTACGTGTTCGCATATCTTTTCCTCCGGGGTGCTCCGTTTTCGTGCGGATTGTGGTTGAAGCTATCCAAGCTGTGTTACCTAGAACGCAACTTTTGTTACGGATTATTGACGAGCCGTGTCCGCGCGGCGCCTCCCCAAGCACCCGAGTACCGGCTTTCGAACCTCGACGAACCCCCCGATCACCTGCCGTCAGGCACAGCGTCCCCGCCCCGTAGCCGCGCGTTGCCCGACGAGCCGGTTACTGGGCGCGCACTGCCTCGACCACGCCCGTCACCAACTGGTCAGCCTGGGCGTCGGTCAGCACCAGAGGTGGCGACATGACGATATTCGGACCGGTGGCACGGACGAGGACACCGCGTTCGCGCGCAGCATCTGCTACCGGCGCGGCGTTCCCGTCGGCCATTTCCACACCGAACGCCATACCGTCACCGCGCACTTCGAACACACGCGGGTCACCGTCCAACTGTCGCAGGCCGTCGAGAATGCGCGCGCCCACTACCCGGGCACGCTCGAGCAGGTGCTCCGACTCGATCAGTCCAATGTTGGCCAAGGCCACCGCGGCGCCAACCGGATGGCCGTTGTAGGTGAATCCGTGCCGAAACGGCGTACCGTCCAGCATGGACATCACGCGATCGCCGATCAGCACTGCGCCCATCGGCACGTATCCACTCGACAGCGCCTTCGCGGTGACGATGATGTCCGGCTCGATGCCGAACCGCTGGCAGCCGAACCAGTGGCCGAGACGGCCGAACGCTGTGACGATCTCGTCAAGGATCAGCAAGATCCCGTGTCGGCGCAACACCTCTTGCACGCGGTGCCAGTAACCGGGCGGCGGTGGCACCATCCCGCCCACTCCGAGCAGGGGCTCGCCGATGAACGCAGCGATTCGCTCGGGCCCAACTGCAGCGATCGTGTTCTCCAGGTCTTCGACGAGCATGTCCGCCGCGTCGTCACCGAGCGGCTTCGCGTGCGGCTTGGCCAGGTGCAGGAAGTCGGGATTGAGCGGGCCGAATCCCTCATGAAACGCCGATATCCCCGTAGCGGCCATCGACGCGCCAGCGACTCCGTGGTATGCGCCTTCTCGTGACAGGATCACCGTGCGCGACGGCTCCCCCTTGGCGTGCCAGGCCAACCGAGCCAGCTTGATCGCCGTTTCGTTGCCCTCCGACCCACCGTTGGTGAAGAACACCGTGTTCATGCCCGACGGGGCCAACTCGGTCAATTTCGCGGCCAGCTCGATAGCTGGCGGGTTGGAGATGTTCCCGAAGGACGAATAGAACTCCAGGGTGCGCATCTGACGGCTTGCTGCTTCGGCCAGCTCCGGCCTGCCGTGCCCCACGGCGCACTGCCAAAGCCCGCCCGTGCCGTCGAGGTATCTTCTACCGTCGATGTCGCACACGGTCGCGCCCTGGGCGCCGGCCACGATGAACGGCATCTCCGGCTGGCCGACAACCGCATGCGGATGGAGAATATGAGTCTGATCGAGCCGACGGAGGGCGGCCACCCGGGCGTTCTCGGTGTCGTCGATGGCTTCCGTGCAAGTCATTTCACTCCAACCCCATCCAGATGCTCTTGACCTCGGTGTAATCTTCGATGGCCTCTGCCCCCATCTCCCGGCCCCAGCCGCTGGCCTTCACCCCGCCCCACGGAACCGCCGGATCGATGCTGGAGACCACATTGACGCGGACGCTCCCCACCTCGATCCGATCCGCAAGCCGGTGTGCGAGAACGAGGTCGCGAGTCCATATCGAGGCGGCGAGCCCGTACTCGGAGTTGTTGACCCTTTCGGCGACCTCGTCGAGTTCATCGAACGGCATGACGGTGAGCACCGGGCCGAAGATCTCTTCGCGTGCGATCCTCATGTCGTCGTGCGCATCGGCGAACACGGTGGGCAGATAGAAGCTGCCCGCTGCCAGTTGACCGGTACCTCGGGTACCTCCGGTCACCGCGGTTGCTCCCTCGGAAAGACCGCTGCGCACGTAGCTGTCGACACGGGCCAAGTGCTCCTCCCCGACGAGCGGACCCATCTGTGTGTCCCCATCCATCCCGGGACCGAGCCTCACAGCTTCGGCGGCGTCCGAAAGTCGCTGCACGAACTCGTCATATCGGGTGCGTGCAACGTAGAACCGGGACGAAGCCGCACAAACCTGACCTGAATTCTGGATGCCGCTACGCAGATTCGCCGGCACCGCGATGTCCAGGTCTGCGTCCGCGGCTATCACGCTCGCCGCCTTCCCCCCAAGTTCCATCGACAGCCGAGGAAGGTTTGCGGCGGATGCCTGAATGATGCTGCGCCCGACCTCAGTCGAGCCGGTGAACGAAATCTTGTCGATATTGGGGTGATTCACCAGTGCACGGCCGGCATCGGGGCCGCCCGTCACCACGTTGACCACACCAGGCGGGAATCCTGCTTCGGCGAACAGTCGCGCCAACCGCAAGGCAGACAACGGTGTCTGCTCGGCTGGTTTGAGCACCACCGTGTTCCCACACGCCAGGGCCGGTGCAAGTTTCCACACTGCGATCATGAGGGGGAAGTTCCAGGGGGTGATCAATCCGCACACCCCAACCGGTACTCGCTTGGTGTAGCTCAAAGCATTCGGCACCGAATGGGCCGGTACCCGCCCATCGATCTTGGTCGCCCAGCCCGCGTAATAGCGGAACTGTTCGACTGCGCCAGCGACGGAAACCCGGCGCGCGATAGCCAGCGGCTGCCCCTGATCGAGAGTCTCCAGTTCAGCGAACGCCTCTGCGTCGCGCTCCAACAGATCGGCAACTCTCCACAGCAGGCGACCACGTTCAGCGGGCAACATTCGCGCCCACTTCGGGGCACGAAGGGCCTCACATGCTGCGGTGACCGCGGCATCGACATCCTCGCTACCACCATCAGCCACCTGACCCAGCGTCTGTCCGGTCGCTGGGTCGACAGTCGTCAGCATGGCACCCGATGCGGCTTCGCGCCAGGTGTCACCGATCAAAAGTTGGCCTTTGTCCACTTCGACCTCCGTTACGCTAATCACAACAACTGTTGCGTAGACGGAAGCATACGGTCGCCGCAGCAGACCGTAAAGAGGCAATTTTGCGAGGCAGACTCGAAGCGTCATTGGCTCGATAACGTGCGAATGCCCTCGTCGACTGCGTTCGCCCCGGCCAGGTGCCGGATGTCTGGAGCGGCCGGACGCGCCGTAGACACACGCGGTTCTAGCTTCGCCTTACCAGGCCGGACTGACTCTGTTGTGAGCTGCTACCGGGGCCACCTGGGCGTTTGCGCAGCACGATGTAGACCTCGAACTCGCTGCAACACAAAATTTATGCTGGTCTGCGGTTTCGAACGTGACGCTGCGAGAATGTTTTTTTACAGCACCATCCCCGCACAAATCGCGAGTGACACGGACCCGAGCTCTGGACGGCCATGATCCGCCTTGGCGATGTACCACTTACCGCCCCGTTACGGAATGCAGCGGGGCGTCTTCGCCCTGAGCCAAGACCGCGTCCCCCGGCAACAAGGACTCGCCTCCTACCCGGCGGATCTCGACGAACGCACGACCGTCCGCGAAGCCCAACGCTGTGTGAAAAGACAGGTCACGCACCCGCCGCCCCTCACGTCCGGAAGGTCCCATGATCGCGTCCTAGTTAGCGATCGGCGGAGCCTTCATCGGTTGTCGCCGTCGACGGCGATCAATGTGACGCGTCGTCCGGTCACCTGTTCCATGTCGATGACGAGATGGCAGGTACCCGGAGGAATCGACCACGGCAACGTTGTTCGATCGTGGAACCGGGCCACGCTGTCCGAGAACGAAAGATGCGTGGCCCGGCCCATGACGACCACGCTCCACCCGTTGCGAGCCGACAGATCGATGCCGTCAGCCTCGAATGCGAGGAACTCACCGTCGAAGCGTTCCCACCACACACCGTCGGCGGGAATGACGACTTCGCCCGCCACAGCCGTAAACGTCACCGGCCGTAGCGCCGGCAACGCGTTCTCGGTGAAGACCATCCGCCCGACCGACACCGACCGCAGCAAGCGGATGCACTCGGCAAGAGAGAGCGCGGATCCTGGGCTGTCGTGGCCATGATGGTCTCCTCGGGACATGGTGCGACCACTCCCACGATCAGCTTCATCTCCGTTCCGGAAACAGGGGACTATGTCACCTCTCCTGGCGGAGCGTGACGACCAGAGCGGGTTCGGCGGACGGTACGCCGACGCCTCGCATGGTGTTGGTCTGGGCTGATGCGGACAGTCCGTTCTCGCGAAGGCCCGAGGTGAGGTTCGCCGAGCGGATGGCGGCTTCCGCGGAATGGACCTCGACTGGTGTTCCGAAGGGACGGCGGTGTGTCAGCCGGATGCGGGGCCGGGCTGATCCGACTTGGGGCGGTGGGTGTGCTGGAGTTCGGCGTTGATGCGTCGGGCCTCGGCGAGTTGGTCTTCGAGGATGATGATGCGGCACGCGGAATCGAGTGCGGTGCCCTGGTCGATCAGTTCGCGGGCTCGGGCGGCGAGACGGAGCTGGTATCGGGAGTAGCGGCGGTGGCCGCCCTCGGAGCGTCCGGGTGTGAGCAGCTTCGCGGCGTCGAGGCTGCGCAGGAATGCCTGTGTCACGCCGAGGATCTCGGCGGCGTGACCCATGCTGTAGGCCGGGTAGTCCTCGTCGTCGAGCTTCCCGGCCGGGTTGTGATCGGGCGAGTCTTGCTGAATGGGGGTGACACCTTTCAACGGACAGGGCCCCCGGCGCCGTGAGGCACCGGGGGCCGGAGCGGGTTTCACTTCCTTATTCACTGCACTTTTGCCGGCTGCCAGGCTCGTCTTGCTGCCCGGCCGCCGGTCGGAAGCGCCGGGGCCTTACACACTCACATCAACCCTTGCCCGGCACATCCTGGTCTTGCGGCACTTCTCTGCGGGCAGTTCATCCTCTCCCGCACTTCGTGAACTCTTTCCT
>Ga0247825_10002957_pt1 | contig 11200 bp, 11 predicted proteins | sample 13C_Vanillin_Day_FD_194413 | JGI IMG/M metagenome (GOLD analysis project Ga0247825, IMG submission 194413) | Soil microbial communities from agricultural site in Penn Yan, New York, United States - 13C_Vanillin_Day48 | ecosystem: Environmental > Terrestrial > Soil > Agricultural land | place... | reverse complement strand
GCCCGCGGTCGTGAGATGCCGGGTGAACGTCGGTACGAAGGCGCTGCTCATCGCCCCCTCGGCGAAGAGGTCTCGCACCAGGTTGGGAACCCGGAAGGCGACGTTATAGGCGTCCGTCGCGTCGCCGGCGCCGAAGAGCGCCGCCAACACCTGTTCTCGGACGACGCCGAGGACGCGGCTCGTCATGGTCGCCGCCCCGGCAGACGCAGCAGATCGGGCGAGGGTCGAGGGAGGAGGAGAAGACGAAGGAGAGCTAGGCGCCAAGCGTGCGGCGGACTGACTCGTTGACGGTCCGACCATCGGCGTTCTTGCCGGCGAGCTTCGGCATGACCGCCTTCATCACCTTCCCGATGTCTTTCGCCGAGGTCGCGCCGGTTTCGGCGACGGCCGCGGCAACCGCCGCGTCGATCTCCGCCACGGTGGCGGCGGGAGGCAGGTACTCTTCGAGCACCGCGATCTCCGCGGTTTCTTTCGCGACGAGATCCGTGCGACCAGCCCTTGAAAACTGCTCGATGGAATCGCGGCGCTGTTTGACGAGCGACGAGAACACCTGCAGGACCTCCGCGTCCTCCAGGTCCCGACCCTTCTCGATGTCCTTGTTCATGATGGCCGCCTTCATCATGCGCAGCGAGGAGAGACGTGCCGGGTCCTTGCTCTTCATCGCGGCGGTGATGTCGGCGTTGACCTTGTCGGTAAGTCGCATATGCGTGGGACGCGGGACACCAGGTCCGGCGTCAATGATCCTGATCGGAATCCCCGTACGTCACGTGCCAGCCGTTGGTCTCGTCGTAGAAACCCCTCGGCACCTGGACCGCGTTGACCTTCACACTGACTTCGAGCGTCGACTTTACGTTGAAGTAGCCGTTGCGACGCAGCACGCGGCGAAACGCTCCGTGCATTGCGTAACAGCGTACCTTGTCTGCGTCCTCGGCGCGCGCCGCCCGATCGACCCAGCGCAAAAGCGTCTTCAGACCTGACACGTCGTCTGGATCCACGAGGAAATCCACGAGCATCGTCACGCGCCCGAGCGGTTCGTGACGGTGGCGGTAAACCGCGTAGCCGTGCAGCTCACCGTGCCGGCGTAGCGCGACGATGGAGTACCGCACGTGGGGAGGCTCAACGTACCGCCAATTGAGGTACGGCGCGTCACGCCGGACAGCCAGATCGAACTTCGGGGCGAGTCGTTCCCATAGAGCGCCGAACGAGGAGTCGAAGCGCCGGATCGGCTCGCACTCGGCGCGGAGCGGTCGAGACCTGGAGACGATCTGGACGACTGGCGCGGAGACGGCAGAGACGAAGCGGTTCAAGAACGTTGGCCAGTGGGGGAGCCGAACGGCGCGCCGCGTCAGGGGCTTGACCAGACACGGTAGCGGGTGAGCGGGTGGCCAATGAAGCCGGTCGAGCATTCGGCGTGACTCGCCCGAGGCGCCCAGCGTCAGGACCGCACCGGTGTTGCGATCCCACGCCCTCGCGAGCGCTTCGTCGAGCCCCTGGCTGTCGCGCTCGGGGGCGACCAGCGCGCCGGTGCCCCATGCGCCATCGACCTCCAACCCCTTCAGAGACACGCGCACCGGTAGCGTCGGAAACTGACCGACAACCGTTGGTCCCTCGCGCGCAACCCAGATGCCAGGATGTCCCGTTTGGTTGTAGGGGTTGCGACGATGCTGCCAGTCCCAGCGAAGCCGATTGGCTTCCGCCGCGTCCGGCCCGTGCGTACGGCGATACAGCGTATCCACTCCGCGGCGGTCGTCCGGTCTGAAGCGATCGATCTCTGACATGACAGCGCGAGCGGCGCAGGAACGCGCGGCCGCTACGCCCTATTGTACGCGTGCTGGTCCGGGGCGCTGCTGTTGCGGCAGCGTCGTGAAGCCAGGAGTGGGTGAGGAACCAGCCGGAATCCCGAAGGGGTTCGATGGTGTCGGCTTGACGGCCGGGGCATCGTCGTTCGGCTCTTCTGCTTCGTCTGTCTCAGGGGTGTTGGGATCCGCCGGGTTCGTTTGGATCGGTGGTCGCACACGAGGATCAAGCGGACGCTGCGGACCCGCCGCTACCGCATCCTGTTCGTCCGTGCGGCCTGCGTCATCCTGATCGGTGTCGCCCGGTGGGGCCTCGGGCCGAGGCGGCCGCGCAATGATCGGCGGCCGCTGCGGGCCCGGTCGTGTTGCGACTGCCGGGGGCGGGTTCGCCGGAGGCGTACTTGTCGGAAGGATCAGGATGCGATCGAACATCGACACGCCGCTCGATCCAGCGCGCCGGGGGGCGATCATGTAGCCCGACACCCCGCGCAGCAGGACGTCCAGCGCCTGACGTTCTGGAACCGCAGTGAGCTCGAGGGTCACCGGCTGACCCACAACACGGTCACCGTTGACAACGGTAGCCCCGCCGAGGCGCGCCCACTCTCCCAGGATCGCGCGAAGAGGTGCATCACGCGCGCTGAGGGTCACCTTGCCGTCGTTGAACGCGAGACGCACCGACTGCTGCGCCTGTGCGGCGCAGGTCCAGCCGAGAAGAATGGCCGTGACGGTCAGTGCCCGGAACGCCATATGTCTGATTGTAGTCTCGGTCCCAGCACGACGGTAACCCCAGGGGGGCGTAGAGTCAACCCTGCCGGGCGTGTTCGATCACCCGGCGAATGATCTCTTCGAGGCCCACCTTCGGGTCGTAGCCGATGAGGGCATTGAGCTTCGAAATGTCGGGAACGCGGCGGGGCATGTCCTCGAAGCCCGCTTCGTAGGCTTGGTCGTACGGGACGAAGCGAATCGGAGAATCGCTTCCAGCCATGGCCTTCACTTGTTCGGCGAGGTCACGAATCGAGATTTCGCCCCGGTTCCCGATGTTGAACACCTCGCCTATCGCCCGAGGCTCCGAGGCGAGGGCCACCAGGGCGTCGACCACGTCACCCACGTATGTGAAGCTGCGGGACTGCGTCCCGTCGCCGAAGACCGTCAGCGGCTCGCCCGCGATAGCCTGGCGGACGAACGTGGGCAGCACCATTCCATACTGGCCTGTCTGTCTGGGTCCCACGGTGTTGAACAAGCGGACGACGACGACGGGCAGCTTCTTTTCTTTCCAGTAGGCGAGCGCCAGGAACTCGTCGATGAGCTTGCTGCACGCGTAGGCCCAGCGATGTTTCTCCGACGGGCCCAGAACCAGGTCCGCGTTCTCGCGAAAGGGCACGTCGGAGCTCTTGCCGTAGACCTCCGATGTCGATGCCAGGAAGACGAGCTTCCTTTTCTTGTTCGCGTGCTTCAGGACGACCTCGGTGCCGTGCACGTTGGTTTCGATCGTATGCACCGGCCGCTCGACGATCAGCTTCACGCCGACCGCAGCGGCGAGATGGAACACCACGTCGCACCCGTCGATCATCTCCGCGAGCAGCGGCTCGTTCGTCACAGAGTCGACCACGTATGAGAACCGAGCGCACGGCTTGAGGTGCGCGATGTTCTCGATCGATCCGGTCGAGAGGTCGTCGATGATCGCGACGTCGTGGCCGAGATCGAGGAAGCGTTCGGCCAGATGAGATCCGATGAATCCGGCGCCGCCCGTGATGAGCGCCTTCATGCGGACGTCCTCATCCCGCTCACTGAGAGGCGACCTGTACGGATGCCGGCAGGTACTGCTCTGCGTGCGCTCGGTAGAAGCGCAGCGTGCGTTCGAGGCCGTCGTGCAGCGACGTCACTGGACGCCAACCCAGCGTGCGCTCGATCAGGGATGAGTCGGCATAGAAGTCGCCGATGTCGATGGCTTTCTTTTCTGCAGGCCACTCCACGCAGACGAAGCGACCGCTGCCGGCAACCGAGACGAGAAGCTCCACCAGGTTGCGATGCGCAATCGGTTCCAGGCCGCCCACGTTGAATACCTGTCCGTTCGAGGCGTCGTCCGCCCCTGCGCGAAGGAAGGCATCCGCGGCGTCGTCGACGAACACGAAGTCACGCAGTTGAGAACCGTCGCCGTAGATCTGGATCTCCCGGTCTTCCATGGCAAGGCGGATGAACCACGCGATGAATCCCTGGCGGTTGTGCTTGATCAGCTGGCGCGGACCGTAGACGTTGGTCAAGCGCAACGAGCAGGCACGTACGCCGAACACGTCGTTGTACACGAGATGATAGTACTCGCCCGCCGCCTTGTTGATACCGTTCACGTCCGTGGGCTTCACCAGGTGCAGTTCGGTCACGGGCAGCTTCTCGGGTCGTCCGTACACTTGTCGAGTGCCCGCGAAGACGACCTTCACGCTCGGGTTGTAGCGGCGGCAGGCCTCGAGGATCGAGAGTTGGGCGCGGCAGTTGATCTCCAGGTCCGTGTAGGGATCCCGCATGCTGTCGATGTGACTCACCTGGCCCGCGAGATTGAAGATGACCTCCTGGTTGCAGACCAGGTGATTCATCGTGCTCGACTGGCGCACGTCGGCGATATTGACGCGCACGCGGTCTTCGATGTCTGCGACATTGAAGAGATTGCCGCCGTAATCTGGAATCAGGGAATCGACGATGAGCACACGTGCGCCGAGCTCGACGAGCTGATGCGCGAGGGTGCTACCGATGAAACCAAGCCCGCCGGTGATCATGACGCGTCGGTCGCGGTAGAACGCGCGGTAGTCCGTACCGCGCGGTGACGGGCGTTCTGTCATCGCTCGGTTGATTCCCGAGGTGCGCGGCCGCCGATCGTCGGGTTACGGAACAGGACAGAAGTGCCCTGCCGGCCTCGGCCGAGGACGACGAGGGTGATCCACAACTTCAGTACGTCGATCCCCGTCAGGAAGATACGGCGGAAGTTGAAGAACTGAGAACGGCCGTGGGTGCGGTGGTAGTGATGGACCGGCACCTCGGCGATCGTGAAACCGGCGTCCTGGATCTTGCGCATCAACTCAAGACAGATGACGCCCGTGTCCCGCTCCAGCCTCACGCGATCGAAGACCTCTCGACGCATCAGCCGGAAGTCGCAATCGACGTCCCGCACGCGCAGCCGGAACAGGCACTTGACGGTGTAGTGATAGATCCGTCCGATCGCGATGCGGTACCAGGGATCCGATCGACTGATCTTGTACCCCGTGACGACGTCCGTGCTGGGCGTCAACCGGTTCCAGAGCACTTGGAGCTCACCCGGGTCGTACTGGGCGTCGCCGTCGGTGTATGCGATCAGATCTTTCTTCGCGGCCGCGAAGCCCGTGCGGAGCGCCCCGCCGTAACCTCGGTTCTGGTGATGATGGATGACGCGTACCTGGGGATAGGTGCGCGCGAGTTCGTCCGCCACCTCCCGCGTCGAATCGGTACTGCCGTCGTTGACGACGATCACTTCGAAATCGGTCGTGAGCTGCGATGCCGTCTGCACGGCGCGAATGACCAGACTCGCTATCGTGCCGCCATCGTTGTACGCAGGAAAGAACATGCTCACGCCGGGGGGACGGGCGGGCGCTGAACGTTCCATGAAAGCCCCAAATCGTAGCCGAGAACGGTCCACTGAACAAGAAATTGACGTTTCTGCTAGAGCGGGCCTGGTTGGCACCACCGGCCCTGCGCTGAAGGAGACCGACTACGCATGTAGATCGGGTGCCCGCAAAGTAACTGTCGACCTATCTCGCAGGCGAAGGATAAACGAAGCTTTCGATTTCACGTAACTACGCACATTTACGCGGTTTATCAGATTGACATCGCAGATGGCCCCGTCTTACTATCCGGGTGGATTTTTGTGGCCTAAAGTGGAGCACCAGGGACTAAGGGGCAGCAGTTCTGCCAGGATCGACGACAAGGGCCGGTTGAAGGTCCCGACGACCTTTCGAGGCGTCATTCGGGACCAGCAGGGGCCGGACGTCTTCGTGACCAGCCTCACGGGCGAGTGCGTGCGCATCTACCCCATGAGTGTCTGGCTCGAAGTCGAGCAGCGCCTCTCGCGTGTCCCCGGCAGCCATCCGGCGCTCCTGAAGTTCCTCGACCGCGTGGCCTACTACGGCCAGGCCGACGAGCTCGACGGTCAGGGTCGCGTCGTGATCCCCTCGCACCTCCGCGAAAGTGCGTCGATTGTCGGGGATGTGCGCGTGCTTGGGCGAATCAGTCATCTCGAGGTGTGGAACGAGGAACGGTTCCTCCACAAGCTCCAGCGCGATCCGTGGACCGACGACGACGGCCTGCGATTGTCGGAGCACGGGATATAGGGCGATGGTATCGCTATTCGCGTTCGAATGGTGCGTCCGATGCGGCCGGGAGTAGGAGATGCACGAGCCGGTGATGGTGGCGGAGGTGCTCGAGCATCTCGCACCCGAGCGCGGCGGGGTGTTCGTCGACTGCACGGTCGGGTTGGGCGGTCACGCGAGGGCGCTGATCGAAGCGGGTGCGTCCAGAGTGATTGGACTCGATCGGGACCCGGCCGCGTTGGCAGAAGCGGGCGCCGTGCTTGCGCCGTACGAGTCGCGGGTGCAGTTGATCCATTCCGACTATCGACGCCTCGGTGCGGTCCTCGACGGTCTGGGTGTCGTCGCCATGGATGGGCTGCTGGCGGATCTCGGCGTGTCGTCGATGCAGTTCGATGCGCCCGGACGCGGGTTCAGCTTCCGGCGTGATGAGCCGCTCGATATGCGAATGGACACGACGACGGGTCAGACGGCGGCGGAAATGATACGGGAGGCCGACGAGCGCACGCTGGCCGACGTGATCTACGAGTTCGGCGAGGAGCGGCAGTCGCGTCGAATCGCACGTGCGATCGAATCGGTTCGAGCGCGAACGCCCATCACGACGACAGGGCAGCTGGCCGACGTCGTGCGTCGAGCGATCCCGAAGCGGGGGTACACACGGATTGATCCGGCCACGAAGACGTTTCAGGCGATCCGAATCTGGGTCAACCGGGAACTCGAGGGCCTTGACCTGTTTCTGGCGGATGCAGCCCGGCGGCTGCGACCTGGGGGGCGAATGGCGGTCATCAGTTTCCATTCGCTTGAAGATCGAGTCGTGAAGCACACGCTTCGGTCGCTTCAGACGGCGGGCGAGCTGACGATCCGTACGAAGCGGCCGTTGGTGTCGAGCGAGGCAGAGATCGAACGCAATCCCCGGGCGCGCAGCGCCAAGCTGCGCGCGGCGGAGAGCGCACGGCCTGACGAGATATGAGGCGAACATGACCGGCGAAACTTTTGAGTACGCAATCAAGAAAGACGTTCGCAACAACCCCATCGTCCGCGAGATCGACCGCGACCGGCACCGCGAGTTGTGGCGCGCGGCGATGCTCGGCGTCGTCCTCGTCGCCGTCCTGCTGTTCTGGGCGTGGCAGCATTTCGAGTTGTTGAGGCACGGGTATCGGCTGGAGCAGATGCAACGCGATCGAGCCGTGGAACTCGAAGTGAATCGTCACCTGCGTCTCGACATCGAGACGCTCAGGTCTCCGGCGCGTATAGAGCGAATTGCGATCAAACAGCTTCACATGGTGGCACCGGGTCCTGCCGAGACGTCTGTGATCGAGCTGGTCCTGCCGGCGACGCCGCCTCCTCGTTCGGCTGTCGCCCTCCGGTAGGCATTGCGTTCGAGAAGGGTAGTCCTGCCTGTGGCCGAAACACCCGCGCTCCTGTGGCGCACGACGCTGAAGCGGCGGCTCCTCGTCGCGATCCTCCTGCTTGGCGGCTGGGCGGTATCGATCGAGGCGCGCCTCGTCTACCTGCAGGTGATCAGTCATGCCGACCTGAGCGCGCGAGCCGAACGGCAGCAGGTCAGCACGATCGAGACGACCGCGAAGCGGGGCGACATCCTGGATCGCAACGGCAACGTGCTGGCATTCAGCGTCGAGGCCGATTCGATCTACGCCGTCCCCACCGACATCGGAGATCCCGACGCCGCCGCAGCCGCGCTCTGTCGCGCATTGCAGGATTGCAGCGTGCGGGAACGGCGGGCGCTGACGGAACGCATTCGGCGTGGTCGGGCGTTCGCGTACGTGCGCCGCCAGGTATCGCCCGAACAGGCGGGTCGCGTCGCAGCCCTCGAACTCGACGGCGTCGGTTTCATGAAGGAGGACCGGCGGTTCTACCCCAACAAGGAGCTCGCCGCGCACCTGCTCGGCTACGTCGGCATCGACAACACCGGGCTCAACGGCCTCGAAGCGACGTACGACTCCTTGATCAGGGGCCGCCCCGGAACGGTGCTCGTCCAGACCGACGCGCGCCGCCATGTCTTCAGCCGGGTCGAGCGTCCACCAACCAGCGGCGCGACCCTCGAGCTCACGGTTGACCAGTACCTGCAGCATGTCGTCGAGCGGGAACTGCGTCTGGGTGTCGAGGAAAACCGCGCGGCGGGCGGAACTGCGGTGGTCATGGATCCTCGCACAGGGGAAATTCTGGCGCTCGCGAATTGGCCCACTTTCAATCCGAACGCGTACCGCGATGCCCGTCCGGGGGCCCAACGCAATCGGGCGGTGCAGGATCTATACGAGCCAGGCTCGACATTCAAGATCGTGACGGCGTCGGCGGCCTTCGAGGAGCACCTGATCGAACCCCAGGACCGCATCGATACCAGCCCCGGGTCAATCCGCTTCGAAGGTCGGGTCATTAGCGACAGTCACCGCTACGGTGTGCTGTCGTTCGAGGATGTCATCGTCCTGTCGAGCAACGTCGGTGCGATCAAGGTCGGACTGAAGCTGGGCCCCGAACGACTCGGCTCGTACACGTCCAAGTTCGGTTTCGGCGTCCGCAGTTCCCCGGACTTCCCGGGTGAGAGTTCCGGCATCGTGTGGAATCCGGCCAAGCTGAACGACAGCGCGCTGGCGTCCGTATCGATGGGCTACCAGGTAGGCGTGACGCCCCTGCAAATGGCCGCTGCCGTCAGTTCGATCGCCAATGGCGGAGAGTTGCCGGAGCCACGAATTGTCCGCGCCGTCATTCAGGATGACATCCGCACCGCTGTGCCGCACAAGGTCGTGCGCCGGACCGTGACAGCGGGAACGGCCGCGCTGCTGACGGACATCATGGAGCAGGTCGTGGAGCGAGGCACAGGGAAGATGGCCCGTGTGCCCGGCTTTACCGTTGCCGGCAAGACTGGAACGGCGCAGAAATTGGTGGGCGGCCGGTACTCGCGCTCCGACTACAACGCATCGTTCGTGGGCTTTGCGCCCTCACGCCAGCCGCAGTTCACCATCGTTGTCGTCATCGACTCTCCGCACGGGAAAAACTCCTACTTCGGCGGGCCGGTGGCCGCGCCGATCTTTCAACGAATTGCCGCCGCCGCATTGCGCCACCGCGGAATTCCGCCATCGATCAATCCCCTGCCGCCGGTGCTGGTTGAGCGGGGCGACGGACGCGAGCGACCGACACCCGTGACGGGTCCAATCAGTCTTCCGGTCGGGCAAGACAGGGCGCAGGCCCCTCCCCAGGTTCTTCCCGACTTCCGCGGTCTCGGCGCGCGAGAAGCCATGAGAGCGGTGGCGCAGCTCGGGTTGACGGCACGGGTACGGGGCGCCGGCATCGTGGTCGATCAGCAGCCGGCCCCGGGCAGCCCGATCGAGCGCGGCACGACCGCCACGCTCACTCTCGAAAGACGCGTCTCCACCAACACCGAGCAGATCCCGTCCGCTGAGACCACACCATGACGGTCGGCGAGCTGCTGCAACGCGTTGCGACTGCCCTGCCGCCCGACGTGCGACCGGTGCTGCCCAGCACGGACCGGTTGTTGACCGTGCCGTGTCGCGGCGTGACGCACGACTCGCGCCGCGTCCAGTCAGGATCGGTGTTCGTCGCGCTCCGAGGTTTGAAAAGCGACGGGGTTGACTTCGTGCCTCAGGCGATTGCCGCCGGCGCGGCGGCTGTGGTCGCGGAACGAGCACCGGATGCGCCGATCGGTGTGCCGTGGATCGTGGTGAAGGACGCCCGGCTCGCGCTGGCATGGCTCGCTGCAGAGTTTCACGGGCACCCAAGCCGAGAAATGCGTGTCGTCGGCATCACGGGTACGAACGGCAAGACGACAACCGGCTACGTGCTGAGCTCGATTTTCGAGGCCGCGGGCGTGCGCTGCGGATTGATGGGAACAGTCGTGTACCGGGTGGGACAGCAAGAGATCGCCGCAACCCGAACGACGCCGGAGGCTCCTGAGCTCCAAGAGTTGATGCGCCAGATGGTGAACACCGGGTGCGGCGCGTGCGTCATGGAAGTATCGTCGCACGCACTCTCCCTGCGCCGTGCGGATGGGATCCACTTCGCGGCTGGCGTGTTCACCAATCTCACGCGCGACCATCTGGATTTCCATGAGGACATGGAGGACTACTTCGCGGCCAAGCGTCGCCTGTTCGAGATGCTGCCACCGGATGCCCCTGGAGCGGTCAACGTCGACGATCCTCGCGGCACCGCCGTTGCCGAAGCGGCCACGCGGCCGGTCACGTACGCGGTGAACCGCGCCGCGGATGTCACATCCGGTCCGCTGTCGCTCTCGCTCGAGGGTCTTTCCTTCGACGCGCGAACGCCACAGGGAACGGTGCGCGTGCGGTCGCAGCTTGTAGGCAGGCCCAACGTCTACAACATCCTCGCGGCGATCAGCGTGGCGACGGCGCTCGATCTGCCGCTCGAGGCGATCGAGCAAGGTGTGTCGCGGCTCGAAGGCGTGCCCGGCCGCTTCGAACGTGCCTCCTCAGCCGGCGACGACATCACCGTCGTCGTCGACTACGCGCACACGGACGACGCTCTCAGGAATCTTCTGGAGACTGCGCGCCCTCTCGCGGCGCGCCGTCTCATCACGGTGTTCGGGGCGGGTGGAGAGCGAGACCGGACGAAACGGCCCCTCATGGGCATGGTGGCGGCGCGATTGAGCGATGTGGTGGTGATCACGTCGGACAACCCGCGAACAGAAGACCCGAACCGGATCATCGACGAAGTGAATCGTGGCGCACAGCCGGAGACGCGCCAGCGCGGCGCCTCGGTTCTGACGCTGGTCGATCGACGGAAGGCGATCCTGCACGCGATCGACCAGGCCTTGCCCGGCGACGTGGTGCTCGTGGCCGGCAAGGGTCACGAGAAATTTCAGGAGATCGCCGGCGAGTCGCTGCCATTTGACGATGTTGTTGTGGCTCGGGAGGCGCTGGAGGCGCGGCGCCTCAGGTTGAAGGTTGGGTGACGCGGTACGTCTGACGCTCCGCTGGGTGGCTGAGGCCGTCGGCGGCGGCTTGCGCCGCGGTGATCCGCAGCGGGAGATCGGGAACGTGGTCATCGATACGAGGGTTCTGAAGCCGGGCGATTTTTTCGTGG
>Ga0247825_10002956_pt1 | contig 11200 bp, 15 predicted proteins | sample 13C_Vanillin_Day_FD_194413 | JGI IMG/M metagenome (GOLD analysis project Ga0247825, IMG submission 194413) | Soil microbial communities from agricultural site in Penn Yan, New York, United States - 13C_Vanillin_Day48 | ecosystem: Environmental > Terrestrial > Soil > Agricultural land | place... | reverse complement strand
CACTCGCCGTCGGCGCCACCACGGCCGAGGCGGACGCGGCATACGCCAAGGCACACCGGCGCGCCTTGGGAACACCCACGGTCGGCGGCGGCACCATCCCGCACTTCGACCACGACATCCCACCGCAGAGCCTCGGCGCCGACAACCACGCCCGCTTGTGGCGCAGCGGAATCCGCGCCTACGGCAAGGAAACCTCCGGCGACTACCCGGTGATCGCGCAGCGGGCCGGCGACCTGACGGCCTGGGGATTTACGACCGGACCGGGCGGGCAGGTGCAGACCTCGAACATCGGCGCGCTGACCACCTCCAACGCGCAGTTCGTGCAGAAGGTGCTCAGCTACCAGGAGCGCAGCGCGCTGACCACCTACACCGGTGGCAGTTACCGCTCGATCAACGCCGCCATCACCGGCCGCGACGCGAACCCGTCCGGGCACATCAAGACCGTGGTGTCCCAGCTGGACTCGGCATTCGACAAGTTCCGCGGGCACAACCCGAACACACAGCCGATGACACTGGTTCGCGGCACCCAGGTCCCGAGCGGGTGGAAGGGCACCACCGAGGAGTACATCGACTCGGCCTTCACGGTCGGGTCGCGGATGGAGATCGGCAAGGTCACCAGCTTCTCCACCAACCACGGCACCGCGCACAACTTCGCCGGCCACCCGCCGTACATGATGGTCGTCCGCACCCGGGACGGGCTTCCGGTCAAGTCGATCTCGAGCTACTCCTCCGAAGACGAGGTCGTCCTCCCGATGGGCACCCACCTGCGCTGCGTGAAGGTCGACCACACGGGCATCGGCGGCCGGCCGACGGTGTACATGGTCGCCGAGGACCTCGTCGCCGAAGCCGACGACGGCACCGGCGGTAGCGCGATCAAGGCCGCGTAACCCATTCTCTACCAGGTAAAATGACACGTCCCCTCCCGTGAGAGGGGCGACGAGGGAAGGATCACCACCATGGCCGCACTCACCGACGAGCAGCTCGACGAGATCCGCCGGCACCTCGACGAAGGCATGACCCCCGACGCCATCGCCGACTACCTCGGCCGCGTCGCCGACCTCGACCTCATGGACATCGTCACCATCCGCTCCGCGGCCGTCGCCCTCTCCCGTGGAGAGACCCCATGACCGCACCCACCGCCAGCAGCGACACCACACTGCTCGCCCGCTACGCCAACGCACTAACCGGACTGGCCGCCGGCGACGCCTGGGGCTACCAAGTCGAATTCACCAGCTACGCCCAGATGCCGGCCTACCCAGTCGCCCCACCCGCGGGCCGGTGGGTTATCTCCGACGACACCCAGATGACTCTTGCCCTTCATTGGGCTCTGGGCGAGGTCACCGACTTCGCCGACATCGAAGCCGTCACCGACGCGATCACCCGGCAGTTCCTGCTGTGGCAGGTCGACCCCGACAACACCCGAGCCCCCGGGCGCACCTGCATGACGTCGCTGCACAACCTGCGCGCCGGTGCCCGCTGGTACGACACCGACGGCGCCGTCGAATCCGCTGGCTGCGGGGCCGTGATGCGCCTGGTCCCCACCGCCTTCACTCCGGACCCGTATTGGTTGGGCCTGTCCGCCCTTCAAGCGGTGATCACCCACAAACACCCACGGGCCGTGGTGCCCGCGTTGCTGCTCGCCGACGCCACCCGCGCCGCGCCGGAGCGCCGCGGCCGGTTCCTCGAACACGCCCTGACAGTGGCGGCGCAGATCTACAACGGCACCAGCACCTGGACCACAGATCCCTACCTGCGGGACGTCCTCGCCCCGATTACCGGGGACGTGTCGTCATACCTGGTAGAAGGGCTGAACGACGGGACCGCGGACATCCTCACCGCCGCCGCAGGCCGCCTCGAACAGCTACGCCAACTGTCGCTGGCCGAATTCGGCGATCCTTGTATCGGGATCGGTGAGGGGTGGGAGTCGGCCAGTGCGGTCGCTCTGGCGCTGCTGGTCGCCGACCTCGCCACCACCTCCGACAATGACGCTGCGGCCGCCGCCCTGACCGGGCCCGAAGCGCTCGCCTGGGCATCGACGAGCAACGGCGACTCCGATTCCATCGCCTGCATCGCCGGCGGGCTCATCGGCTCCGCCCACCTCGAAATGGACTACTGGGCCGCAGCCGGCCTGACACCTACCTTCGAGCCCCGCTACGCCGAGGAGATCTTGGCCGCGGCGAGCCGGCTCCCGACCGGCGGCGCAGCCGACTGACATCACCTACGCCACCACCTGAGTAGGCGTTTTTCGTGGAGATCGCGGGGGAGTATCTGCAGCTCTGTCCCTAGACCCCCTATTGCCCATACCTCCCATATGGGCAATAGGGGTCCCTAGGCGCGCCCGCGGGCGCGTTCCCACTGCGACTGTGACCGGGAGTCTCTCGCGCCGGACCGGCGACGTATGGGAACATATGTTCGAACGATGTCGGGTGTGCGGAAGGACTGCTGTGGAGGCCGAAGCGGCGGTGGACCCGAGGGCCGATCGCATCGAGCAGCTGCGCCGGCGGATGGACGCGATTCCCGCGCGCTCGGCCGGGCCGCCCCGGGTCGGCCGCAGCGACCCACTTCCGGTGGGGGAGCAACCCGCAGCGGCAGACATCCGGACCCTGCCGGTCGCGGGACCGTTGGCGGATCTGCTCGTGCATCGAGGGTTGGTGCGCGGCACCGTCGCGCAGGTCACCGGTCCGGCATCCCTGCATGCGAGTCTTCTTGCCTCGGTGACCGGTTCCGGCCACTGGGCCGCCGTGGTCGGCGACCCGACTCTTGGATTGCTCGCCGCCGTCGAGATGGGCGCCGACCTGAACCGGTGCGCGTTCTCTCGGGTTTTCGGTGACGACCCGATAGCGATCGCCGCGGTGTTGGTCGACGGCCTCGACCTGGTGGTCGTCAGCCTGGGTGACCGGGACATATCACCGAGCCGGGTGAGGGCGGTCACCGCGAGGGCACGGAGGGCCGGGGCGGTCCTGGCCGTCGACGGGCGATGGCCGAACGTCGATGTCCGGCTGCGCGCGGAGGTGGCCGGCTATCACGGACTACAGCCGGCCGGGGGAGGGTGACCGGCCTCGACCTCGACGTCGAGGCCATCACGCGGGGCCACCGGCCCCGCCGAGCCCGGATCACCGTTGCCGGCTGCGGCGGGCACGTCGAATGGGTCAGCGCCACTACGGATCCCGTCTCATCGGCGGATCCCGTGGCAGCGGCGCCGGAGTTGCGGGTCGCGCAATGACCGAACTGCTTCGGGTCATCCGATGACCAGGCCCGCCGGCCTGGACGGCTGGAGCGAGCCGTTTCCCGGCGCTCCCGCCCTACGCCGTCTTCCTGCCCCGATACCCGTGGTCGTCGACATGGCCCACGTCCTGCCCGGACCGTCGGGTTTCACTCGCGCCGACACCCTGCCGCTGCGAGTCCGCGCCGGCGCCATCCTTCTGGAAGCGGAAATGCCCGGCACCCTGCATTCCTGGCTCCGCGTCGCGGTGGACGGCCGCTGGCTCGCGCAGGTCTGCGTGCCGGCCCGCTCCGTCAACGGACGCGGGCACCTCGACCTCTGGCTGTGGGCCGAATCCGCGAACGTCACACCACAACCGCCCACCTACCACAACAGAACGGCACCGGAAATATGTCCTGAACTGGGCAGATGACACGTCCCCCGGAGCGGTGTCGCGGAGGCTTTCACCGCCAGGTATATGAGTATTCTGGTAACGGGTACCTTTTCCGCTGACCCGGGGTGCGCTTGTAGGCTGCGGCCATGACCGACAGCGACCGCGACCGCGAACTCGATCTCGTCCTCTACGGTGCCACCGGCTTCGTCGGCAGGCTGCTCGCCGACTACCTCGCCCGCACCGCCCCGGACGGGGTGCGGATCGCGCTCGCCGGACGCTCCCACACGAAACTCGAGGCGCTCCGCACCACCCTCGGGCCGCGGGCCGCGCAGTGGCCGATCCTGATCGCCGACTCGCAGGATCCGCTCGCGCTCGTCGAGTTGGCCGCCCGCACCCGAGTGGTGGCGACGACGGTGGGCCCCTACGCGAAATACGGGACCGAACTCGTGAACGCCTGCGTCGCCGCCGGCACCGACTACCTGGACCTGACGGGGGAGGTGCTGTTCGCCCGGGACAGCATCGACGCCCACCACGACAAGGCCCGCGCCACCGGAGTTCGCATCGTGCACTCCTGCGGGTACGACTCGATCCCCTCCGACCTCGGCGTGCACGTACTGCACCAGAAAGTCCATGCCGACGGTGCGGGAGAGTTGGGGGAGACCACGTTGGTGGCGTCGCTGCGCGGCGGCGTCTCGGGCGGCACCATCGACTCGCTGCGCACCCAGATCGACGCCTCCCGCCCCGACCCGGCGCTGCGCCGGTTGGCCGCATCCCCGTACTCGCTGAGCCCCGACCGCACCGCCGAACCCGACCTCGGCCGCCAATCCGACATCGCGATCGTCAGCGGCGCCGACATCGCGCCGCCGGTGCGGGGGTGGACGGCACCGTTCGTGATGGGCTCCTACAACACCCGCGTCGTGCGCCGCACCAACGCGCTGCGCGGCTACCCGTACGGGCGCACCTTCCGATACCGGGAGGTGATGAGCGTCGGAGGGTTGCCGCTGTCGCGGCTCTACGCGGGCGGTGTCGCCGCCCTCCTCGGGGGCCTCGTCCTCGGGCTCAGTGTCCGGCCCACCCGGTATCTCCTCGACCGCATCCTCCCCGCCCCCGGCCGGGGCCCCAGCGAAAAAACGCAACGCGACGGGTATTTCGCCATGGACATCTACACCACCACCACGACCGGCGCCCGCTACACCGCCCGCGTGGCAGGGGATGGGGATCCCGGCTACCGGGCCACCGCGGTCATGCTCGGCGAATCCGCACTGAGTCTGGTCCTCGGCCGCGACCGGCTCCCCGATACGGCCGGTGTCCTCACCCCCGCCACCGCCCTCGGCGACGTCCTCGTCGAACGACTGCGCGGTGCAGGTGTGGAGATCGCAGCTCGAAAGCTCTGACACCAGTTGCTGATGAGGCGAGGGCCCAAAACTTGTGTCGTAGTGTTGAAATTCGCAGGTCATTCCATGGTTCTGCACTCGCCGGTCGCTGTATGGTCTCGTGCCCGGAAGCCACCACCTCTCCTGGTGCGATAGCTGCATGGGCGGAGCCCGCAGGCTGTTCAAATCCTCGTGGCCGGTGGGGCTCAGTCTTGCCCCCAGGCGGAGGGTCGGTCCCAAGTTTCCAGCTTCTGGTGGTTGGGGGGGTGCGCCACAACCGCAGTCAACGACGCTCGTGTTGTCACGCCTCCTACACTGTGCAAACACTCGGCCTCACGTACAGGAGATGATTCGCGGATGTCCGAATTTGCGGTAGCCGTGCTTGCCGTGATCATCTCGGCGATTTCGCTCGTGATTGCGGTCGTAGCGCTGACGTACGCACGTCGGCAGACCCAGGCAGCTGAGGCTTCTGCAACGTCGGCGCAGGTTTCCGCTGATGCCGCGGCTGAAACTGCTCGTCTTGCCACAGCTGAGGCGGAGGCTGCACGGCATGGGTGGCGGATCGAGCGAAGCGGTCGAGACACGTACCTGCTCCGTAACACTGGGACAGCCGGAGCGCACGAAGTGCAGCTGAACGGCAACTTCTCACCGATTGGATTCGACCCACAAACCCCGGGCGTGATGATCGATATCGGGTCGGGGCAGGCGGCAACGTTTTGGGCTGCGACTGACATGCAGAATCCGGGAGGCGACGTGATAGTCACTTGGCGGAACCAGCTTGTGGAAGGTCAGGCGGAGTTGGGAGAGCGAAGGGGCTGGACCGAGCAACTGCCGAGCCAGTGAGTCCTGTTTCTGCGGGATGGGTGGCTCGGACCGGCTCGCAGCGAGCCGGTCCGACTGTTAGGGCTCAGATGATCTCATCGCCCATCGCCCGCGACCCCAGGCGGCTAGGTCAGTCCGTCGTCGGTCGGTCTCAGGCCTAACCGGTGTGGCCATTCCTTCACGATGCCGATGCGCACGTCGTAGTACTTCCGCGACTGTTTCTCGTCGGACACCGGCTTGGTCTTCTTCGCGTACACCCAGTGATCGGGTGCCCATTCGCCACCGTACTGAATGGCGATCAGGGCTGGCGTCACCCATCCCCGTTGCCGTGCGATAGCGGCGAGTTCGTCCACAGTCGACGCCGTCTCGGCGGGTGGCGTCTCACCGCACATGTAGTACATTTTCGACTTCCACAACCCGTACATAGCCACGAAGTTTCCTTATCTCATTTCGACGGCCGGTCAGGATCTCGCCGCCGTCTCGGCGTGCGCGCAGATCCATCGTTCTGATGAGTTCGGTGTTTCACCGAACATGGTTACTGCTGGCGCTTCACAACATTGGCTACCGAATCAATGATCGACGTGACGTCCTCCACGTCCGGATTCTTGGGCTGCGCCCCGAAGCCAGGGTCGCCGTAAATCCTCGTCCCGAGCGCGAATCTGATTTCGTCGCGTTTCGTGACATCCGCGAACCCCTGCGCAAACGCATCGACGGTCTTGAGCTGGACCGACGCAGTCTTTGCCCACCGTCCGGCTTCACGGTAGTGGGTGGACAGACGACCGAGATACGCCGAAACAGCGAAGAGGGGCAGGGTCAAGGCCAGCTTCGCAATCTCCGTCGACCACTCGATCGTCTGAGCGTCACCGATAATTCGGAAACCTACGACGAACGACCCAAACAGGGAGACGATCGATCCAGCCGACAACGCTCCGGCGACCAGACCATCCTTCTTGGCATCGCCCGCGAAAGAGCCACTCAGGGTCGCATCAGCAGTTTGACCCGCAGCTTGCTGTGCTGCATCCCTCGCCGCCTCGGCCTCTAAGGCGGCCCGTCTGATCTCCTCCAACTGCTCCCCGAAGGAGTATCGCGGATCGGTCATCGGGTCCTGGGTGCGCAACGTATCGGCCAATGCCTTGAAGAGCTGGCGGCCTTCCGGCCGAACACCGGCCAGCCCCTGCAAGTCGTCAACGCGTTCGAGGAATCTCTTGACCGTCCGATCGATCTCCTTCTTAACCGTTGCCAGTTTGATGATGTCCCGACTGCCTATCTCATGGGGCAGTGCCCTGACAAGCATGGAAATCACTCCCTTAAAGAGCCGATCCCTCTCGATCTCCGGTGCGGATATCGACTCCCGGAGGACATCCTGGGGATAGTGGGTGTAGGCCCGCGTCTCATAGTCGGGATAGCCGAACGCTCGTACGAGGTCGAGTCGCCGCCGCAGCATGGAACCTTCGTCAATCTCACATTCGGCCAACGCCTGATAGGCAAGACGAAGTGAGGCTCTGAGATCCTTGATGACCTTATCGGCGGGGCCCGATACGGTCTCAGGGGTGGTCCCCGATTCATTGGCATCTTTCAATCTGGCGATCACGGACTCCAAGCTCTCCGTACCGAGCGCATTGAACTCGTCACGAACAAGGTCGTCCATCTCTGATCCAGTCATGGTCAGGATCATCTCAGCAGATCGGGACCCTTCATTCCGCGACCTCGCTGACAGTGCCGGAGGCCGCCTGGACGTATCGACGGCGGCGAGTTCGTGTCCGAGGTCGGCGACATGCTCGTGCCGCTACACGGCGCCAGTAGCGCACGCTGTCGGGGAGCTGTGCGGTGATGACTGGTGGGCAGGTACCCGAGGGGCCGTGTCCGCCCCACGAAGTCCGCCGTCGGCGGATCAGCCGACGGTGCTTCCTTCTGTATTTCGTACCTTGCAATGCCTCGCTGTATTGTTTGGCGTGTACGGATCTGTAGGCGGTACCTGCCAGGCGTGACCTGTGAGGCTGCGCCGGAACGACCCCCGGCCGAGGGCCGGGGAATGACCCGAAAGGAACATTCGTCGACGATGGCGAACCCGCATCGACTGACCACCGATCAGGTCCTGGAGCTGATCAAGTCCGAAACCGGTACCGAGCTGTCGGCCACGACGTTCCGCGGTTACGTCACCCGCGGGCAGGCTCCGGCGCCGGTGGAGAAGATCGGCCGCACCCCACTGTGGAAGCGGTCGGAGATCATCGAGTGGGCGAACAACCGGCCCGGCCAGGGCGCGCGCACCGACCTCCCCAAGTCACGCCGCCGGCGCACCGACTGAATCACTTACCCCAGCTTCCCGCCGCGCATCGAACGTTGCCGCTAATGGCGAAATGATCTGTTGTGCAACTGGACCAGGAGGATTGCGCAGAGGTCTTCGGTGGGGGAGAGGGGGTGGACGCGTGGTGCCCGGGCGACGCGGACACGGCGGGACCGTTACCATCGCCTCTGGCCCTGCGGGGTCCAGCTTCACTACGCATATCGACGATTACCGGGGGATGAATACGCATGAGCGCTGAGGTCACGCAGGCGGAGAAGGACGGCGCCACGAAGTACAGCCCGATCGTGTTGTCCGCCTACGACACGTTCGTGCTGCAGTGGAGCAACACCTACGCCTGGCGCTGCCCCCGCGAGCGGCTCCTGGCCCACTACGACACCCATCTCGGCGCCCGGCATCTCGATATCGGCCCCGGCACCGGCTGGTACCTGCATAACGCGACCTATCCCACCGCGGTGCCCGAGATCACCCTGATGGACCTCAACGCCAACACGATGGCGATGACCACCGGAAGGCTCGCCGAACGCGGTATCACCCCCGCGGTGCACACCGGAAGCATCCTCGCCCCCATCGACCCGGCTGTGGGGGTCTTCGATTCGGTGGCAGCGAACTTCGTGTTCCACTGTGTCCCCGGAACCTGGCCGGAGAAGGGGCAGGCGTTCGGGCACATCGCCCGGGTCGTCGCCGACGACGGGGTGTTCTTCGGCTCCACCATCCTCGGGACCGGAGTGCGACATAACCTGTTCGGCCGTGCGTTGTGTGCCCTGTACAACGGGCCGATCAAGGCCTTCGACAACACCGCCGACGACGAGGACGGGCTGCGCACCGCTCTGTCGTCCGCATTCGAAGATGTTGAGATCACCGTCATTGGAACCGTGGCCGTCTTCGCCGCCCGCCGGCCCCGCCGCACCACAGCCTCCTGACGATCCGCGGCCGATCCGGCCCCCGCGCGGACGGGACGTCACACCCGGCAGTCGGTCGACGGTAGAGAAACAGGTCGCCACCGCACGCCGACCGATCTACGGGAATGGTCCGCAGATCAGGACCGGGGATGGAGCACCGGTCTGGGGCAGTGGGTGGCGACCTGTTGCTCGTCGCAGAAGCCACCATAGACCGCCGCACCGACAGATTCCTGGCGAATAGGCTTCAGCCGCCGCGCCGTCCAGGCCCGAAGACACCGCAGAGGAAGGATGAAGCGCGGTGGAGATCGGCGACAAGGTTAAGGTTCACGCTGAGGGCACCTCGATGTTCACGACCCACGAGCACCGACGGCGACGAAGCTCTGATCGAGTCGGTTCTCGGCGCCACAGGGACTTACCCCTTCCACGCCAAGCTCGACCGCCTGTTCTCGGTCGAGTCCTGATGCACCAAAAATGTGTATTGACCTGTACAGATGACCACGTCCCCTTTGGGTGTGACGACCGGGGCCCGGCCTGCGTGGGCCACCACTCCCGGAGGGGTTGTGCCATGCTGGAGGCACAGTGTCGAAGTCGGGGGACAACATGACTGTTCATACGTTGACGCGATCCACAGCCAGGCGTGGGTGGACGGTGCGGTGTGACCTGTGTGAGCACACCTTCACCGCCGCGGCCGTCGCCAGCCGAGCTCAGGCGGTGGCCTTCGCCGAGACGAACGGCTGGATCGTCGGGGAGCGTACGTGGTGCCCGATGTGTGCCGTGACCCACACCTGCAGCCGCACAGCCTGACTCACCGATCTACTGCCTGACCCGGTACTGCGGGGCGGTTGCCGGGCTGTGAGGATGTAACCGGAAAGAGCTGTTGGTCTGTATGGAGGGGAACAGGTGTGATGGGGGAGCCGGCTACGGCGAGCAAGGTGCACGTGATGGTGTCATACTGGTGGAGTCGTCGCGACCGTCTGCCAACCACCAGCTCGGCCAGATCCTCACCCGCACATCCGGTGTGGACGAGATCGACATCACCGACCCGCAGGCGGTCGACCGCGCCTTGCGGATCGCGGTGGCCGATCCCGGGGCGCTGGCCGAGCTGGAGGGGTGGTGGCAGATGGTCGAAGCCCGTCGATCCGGCAACGGCACCCGCAATCCGGGACTGGGCCTGGAGAAGTCGATTCGGTACCTCACCGACCGAATCGACGCCGACACCCTCACTCCGGAGGCGGTCGGCGAGTGCCACCGGCAGGTCGCCGCCGTCGATCAGGCGATCATCGGCGCGAAGGACCTTCCCGAACTCGCGCACCCGGATGCCGAGATGCTCGATCTTCTGGCTCGCTACCTGGAGGCACGGTCCCGCGTCCTGGCCCTGGCGTGAACCCATCCGAATGTTCCTTGATTGGCGTGGGCCACTCGCGGAAGCCGAAATACCGTCAGCGCCAGCAATGCGCGCTTTTCCCTGTCTGTGGCGGCGGTGCGTCGATCACGCGGGGACGTGTCGTTCACGCTGGTAGACGCCGGTAATGGTCGCGGTGGTTCAGAGGTTCCAGAGCCCGAGCAACGCCGTCTGCAGGGTGGGGGAGGCGATGCGGTGATCGACCCGCAGCCGGGGGTTAAGGTGTCCGAGGCCGGCGAGGGTGCGTTCGGCGTCCGCCACCGGAATAGGTGCAAGGTCGGTCCGGCTGCGCAGCAGGTGTCCGACGGCGCCGGGGCGTGGAGGATCGCGATCGCCTCGGAATCCACCACGGCCGGTGCATGGATCCACGCGTTGTCCGCGGTCGCGAAGAGTAGAACGTCACCCCGCTCGAAGTGGCCGTCGGCCTTGTCGTGATGGAACCACTCGAGCTGATACTTCGCGGCCAGCCCGGCCAGCCCGGCCAGCCCGGCCAGCCCGGCCAGCCCGGCCGGCCCGGCCGGCCCGGCCGGTCCGGCGGGCCCGCGGCGGTGCCGCGCCTGCGTGGGCCACAGGTGTTGCTCGGTGGGGACGGGGTCGTACTCGACGGTGTGGTGCACAAACATTCGGGGGATCTTCGCGGGCAGGAATCCGGGGTCGCCGCGCGCGGCTGGTGACCCCGGGCAGGGGTACTGACCGGCCGATCTGCCAGTGTGCGGTGGCGTTGTCGAGGAATACCTGGTCGACCTCGGTGGTCCCCTCGATACCGTCGATGAACGCACGGACGGCGGCAACGAGGTCGGGGT
>Ga0247825_10002955_pt1 | contig 11204 bp, 14 predicted proteins | sample 13C_Vanillin_Day_FD_194413 | JGI IMG/M metagenome (GOLD analysis project Ga0247825, IMG submission 194413) | Soil microbial communities from agricultural site in Penn Yan, New York, United States - 13C_Vanillin_Day48 | ecosystem: Environmental > Terrestrial > Soil > Agricultural land | place... | reverse complement strand
GAACGTTCGATCAGCCGGTCGGCCTCGGAAAGCTTGCGCGCCAGCGTCAGTGCGCCGCTGCTGAGGCTCAGGACAACAGCATCATGCGGCGCAAGACGTGCCGCCTCATCCGCGAGCTTCAGCGAATGCGCACGATCCTCAATCGGCGTCGCACTGAAACCGTGCGCGGCACGCTGGCCCCAGCACCAGGCGGCAATCGCTTTCGGCAGGGCGTAATGCGGCGCCAGCTCCTGCGCCCGTTCGACGTCGTCGAGCGCCGCGCGGTTGTGTCCCGGCGCCACCGTGAATGCCGCGGACAAGGCGCCCCAGCTCAGGCGCACCGCTTCGTCGTCAATCTCTTCGTTCAGGCCACTGCCGCGCGAGGTCTTCAGGGTCTGCGACGGCAGTTCGCCGAATTGCCGGCGATACTGTGCGGCAAAGCGGCCAAGCTCGGTAAATCCGTTGGCATTGGCGATCTCGGTGACGTTGGCGTCGTCTCTGGAGGCGAGCAGTTGCTGGTGCGCACGCGCCAGTCGGGTCCTGCGCACCCAGCCCATTGGCGTGGTGCCGAGATGCAGCTTGAAATGCGCCTCCAGCGTGCGCGGGCGGACGCCGGCCGCCGCCGCGAGATCGTCGAGCACGATGGGCTGGTCCAGCCGGAGCTTCAGCCAGCCGAGCGCGTGTTGGAGACTCGGCGGCAAATCGGGCCGCGCCCCCGCTGTAAGACGGTCATTCTCCGGAAAGCTCGCCTGCGAGCCCATTGCGTCACCCCTGAGTTCATTAGGACTGTGTCGCCTGAGCCTGCCGTCGGGTTCAAAGCCTCTGAAAAAATAAAATTGCCCGGGCCGATTGCGGTTTCTGCATAGGCCCGCGGGCGCTGCACAGGCCGGGACCCGCGCTTGCCCCACGGTGCGTACCATCGGCGGTAGCGAACGCCATCAACCGAGCGGCGGTCCCGGTCGGGAATTTCTCAAGATGAAATCATGATTGCCTCAAAGCCTTTTGCGAAGCGCGACATTAAGAATCGCATCATTGATTGAAGGAGCATTGCCGTGAGCACCCATCGTTTCGATCTTTCGATCCGCGAGACCGTTAGTCATGCCGCGCTCGCGTGCGCCGCTTCGGTGACCGTCGTGACGGTGCTTCGCCTGCGACGACATCAATAAGGAATAACCGGGAAGCCTATCCATCGCCTGCCGGTGATTTCCCGGCCTCTCCCCACCGGCAGGCAATTTCCTCAACTGCACAACTGCAACTTAAGGAGTTAAGGCTATGACGACCATTGCTCACTCGAATATTGCCAAGCGCTTCGGCGCGATGCTTGCGATCGGTCTCGCCGGAGCGGTCCTCGCCGGCTCGATCACGCCCGCCGCGGCACACAAGCACGGCGGCGGTGGCGGCCACCACGGCCACCACGGCGGGAAGCCCAGCAAGCCGCCGCAGAATCCGGGCCCGATCGGTCCTCTGCCCAGGCCGCAGTCGCAGCCTCTGCCGAAGCCCGTGCCGCAGCCGCCGGTGGTGCGTGATCACCGCGTGCCGAAGCCGGTGGTGGTGCGCGATCATCGCGTGCCGACAGGCGGCGGAGTCAAGGTGAGCGACACCCCGGTGGTCCGCGATCATCGCGCGCCCAAGCCTGTGCCGGTGGTTCGCGATCACCGCGCGCCCGCTCGGGTGGCGAGCAGCGCGCGTCCGCGGACGACGACGGTCAAGGTCGCCGGCGTCAAGATCTTGTCGGTGAAGACCAAGGGCAAGAGCTGCCTCGGCAGCCACTGCATCTAGCCTGATCTGAGCGTCGGCCGCCGGACCGTCCTAGTCCGGCGGCCACTCACCGTACAGGGAGAGTTTCGATGAAATCGATTTCGATTTGCGCGCGCATCATTGCAATTGCACTGACGCCTGCGTTCACCGTGAAGGCCGAAGTGCCGGATGGGATCGCCGCACCCGGCGAAACCCTCGTCGCGCTTGTTCATGCGCAAGGCGCGCAGGTCTACGAGTGCAAGGCCGGTGCGTCAGGCCAGCTCACCTGGCAATTCCGCGAGCCGGTCGCAACGCTGCTCGACGAGAGCGGCAAGACCGTCGGCCGCCACTATGCCGGCCCGCACTGGGAACTGGCCGACGGCAGCGTCGTCGCGGCCAAGGCGGTCGGGCGCGCGCCCGGCGCAAGCCCTCAGGACATTCCGCTCCTGAAGCTCGAAACCACGACGCGTCGCGGCAATGGCCGGCTCGCCGACGTCTCGACGATCCAGCGGCTCGACACCAAAGGTGGCACGGCCGAAGGCGCTTGCCCGGCCGCGGGCGCGCTCATGAGCGTGCCGTACTCGGCCGACTACGCGTTCTACCGGAAGGCCCGTTGATTGGGGCTTCCGTCTGTTCGATCCACGTTCATTGCAAGAGAGAAGGAGATTTCAAATGAATTTGCCAAGCCAAAGTCTCAAACATTCGCTCAAGACCATCCTCGGCATGATCGCGCTCGCGATCCTTGTCGCGGGCATGGTCTCGTCCGTGTCCATCGGCAAGGCGCAGGCCGGAAAGATGAGCGGCGGCGTAAGGGCCGCGCCAGCCACCATCGCTGCCAAAACCAGTCCGAGCCGGTTCAACCACGTGGCCGACGCGGTCCGGCCGTCGCAGAAGCCCTCGGTGGCCAAGGAGCGTGTGCCCTGCAGGCGCCCCTACTGCAACCCGTGGCACGATCACACGCATTAGAACTGATCGCGCGAAGCCTCTGAACCCAAGATCATCTTCAACCAAAGGAAGTATTGTCATGAACATTCAGAATCCCATTGCCACCATGGTCGATCTCGTCGCCATGAAGTCGCGTCAGCATGCGGCCTGGTCCTCCGGAGACTATTCGGTGGTCGGCACCACGTTGCAGATCGTCGGCGAGGAGCTCTGCGAAGCCCTCGACGTCCGCGCCGGCCAGAAGGTGCTCGATGTCGCGGCCGGCAACGGCAACGTCTCGCTTGCGGCCGCGCGCCGCTGGTGCGACGTCGTTGCGACCGACTACGTGCCGGCGCTGCTCGACCGCGCCGATGCCGAACGGCTCGACATCGAGTTCTGCGAGGCCGATGCGGAGGCGCTGCCGTTTGCGAACAATGCTTTCGACATCGTCGTCTCGACCTTCGGCGTGATGTTCACGCCCGATCAGGACCAGGCCGCGGCCGAAATGCTTCGCGTGTGCCGGCCGGGCGGCAAGATCGGCCTCGCCAACTGGACGCCGGCCGGCTTCATCGGCAACCTGTTCAAGATCATCGGCGCGTATATGCCGCCTCCCGCGGGGGCGAAGTCGCCGGCCTTGTGGGGCACGCGGGAGCGCATTGCGCAGCTGTTCGAGCCGCAGGCGCACCAGATCGTCGCGGAGGAGCGCAACTTCGTGTTCCGTTATCGCTCGCCGGAGCACATGCTCGACGTGTTCAGGACCACCTACGGCCCGCTGCTGAAAACCTTCGCGGCGCTTCAGCCGGCGATGCAGACGGCGCTTCACCAAGACCTCGTGGCCTTGATCGGCCGGTTCAACCGGTCCGGTTCGAATGCGGTGGTGGTGCCGAGTGCCTACCTCGAAACCGTGATCGTGCGGCGATGAGGTGCGGAGTGAGTCTCCCGTGGATCTCCTGGCGGGAGGCTCACTCCATCTCCGCGGCGCTTTGCCTCCGGCCGATGCCGTTTTTGTGAAGGGATTCAGCCACAACATCGCCATTGGCATGCGGTACCGACGCGCGTGGAAGGACAACCGTTTCGGCTGTTCGCTGAAGAGGAGGACTTCTATGTGCGATTACAGTCTGCACAGCGTGGCGTCGCGTCCGGCCAAGGTCGGCGACAAACTGATCACCACGAGGTTTGACAACACCTGCACGCGAGGCTTCGCGGCCGCCGAAGATCGGAATGTGGCCGTGTGCCTTCTTCCCGGCACCGAGATCGCGTTCGACAGGGAGGCGGAATGGGACCATGTTTTTGCCCACCTTCTTCCGAGGCTGCGGTTCGGCAAGACCGGGCAGAAGGTTGCGCGTTTCCGGCAGGTCAACCTGGGCAATCCCCATACGCATCATGACGCGCTGGAATTCGCCAACGGGCAGATCCTGCAGGTCACATGCCTGAGCGAAGGCCAGCATATGACCGTGCTGCAACTGCCGGCGAGCCCGAACACGACGGCCGGGGTTGAAGAGCGAACCGCGGTCTCGCTGGACGCCTGATCGCGCGGTCGTTGCGGCTGCTGAATTGAGTGCGGCCGTCGGCGCCGAGCGCACGATGTTGCACACTTTGGACACGCGGCCCGTGAGCGAAGAGCCGCGCAGAGCCGCCCTGCGTGCCTTACTTCACAGGCCGCCGGTGGATGGCGCGCGGTTCAGGTTCCTTTAACCATGCCGCAAACCCGCGTGCCGGCCCGGCGGCGCGGGAGCGGCGGATACGATCGCTTAACCATGCGAAATAAGACGTTCTTATTTCCGGTTCCATAGAACCTTCGCTCAGGTCGCTTCGTGGGGATCGTTTCGCGGTTGCCGTTTCGCTGTGGGGGCGGGCGTCATGGTGGGGAGAGTGGCGGCGCGCACTGCGCCGGTCATCGACTATACCGACAGGGTCAAGCCGTCGTCGGTGTCTACGACCAATGCGCTGCTCGCCGGCGGCAGCCGCTGGTGGCATACGCCGGGCGGCGGCGACGCGGAGCACCGCCTCGGTCGACGTGGCGCAGGTTTCGGTGCAGGGTATCGAGAGCATCAAGTACTGGAACGGCAGCTCGTATGCGGCCTTGCGCGGCGCGGCGCTCTATACCGATCCGTCCACGATGCCTGCGGCCGGAGGGAAATTGTCGCGGGTGGCGTGAGCGACGGCAGGCAACGTTCATCCCGCCTTGTTATCCGTGCCGACCAATGCGTTTGTCAGCGTATCCGACAGCCATTGCTCATAGCGGTCCGGAGTCCAGCCGCCCTCATGGACGAGCATCCGATACACATCGCGGCTCGTATACATCCACAGGATTCTCCGGGCGTCCTTCAATGTGAGGCCCTTTCGCTGCTTTCCAACCTTGAACAGCAGCGTGACGCGTTCCTCCTGCATGTCGAGGCGGATTTTCTCGAACTCCTGCTCCAGTTTTCGAAGCGCCGGTGAAAACGCCGAAGCGCCCCGGATGATGCCGAGTTCGGAGGTTTCACCTTCGTAGATCGCGCGCGAAACGCGCGCCGTCAGCCCGAGGAGTTCGATCGGGTCGGTGACGCCCTGAAGTCTCGAGCGTGCCTCGTCAAACCGCGGACCGAACAGCGCAGCCTTCATCAGTGCGCGCAGAATGCCTTCCTTCGACTTGTACAGCGCGTAGATCGTGGATCCGGCGACGCCGGCGCGTTCAGCGATCTCTGCGATGGTCGTGTCGTCGATTCCACGGCGCGCAAACATTGATTTGGCGGATTCGAGGATTCGAAGTCGGGTGGCTTCGGCCGACTGGCCGCGCAGCTGCGAGACGTATTGACGGGCCTTCGGCATATTGGATATAGTTCACTATATTGAAATATCGGATCGCGTGGAGCGTGTGGTTATGTCGTTTCAAGCTTATCTGGACAATATCCATGCAAAAACAGGCAAGCGCCCGGCCGATTTCTTTGCAGCCGCCAAGAAGAGCGGGATAGCCGGACCTGACCTGACGGCGGGTTCCCTGGTCGCGTGGCTGAAGAGAGATTTCGGCCTGGGCCATGGCCACGCCATGGCGATCTGGGCCGTGTTCAAGAAAAACGGATGGGCGGTTGGACCTCGCGCCGCAGGGAAGACCCGCAAGGCTGCGGCGAGGGCAAGATGACAAATGCCTCGTTGCCGCCGGCGGGCGGCGCCCGGTCCATGCTTGCAGCACGGATTGCCGTCGGCAGCGCGGTGGCCGTTGCAGTGATCGTGATGGCGCTGCACGCCATCCGGCCGGAGTTTGAACCGTCGTGGCGCTTCATCAGCGAGTATGCGATCGGCGATCTTGGCTGGATCATGAAGCTCGCTTTCCTGATCTGGGCAGTAGGCTGTCTCGCCCTGGCGCTCGCATTGTGGCGCGAGGTGACGGCATGGCCCGGCAGGCTCGGCGTCGCGGTCCTGTTGCTGGTTGCCTTTGCGCTGGTGCCGGCTGGCCTGTTCGCGATGGATCCAGTCACCGCCAGGCCCGAAGAGGTGACGACCAGCGGCATGATTCACGCCATATCATCCATGATCGGCGTGCCGGGAATTCCCATCGCGGCCATGCTGATCAGTTCAAGCTTGTGGCGTACGAATTCCGTCTGGACGCCGCACCGGTTCGCCATCATGGCGACGGCTCATGCGACCTGGGTCAGTTTCGTCGCGATGAACATCTACGTTGCGTGGGTCTTGTCGACCAGCGGCGGCTTCAATTCGGAGCACTGGTCCGGATGGCTGAACCGGCTGGTGGTTGCGACTTATCTTGCCTGGCAGCTCGTGGTCGGCTGCCTGCTCCTGATGAACCGCCGGCGGCGCTGAACGGCACTCCCGCCTAGTCGCCACCGCCTCGCCCGAGCGCGGCGCTCAATCGCTGCCAGGCGTTGTCGTCGGCGGGCAGTCCCCATCGCAGCCACGTCGGCTCTTCGGCGAAGCGCCGGACCAGAATGCCCGCGAGCCCAAGCCGGTCGAACAACGCACCCGCGTCCTGTGACCGCGTGAGCCTGAAGAGCGACGTGCCTCCGGCAATCTCCAGTCCGGCGGCGATCAGGAGTTCGTCGAGTTTTTTCGCATCGGACGCCAGGCGCTCCAGCGCCTGCCTTTTCCATTCGCTGTCCGCGAGCGCCTTTTGCCCGATCGCCACCGCCGGGCCAGCGACGGCCCAGGGTCCCAGCACCGCGTCGAGCCGTCCGGCGAGAGCAGGGGAGGCGATGGCGAAGCCGAGCCGCAATCCGGCAAGCCCGTAGAATTTCCCGAACGAGCGCAGCACCACGATATTTTCGCGATGGGTTTCGCCGGCGAGGCTGATGTCGGGCGCCATGTCGGCAAAGGATTCGTCGACGACAAGAACGCCGCGGTTCTGGTCGAGTCGGTCCGCGATCCGCAGCAGATCGGACTTCCCGACGATCCGCCCGTCCGGGTTGTTCGGATTGACGACAACCGCGAGACTGGCATTGGCAAGCTGGTCGATGTCGGAAACGACGGTGACTGCGTGCCCCGCCAGCTCCGCCGCTCGCGCGTGCTCTGCATAGGTCGTGCGCAGGATCGCGGCGCGTCCCGGTTTCAACAGCGCCGCCACCTGCGGCAGCAGGATCTGCGTGCCCGGCGCGGGCACCACGTGATCGGGCGACGGCGCGCCATAGGCCCCGGCTGCGGCTGCCGCGAGGGCACGGATGCTCGCGCGGTCGGGCAGCCGCGAAAAAATTTCCGGTGGCAAAGCGGGCAGGGGCCGGGGATGGAGCCAAGGGTGGGGATTGATCCCGGTCGAAAGATCGATGAAAGGTTGAGGCGCGCCGGGAAACATCCGCCGCGCGGCCGCGAGATCGCCGCCATGCGCCAGCGGCTGCATCGCCGCACCGGTTTGGGACCGAATGAGCATCGCAGTCACCTTACTGGCCCTGCTCATTGAAGCAACGGCCGGCTATCCGGAGCGCGTGCTGCGCGCGATCGGCCATCCGGTCATCTGGATCGGCCGCCTGATCTCGTGCCTGGACCGCACGCTCAACGGTCCCGACAGTGCCTGGCGAAAACCGGCGGGCTTCCTCGCGCTGTTGGTCATTGTCGCCGTTCCGGCCGCTGCGGCCTATTCCGTCGAGCGCGTCCTGCTTCTGCTGCCGCTCGGCTTCGCGCTGGTGGCCGTGATCGCAAGCGCGCTGATCGCGCAAAGGAGCCTCCACCAACACGTCGAGCGCGTCGCCGATGCGCTCGAGCGCGAGGGGCTGGACGGCGGCCGCAAGGCCGTGTCGCAGATCGTCGGCCGCGATCCTCAGTCCCTCGACGAAGCGGGCGTCGCACGCGCCGCGATCGAAAGCCTCGCCGAGAATTTTTCCGACGGTGTCGTCGCCCCGGTGTTCTGGCTCGCGGTCGGCGGGCTGGCGGGCGGCGTCGCCTACAAAGCCGTCAACACCGCCGACAGCATGATCGGCCACAAGTCCGAGAAGTATCGCGACTTCGGCTACGCGTCGGCGCGGCTCGACGATTTCATCAACCTTCCGGCGTCGCGGCTGTCGGCGCTGCTGATCGCCGCAGGCGCGGCGATGAGCGACCGGCAGGCCGCGTATCGCGCCTGGCAGGCGGTGATGCGCGACGCGTGCCATCACCGCTCGCCCAACGCCGGATGGCCGGAGGCGGCGATGGCCGGTGCGCTCGGTCTTTCGCTCGCGGGGCCGCGCGCCTATGGCGGCGTCGTCGTGGAGGACGCGTTCATGGGCAATGGCCGCCGCGAGGCCAATGCACAGGACATCCGCGAGGCGCTGATGCTCTATCGCCGCGCCGACATGCTGCTGATCGGGATCGTCGCGCTGCTCGCCGTCGTCATCGCGCTGCGCTGAGCAGCCGGTCGAGATCGACGAAGGTTGCGAGATGCTTCGCCAGCCGATCGAGCGTCGCCTCGACCAGTTCGTCATAGGCCACCGCCGCGGGTCCCGCGCCGAGTCGTTGCAGCCATGCCGAGCGCTGCCTGTCGTCGGCGAACAGTCCGTGCACATAGGTGCCGATTACCCGCCCGTTCGCCGACACCGCGCCCTCGGGCTTGCCGTCCACCGTGGCGAACGGCCGCGCACAGTCCGGTCCCTGCGTCACGCCCATGTGCATCTCGTAACCCGCGAACGGCATGCCGTCGCCGGTTGTGCCCGTGACGCTGACCAGCGTCTTCTCGGATGTCAGGACCGTCTCCACATCGAGCAGCCCCAGGCCCTGCGCCGTCCCCGCCGGGCCCTCCACGCCGTCCGGATCGGCGACCGTCCGCCCCAGCATCTGGTAGCCGCCGCACAGGCCGATCACGGTGCCGCCGCGCCGCACATGCGCGGCGATGTCGATGTCGAAGCCCGTGCTGCGCAGGGCATTGAGCCCGGCGATGGTTGTCTTCGAGCCCGGCAGGATCACCAGGTCGGCGTCGCCCGGCAGCGCCGTGCCGGGATGCACGCGCACCAGGTCCACCGTGGGCTCCGCCTGAAGCGGATCGAGATCGTCGAAGTTGGCAATCTGCGGCAGGATCGGCACCGCGATCTTCAGCTTCGCGCCCGCACGCCGCGGCATCTCGCGATCGAGCGCCAGTGCGTCCTCGGCCGGCAAATTCCGCGCTTCGGAGAAATACGGCACGAATCCCAGCGCCGGCCAGCCGGTCTTCTCGACGATCGCCTCCTTGCCCGGAATGAACAGGCTCGGATCGCCGCGAAACTTGTTGATGATGAAGCCGACCACCAGCTTCTCGTCCTCGGGATCGAGCACGGCCTTGGTGCCGACCAGGCTTGCGATCACCCCGCCGCGGTCGATGTCGCCGACCACGACAACAGGCACATCGGCAGCGCGCGCAAAGCCCATGTTGGCTATGTCGTAGCGGCGCAGGTTGATCTCCGACGCGCTGCCCGCGCCCTCGACCAGCACCAGGTCGGCCTCGGCCTTCAGCTTCTCGTAGCTCTCCAGCACACAGGGAAGGAGCCTCGCCTTCATCGCCATGTATTCGGCGGCCTTGGCGGTCGCGAACACCTTGCCCTGCACGACGACCTGCGAGCCGACCATGCTCTGCGGCTTCAACAGGACCGGGTTCATGTGCACGCTCGGCGGTACGCAGGCCGCGCGCGCCTGCAGCGCCTGCGCGCGGCCGATCTCGCCGCCGTCCGCCGCCACCGCCGCGTTGTTCGACATGTTCTGCGGCTTGAACGGACGCACCTTCAAGCCACGCCTGGTATAGGCGCGCGCCAACCCCGCGACGAGCAGCGACTTGCCGACGTCGGAGCCGGTGCCCTGGAACATGATCGCGCGAGCGGCCACCGTCAGAACTCGATCCCCGGCTGCGCCTTCACGCCGGCGGCGAAGTGGTGTTTCACGAGGCTCATGTCGGTCACCAGATCGGCGGCGGCGACAAGCTCAGGCTTGGCGTTCCGCCCGGTCACCACGATGTGCAGATCGCTTCGCCGTGCCGAAAGCTCGGCGACGACCGACTGAAGGTTCAGATAGTCGTAGCGCAGCGCGATGTTCAACTCGTCGAGAATGATCAAAGCAAACGACGGATCGGTCATCAGTTCACGCGCCTTCGCCCAGGCGCGCTCCGCCGCGGCCACATCGCGCTTCAGGTCCTGCGTATCCCACGTAAAACCTTCGCCCATGGTGTGCCACGACACCTGGTCGCCGAATTTCTCCAGCGCGTCGCGCTCCGCCGAATGCCACGCGCCCTTGATGAATTGCACCACGCCGACGCGCTTGCCGCGCCCGAGCATCCGCAGCGCCAATCCGAACGCCGCCGTCGACTTGCCCTTGCCGGTGCCGGTGTGGACGATCAGCAGGCCCTTCTCGATCTTCTTGTCCGCGACCTCGGCGTCCTGCACGGCCTTGCGCTTGGCCATCTTGGCCTTGTGCCGCTCCGCATCGGCGTCCTCGATGTCGCTCATGGCGTGCCTTTCACGAACACCGGAATGCCGGCGACCACCAGCACGACGCGCCCGGCGATCGCCGCGATCCGCTGGTTGAGCCGCCCCTGCAAGTCGCGAAACCGCCGGGCCTCGGCGTTGTCCGGCACGATGCCGAAGCCCACTTCGTTCGAGACCAGAACGGTCGGCGCGTCTCGCTTCGCCAGCGCCGCTTCGAGGTTCTCGATCGCCGTCTCGATGTCGATCTTGCGGAACATCAGGTTGTTGAGCCAGATCGTCAGGCAGTCGACCAGGACGGTGCAGTCGTCGGGCGCGTCCTCGATGGCGCCGGCGAGATCAGTCGGCGCATCGACCGTCTCCCAGTCGTCGCCGCGGCGGCTTTTGTGCTCGTCGATCCGCACCCGCATCTCGTCGTCGAACGGCTCGGCCGTGGCGACATAGATCCACGGCGCGGGCGTCGCCATGGTCATCGCCTCGGCGGTGCGGCTCTTGCCGGAACGCGCGCCGCCCAGCACCAGTGTCAGGCTGTGGTTTTCCACCGACTCGATCCCGAAACGGCGCGGTGCTTGTATCTGTGCCCTCTCCCCTTGTGGGAGAGGGCTGCACCAAAGCTACCGCGCATTCGAATGGGAGAGGGGTCCCCCTCTCCCAAGCTCCATCGTGGCACTTTCTACGCTGCCCTCTCCCACAAGGGGATCGGACGCCGTCCATACCCTCTTATAG
>Ga0247825_10002954_pt1 | contig 11204 bp, 13 predicted proteins | sample 13C_Vanillin_Day_FD_194413 | JGI IMG/M metagenome (GOLD analysis project Ga0247825, IMG submission 194413) | Soil microbial communities from agricultural site in Penn Yan, New York, United States - 13C_Vanillin_Day48 | ecosystem: Environmental > Terrestrial > Soil > Agricultural land | place... | reverse complement strand
TCACCATCGGCGAACTCGCCGTTGAGCGAGAGAAGCGGCGGCGCGAGCTGTTCGGGTACGAACAGGGCGGTTCGTGGATGGCGGCGCGAGATGCGCGGCGCCAGTTGGCGTCGGTCGATGCCGAGCTGAATGCGCTGATCGACAGCGTTATCGCGGAGGAAACTGCCGCACTCGCCGCAAAGTGAGCACACGGCACAACAGCGCGATGAAATCTACTTGCCCGGACACTTACTCAGCGCACCTCGACGTTCACTTGAAGAACGTCGGGAAATGGTCCATAGGAGATAACCACGACGCGATAGGCCACGCCGCCTTGAATCTGCCCGCTCACATGCTTTGTCGGCCACGTGTCATCTGCAACCGTCCAACTTCCATCTGGTGCTACGAGGAAGACATCGGGGTTCCAACTACCGCGAGACGAGCCGGACGCCGTCAATGTGGCAACGAGCGTCCCGTTGGCTGGCGTCGTCACGTCGTATTGACGGCAACGGCCCGTCGCGTCCCAACTCGGAAAGCATCTTGGATCGCCGTCTTCAATCACCGCTTGGACATTGTTACCAGGCGGAATCGCCGTTCCGGTGATCGGGGCTAGACCACCAGATCCGCCGGGTAGCGACGGAGTGCTTGGAGTGACTGGCGACGGAAAGACGATCGGTGGGGGCGGTGAGTCAGACTCGCAAGCCGCGAGTAGGAAAACGAGGCCAGCCACTGTGATTAGCTTCAAGGCTCAAACCTCCGAATGCGGCCGAGTATAGCTGAGTCTTGCCGAAGTTATTGAAAACAGGCGATTTTCGGGGGAGATCCGAGGTCAGCAGACAAAAAATGCGTTTCACCCCCGAACAACGCCAGCACATTGATGATCTAGTCGAGCGGCGGCTGGCCGAGGAGCGCCGTCGGTTCGAGCGTGAGAAGGAGGCGCTGCGGCAGCTGTTTGCTCCGGACGATCCGACGATTGGAAGTGCAGCTTGTTGACGCGACCCGCGCGACGTGTGCAGCCTCACCCGACCCGGCGCCCAACAGCAACTCCGAGAAAGGTCCTGAGCCATGAATTACGACGAGGAGATCAGAGGGATTCTCGCCGACACCCGCACGCTCGACATCGGCACCCGGCGATTGCACTGGGCCTTGGCGCGGACGGTCCCTGATGCGATTGCCCGTGTTGCCGCCGACAAGATCATCGCGATGCGGAAACAGAACGAAGCGTTCGACCTGGCGGGGTCGCAGCAGCACGAAACCGCCCGCAGCAAGATTGCCTCGCAGGAGACGAGAACCCGGCTGCTCGCGGCATCGGTGCAGCGGTTCCAGGTCGAACCGGCAGCCAAGAGCCTCAGGCAGCGGCTCCAGACGGTCGTGAGCACCATGGAGAATGATGCGCTCCTGTCGGCGCCTGGAGCGCTCGACGGGCTCAATGCTGGTGGGATGGTGCAGCTCGGCATTCTGCGGGAGCTGCGGCAGCGGCGGCTCGAACGTACAGACTTCGACGGGCTCCTGCCGATTTACCGCGAGGCTCTGCGTCGGGGCGATGCCAGCGCCCTCATCGATATCGAATACGTCGAGCGCGTTGCCTTGAGCAAGACCGCCGCGACCGAGGACCAGATCGAGCACGCACGAGCCCTGCGGGAGCTGGTCGAGGGTACGCGCGAAATGCGCGTTGACATCAAGTTGGACGCCGTCGAGCACGTCATCAGAGCGGCGGAAACCTGTGTGACGCGGTGCGACCTGGTCCCGGCCCATCCCATCAACCCCGAAACCGACCAGACCGCCCGAGCCGCCCACGAGGCGGAAACGGCCGCCTTCCAGCGTGAGGCCAGCAACCAGTGACGAAGAATAACGAGCCGCAGGCATTCGGCGGAGGCGGCTACCTCGATCTCGTCAAAGTCCTGCAGGTCCCGGACCCAAAGACGAAACGTCTAGGGCCACTCATCCTGCATCCCGCCCAGATGCAGGCCCTGGCGACTCTCGATCAGCGTGATGCCGAGGGGCTGCGACGTGTCCGAGAGCTGCTCTTGCACTGGTTCCGGCAGAGCGGCAAGACGCTCCTCGATGCCATCATCGCCCTCTACGGCCTGACTGCCGATCCCTTCCACACGGATCGTTTGGTAGTCATGGCTGCGTCGGACATGGAGCAGGGCGAGCGGGTATTCGAGCAGTGTCGGCGTCTGGCATCACGCAGCCGGGCCCTCTCGGGTATCCGCTTCCTTGGAAAACATGCCGTGTACACCACCATCGAGCGGGAGCCCCGAACCGGGGGCGAGTTCAAGAGCGAGCACCGGATGATCGTCCTCGCAGGTCAGGACATCAGGGGCGCTCACGGCATGACGCCCAGTACGACGATCCTCGATGAGGTCTGGACCCAAGAGACGTACGATATGATCGAACCGCTCACCCACTCGCCCGCCCGAGCCTGCCCGCTGACGGTGTACAGCAGCTACAGCGGCCTGCGCAGTCAGCAACATCCCGGTATTCCCCTGTTCGATCTGATCGAGCGGGGTAAGCGCGGCGACGATGCCAGCTTCCACTACAGCTACCTCGGCTCCAGTGACTGGTACTCGGTGCCGTGGGTGACTCCGGCTTGGATCGAACGGGTTCGCAAACAACTGGCGACAGCACCGAGCCGCTTCGCACGGCTCATCGAAAACAGAGTAGCGGCTGGTGAGGATGCGTTCATCAGTGACGCGGAACTCGCCGACGCGATGGTCACCATGCCGCAGCCGGAACGCGGGACACCCGGCACCGTGTACAAAGCGGGGCTCGATGTCGGCCTGCGTGGAGCCTGGACGGCGCTGATGATCGGGCATGCCGACTCACAGGGCCGGTTCATTCTCGATGTGTGCGAGCACTGGCAAGGCGCTCCAGGCAAGTCGGTGGATCTCGATGCCGTCGAGCGGAGGATCGTCGAACTCCATCCGCTCTTCAACAAGTTCGACCTCAGTGTCGATCCCTGGCAGGCCGAACATCTCGCCCAACGGTTGCAGCGCCAGCGAGTCAACGTCGTACTGGCTGCGGTCGATGCTCCTCGGGTGGATCGCCTCACCACGATGATCAAAGGGCTCTTCGTGCGTCGCCTGATCAAGTTCGGCGCTCACCTGTTGCCCCTCCGTGAACAACTCGAAGCGATGACCGTCACCGAGTCGAAGTCACGCGGACTGCTCCGGTTCGAGGGTGGCGGCAAGAGTGGCGCTGGTGCTCATTCGGATCTCGTGTTCAGCATGGCGCTCGCCTGCGAAGCGCTCGAAGGCAGCATCGGCCGGATGGTGTTCCCGGCATCCTTCAACATGTGTTACCGAGCCGCCAGCCCGCCGAAGTTCGACATCCACCGGTGTTTCCTCTTCGACAGCGGGGGCTCCTACGTGCCTCCTGGCCTGTCCGATGCCGCCTGCGCAGCCTGCCCCGGCTGGTTGCATCTCCGGCAGTCCTACAAAGACTTCGTCGCGGCAGGCAACCCCGCTATCGGGCTGCGCGCCTATCGGAAGCAGCACATGGGCGACAACGAGTTCGTGGGCAAGGTCAAACAGAGCCGCTGGGAGAGCTGGTACCTGTGATGAGGAGAGCCAACGATGATCTTTGAAACACGCCAAGGCGGGTACTACTGCCCGGGCCCTGACCATGCCCTCGATGGGCGTCCGCTGACCTCGTTGTCCCGGGGCGAGCTGCTCTCGGAGATGCAGTGGCGGGAGGAGCAATTCCGGAAGGAGCTGGATCGGTATCGGCAGATTGGTGAGGATCGGGCCACGGAGCTGCGTGAGGAGGTGACAGCCCTGCGCAGGAAAGTGGCAGAACTGGACTGGTGGCTGATGTGGCTGGCGAGCACCGCGCATCAAGATAATTAGCGGAAATACTGAGGAAAACTGCTAAAATTGGCAAGTTCATCAAGACGGATCGCCGACGTGTACGACCACGTCGACGACCCTAACCCGTTCACTCGCAGCCGAGCGAAGCGGGCTGACCGTAGATTCTACGGCCATCCTCCCCCGCCCGGCCTTCACACTCTGGAGGCCATCACCAATGAGAGGCAGCATCGTCTACCAGCGCAAACGGGATGCGCGTACTAACCGCTGGTCCATCATCCTGGACCGTGGCGATCAGCTCGACCCGAAGACCGGCAAGCTGAAGCGCCGTCAACAGTGGATCCCGTTCAAGGGCACGAAGGAGAGGCCCAGAACAAGCTGATCGAACTCCTGCACGAGCAGAATCAGACCACGCTGATCGAGCCGAACAAGATCACGCTCGGCGAGTGGCTGGTCAAGTGGGTCGAGAAGTTCACGAAGCCCCGTACGGCCGACACGTACAAGGGCGTCCTCAAGAACCACTTGGTACCCAAACTCGGCGCGATCCGGCTCCAGGAACTCAAGCCGATGCACCTGGAGACCTACTACCGGGAGCAGCGGGGTACATTGTCCGAGTCCACACTGGAACAGCACCACATGATCATCAGCGGATGCCTGAAAGCTGCCGAACGGAACGGACTAGTCCCTCGCAACGTGGCGAAGTTCGTGGACGACAAGCCCAAACCCACTGCCGACGTACACGCCGAGGTCGAGCAGCACTGCTGGACCGAGGAGGAGCAAGCCCGATTTTTCGCGGCTGCCCAAGCGGCGGGTACTCAACCGGCAGCCTTCTACGGGCTCGGCCTGGAGACCGGGATGCGCAAGTCAGAACTCGGCGGCCTGCGCTGGAAAGACGTGGACCTCGTCAAGGGTGAGATCCGCCTGCGGGAGCAGATCGTCCTCCGGCCAGGGCATCCGTTCACGTTCGGTCCACTGAAGGGCAAGCGGCCTCACACGTTGTCCCTCAGCGCGGAGACCGTCGCCCTCCTCCGCCGACACAAGGCGCATCAGGCCGAGGTCAAGCTCCAGGCCGGAGGCAAGTACCACGATCATGGTCTGGTGTTCGCCCGGGAATGGGGCGGGAAGTACGACACCCTGGGCGAGCCGCTCCACTTGAACAACATCGGACAGCGGGAGTTCGCCACGTTGAGCAAGGCGGCAGGGGTACGGCGGATCAAGTTCCACGGCATGCGCCACACCAACGCCACCCTCGCCCTGGCAGATGGCGAGAGCCCCAAGGTCGTACAGGAGCGGCTCGGGCACAAGAAGATCACGACCACGCTCGACATCTACGCCCATGTGCTGCCGGAGCAGAACCGGGCGGCAGCAGACCGGATGGGTGCCCGGCTACATGGCAAGCGATGAAGTTCACGAAGTTCGAGGGCGACTGGCAGGAACTGCGGCGGCGTTACGGTCCGGCGGGGCTCACGGAGATCGACTTCCACCGTGGCCGACGCTCACGCAACTTGCCGTACATGGACGCGATGGCGGAGGTTGCTCACGCGGCGCCGACGGATGCTGCGCCTGTTAGACGGCAGTTGAAACAAGCGAGGTTGACCTACCGATTCACTTTGTCGAGATCGGCACTTTCACGGTGACATAAACGAGCGGGTCGTTACCAATTGGCGTGAGCTGATGAGCCATTCCTGCGGGAATCATCATGAAATCACCGGCACCAAGTTGTCGCTCGATGGGATCTTGAACTGCGTCACCACGCCATTCTCCAGGCGATTGCTCTCGTCGGCCAGCGAGGGTGTGTCCCGTTCGTAATACGCCTGTGCCGGATCGGATGATCGTGATATCGCTCAATTGCATGTGAATCTCAGCCAGGCCTGGCTGCTTCCGCGTCGCCACAAAATACTGATAAGCGCCATCTGGCAACAGGCGGGCAACCGCATTAGTACTGACTGCCGCTCGGGCACTCGCGGCGTCGATCTCTGCGGACGAGGCGAACGGGACGTCTGCTTTGGACTGAGCGCCTTGGGCAAAGGGTACGCCGGCTCCAGCCATCACAAGACCAACCACGAACGGAAGGAGTGAATTAAGTGGTATCCGGACATAATGTCTTAAACGCATTGCCGATTCTCCTTCCGAAGATTGATTCGATGGTCTGCCGTCTAACTAGTATTGGACCTGACCGAGCGACGGCGCACAAGCGACTTTAGTCGCATCTCCGAGGTGTCGGACACGTTTGGTCGGCGCGTAGGCGGGAACGGTTGGCTATCACTTTGGCTATCAAAATCGGCGATATTCGATGATATTGGGCAACCCGAATGGAGGGCGAAAGGCGCTGAAACCCTCAGCAAATCCGCACACGCCGACCCTCGACACCACTGCCCGATACCCACACGGCGCAATCCTCTCTTCCGCACCAACAACTAAGTCTTTACTGAAGAGTCGTTTTCGAAGAGATCGTGGCAGGAGCGTCCTGCAAAACGGCTAGCTAAGCTAACAACTAACAAGCCGCTTGCAGCCGACGGCGCGGGTATCATCCTTCGAAAGCTCTGTGGAACGAGCAGCGGCTGAAGCTGGGCGTTAGCCAAACGAACCGATGCAGGAAGTTCCGAAACGGATCAAACGTCTAGTTCGAGAATGGGCGGGGATCGCGCACGATCGTGACTTGCGCAAGGCCCTCGGTGAGCTTCGCTCGCAATTCGGTCGTTGGGATCGTGGCGAAATCGATTCGGTCGAGCTCAACAATCTTGTGCATCAATTCCATCAGGACACTGCGCGGGAAATATGGAAACGATACGCAACGAGACACCTTGAGCAGGCGGTCGCATCAGCGATTGCCGCCGGCGTGCATCTCAAAGAAGAGCTGCCCGCCGAACTTGTGCAGCACATCGCAGGTTTAATCGAATTCTACGAACACGATCTCCCGGCATCGTAAGCCGGCGGTGCAAACGTTTAGACTCGGAACCATGGGCAAACCGGGCCGAAAGACGAACCGATTTCGCATGGGCGCGTTGCCGCCGCGATATTCATTTGTGCTCAACTCGCACGTTCGCGAACGCTTCACGAAGTGTCCAAGCTGCGAGGCGCGCACTCGGATTCGGAAGCTCCCGCTGGTCGTTCACGTCGAACATCCCGGCGCACCAAGACTCGTTCTTCTGAATAAGACATGCCGGCTCTGTTTGCTTTGCGAAACACTGATCGTCGGTCGGGTCGAATTGGAGGGCGTTATCGTTGCCGCTGGCCTTTCCGCCTCGGCCAAGCCGCCGGACTACGTCGTGCTCGGTACTATTGACCGGCGCACCTGGCGCCGAGGTCTAGGTGGTGATGCGGAGCTTCCGGATATTCGAGAGCACATGGCCGATTTCAAGAAATACCTGAAGGTCGACGTCATACCCGCGCATCGGGAACCCTCGAATCGAAATGCTGGCTAACCTCAAAATGGGGGCGACGCGGGCGCCAGCACGAAGGTGTCATGAGCCCGCTCGCGGCTGAGCGGATAACGTTGATGTGGCTGTTACCTGTCAAATAAGCAGAACCATCCGTGCCTGAAATCTCGAGGTTCCTCGGCATCGTCATCGGTATGTTCTTCAACGAGCATGGGGTGGCGCATTTCCATGCGGTCTATGGGGATCACAAGATCACGGTCGAGATCGAATCCGGCACAGTTCGAGGCGACTTTCCGCCTCGAGCCCTGCGACTGGTGCTTGAATGGGCCGGCCTTCACAAGCGAGAATTGCAAGAGAACTGGGAGCGCGCGCGCCGGCGTCAGCCGCTCGAACGCGTTCCGCCTTTGGAGTGACACATGAACTACGACGTCATCGAGGCCCGGCACGTCGGCGAATACGCGATCTGGCTGCGGTTTCGCGACGGCACCGCTGGCGAGATCGACCTCGGCCCGGAACTGCATGGGCCGGTGTTCGAGCCGCTCCGCGATCCGGCAGTCTTCGGCCAGTTTCAGATCCATTCCGAGTTTCATACGCTCACGTGGCCCAACGGGGCCGACTTTGCACCCGAGTTCTTGCACGACAACGTACGGGGCACGGCCTGACACACGTCTCATTCGGCTCTCGCAAGGCATCCTGGACGGGTTATGCGGCGTTCTGAATGGCGTTGGGGATCGTCGACCGAGACGCGACGCGACAAGACGAAAAGAACGGTCTAGTGCGACGGGCTAGTGCGTGCGGGACGTCAACATCGTGAGCAAACTTTGGGGAACGGCATCCGAAAAACGGATCCTGAATCGGCCTCGAACGGCCGAACACGAAAACAGCCGACCCCGATTGGCTGTGATTTTCCGAGGTCGGCTGTCATCGGCCTTCGTTGTCCTCTGCCTCAGGAGCTAGTCCGGGAAACCGGGTGGAGGTTCAAATCCTCTCTTCCGCACCAGCTTTCAATTCAACGACTTACCGCGATTCTTGCGGTGCGTCCCGGTGCTCGCTTCGTCGTTCTGTGTGCGAACCGTGTGCGAAAAACTGCGAGTGGCCTTACGCTGCTGCGCGGCCTTCTTCTGTTCCGCCGCGACCTGCTTCCGGTGCGCTTCCAGCCGGGTCATGTAAGTCTTCAGGCCCCGCGCGGCTGGCCTTGAGGTACAGGACATGCGTCGTCCCCCTCAGGTCGGCTCAGATCGTCTGCCGACGTCAGAGCGGAACGTCCGTACCTCAGATAGAGGGCCGGCACGATGAAGAGGTTGAGCAGCGTGGACGTGAACAGCCCGCCGAGAATAACAACCGCGAGCGGATGCTCAATCTCATAACCCGCCCGGGAGCCACCGAGCACGATGGGTACGAGCGCGAGGCCGGTGGCCAGTGCGGTCATCAGGATGGGAGCGAGCCGCTCCTCTGACCCGCGGAGAATCAACTCTCGCCCGAAGGACAGTCCCTCCTGCAGTTCGAGGTGTCGGTAATGGCTGATCAACATGATGCCGTTCCGCGCCGAAATGCCGATCACCGTCACCAGTCCCACCAGCGAGCCCAGGGACAGGACGCCGCCCGTGACAAACGCGGCGACGATCGCACCGACCAGCGCGAACGGCAACGTGAGGAAAACCAGCGTGGCCACCCGCGCCGATCCGAAGTCGGCCAGCAGGATCAGGAAGATCGCTGCCACGGCGATGATGCTCAAGAGCATCAAGCGGTTCGACGACGCCTGCCGCTCCGCGTATTCGCCCATGACCTGCGCGTAGTACCCCTGCGGGAACGACAGCCCGGCAAGCTGCGCCTGAATGTCGCGCGCCACCGCGCCGAGATCGCGACCGCGCACGTTGGACGTCACGTCGATGCGGCGGGATCCGTTCTCGCGCGTGATCTCGTTGGGCGTCGCCGTCACCTCCACCGCTGCCACGCTGCCCAGAGGGACGGTGCCTCCGTTGGCGATCGGCACCTGAAGCGCCCGAATTGCATCGAGGTCCCGGCGCACTGCTGGCGTACCCCACACGACGACATCAAACAGCTGCTGTTCCTCGTAGAATTCCCCGACTTTCGTCCCCTGGACCAGCGTGGCCGCCGCCTGCCGGGCCGCGCCCGGCGTCACCCCGATGGCCGCGGCACGGTCAGGATCGAAGCGCACCTCGACCTTTGGCACGAGCACCTGCGCCTGAACGGTGAGGTCGGCGACGCCCTGCACGGTTGCTACGGCGCTACGAACGGCCGCCGCCTGCGTCCGCAAGGCGTCAAGATCCGGGCCGTAGACACGCACCACGATGGTTGCGCTCGCACCAGTCAGCACCTCTTTGATGCGCTCGCGCAGGTAGGTCAGGAGATCGCGCGTGAGGCCCGGATAGCCGTCGACGATTGTTTGAATTCTCGCGACCGTCGCCTCGTAGTCCACCGACGGATCCAGGCTGATCCAGAGTTCGGTAAAGTTCATGCCAACCACTTCATCGGCGACCTCGGCACGTCCGATGTGGGCGCCGAAGTTACGCACGCCCGGAACGGCCATCAGCTCACGACTGGCACTCACGGTCACGCGCCGCATCGCTTCGAGCGACGTACCGGGCTTCTCGACCCAGTGCATCAGGAAGTCGTACTCGCGAAAACTCGGCAGGAATTCCTCGCCGAGAAACGGCACGATGGCGGCGGTCAGCGCGACCATCACAGCCAGCGAGGCCAGCGCCGCCTTGGGGCGATCGACGATGCCGGTCAAGGCGCGGCGGTATCGCATCTTCAAGGCGCCGATCGCACGAGATTCACCCCGGTCGAGATGTCGCGGCAGCAGCAGGAGCGCCAGCGCCGGCGTGATGGTCAGGGCGACGACGAGCGATGCGACGATCGCCAGCACGTACGACAGCGCCAGGGGCCGAAAGAACGACCCGGCCAGGCCGCCGAGCATGAACACCGGCAGAAAGACAACGATGACGATCAGGCTGCCGTAGAGGACGGCGCTCCGGACTTCCATCGAGGCGTCCAGGACCACCGTGCTTGCCGGTTGCGGATGCTCCGCGGCTCGATTCAGGCGCAGTCGTCTGATGATGTTCTCGACGTCGATAATCGCGTCGTCCACGACTTCGCCCAGCGCAATGACCAGGCCCGCCAGCACCATCGTGTCGAGCGTGCCGCCACGGTAATGCAGTAACAACCCCGCTGCCAGAAGCGACAGGGGAATGGCAATGCTGCTGATCAGCGCCGTGCGCCAGTCGGCGAGGAAAACCATGAGGACGAGAACCACCAGGACGCATCCCACGAGGAGCGCCCGGCTGAGGTTCCGGAGCGACATCTCGATGAAAGTCGCCGGCCTGAAGATCGTCGGGTCGACGGTCACGCCCTGTAAGGCGGGCTTCATCTGCTCCAACGCTTCCTCCACCCCTCGGGTGACAGTCAGCGTATTGGCCCCGAGCTGCTTCTCGACGATCAACATCAGGCCCGGACCGCTGTTGATCACCGCATCGCCGATCGGCGTGGGGAACCCCTCGACGACGGTGGCGACATCGCCGACGCGCAGCACCGCCCCGTTTCGAGCCGAGACGACGATCGATTCGAGGTCACGCACCGATGCCACCGCAGCCCGGTGGGTGATGGCGAGCCGCTGGTTCGGCGTATCCAGAAACCCGCCGGCCTGAAACGAGACGCCGTCGCCCGCTGCCTGTACAACCTGGTCCACGGTCAAACCGTGCGCCCGCACTCGGTCGGGATCGACCAGCACCTGTAGTTGCCGATCGCGTTGACCCCAGATGGCCACGTTGGCCACACCCGGGATGGCCATCAGCCGAGGACGGATCGTCCACTTCGCCAGCGTGCTGAGCTCGATCTGTGTCAGGGCTTCTGACGTCACGCCGATCTTCATCACGCGGCTCAAGGACGACAACGGCGAGAGCATCACCGGCGGACGGACGACCGCCGGCAGTTGCAACGCGGCTCGAGACAGTCGTTCCTGCACCATCTGCCGCGCCACCATCACATCGCTCGCGGGATCGAGAATCAGGACAAC
>Ga0247825_10002953_pt1 | contig 11206 bp, 7 predicted proteins | sample 13C_Vanillin_Day_FD_194413 | JGI IMG/M metagenome (GOLD analysis project Ga0247825, IMG submission 194413) | Soil microbial communities from agricultural site in Penn Yan, New York, United States - 13C_Vanillin_Day48 | ecosystem: Environmental > Terrestrial > Soil > Agricultural land | place... | reverse complement strand
ACTCAGGCACGACCATAGGTATCATCGGCGACGCAGAGCCAGGAGGCGCAGGTGATGGCGGATTTTTGAGCGCCAACTTCGCCCGCAGCTCCTCAAGTCTAGCGGCCACCTTCGGCGACACGGCCACGAAGAACTTCGCCGTGCGATCCAGTTCCAACGCGCGTTGGAATGCTCCATCCCCACGCATAGGCTGCTGCGTTTCGTAAGACAGAATCCCCTCTAGCAGCGCGATAGAGACCTTTTCCTCCGTCGTATTTGCGGTCCACTGCGCTGCCTTGTGGAGCACGCCAAGGGCCTCCTCATACTCGAATGCATCGAAGAGCTGGATCGCCTTGTGGAGATGCGGGTTCGTGCTCGTGAGTGCTGTGGCCATGGTTGGCATAGAGAGCCATACCAACAACAAGCCCCAGCCCCATCGCCACCTCTGTCGCGCTTCTAGAGCGCTCCGGCCTTGTAAAATGACAACAATCGCTGCAACATTGCTTGCTATCAGCACTCGCATCCAGCCTCTCCCTGCCTATCGCCTTTTCACGAGCAGTTGATTGCCTCTTTCCTCGGTATTGGACGCATACCGTCTCAGGCTTGGCTGGCATTCTTTCTAGGACATGGACTCCCAGAGGAGTACCCCTCTTAAGTGGTATTGCTTTCTCTGACCGTGGGGCGAGACCGGCTACGAAGTGTCTTGAAGTGCCTTGCACCCCAGGTCTCGACGAGCGGGTGATCACGAGTGGAAGCGCTCTCCCGTGAAAGCGCTCTCCCGGAAACGCCGGCCAGCGCTTCGCGTGACTGCGGTTCGTCTGACGAGGTAGCGTCTCGGACTGACAAGGACTCAAGGCGTCGCAGTGGCCTGGGCGAGCTCGCTCGCCGCGAGCGAAATCCCGTGCTTCCTGCGGGTCGTCTCCACCATGGGACACCGGGTTGACCTAGCCGAGTGCTCACCGGCCCTCACCCCGCAGCTTCGCGAGGACCTCGTCGGCGGTGAGGGACGAGCACTCTGAAGGGTGCAACTGGAGCAGGTTCCAGCTGCCTACCAGCACGTCGTCCAGCAGCAGGTGAGGCTTGGGCAGAAACGCTTCGAAGCAGTCGCTCACGCCGAGCTCCTCGGCTGCGGAGCGAGCATAGGCCGGACCGCCGCTGCTCCAGCAGTAGAGCTGGGCGCCCCTCTCCTTGAGGCTGCGTACCAGAGCCACCATGTGGGTCATCGGCATGCGCTTGCTGCCGAAGCTGCGCACCAGGGTGTCGTCGATGTCCACGTACATGACCGGGGTGTCCCTTGCGCTCATGCAGCCTTCTTACCAAGGCCTGGCTCGAGTACGGGATCAACCTCCCCGCGCCGGTGGGGCGAGCCGACCGCCCCGCCCCACAACGGCTTGTACGATCACGAGGCCACCTTCAGCACGCCCCTCAATACAGCAAGGAGAGAGTGGGAGTGTTTGTGTAGAGGGTGTGCCCCCCATTGCCGAGCTGACCGTAGGAGTTGGAGCCCCATACCCACACCGTGCCGTCCGAGCGCACCGCCAGCGAGTGCGAGTCGCCCGCAACCACGCTCTGCCCCCCGCTCAGCCCTAGCGCCTGCACAGGCGTTCTGCGGGTGGCTGTCGTCCCATTCCCCAACTGGCCGTAGTCGTTGGTGCCCCAGCCCCACACCGTGCCGTCCGAGAGCACCGCCAGCGAGTACCCGGAGCCTGCAGCCACGGCCACCCCTCCGCTCAGCCCTTGCACCTGCACAGGCACCATGCGGCTGGTGAGTGTCCCATCCCCCAACTGGCCGGAGAGGTTGGAGCCCCAACCCCACACCGTGCCGTCCGAGAGCACCACCAGTGCATGGAGCTCGCCCCCGGTCATGGCCACCACTCCGCTCAACCCTTGCACTGGCACCGGCAGCGTGCGCCTGGTCGTGGTGCCATCCCCCAACTGGCCGGAGGAGTTGAATCCCCAGCCCCACACCGTGCCGTCCGAGCGCAGAGCCAGCGAGTGGTGGGTGCCTGCGGCCACGGCCACCACTCCGCTCAACCCTTGCACCTGCACTGGCACCTTGCGTTGGGTCGTCGTCCCGTCCCCCAATTGGCCGTAGTCGTTGGCGCCCCAAGCCCACACCGTGCCGTCCGAGCGCACCGCCAGCGAGTGCTTGGTGCCTGCGGCCACGGCCACCCCCCCGCTCAACCCTTGCACTGGCACCGGCACCGCGCGCCTGAGCGTGGTGCCATCCCCCAGCTGACCGGAGAGGTTGTAGCCCCAGGCCCACACCGTGCCGTCCGAGCGCACCGCCAGCGAGTGGTGGGTGCCTGCGGCCACGGCCACCCCCCCACTCAACCCTGTCACGGGCACTGGCTCAAAGCGGTCGGTCGCCGTCCCGTCCCCCAACTGGCCGTAGTCGTTGAGGCCCCAAGCCCACACCGTGCCGTCCGAGCGCACCGCCAGCGAGTGATCGGCGCCTCCGGCCAACCCCCCGCTCAACGCTGGCACGGGCACTGGCGCGTCGCGGTAGTACGTGGTGCCATCTCCACGCTTTCCGTTTTCGTTGGAGCCCCAGGCCCACACCGAGCCGTTCGAGCGCAGAGCCAGCGAGTGGTCGTTGCCTGCGGCCACGGCCATCCCCCCGCTCACCTGCACCAGCACCGGCACCTTGCGGTCGTCCGTGGTGTTGTCCCCCAGCTGGCCGACGGAGTTGTATCCCCAGGCCCAGACCGTGCCGTCCGAGCGCAGAGCCAGCGAGTGCTCAGTGCCCGCGGCCACGGCCACCCCTCCGCTCAACCCCTGCACCTGCACCGGCACCGCGCGGTGGTTCGTGGTGTTATCCCCCAGCTGGCCGTAGGTGTTGTATCCCCAGGCCCACACCGTGCCGTCCGAGCGCACCGCCAGCGAGTGGAGGTTGCCCCCGGCCACGGCCACCACCCCGCTCAACCCTTGCACCGGCACTGGCACCGTGCGGTCGCTCGAGGTGCCATCCCCCAGCTGGCCGTTGGCGTTGTAGCCCCAAGCCCACGCCGTGCCGTCCGAGCGCACCGCCAGCGAGTGGAGGTAGCCCCCGGCCACGGCCACCACTCCGCTCAACCCTTGCACCGGCACTGGCAGCATGCGCTGGGTCGTCGAGCCATCCCCCAGCTGGCCGCGGGAGTTGTAGCCCCAGGTCCACACCGTGCCGTCCGAGCGCACCGCCAGCGAGTGGTGGGTGCCTGCGGCCACGGCCACCACCCCGCTCAGTCCCTGCACCTGCACCGGCGTTCTGCGCTTGGTCGTCGAGCCATCCCCCAGCTGGCCGTGGGAGTTGTAGCCCCAGGCCCACACCGTGCCGTCCGAGTGCAATGCCAGCGAGTGCTCGTCGCCTGCGGCCACGGCCACCACCCCGCTCAATCCCTGCACCTGCACCGGCGCCGTGCGGTTGTACAGGGTGCCATCCCCCAATTGGCCTTGGCCGTTGAGACCCGCTGCCCAGACGGTGCCATCTGGGCGCAATGCCAGGGAGTGGCCCCCACCCCCTGCAATGGAGGTTTGCGTCTGAACACCCGAGAGAGCCGACGTCAGCGAAGCCAGCTCGTGTGGCTCACCTCGGGGCTGGCCACATCCCACCGCCAGCCAGAGTCCAAGGCAGACTCCCAAGGCTCTGTTCATCCATTCCCATTGGCTGCGTTGCATTCGAGAATTCCTGGAATACCGGGTTGAATGCGAAATCGAAGCACGGGGAGAGGGAACACGGGAAGCGATCTTCAAGCAGAGTCGTGTGCCATGAGGCTGCTCGCGTCCATGTGCATGGGGGCCTGCTCCGAGAGGTGGAGGACCTCCGCGAGGGCTTCGGCGGCTCCGTAGGGAGCACCCCATGCGGCGAGGCCTTCGCGCAGCTCCGCCTCCAAGGCGGCTGCGGAGGGGTAGCGACCCTCCGGGCGCTGCTGGAGGAGCCTTCGGAGGATGGAGCGCAGCGGGGGGAAGAGCTCCGCCGTGAGCGCCTCCACGTCCCGGGCCGTGTACGTGGCGGCCCGAAGGATGAAGTCGTTCACCTGCTCAGGCAGCTCCGCGAGCGTGGCGGTGGCGTGGGCGGCAACGGCTTTCTCTCGCATCTGGGGCGTGAGCGCCGCCACCAGATCCGAGGTGCGCAGGGTGGGGGTGCTGTAGAGCCCCTTGCAGGTGACGGCCTCCAGCAACACCAGGCCGAGCGCGAACAGATCCGAGCGAGCATCCATCGGCTCGCCGAGCAACGCCTCGGGAGCGCCGTAGAAGGCGTCCCCCTGCGGGCGCGGCAGCGAGGTGGCCACCCGGCCCGGCAGCAGCGAGCGGGCGAGCGCGAAGTCCGTGAGCCTCACGGTGCCATCCGGCCGCACGTAGATGCGGGCGGGGTTCACATCGCGGTGGATGATGCCCAGGGGGCGGCCGTGCTCGTCGGTGCGCGTATGCGCGTGGTGCAGCGCGCTGGCCAGCTCGGCGCCCAGGTAGAGCGCAAAGCCCGCGGACAAGGGGACGCCGCGCAGGACCGCGGCGTTGACGTAGGTCTCCAGCTGGGTGCCAGAGACGCGCTCCGAGAGAACGTAGAGCACGCCCTGGACCTCGGCCCGCCCGAGCACGCGGGCGATGTTGGGATGATCCAGGTAGGTGGCCAGGCGTGCCTCCTCCTCCAGCCGGGCGCGTATCTTCGCGAACTCTTGGGGCGCGAAGCGGGGAGAGGAGGGCGGCAGGCAGCGCACGACGTAGTTGCCCTCGGGTCCCAGACGTGAGCGCTGCTGCACGAGCATCACCGTCTCGCCGTGGTTCGTCGTCTCCAGCTCCCGGAGGAACACATAGGAGAACCCGCCGTGGGAGAAGAGGATGACACCCTGGGGGCTCTGAGGGCCTTTCGCGGTGGCCATAGGTGGAAGCTCCTTGAAACGGGCAAGCGGGGCACTGCCTCTTTTAGCGAGGAGGCTTCCAGTTGATGACAGGAGTAGCCATGAGGTTGTTCTGGGCCATGGCGGTGCCGTTCTTCCATTCCCTCACTGCGTTGAGCTCCGAGACAACACACACCGGAAATTTGCCTTTGCCTGGAATCTCCACCTGGTCGTAGATGATGACGAGCTCTCCGAGAGGGGCGCCAGATGTCTTCTCGCCGATGTAGACCCTCCCGTGGAACAGGGTGCGAGGTGGGGCCTGCAGCTGGCGTCCCGGGAGGAGGGTGTCAGGAACACGGCCGGTCACCGGGGCTCCAGGAGTGAACCCCCAGAGGCCACGCCTTGGGCCTCTCTCGTCGAGGTGGAGGTTAAACCTGTCGTTAAGGATGTCCCATCCCAGCGCGTCACTCATGGCGTCTTGCGCACCGGGAGGACATTCGAAGGGCTCTGCCTTGAAAGAGGCCGCCGTACACCCATGAGCGATAGCGACCGCTAGGGGAAGGGTCTTGCACCATGCGGGGAAGCCGGGATCAGTCGGCGTGAGAGCTGTCTTCGGCGCGCGTGCGGCACGAGGGGACTTGAGAGCATCGGGCGGCTGGGGCTTCACGGTGGATCCTTCTTTCGGTGCGGTGGCAGGAGCGGCGGGAGCCGAGCCTTGAGCCTGCTCAGGCGCGGGCGGCGACTCAGGCGAGGACTTCACAGGGGGAAGGGAAGGACTCGCACCTGGGACGGCTGGCGCGCTGGCCCCTGAGGGCACGGGTGGCAAAGCAGGCGCGCGGTGTTCCCCACGCGCCAGCCATACGGCAACGGTGGCAGTCAGCACGGCGGCAGCCGCCAGTCCCACCAGGGCGCGCGGTGGGAGCCAGCCATGGCGGCGAAGGGGCTGGCCGTCAGCCAGTGCCAGCATCTGTTGCCAGAGCTGCCTCCCACGCGCCTTGAGTCCGGCCGCTGGCGCCTTGTCACCGTGCGGAGGCTGCCGCTGCGCGGAGGGTGGGTGCGCCTCTGCCTCGTATTCCGGCCCCGGGTGGTGGGCCAGCTCCGCCAGCCTGCGCCGGAGCGCCTCGAAGCTCTCCGGCCTGTGGGCCGGGGCGCGCGCGAGCAGCTCCTCTACCAACGCGCTGAAGGCTTGCGGCACACGCGGGTTGGCCTCTCGGGCTGGGAGCAGGTTCTCCACCGGCCTCGCGAAACCGGGCCGGAGAGGGTTCTTTGAGGGCAGCGGCTCCGTGAGCAGCTCATAGAGCATCACGCCCACGGCGAAGAGCTCATCCGCCACCTTGAACGGATAGCGCGCCCCCTGCTCGCGCCCCTGTTGGTAGAAGAACTCTCGCGCCTCTGGCGCGCGGTAGCGCTCTGTCCCTGGAGGCAGCGGGGTGGCTGTCAGCTCCTCCGCGTTCGCGTAGGTCGCGGAGCCCAGGTCGATGAGCACCGGCTCGCCGTTCCTGCGGACCATCACGTTGGACAGCTTCAAGTCGCGGTGAAGCACGCCCTGGGAGTGCAGGTACTCCACGGCCCCGGCAATCTTGGCGAAGACGCGCGCAATCTCACGGAACGTGGGATGGGTGCGCTCCAGCCAGTCCCCCAGCGTCCAGCCATCCACATACTCCAGCACGCAATACACGCGGCCATCCGGCAGGTACCCGAAGCCACGCGCCTTGATGATGTGGGGATGGTCTATCGTCAAAAGGAGAGCCACCTCTCGCAGCGCGCGCGCGTGCGTCCGGCCCGTGTCGCCGCTCTCCTCGCGGTGCAGCGCGACCTTGATCGCGAACGCCTTCCCGCGTTGCTCGGCCTGGTGGACGGCCCCAAAGCCACCGGTGCGGAGGGCGCGGGTGATCTGCCAACCGTCTACGAGAGTGCCAGGTTCGAGTTCCACTGCTCCGATCATGGCTTGTTCTCCTGGGATAGTGGCAGTGTCACCGGTGAAAACGAGAGGGAAGGGGCCCCCTCCGCGCCGTACAGGTGCAGGACGAACTCGAACCCAGCGCTTTGGTGAGGCGCGTCCGTTTCCACGAGCACCCTCACAGTCCCCGCATCGTTGCCTGGTCCCACCTTCACCGCCCGTACCCGCACCTCTCCGGTCTTGCTCGTCAGAGCAGCTCCGGCAGGGCGCCATGCCGGGTAACCGGGTGGGGGGATGACCTCTACGTCCACCAGCACCCGGCTTGCTGCTCGATAGGCCACACCTGTGTTCGACTGAAAGCCGTTCGCGGCGTCCGTGACACCGCGAACCGGTGTGGTTTGAACACCGTGGCTCCCGATGAGGCCGGACATGAGGGCGTCCGTCAGGCTCATGCCGGCACATGGCGCGCACGCAGCTTGGCAAACCGTGTCTGGCGGCCCTCGCCGTGCAACATCGAGCTCCGTGTCCACCTCGGAAGGGTGCGAGACCAGCGCGATCTCGGCCACCTCGGGGGCCTTCTCATCCGCCAATGGGACGCGCAGCATCCAGCGTTCACCGGCCTGGGGCTCGCTCAAGGGTTCGATGATGATCGAGCGCTCGCCCGTATCCACCACCTGGATCCTGGCCCTGTCCACCTCCGCGGCCTTCCCTCGGATCGGGACACCGAACACCAAGAGCGTACGGACTCCCGTGGCGATGCGTGCCTCCAGCGGGGTGCCGGTCAGAGTGACGGAGCGTCGACGCGGCTCGCGCACAGGGGCCGTCTGGGCTCGCGCGACGGCTCCCCCGAGGAGAATGAGCGCCAGGGCCAGGGACGCGGATTGGAACAAAGGTGCGTGACCTCCCAGGTAGGTAAGCTACCAGAGTCCGCAGCCGTGAGTTGCAGGTCAGTCAGCGCGGGTCGCTGAAATTGCCACTCCACGGCCCTCCCCCCACTGCAGGGAGAGGGCCGCCATTTCCTTCAGGCTCCGGGGCTCAGCCCACGGCCGGCTTGTCCAGCAAGCGCACCTCGCGCACTGGAGGCAGCCGCCCCGAGAGCGCTTCGATGAGCTGGTTCACCTGCTCCACCGGGATGCCCTTGAAGTCCAGCACCGCCTTGCCCTTCTGGTTGCGCACCAGCACCTTGACGCGCGCCCCCTTCGGGAACCGGCCCGTCACCGCCTCGCTGTACTGCTCCGCCAGCGCCTCGGCCTCCGGCGGCAACGGCTTGCTGGAGGCCGGCTTGCGCTTGCGCTGCAACGCCCGGCGCATCTGGTCCACGCTGCAGTCCCCGAACGGCTTGGACGTCACCAGCCCCTTGTCGTCCGGCACCTCGATGAGGGCAGGGCCCGGATCCTCGTGGTTCACCTCGAGGTCCGCTGCCTCCTTGTAGGTGAGCAGCAGGTACAGGCAGGAGACACCGAAGCGGCGGGCCACCGGCTCGCTGAAGTCGTTGGCCACGGCCCCGTACATGCTCAGGGCCGACTGGGACAGGTCCGCCAGGTGCTGGCTGAAGTAGTCCTTGGCGTCCTTGTAGCCGGCCTTCTCGGCCAGCTTCTTGTCCACCACGTAGTTGTAGAACTGCCCCATGCGGTGCTGGTTGACGTTCTCCTCGCGCATCAGCTGGAGCATGGCGGCGCGCACCTGCTCGAGCGTCATGCCCTCCGTGACGGCGGTAGTGGTGGTGGTGGTGGTGACAGTGGTGGCTTCCTTGGTCGTAAACAGCTTGAACATGAGAGGTTCTCCCCCCTCGGGACGCACCATTGCGTCCCGGCCGCTTGTCGCTGCGGCGGAAGAGCCCCATGGCACTTCGCGTGCCATGCCCTGGATTCCTGAGAGGACGCGCACTTGCGCGATCGCCCCCCGCTACGACAGTCCGTGAACGCGGACGAATCGTCCGCGGACGCGGACAGTCCGAAAAAAAGCGCTGGAATGCTGAGGCTTTACGCAGAGGGTGCGGCAGGGAGAGGGGTGGGGTGGCGTGGATAACTCTCTGAATTCACGAGGGAGGCTGCCGCCGACCCCATGAGGGACCGTCCGCGAACGCGGACGGTGTCACGAAGACCGGTGTGCCGGTTCCAAACGGTTGGAAGTCTGTGATCGCCGGTTCCAAACGGTTGGAAGTCTGTGATCGCCGGTTCCAAACGGTTGGAAGTCCCCACCTGCCGCTTCACATAGAGTGAACCCGCGCATGAGGAGGGGAGCATGCCGGAGCTGGTGTTCTATCGCCGGGGTGAGGAAGTGCTCAGGGTGGGCCTGGAGCGCCAGCGCCTGGTGCTTGGCCGCGGCGAGGACTGTGACGTCGTCATCCCTGATCCCCACGTGAGCCGCCAGCAGGTGGCGCTCGTGCTGGACGGCCCGCGCTGCCTGGTGGAGGACTTGTCGGGCCAGGGCACCGAGGTGGCCGGAGAGCCCATGAGGCACGGCGAGCTGCCCGATGGAGCCGATCTGAAGCTGGGCCAGTGGCGCGCGGTGTTCCGGCAGCGCGGTACCTCTGGGACTGCGGGCCCTACCCGGAACAGCCAGCGCACCGACGTGCAGTCCCGCGAGGGCCCGGAGGACGGCCTTCCACCTGCTCAGCTTCGCGTGAAGCAGGGCACCACCGAGTTCCTCCACCCCATCGGTGCGGACAGCTTCACGGTGGGCAAGGACCCGGCCAGTGCCCTGGTGGTGCAGGATCGGTTCATCTCCAGCCAGCACCTGCAGGTGACGCGGCGCGAGGCCGGCTTCCACGTGCGGGACATGAACTCCACCAATGGGACGTACCTGGGGGGCGTGCGCCTGTTCGAGGCGGAGATCCCGCTGAACACCGTGCTGCGCGTGGGCGAGACGGAGCTTCTCTTCGAGCCCGCGTCATCGGGACAGCCGGAGCACTCCTTCCATGGCTTGGTGGGCAACGATCCGGCCATGCGGCAGCTGGTGGAGCTCCTGCAGCGGGTGGCACCCTCCAACGCCATCGTCACCGTGTTGGGCGAGAGTGGCACCGGCAAGGAGCTAGTGGCGCGGGCGCTGCACGAGGCCTCGCCGCGCGCCGGGCAGCCCTTCGTTCCCATCAACTGCGGAGCGCTCCCCGCAGCAGTGATAGAGAGCGAGCTGTTCGGCCACGAGAAGGGAGCCTTCACCGGTGCGGACTCCCGGCGGCGGGGCGCCTTCGAGGAGGCCCATGGCGGCACGCTGTTCCTGGATGAGGTGGGCGAGCTGCCGCTGGAGCTGCAGGCGCGGCTGTTGCGCGTGTTGGACAGCGGCGAAGTCAAACCTGTGGGAGCCAGCCGCCCCTTCCACGTGGACGTGAGGGTGGTGGCCGCCACGCACCGGGAGCTGCGGGCCTGGGCCCGGCAGGGGAAGTTCCGCGAGGACCTGTATTACCGGCTGGGGACCATGCCGCTGGTGCTGCCGCCGCTGCGGAGCCGACGCTCGGACATCCGGGGGCTGGCCGAGCACTTCCTGCGGCTGCACGTGCCGCAGGGGCAGACAGTGAAGCTGACGGCGGCCGCGCTGGCCAGGCTCCAGCAGCACACCTGGCCGGGCAACGTGCGCGAGCTGCGCAACGTGGTGCACCGCGCCCTGCTGGTGCGAAAGGGCCTCCACCTGGACGCTGGCGACATTCTCTTCGAGGAGGCGTTCCACCGCGCGCCCGAGGACACGGAGGGCCCGCCGCTGGAACTGCCGGAGGGAGTGACGCTGGAGCAGATGATGCAGCGGCTGGAGCGCCAACTCATCGAGAGCACGTTGCGCCGCTGCGGCAACCACAAGGACCGTGCGGCGAAGGAGCTGGGGCTGGCCCGTTCCTCTCTGTTCAAGCGGCTGAAGGAGTGGGGGCTGGGCCAGGGGGAGGAATGAGGACTCTGAGGCACAGAAGCCCCAGCGCGTCTTGAGACTGTTGGGCTTCTTGGGATGGAGGCGGCGGGAATCGAACTCGCTGCAAGGCGGAAGCAAAGCCCCAAGCAGGTCGCGCTGTTACCGGCTACTCCCCCGTAAAATCGCCCCACCTTTCCTAGGCGGTAGGCGTAAGCGGTGGGCCGGGGTGTTCAGCGACCCACCCCAAAGATGCACGATTCCCAGGGGGATCCGCGATTTGAATCCCGCGATGTCTGATTGGTCAGGTACGCTGCGCCGCCTTGAGGGATAACTGCGTCCTACGACTCGCGCGCACCGGGAAGAGGGACATCACTGTTAGCTAGAATGACATCGTCGCGCCGGGGGCGCTTTTCGAGATCCTTCGCTTCTGACCTCCTGACGGGAACGCATGCTCAGTCGGAGGTGCGAAGTCGTCAGGCCACTTGGTCTCATCTCGCCGACCTCGGTGATAAGGAGAATTGATGGGCGGTAGCATTAGTTATCGATTTTCGGGTCACGAAACCTTTCCCTGCCGGTATGCATGGCTGCCGAAGGCGATTGGAATCATCGCCACTGAGCCTGCGCTTCTCGCAGACGATAAGAAGGCTATGGTTGCATTGGGCCTAGGCAAGAA
>Ga0247825_10002952_pt1 | contig 11206 bp, 10 predicted proteins | sample 13C_Vanillin_Day_FD_194413 | JGI IMG/M metagenome (GOLD analysis project Ga0247825, IMG submission 194413) | Soil microbial communities from agricultural site in Penn Yan, New York, United States - 13C_Vanillin_Day48 | ecosystem: Environmental > Terrestrial > Soil > Agricultural land | place... | reverse complement strand
TGAGGTCGTGGCCGTCGTGTTTCGTCGTAGCCGTCGTGGTTTCCTTTAGTTCTGCCGCAAAGCGTACACGAACGTGTTGTTGCCGGCGGAGATTGCGACGTACTGCTTCCCGCTGACCGAGTAGGTCATCGGGCCTGACGCCACCTGGCCGCCGACCATCGACTTCCACAGCAGCGCTCCCGTTTTCGCGTCGAGCGCGAAGAAGTATCCCTCACGGCCGCCGGCGAAAACGAGATCCGACGCCGTGCTCAGCACCCCGCTGTCGGTGACGTCATCCATTCTGAACGCCCACCGCTGGTTGCCGGTCTTCGGATCGACTGCCTGGATCTGCCCGAAGCCATCCTGCGGCCGGCGGTTGTTCGTCGTCCCGCCGACCATGGCCGGCAGCGCCATCGTCGGGAACTGGCCGGTGTACATCTGGCCTTCGGTGAACCGGACCGATTCCGGACCGGGTGTCTTGCGATAGGTCGAGAAGGTGTCAGCCCAGGTCGGGATGTAGAAGAGGCCGGTGCGGGGGCTGTACGAGGGCGAATACCAGTTCGTCGCCCCCTGGTTGTTCGGATAGACGAGCGTGCCTTCCGGCGTCGGGTTCTGGATCCGGTTCGGGCGCCCCTTCGCATCCCACCCGTCGACCCACGTCACCTTGGTGAACGGCTTCGCCAGCAGGAACTGCCCGTTCGTCCGGTCGATGACATAGAACACGCCGTTCCGGTTCGCGGACATGAGCACCTTGCGGTTGGCGCCGTTGAACTGGACGTCGGCGAGGACCGGAATCTGGGTGGCGTCGTAGTCGAACTCGTCATGCGGCGTGAACTGGTAATGCCACTTGAGTTTGCCCGTGTCCGGATCGAGTGCGATGACAGAGTCGGTATAGAGGTTGTCGCCGGGGCGTCCATCGCCGTTCCAGTCGGGCCCGGGATTGCCGACGCCCCAGTACATCAGGTTCAGGTCCGGATCGTACGAGCCGGTGGTCCAGATCGGTCCGCCGCCGCGCTGCCATGCCGGCCCGCTCCAGGTTTCGCTGCCAGGCTGCCCGGGCTCGGGGATGGTGTAGAAGCGCCACAGTTCGTTGCCGTCCTTTGGATCGAGCGCCATGATGTAGCCGCGGATGCCGTACTCGCCGCCGGCGGGCCCAAGGATGATCTTGTCCTTCACGACGAGCGGCGCGACGGTGATCGAGTAACCAGCCTCGGGCCGATCGATCTGTTTCTGCCATTCCACGGCGCCCGTCTTCGCATTCAGCGCGATGACTTTCCCGTCGATCGTGCCCATGAACAACCGATCGCCGAGGATCGCCAGGCCGCGGTTGACCCGGCCGCAGCACACGCGTGCCGCCGGGGCGTTCGCGTAGTCGTAGCGCCAGAACACCCGGCCGCTCACCGCGTCGAGCGCGACGACGTCGTTGGGCGGGCTGACGGTGTACATGATGCCGTCGACGACGAGCGGCGTGGCCTCGAACTTGTCGGCCGCGCCGAGCGTGCGCACCTGGAAGACCCACTGCAGCTCGAGGTTCCTGACGTTGGCGGGCGTGATCTGATCGAGCGTCGAGTAGCGCTGCCCGTTGTAGTTGCCCGAGTAGGTCAGCCAGTTCTGCGGCTCGGCGGCGGCCTTGAGGATTCGATCAGAGGTCACCGCGCGCGACTGGGCGCCGACCGATACGGCCGCGGCCAGGACCGCCACGAGGGACAGGCCGACCTTCAGGTCAGCCAGATTCTGTATGACGCGTTTCATTAGCGTTGGCCCCGGAGAGAAAGCAGGTAAGCGACGACGTCGGCAACCTCCTGCGCCGCCAGGCGGCCACGGAAGGAAGGCATGGCTGACGGCAGGAACCCGTGCTCCTTCAGGTCGGTCTTCTGGAAGGCGCGCAGGTCACCCGCCTGGTCGCGCAACTGCACCGAGAAGGTGTCCTGATTGAGCAGCGTGCCGCGAACGGTCTGACCCGACCGGGTCACGACCTGGAACACACGGTACGGCCCGGCGACGTCGGCGTCGGGTTCGAGAATCGAGCGTTCGAACGATGCCGCCGTTGGTGGCGGAGCCCCGCGACCGCCGCCGCGACCGCCGCCAGCGCCCGCGCCGCCCGCGCGCGCCGGTGCCGGTCCGAGGTCCGGCCCCGTCGTGCCGCCCGCGCCGTTGATCGCATGGCAGCTGGCGCAGCCACCCTTCCCGTCGAACACCGTCTTGCCGCGCGCCGGATCACCCGCCAGCCCGCTGCCGCTTCCTGTGGGAACCGACGGCGTCGCCGGCGGTGTGACGCCAACCATCGAGCGGAGGTAGGCGACCACGGTCAGTGCCTGCGCCGTGGAGAACTGGTGCGACGGCATCGACGTGCCCGGGATGCCGGCCTGAATGAGCTTGGCGATGTCGTCGTCGGAATTGGCGCGCTTGAATTGTTTGAAGAGTTCGACGCCCGGTACGCCGGCCCCGTCGTTGTTGTGGCAGCGTCCGCAGTTCGCGTCGTACAGCCCGCGGCCTGCGTCGATGTCCTGCTGCGTATAACTGTGCTGCTGCGCCCGTGGCGAGCCGCTGGCCAGGATGATCGCCGCGGCGAAGCCGAGGGCGAACAGCCCGAGGGTCCGATGAATCCGCATGGGGGCGGATTATATGCGGGCTTCGGGCTCCGGGCGTCAGGCTACGGGCGCAGAAATGGCGTGATCCGTGGCCCCTAGCCGGTTTAATCCCGCGTCAGCTTGAACGTGCCCTTCGCCGTGCCCTGGGTCCAGGTCCCGGCGATGGTGCGGTGGTACGAAGCGATGTCTTCGAGCTTACCTTCGGCGGACACGTGCGCGGGGCGGCCCGACGCGTCCTTGGCGTCGGCCTCGATCCGCACGGTCCATGTCGCCGGGTCGAGCGCCACCGACATCAGCGGTGACTGGTCCGGGCCGGGATTGAGGATCCCGGTGATCGCCTTGCCTTCCCAGTTCATCACGAGCGTGATGTGTGTGCGGTCGCCCGTCGCTGCTCCCCAGTCACCCTTCCAGGTGCCGGTCAGCGGGTGACCCTCCTGTGCGTGCAGGGCGGCGGTCCCGTGGTAGCGGGCGGCCTGAAACGAACCGAGCAGTATGACAGCGGCGATCGCGGCGACGATGCGGCGCACGGAAACCTCCCTCAACCACCTCCTCCGGCAACTGCGGTGGTCCGCTGAAACCCGGCGAAGCGGAAACGCGCGACATGTTAGCGCATTGCCCGCGTGCCGGGACCGGGCGGCGATGGAACCGGTTGCGCGACGTGAGATATCGTCTGCTCGGGGAGACACATGCGACCGACTGCTGTCCTGACGCTCTCGATGCTGCTGCTGGTTGTCCCGTCCGCGCGTGCGGCGGACGACTGCGACCGGGCCTGCCTGAAGTCGATGCTGACTCAGTACCTGTCGGCGGTCTCCAAACATGAGCCTGCCGCGGCGCCGCTCTTCGCCGGCTTCCGCCAGACCGAGAACGCCGTCGTCAGGCGGCTTGGCACCGGGATGTGGCAGACGATGACCGGCCTCGGGCGGCTGCAGCGTTACTACATGGATCCCGTCACCGGCCAGGCCGCCTACTTCGGCATCGTCAACGAGGGGGGCACCGAGGCGATCGTCACCGTTCGGCTCCGGGTCGAGCGCCGAAAGATCACCGAGGCGGAGTGGTACATCGGTCGCCGGGGAGACGATTCGATGAACGGCCCCGCGCAGCCCAATGGGCAGGGTGGCAACCTGTTCAACCCGGATAACCTCGCGGCCAACGCTCCTTCCGAGGCGCCGCTCCCGCGCGATGCGCGCGTGTCGCGCGAGGAGATGATCGCGGCGACCAACAGCTACTTCGACGGCATCACGACGCACGACGGACGCATCATCGCGTCGACTCCTGGTTGTCCGCGTTTCGAGAACGGGCAGACGATGGCGGGACGGGGGAACACGCCGCCCCCTCCCGCCGCCGGGACGCCACCGCCCGTTGGGCCACAGGGCCGCGGGGCCGGCGGTGGTCCGCCGCTTGCGGTTGACTGCGCCGCGGGGCTCGAAACGATCAACATCCAGTTCGTCGCCGCGCGACGCTATCCGCTGGTGGACGAAGAGGCTGGCGTCGTGATGGCGACCGCCGTGTTCATCCGGCCGCCCGGCCGTCCACAGCGCCGCAACGCGTTCGCGGAGTGGTTCTACTTCGATCGCGGCAAGATCAAGAGCATCTACTCGGCGATGTTCTACCCGGCCGACGACGTCCCGCTGCCGAACTGGCCGCCCTACGAGGGCAACTGGCCGCTCCGGTAGAGGCCGACCTCAAGTCGGCCTTGCCGGGCATCAGGCATCGGGCATCAGGCATCGGGCATCAGGCATCGGGCATCAGGCATCGGGCGTCAGGCATCGGGCGTCAGGCATCGGGCGTCAGGCATCGGGCTTCAGCAATCGCAAATCACAAATCACGAATCGCAAATGTCCACAGCCGCACGTCTCCGCGCCCTTCTGAATCGTCCCGGTCTTCTGACCATGCCCGGCTGCCATGACGCGATGTCGGCGCGACTGGTCGAGGAAGCCGGGTTCGAACTGGGATTCATGAGCGGTTTCGCCGTGTCGGCCGCCCGTCTCGGCATGCCGGATACCGGATTGATTTCGTATGCCGAACTCGTCGACCAGGGCGCGAACATCTGCCGCTCGGTGTCAATCCCGATGATTGGCGACGGCGACACTGGATTCGGGAGCGCACAGAACATCAAGCGAACGGTGCAGGGCTACGCGCAGGCCGGGTTCGCCGCGATCATGCTCGAGGACCAGGTGGCACCGAAGCGCTGTGGTCACACTGAAGGAAAGTCGGTGGTGTCGCGCGACGAGGCACTGATGCGGATTCGCGCGGCCGTCGATGCCCGGAACGCCGGCGCCGACATCCTGATCATGGCGCGCACCGACGCGCGCGCGTGTGTCAGCCTCGAGGAGGCGATCGCGCGCTGCCGGGCGTTCCGCGAACTGGGCGCCGACATCACGTTCCTCGAGGCGCCGCTCGACGAGCAGGAAATGCGCCGCTACTGCGCCGAGGTGGACGGGCCGAAGATGGCGAACCTGATCGAAGGCGGCAAGACGCCGCTCTTGCCGCATGCCACGCTCGACGTGATCGGCTACAAAATTGCCGTCTACCCGCTGACGCTCCTCAACGTCTCGATTCGCGCCATGCGCGGCGCCCTCCAGGAACTGCGCAGCGGCCGCCCGGCCGCGTCAACCATGGATTTCGAGCAACTCAAGAGCGCGGTCGGCTTTCCCGCCTACTACGAGGAAGAAGCGCGCTACCGGATCTAGAATCGAGTCTTGGAGACGATCGAACTCGTTTTGAACGGCGCGCCCGTTCGCACGCGGGTCGCATCGACGCAGACAACGCTGCTGGACTTCCTGCGGGAGCGCGGCCTCACCGGCGCCAAGGAAGGATGCGCCGAGGGCGAGTGTGGTGCGTGCACGGTCGTCATGGTTGCCGACGACGCCGGCCGTACCGCCTATCGCCCCTTCAACAGTTGCCTGATGTTCCTGCCGCAGGCCGCGGGTCACGAAATCATCACCGTCGAAGCGCTCGCGCGCGATGGGCATCTGTCCGACGCGCAGGCGGCGATGGCGGCTGCCGGCGGATCCCAGTGCGGCTATTGCACGCCCGGATTCGTGATGAGCCTGTTCGCGGAGCACTATCGTCCCGGCAGGACCGGTCCGTGTGAAACAGAGGCGCTCGCGGGGAACCTCTGTCGCTGCACCGGCTATCGTCCCATCCGCGACGCCGCGCGTTCGCTCGGGATGCCTCGTGACGATCGGTTCCTGGCGAGGCTCAGGCAGCCTGCACCGGCGCTCGCCGCGTTTGATGTCGATGGCTTTGCGCGTCCGGCCACGGTGGCGGAGGGCATCGCGCTGCTCGAACGCGAGCCCTCCGCGAAACTGCTGGCGGGCGGAACGGACATGGCCGTCGAATCAAACCTGCGCGCGACGCGGTGGCCACGCCTGATCAGCGTCGAAGCGATCGCCGAACTGCAGGCGTTCGACGAGAACGCGCTCCGCGTCCGTATCGGTGCGGCGCTGCCGCTGGCGGACATCGGCCGTCACTGGACGTCTGCGCCGGCCGTGATTCACGACTGGCTGACGCTGTTCGCGTCGCCGCCCATCCGCAATCGTGCGACGCTCGGAGGCAACCTGGCGACCGCCTCGCCGATCGGCGACTCGGCCCCGCTCCTGCTCGCGCTGGACGCGCGGGTCGAGACGGCCGGGCCCGGTGGCCGCCGCTCGATTCCGGTGGACGAGTTCTTTGCCGGATACCGGCAGACGGCCCTGGCGTCGCACGAACTGATCGTGGCGGTCGAGATTCCGAAGCCGTTGCCGGCGAACATCGGCTTCTACAAGGTCGCGAAGCGGCGGGCCGACGACATCAGCACGGTCGCAGTCGCGATCGGGCTCGATCGACACGCCAACGGCCACGTCCGTGCCGCCCGCTTCGCATTCGGCGGCGTCGCCGCCACGCCGATCCGGCTGCATGAAGCCGAGCGCGGTATCGCCGGCCGCCTGTGGGACGAGAGCGCCGTCGAGCGGGTGACGAAGGTCATCCAGCGGACCGTGCGCCCGCTCAGCGATCATCGCGGCTCGTCCGACTACCGCCTGCAGGTGGCGCAACGCCTGGTGGAGAAGTTCGCAGTGGAGACCGGCGCATGGCGGTAATCGGGGTCGGCGGTCATGGCAAGAGGACACTGCCGCATGAGAGCGCTCGCGGCCACGTCACCGGCGACGCGCTCTATACCGACGATCTGATCGCGCGCTTTCCGGGCCTGCTCCATGCGTGGCCGACCACGTCGCCGCACGCGCACGCGTCCGTGCTCGGGATCTCGACCAGGGACGCCCTGCTCGAACCGGATGTCGTGGCGGTACTCACCGGTCGCGATGTGCCAGGCGAGGGAGACACCGGGGCCGCGAGGCATGATGAACCGTTGTTCCCGCAGGAGACGCTGTTCCACTCGCAACCGGTGGCGTGGGTGCTGGGTGAGACGCTCGACGCGGCCCGGGGCGGTGCCGCCCGCGTCGAAGTGGACTACACCCCGCTACCGGCGGTCCTGACGATTGCCGATGCGATGGCCGCCGGCAGTTATCTGACGGGTCCGCTGCGATTGGCGCGGGGCGAGATGCCCGACCTCGACGCCAGCGCCGCGCGGGTGCAGGGTGAGTTGTCAATTGGCGGGCAGGAGCACTTCTATCTTGAGACCCAGTCCGCAATCGCGTGGATCGACGAGAGCGGCGGCGTCTCGATCGAGTCGTCCACGCAGCACCCGGCCGAGACGCAAGAGGTCGTGGCGCGCGTCCTCGGCGTGCCGCGCCATCAGGTGTCGGTCCAGTGCATTCGCATGGGTGGCGCGTTCGGCGGCAAGGAAGTGCAGGCCAACCCCTACGCGGCGATCGCTGCGCTCGGGGCATGGCGCACGCGCCGCCCGGTGCGCGTCCGGCTGCCGCGTCACCTCGACATGGTGCTGACCGGCAAGCGCCACCCGTATTTCGCGCGCTACGACGCTGGCTTTGCGGTTGATGGCCGGATCGAAGGGCTCCGTCTGGAACTGTACTCCGACGGCGGATGGAGTCTCGATCTCTCCGAGCCGATCATGTGGCGATCGCTGTTTCACTGCGACAACGCCTACTACCTGCCCGCCGTCGAGGCGACGGGCTGGGTCTGCCGCACCAACAAGACCTCGCAGACCGCTTTCCGAGGTTTCGGCGGGCCGCAGGCGATGCTGGTCATCGAAGAGGTGATCGCCAGGGCCGCCCGGCGGCTCGGCCTGCCGCCTGAGACCGTGCGTGAGCGCAACTTCTACCGCGATGGCCAGACGACGCACTACGGCCAGACCGTTGACGATGCGTCGCGGATTGTGCGCGTGTGGGAACTGGTGCGGGACGAGAGCACGTTCGACGTGCGGCGCGCCGGGGTTGACGCCTTTAACGCCGCGCATCCGTACGTCAAACGCGGCCTGGCCGTGACACCGGTCAAGTTCGGGATCTCGTTCACCGCGACCTTCTACAACCAGGGGGGTGCCCTGGTCCTGATCTACCGTGACGGCAGCGTGCAGGTGAATCACGGCGGCACCGAGATGGGGCAGGGGCTGTTCACGAAAATCCAGCGGATCGCGGCCGACTCCCTCGGGCTGCCGCTGGCCAGCATTCGCGTGATGCCTACGCGCACCGACAAGGTGCCGAACACGTCCGCGACGGCGGCATCAGCGGGCACCGACCTGAACGGGGCGGCGGTGGTCGACGCCTGCAAGCAACTGCTCGCGCGGCTTCGGCCCGTGGCGGCAACGATCCTGGCCTGCAATCCGGACGACGTGCGTCTGGCGGACGGTATCGTTTCGGCCGGAGACCGTGAGATTGCGTTCGCGGAACTGTGCGAAGTCGCGTATAAGCAGCGCGTGCCGCTGTTTGCACAGGGGTTCTATCGCACGCCGGACATCCATTTCGACCCGAAGTCCGGGCGGGGCCATCCGTTCTACTACTTCGCCTGCGGCGCGGCGGTATCGGAAGTGGAGGTCGATGGATTCACGGGCGACTATCGCCTGCTCCGCACCGACATCGTGCAGGACGTCGGCGAGTCCGTAGCGGACGTGATCGACCTCGGGCAGATCGAAGGCGGTTTCATCCAGGGTATGGGCTGGCTGACCATCGAGGAGTTGCTGTGGGACGAGAAGGGGCGGCTCGCGTCGGCAGGTGCCTCCACCTACAAGCTGCCGTCCTGGTCGGAGGTCCCCGGAACGTTCAATGTAACGTTCCTCCCGCGTGCGGCCCACGCCGGCGTCGTCTTCGGCAGCAAGGCGGTCGGCGAACCGCCGCTGATGCTCGCCATCTCCGTCCGCGAGGCGCTGCGCGATGCGGTGACGGCATTTGCCGGTGTCGCGACGAGCGACCGTGTCGATGCGCCGATCACGTTCGACAGCCCGGCCACTCCCGAACGTATCTTCTTCGCCGTCCAGCAGGCACGCGCGCGTCGTGCGCCGCTCGGGACCGGCACCCCGACTGTCGCGTGACGCTCGCCGGACTGAACGCTCTCGGGCGCGACGCGTTCGTCGAAGCAATCGGCTGGGTCTTCGAGGACTCGCCGTGGATCGCGGAGCGCGTCTGGCCGGGCCGGCCGTTCGCGTCGCTCGAGGCGCTGCATCAGACGATGGCGGCGGTGATGTTCGCGGCGAGCGCCGATCGGCAACTGGTGTTGCTGCGTGCGCATCCTGATCTGGGGACGAAGCTCAAGATGAGCACGGCGTCGACCGGCGAGCAGGCGGACGCGGGATTGAGCCGACTGGCTCCGGAGGTCCACAAGCAGCTGTCGGAGCTGAACACCGCCTACCGGCAGAAGTTCGGTTTCCCGTTCCTGTTCGCGGTCAAGGGGAGCACGCCCGCACAGATGCTCGAGGCCCTGCAGTCGCGCCTGCCATGCGACCGGGCCACTGAATTCGAAGAAGCGCTCCGCCAGGTTGCGCGTATCGCCTGGTTCCGGCTGGAAGGCATGGTCACGAGGTAGCCGTGGAACAGTTCGCGAGCGGTTGGAAACGTTCCTACTACGGCAAGGGCGACGTCATCGCGTATCGACTGCGCCGCGATGGGACGGTTCCGGCCGGGCAGAGTCCGGTGTTCGGCGCGAGCGTGCTGATGCTGGTGTACGGCGACGCGTTCTGGCGGACCTACACCGAGGGTGACAACACCGGGCTGATCGCCACCGATTCGATGAAGAATTTCATCCAGCGGGAGACCATGAACTTCGAAGGCGATGCGCTGGCCGACTACTGCCACCTGCTGGCCAGGACGTTCATCGACAAGTATCCGCAGGTCGAGGGTGTGCAGGTCTCCGCCGTCGAGTGTCCGTACGAAGGCGTCAACGGTCAGACGGCGTTTGCGCCCGCGGGCCCGGAGCGCGCCACCGCGCGTGTCGAACTCTCGCGCGACGCGCTGGTCGAGGCATCATCCGGCATCCGGGGCTTCAGGCTCCTGCGGCTCGGCGGCAGCGCGTTCCACGGGTTCGTGCGCGATGAGTACACGACGCTGCCGGAGATCCGGAACCGTCCGCTGCACATGTGGCTCGATCTCGAGTGGCGCTACATCGACCCGCACGACGCGTTCGGAACGCCGGGGCTGCTGCGCGAGCCCAGGTTTACGACTGCCGGCGAGGCCCCGTCTGCAGACAACGCGCGGCGAGCGTCGCGAAACAAAGCCGCCGAATCGGACGTTGCGCGAGTGCGCCACATCGTTCGCGACGTCTTCGCCTCGTTCGAGTCGGGCAGCATTCAGCAGGTGATCTACCAGATGGGTGCGCGGGTACTGGCGGAACTGCCGGCAGTCGGAGAGGTGCACCTCGAAGCGAATAACCGCACGTGGGACACGGTCGCCGAGCGCGGGGATGCACTCGGCGTCTACACCGACGCGCGCCCGCCGTACGGTTGTCTCGGCCTTCGTCTGACCCGCTGATGGCACGCCTGTCCACCCACGTGCTCGACACCGCCCGCGGCACACCGGCCGGGGGCATCACCGTGGAACTGCACAGGCTGCGCGATGGCGAACGCATCCGCGTAGCGTCGGCCGTGACCAACGCCGACGGCCGCACCGACGCTCCGCTGGTGACGGGCGAGCGCGTCGAGCCAGGCGTCTACGAACTGACGTTTTACGCCGGCGCGTATTTCCGCCAGTCGGGTGCAGCCGTGGTCGATCCACCGTTCCTCGATCAGGTCGTCATCCGCTTCGGAGTGGCCGACCCGGCTGGCCACTACCACGTGCCGTTGCTGTTGTCGCCCTACGGATACAGCACGTACCGAGGATCCTAGTGACGGCAGCCGACGTGGTGGCCTGTTGTCACGCGCTGGCCGCGTGTTCAGAGGAAGTCGGCGTCACCACGCGGACGTTCCTTTCGCCGCCGATGCGTGCCGTGCACGCGTACCTGGCAGCGCGGATGGAGACGGCCGGCATGCAGGTGCGCGTCGATGCGGCCGGAAACCTGCGCGGCGTCTATCCCGCAGCGCGCGAGGGCGCGACTCGCCTGGTCATTGGCTCGCATCTCGACACCGTCCGCCGCGCCGGCGCATTCGACGGCATTCTCGGCGTAGTACTGGGCGTGGCACTCGTCCAGCAGCTCGCCGGGCGCCGCCTGCCGTTCGGCATCGAGGTGATCGGTTTCTCCGAAGAGGAGGGCGTGCGTTTTGGTGTCCCGTTCATCGGCAGCCGGGCCGTCACGGGCACCCTCACGGCGGCTCTTCT
>Ga0247825_10002951_pt1 | contig 11211 bp, 9 predicted proteins | sample 13C_Vanillin_Day_FD_194413 | JGI IMG/M metagenome (GOLD analysis project Ga0247825, IMG submission 194413) | Soil microbial communities from agricultural site in Penn Yan, New York, United States - 13C_Vanillin_Day48 | ecosystem: Environmental > Terrestrial > Soil > Agricultural land | place... | reverse complement strand
AGCGTGCGGACAAAGAAGAATGCGGTCAGAAGGATGACGCACCAAGACAGCCGGTCGATATGGCCGGCCATCAGAAATGCCCCAGATACCACCCGAGGATCTGATGGCCCGCCGCGGCCGACACCGCGGCTCCGAGCGCCAGGAACGTCCCGAACGGCAGCGCGTACTTCATACCGCCGCGACCGGTCGCGATCAACGCGATGCCGATGATCGTACCGGCAAATGAGGCCAGCATGAGCGACAGCACGGTGAGCTGCCACCCGAGAAATCCGCCAATCATCGCCAGCATCTTCACGTCGCCCATGCCCAGGCCTTCCTCGTGGCGGATGCGGTAGTAGACCTCAGCGATGAGGAACAGCACGCCACCGCCAATGACGATGCCGATGAGCGAGTCCCGCCAGCCTGGCTCGGTGAAGAAGCTGAAGAGAAATCCGACAACGATTCCCGGAAGAGTGACCGGGTTGGGCAGCAGATGATGCTCGAGATCGATGGCGAAGAGCACGATCAGTGCGCACCCGAAGATGAGGCGCGAAACCAGGAGCAGCCCCGGGCCGTAGTACCACCATCCCGCAGCAAACATGAGCGCGGTCAGCGCTTCGACGATCGGATATCGCCAGGATATTGGCTCGCGGCAACTGCGGCAGCGGCCGCGCAGGACGGCGTAGCTGACGAACGGGATGTTCTCGAACCAGGCCAGCTGGCGGCCGCACGCGGTGCATGCGGAAGCCGGCCAGACGATCGAGATTCCGCGCGGCAGTCGATGGATGCAGACGTTGAGAAAACTGCCGATCACAGCGCCGAAGAGCGCCGCAAGCGTCAGCGCTGAGGCCCCGGTCATCGCGAGAGAGTGGCCCGGCCCGGCTCGACCGGCAGCGGGAAAAGGCCCGAGGACTCGGACAGCCGAACCCTGCCGTCCGGTGTCAGCTCGTACGGCGTGCCGGTCGGATCGAGGGGCACCCCGGGAAATACCCCGGCCCGTATCACCGTCTGCCAGTTGGAGGGCGGCGCGCCGGTGGCGCGCGCGAGCGCGTCGAGCCTCGCCTGAATCTCGTCCATTCGATCGAGCACGTTCAGCTGGGTCAGCAGCCGTTCGGCGGTGGCGCGCATCCAGTCGACCTCAGACGACTGGCGAATGGCTTCCCACATCGCCCGCGACGACTGGCGATCGCCGCCCTGGGCCAGGGTAGTGGCAGCCAGGCCCTTCAGCCAGACGGGGGCGCCGGGTACCTCCGACGCCTTGGCGAACCACGCCGACGCCTGGCGGTAGTCGTGCTCGTACCAGTAGTAGACGAACCCGATGTCCTGCATGTACTCCCATTTATCGGGCTGTTCGACCAATCCCTTTTCAAGGAGTCTGACGGCCAGGTCGGCGCGGCCTGCGCCGGCTGGATGGGCCTCGGCCAGAAAAACTGCGCCAAAACGGTAAGCAATCTCGAACAGCGGGTCGAGCGTCGTCGTGATGTCGAGGAAGGTGAAGAGCTGCTCGTATTCGCTCGACTCGACGGCAGCCAGCATCGGGGGCGGTTCCGGCAGCGCAGGGCGTGCGTCCAGCCGCCGCTTGGCGCCCCCGTAGTACTGAATCGCCCGGATCCAGTAGATATCAGCCGCCAGGCCGTCGTACGCACCCACGAGGCGGCGCACGGCGTTTCCGGAGGTCACGTATACCGCTTCAACATCCAGGTCCAGCGGAGGATACGTCCGCTCGCGCACTGCCTGCACCTGGATGGCAGCAACCAGAAATGTCGCTGCCACCGCGGTCACGCCAACCCCCCGCGCAAAAGCTGCAGCCGCCACTACTTGAAATCGCGTCGCGAAAACACGTACACGGCAAACGTCAGCAGCATCGCCGTGTACAGAAACGCATAGGCTGTCGTCAGCCCCATGTAGCCGATGGTCACAGGCAGCCCATGAACGACCTCGGTCTTGACGTCGAACTGCGCGAGGTTTGGCAGCACCCAGTACACGCCCCGCGCCAGACGGACCGCCGCGGCCGACTCGAGAACCTGGTCGAAATTGCGGAGGTCGGCGCTGAAATGCCCCGCGATGAAGAGCCCGAAGGTGAGCGCCGCCGAGAGAATCGGCGTCGAAAAGGTCGAGAAGAAGAGCGCGATGGCCGTCACAAGGAGCAGTTCGACGAAAATCAGCGCGATCGCCTTGAGCAGAGCTGGATCGAGCGCAGGCGCATCCCACGCTTCCTGAACTACCGGGTCGACGCCCCACGCCGTGTAGATGAGCACGGCGTAGAACGCGACGGTCATGATCGAGATGTTCACCAGGAGGGTGAGTGTCAGGCCGGCGTACTTTCCGAGCACCAGTTGAAAGCGATGGATGGGTTTAGGCAGCAGGCTGTAGACGCTGCGCCGCTCGACCTCCTTCGAGACCAGCCCGATGCCGATGAAGATCGCGATGAAGAGTCCGAATATCGACGTGGCCGACAGGCCCAGGTCCTTGATGATCTTCACATCCTGCCCCGCAGTCAGCTGCCCGAGCAGGTACGAAGCGCCGATCATCAGAGTCGCAAAGGCGACGAGGTTGTACAAGACCTTGTCGCGCACCGATTCACGAAAGACGTTGATCGCGATCGCAGCGATGGCCCTCACTGCGGCTCCCCGGGCTGATCGCTCTCCAGGCCGCGACGGGTCGCCACGGCTTCCGGCGAGGTGACCTGTTCGACGAACAGGTCTTCCAATGTCGGCCGGATGGGATTGAGCGACACGAGCTTCGCGCCAGACTCCGCAAGTGTGGCGACGACATGTTCGGGCGGGGGATCAAGTGGCAGCTCCAGGGTGTACCGATCGCCCCCGATGGGCACGACCCGCCGAATCCCATCGCCGACCGACGGCGCCGCGGATTCGGGAATACCGGCGACGACCAACTCCCACCCGCGCGCCTCGAAAGCCAGCATGTCGCTCAATGCGCCGCACGCGACGAGGCGGCCCTTCGCCAGGATGGCGACGCGGCTGCAGAGCGCCTCCGCGTCACTCAGCACATGTGAGCTGAAGAACACGGTGCATCCCCGATCTCGAAGCCCGAGAATCAGCGCGCGGACATCGCGGCGCCCGAGCGGATCGAGACCGGACATCGGCTCGTCGAGGATCACGAGATCGGGCTCGTTTAGCAGTGCCTGCGCGATGCCGACCCTCTGCAGCATCCCTTTCGAGAACTTCCGCAGCTGGAGCCGCCGTTCGGGGCCGATGCCGACCTGATCGAGCAGACGGCTCGTGCGGCGGCGGCGCTCGGCCGGCTCATAGCCGAACAGGGCGCCGAAGTACATCAGCAGCTCCTCGGCGGTCAGATAGTCGTAGAAGTAGGGATTCTCCGGAAGGTAGCCGATCCGCCGCTTCGCCGCGAGATCGCCGAGCGGCTTGCCCAAGATCTCGGCGCGTCCTCCGGTCGGAAACACCAGCTGCATCAGCAGCTTCAGCGTCGTCGTCTTGCCGGCGCCGTTGGGCCCCAGGAAGCCGAACACCTCGCCTTCTGAGACCTCGAGTGTGAGGTGGTCGAGCGCCCGATAAGGGCGCTTGCGCCAGAAGCCGACACTGAAATCCTTGGTGAGCTCGAAGGTGGAAAGGGCAGCCGCCATCGATCGCGTCAACCGCCGGGCGCGCGGAACACGCAGAGCCTTCGGTCTCTTTGCGTTCCCGGCGTGCTCTGCGATGAACGTCCGATCATCTCACCTGCGTTCGTCACTGGGCCGGCGCGCTCCTGAGCTCGTAGGCAATCGCCTGGTCGAAGTACTGCGGCGCCCACTGTCCTTCGACCTTGACACCGTTGATGAAAAACGTGGGTGTCGAGCCGACATTGAGCTGATTCCCGAGAGCAACATCGGCTTTGACGAGCTCGAGCGTGGCCGCGTACCGCGCGTCGAAGTCGGTGACCTGGCCGATCTCGCGGGCTGCCTGCCGAACGATTGCCGGCGTCATTCCGGGTTGGTGCGTGTACAACCACTCCTCCATGGCCTCGCCCCGGTTGTGCTCGCGGGCCAGCCTCACCGCCACTGCGGCTTCACAGGCCGCCGCGTGCAGCTCGGAGCTTCTCGGGTTGCACCCGCTGTGCAGCGGATAGTCCCTCAGCACCATCCGAACGGCGCCCGGTTCCTGCGCCTCGTACTTGGCGAGGATGGGTTTGTAGGCTTCCCACGAACCGGCACAGGCGGGACACTGGAAATCGTTGAACTTGACGATGAGGACCTTCGCTCCGTCCCGCGGAATGACGAGCGGGATGCGCGTGGCCGTGGCCATGAACTGTTCCAGCTCGCTCCGCTGATTCGCGGTCGGGACCGGCGGCGCTCCACCAGCGTCCGGCGCTGCTTCGCGCGGGAAGAACGCCAGCGTCGACGCGGCCGCCGTTACGAACAGCACGGCCGTCGCGACGGCCTTCGGGCTCCCGACGAGCGCACGAAGATCCTGACCGATCCGGCGCGGGAGCGCGGTCATCGGGACGGAGGCGGCCGTTCCGGACAGGATGAAGATCCCTACGATTGCAGCATCGGTCAACAGACACATCGGGCACAGCGCGCCGAGGATCGCCACCGAGGCGTACAGCAGGTAGAGCACCACCGCCAGGGCGAGCGTCGACATGGCAAACAGATAGCCGGGGATGCTTTCCCGAACCTGCGGCCCGGCAAACATGCCGGCCAGAGTAAGCAGCCCCGCAGCGACGAACCAGATCCCACCGAATATCGAGACCGGGATGCCGGCAAACGTGCCGAAACGGCTCTGATAAACGTCCGTACAGCTCACGTTCGCGCTGATGTCGCAAAAGCTCGTGTAGAGCGGATCGTAGAGAATCTGATAGTGGACGTATGCCGCCGCAACCGAGGCGACCAGTCCGACGCCGGCTAAGGCAAGGATGAGACGGGCAACAAGTTTCGACATGGATATCGAACGAGTTGTAACCGAGGCTGGGGGCGGCGTCAAGCCAAGGGGCCAGGCTGCGGGCGGTGGCGCTGGGGAGCCCCCAAAAGACTCGGGCTCCCGGCCCGGCTGAACCAGCCAGGACCGGGAGCCCGACATCTGATCCCCTACGTTGTTGTTACTGAACGGGCGTCTCGGTCGACGCAATCGGCTCGGCCGGGGCAGTCCCGGTGCCATTCTGGAAGATCGTGCCGCGGACATCCGTCGCAAACGAGCGCGTGCCGCTGCTGTTGTGCGTCACAGGTTCCGCTCGGGCGTAGTAGATGCTTTCCGGGCTCGAAGCATTGCAGACCGTGCCCGTAAACGCGGCGCCGCCAGTTGCCTGCTCGAGATTGACGTAATATCCGCTCTTAATCACGTTGTTCACGTTGAGATCGGGGCTGATGAAACCCTGACCACCGGACGAAGGCGCCAGCACGAGGTCTTCAAGCGAGACGGCATACGCGCCGGGTGCACAGCTCGAGGAGTAGGCCGCCTCGCCGCTGTTGATGGCTCGCAGCGAGCCGATCGCCGACGCCTCGTTACCCGACATGCGGGCGCGGAGCAGACCGGGGACCGCAATCGCAGCGATGATGCCGATGATCGCCACGACGATCAGCAGCTCGATCAAGGTAAAGCCCTTCGAATCACGCATCTTCATCTTCCTGTCTCCTCAAATGGTGCAACCTGGGGTTTGCCGCCAGACCTCTTGGATGAACGTATCGGGCGCTCTTGCCCCAGAGCTTGAGCAACGGCGATGCCAGAACGATTCAGATATGTAAGCTATTAATTTTACTAGACTTAAGACCACATGTCAGGCTCATCCAACCCCGGGCGCTTGAACAAGTGACAATTCGCGTCACCGGCCTCCGACGAAGAATGTCACCTCAAATTGTATTTCTTCACGTAGTAGCGAAACGACCGGAAGCTCATGCCCAGCAGCTCCGCGGCCTTCACCTGGACCCCTCCGGCACGCCGCAGCGCCTCGGCGATGTAGCCGCGCTCTATCTCTTGGACGTGCGCCTCGAGATCAAAGCCTGAATCGGGCAACGCCTCGAGGGTTCCGGTGACCGGCTTCGGCGAATCTCCTCGAATGGTGGCCGGGAGGCTGTCGGGCAGGATGGCTGGGGTGGCCTCGAGGGCAACCGCCCGTTCCAGGGCATTCTCGAGCTCGCGGATGTTGCCGGGCCAGTCGTGGCGAAGCAGCAGGTCCATGGCCTCCCGAGACACCCCGGTGATCTCCTTTTCCATCTGCTGACTGTATTTGGCCAGGAAGTGCTCGGCCAGCAACGGGATGTCCTCGCGGCGCTCCCGCAACGGCGGAAGACCGATGGGGATGACGTTGATGCGGTAGAACAGATCCTCCCGGAATCGCCCGTCAGAGACCGCCTTTGCCAGATCCTGGTTGGTCGCCGCGATGACCCGGATGTCGGCCGTGAGCTCCTCGAGGCCTCCGACGCGCCGGAAGCGGCGCTCCTGCAGGACGCGCAACAGCTTGACCTGCATGACGCCGCTCATCTCGCCGATCTCGTCCAGGAAGATCGTGCCTTTCTCCGCGACTTCGAGCAGTCCCTTCTTGTTGGAATCGGCGCTCGTAAACGCCCCGCGCATGTGCCCGAACAGCTCCGATTCGAGCAACGTCTCGGGCATCGCGCCACAGTTGAGCGAAACCATCGGTTTCTCGCGCCTGAGCGAGTGAAAGTGGATGGCCTGCGCGACGAGACCCTTTCCGGTTCCCGACTCGCCGGTCAGCAGGATGGTGCTGTTGGTCCGGGCCACCGTCTCGATCATCTTGAAAACGCCGAGCATCGCTTCGCTGCGACCGATGATGTTCGAGAAGTTGTGCGACAGTCCCAAGGTGCGCTTCAAGAGGACGTTTTCCTGGCGCAGCTGGCGATTTTCGATCTTCTCGCGCACCTTCATCTTGAGGAGATCGACGTCGAACGGCTTGCTCAAGTAGTCGCACGCGCCCAGCCGCATCGCCTCGACGGCAGTGTCGGTGGAGGCAAAGGCCGTGATCATGATTCCGAGGATGTCCGGGTCGATGCGCTTCGCCTCGCGCAGCACGTCGACACCGCTCAAGTCGGGCATCTTGATGTCCGAAATCAGCAGATCGACCGGTTCCTTCTCGAGAAGGCCGATCGCCATCTTGCCGTTCTCCGCCAGCAGGACTTCGTACCCTTCGCGTTTCAGCACGATGGCGAGCAGCTCGCGCATCGACCGCTCATCGTCGACGACGAGGATGCGAGGCTGGCGCTGATCGGTGACCGGTTCGGCGACTTCTTCGGCTGTACTCATGTGGTAACCGTGGCGCGCACCGGCAGGCGCACGGACACCGTCGTGCCCTCCCCTGCCTGCGAGCGGACCTGAATCTCCCCGTTGTAATCGCTCACGATGCGGTTGACGATGGCGAGCCCGAGACCGCTTCCTTTTGCGAAGCGCCCCTGGAACGGCTCGAAGAGATTCCCGAGCTCGTCGGCGGGAATGCCGACCCCTTCGTCCTGCACCGAGAGCACGATGCCTTCGCTCGATGGCTCGATGGCGGCGCGGAGGAGCAGCCGGCCGCCGTCCGGCATCGCGCGGAGCCCGTTCGTCGCGAGATTCCAGACGATTTGCTTGATCTGCCCCTCGTCGGCATCGAACCAGAGTTCCGTCGGGGGGACGTCGACGTCGATGTGGTGCGACTCGCCCAGCTCGGCGCTGTTCCGCAGCAGGAGCGCCGTATCGTTGAGCGCGCGCCGCAGATCGAAGCGGGCAATCTGAAAGTGCTGCGGCCGCGCATACGCGAGAAACGAGCGGATCGTAGCGTTGAGGCGCTCCGACTCGCGCAAGACGATGTCCATCAGCTGCTCCTGTTCGCTGCTGAGCGGCAGTTCCTGGCGCAGGATCTGGATCGAGCCCGACATCGACGCGAGCGGGTTCCTGATCTCGTGCGCGATGCCGGCGGCCATCTCACCGACGGCGGCGAGCCGCGACTGAATGGCGGCCTCGCGCTGCAGCTTCTTCACGTTGGTGACATCTTGGAACGTGAACAACAGGCCGGCCCGGCCGCCCGGGGTCTCCAGATGCGTGACCGCGATGCCCAGCTCGATCTCGCTGCGACCGTCAGCGGGCCGATAGCGCATATCGATGCGGCCGGGCACGGTGATCAGCCGGCCGTCGGCGGGCGACAGCACTGCCTTCGGCAGCTGAAGCACCTCGCTGATGGGCCGCCCCACTGCCCCCTCGAACGGCACCCCGGTGATCGTCTCGGCGGCGTGATTGAAGGTCAGGATCCGCTGCTGGGGATCGGTCGTGATAAGGCCGCTCGGCAGGCTGTCGATGACATGCTGGTTCAGGGCCTGGAGGTCTGCGATCTCCGTCGAGGCCTGCTCCAGCTGGGCGTCGGCGGACCGCAGCCGGTTGGCCAACGATCCGCTGAAGTAGGCGACGGCGAAGAACCCGAAGAGGTTCAGCGCCACGGTGAACCGGGCGAAGTTGCTCGACGGCAGAATCACCGACTCGTTGGCGAGCGAGGGGTAAGCGACCAGGAATCCCGCGTCCATGAGGTACTGGGCCACCACGATGCCGGTATAGAGGATGGCGCTCAGCGTGGCGACCATCAGTCCGCCCCTCCGGAACTGCACGGTGCTCGCCGCGACGATCGGAAGCACGTACAACGAAACGAAGTAGCTGGTGATCCCGCCGGTCACATAGATGAACGCCGAGACGATCAGAGCGTCGCCGGCCAGCTGCAGATCGAGGAGCCAGCGAGCGCGGTCCACGAACCGCAGGGAAAGCGCCCAACCGATCGTCAAGGCATAGGTGAGCCCGATCAGGAAGAAAAAGGGATCGACGGCGAAGGAGCCCGGGACAGCAATCCGCGCGACGATCGCCGAGCCCAGGAGAATCGTGCTGACCACGGCGCGGACGCCGATGAGCCAGGCGGTTTTGCGGCGGAGCTCGGTGGCGACCATGAACGGCAACGATTCACCCTTCGTGTCGACTCCTACGCCAACTTGCTGATCAAATCGAAGATCGGCATGTACATCGCGATCACGATGCCCCCGACGACGGCCCCGAGGATGGCGATCATCACCGGTTCGAGCAGCGTCAGCAGGCCGGCCACGGCCGTGTCGACTTCCTCTTCGTAGAAATCGGCGATCTTCGCCAGCATCGTGTCGAGCGCGCCCGTAGCCTCCCCGACCCCGATCATCTGCGTCACCATGGCTGGAAAGACTCCGGTCTCCTTGAGCGGCGCCGAAATGGTCTCGCCGCGCTCAATGCTCTTGCGCGTGACCATGACCGCGTCCTCGACGACCGAATTTCCCGCCGTCCGAGCCGTGATCTCGAGACCGTCGAGAATCGGCACACCCGACGCGATGAGGGTCGAGAGCGTCCGGCAGAAGCGCGCCACCGCGATCTTGCGGAGGATGTTCCCAAGGATTGGCGCCTTGAGCATCCCTCCGTCAACGACCCGGCGGCCCTTGTCCGTCGCGTAGTAAGTCCTGAACCCGTACGCGGCGAGCCCGACGGCCACGATCAGGAAGGGGAAGAAACGCACCAGATTGTCGCTGGCGGCGATGACGACGCGCGTCGGCATCGGCAGCTGCGCGCCCAGACCGGCAAACAGCGACGCGAACGTCGGGATGACCTTCCACAGGATGACGCCGACGACCAGCCCGGCGATCACGATGACGGCGATCGGGTAGATCATCGCGGATTTGACCTGACCCTGGAGCTTCACGGCCTTCTCGATGTACGTCGCCAGGCGCTTGAGAATGGTGTCGAGGATGCCGCCGGCCTCGCCGGCCGCCACCATGTTGGTGAACAGGGCGTCGAAGGTCTTCGGATGCTTGCGCATCGCGTCGGCGAGCGAGGCACCCGACTCGACGTCGCTCCGCGTCTGAAGGATGACGGCCGAAAAGTTCTTGTCTTCTTCCTGCGTGCCCAGGATGTCGAGGCACTGGACGAGCGGCAGACCCGCGTCGATCATCACCGAGAACTGCCGCGTGAACACGGCCAGGTTTTTGGCGCTGACTTTCTTGCCGGTCTTCCCGGCCTTTTTCTTTGCGGCCGAATCCTCTTTGGCTTTCGCGGGCGTGATCCGGGTCACCAGTATCTGATCGCGCCTCAGGGCGGCGACCGCCGCGTCCATGGAATCGGCGGAGCGCTCGCCGCTGACCGTCTCGCCCGCCCGCGTGCGTCCCGAATATGCGAATGTCGCCATATCCTTCTCTCTTGAGCCCTGAAGCCTTAAGCCCGAAGCCTCAAGCCTTAAGCCTTAAGCCTTACGTATCGTCCCCACCGGCCGCCCCAATCCCGCTCCGGCCACCACGCCGACGCCGCGGTTGATCAGATCCTGCAGCTCGTCACGATTGGACGACCGCATCATCGCCGTCTCGAGAGTCACGACTTTCTTCTGATAGAGCGTCGCGAGCGACTGGTTCATCGTCTGCATCCCGACCTTCTCCTGGCCCGTCTGCATGGCGGAGTAGATCTGGTGGATCTTGTCCTCGCGGATCAGGTTGCGGATGGCCGGCGTCGGGATCATGATCTCGAGCGCGACCGTGCGGCCCCCGCCGATCTTCGGCAGCAGCGACTGGCAGACGATGCCTTCGAGCACCAGCGACAGCTGCGTGCGGATCTGGCTCTGCTGATGGGCCGGGAAGATGTCGATGATGCGGTTGATCGTCTGCGACGCCGAGTTCGTATGCAGCGTTCCGAATGTCAGGTGGCCTGTTTCCGCAATCCGAAGCGCCGACTCGACGGTTTCGAGATCGCGCATCTCGCCGATGAGCACGATGTCGGGATCCTCTCGCAGGGCGGCTCGCAGCGCGTTGCCAAAGCTGGTGGTGTCGGCGTGCACCTCGCGCTGGTTCACCAGGCAGTTCTGATGCTGGTGCACGAACTCGATCGGATCCTCGATCGTCAGAATGTGGTCGTGCCGCTCCTTGTTGATCTTGTCGACCATCGCGGCCAGCGTCGTCGACTTCCCGCTGCCCGTAGGCCCGGTGACCAGCACGAGTCCGCGCGGCCTCTCCGCCAGGTTGGCCAGCACCTGCGGCAGGCCGAGGTCCGCGAATGTTTTGATCTGCTCGGGAATCAGCCGGTACACGGCCGCCACGGCCCCGCGCTGGTTGAACATGTTGCAGCGAAATCTGGCGATCCCCTTGATGCCGAACGAGAAATCGAGCTCGAGCGTCTCCTCGAAGCGCTTCTTCTGCGCGTCGGTCAGCACGCTGTACGTCAGGTGCTTGGTCTCGGAAGGTGTCAGGAACGCTTCTTCCAGCCGCCTAAGGTGGCCGTCCACGCGGATCTGTGGTGGCGTGTTCGT
>Ga0247825_10002950_pt1 | contig 11211 bp, 9 predicted proteins | sample 13C_Vanillin_Day_FD_194413 | JGI IMG/M metagenome (GOLD analysis project Ga0247825, IMG submission 194413) | Soil microbial communities from agricultural site in Penn Yan, New York, United States - 13C_Vanillin_Day48 | ecosystem: Environmental > Terrestrial > Soil > Agricultural land | place... | reverse complement strand
GGGCGATCATGAACACCCGCGAAGCCGCCGGCGAGGTACCCGTGACGCTGAGACGCCTGATGGGCCGGCTCGAGCGCGGCGAGCCGCTCTTCGATATCCGCCACCAGAGCGGCGGCTCGCTCGAGCGCCACCTGCTGCACGCGAGCAACCGGCTGGCCTTCGCCCTCATCGTCGCAGCGATCGTCATCGGCTCCTCGATCCTTCTGTCGACGCACGCCGGGCCGCACTGGGAAGGCCTGCCGCTGCTCGGTATTGCTGCCTTTGTGGTCGCGGGCGTGTTGGGCATCGCCTGGGCGGTGCTCGCATTGAAGTCGGGAAAGCTATGAGCGTCCAGCAACCGGACATGAGTCAGCGCTTCGAGATCAGCGCCGCGCTGGCGGCACCGCCCGATGAGGTGTTCGCGCACGTCGATGACCCCTTGCACCTCGCAGCCCACATGGCCAAGCCCTCGTGGGCGATGGCAGGCGGGCAGATGCAGTTACGTCGCGACGAGGGCGCCGGCCGCAAGCCGGGATCGCATATCCGCATGGGCGGCCGGGTGCTGGGGCTCCGGCTCGCGCTGGACGAAGTGATCGTGGAGCGCCATCCGCCACTGCGCAAGGTATGGGAAACCGTCGGCGCCCCGAACCTCCTGGTGATCGGTTCTTACCGCATGGGCTTCGATATCGCGCCGCAAGGCAGCGGTTCGCTGCTTCGCGTGTTCATCGAGTATGCGCTGGCCGAAGGATTTTCCGGACGATGGCTCGGCCGCCTATTCGGCCGCATCTACGCGCGATGGTGTAGCGAGCGGATGGCGAGCGATGCCGCGCGGCATTTTCAAGCGCACGGAAAGGAGAAGCGATGATGTGGGACGGTTTCGGCGGAATGGGCTGGGGCTGGATCGGCCTCGGCATGGTGCACATGCTGCTCTTCTGGGTGCTGGTCATCCTCGGCATCGTGGTGCTCGTGCGCTGGCTCGCTTCCGGTCCACCCGAGGAGCGGCAGCGGCCCCTGGAAATCCTCAAGGCGCGCTACGCCAAGGGCGAGATCACGAAGGAGCAGTTCGAGCAGATGAAGCGCGACGTCGGCGAGTAGGGCGCGATGCCGGAGTTCGCCATTATTGGCGGCACGGGCACCATGATCAAGCACCCGCTCTGGCGCGCATCGTGACGACCCACAGCACAACTATGCCGGGCGCACGGATCGGCCTTCCCCCGTGCCGCGCAAGGGACAAACGCCCTGAACCTTATGCGGCCGGCCGTTGACCTTCCCACCGTGGGAGGGCTCACGCTAGAGGCAGTCGATAAATCGTAAGGAGACTGCAATGGTTGAGCTCAGAGTGGACGAGATGACGTGCGGCCACTGCGTCCGTGCGGTGACGCAGGCTGTGAGGAGCGTGGAGCCGGAAGCCAGGGTCGAAGTCGACCTGGACAGCAAGCGGGTCCGGGTGGAAGGCGCGAGATCGCCCGACGACCTTATCCGCGCCCTCGACGCCGCAGGCTACGCTGCCGTCCGGGCCGGTGAGGAAAAGCCGGATGCCGAAAGAAGAGGCGGTTGCTGCGGTTGCCGGTGACGCTCACCCGGTGCAACCTTGAGAGTCCGAGCCCGTTTCTGATGACTGCGGGGTGAACATGGAACAGCACGCGCACGGATCCGATCATCCACATGCCCATCACGGCCATGCCGGCCACGCGCCGCATCAAGACGCGCGCCATGTCGAGGCGCCGCCCGCGACGCCGGCCAAGCAAGGGGCGAAGTACACCTGCCCGATGCACCCGCAGATCCTGCGCGATGCGCCGGGCAGCTGCCCGATCTGCGGCATGGCGCTCGTGCCGATTGCCGGCACCGGCGAGGCGGACGATGGCGAGCTTCGCGATCTCACGCGCCGCTTCTGGATCGGCACGGCTCTCACCATCCCGCTCGTCCTGCTCGCCATGGCGCCGATGATCGGCATCATGGAGCCGTTCGGCCTGGCGCCGCGCAGCCGCGGCTGGGTGGAGTTCATCCTGGGCACGCCGGTGGTGCTCTGGGTCGGCTGGCCGATCCTGCACAAGTTCTGGCTGTCGCTCGCGCACAAGGCGCTCAACATGTACACGCTGATCGGCCTGGGCGTGGGCCTCGCCTACCTTTTCAGCCTCGCGGCGATTTTCTTCCCGGGCCTCTTTCCGGACGAGTTCCGCGAGCACGATGGCGCCGTCGGCACTTACTTCGAGGCGGCCGCGGTGATCGTCACGCTTGTCATCCTCGGCGACGTCCTCCAGTTGCGCGCCATGGGGCGCACCAGCCAGGCGGTGCGCGATCTGCTCAAGCTGGCGCCAAACCTGGCGTGGCGTATCCGGGACGACGGCAGCGAGGAGCAAGTGAAGCTCGAGGACGTGCAGGTCGGCGACCGGTTGCGCGTCAAGCCCGGCGAAAAGGTGCCGGTCGACGGCACGGTGCTCGAAGGCTCGAGCCGTATCGACGAGTCGATGGTCACGGGCGAGCCCACGCCGGTGGCCAAGGGAATGGGGGACCGTGTCACCGGCGCAACCGTGAACGGCTCGGGGTCGCTGGTGTTCCGCGCCGAGCGCGTCGGCTCGGACACCCTGCTTGCGCGCATCGTCCACATGGTTGGCGAGGCGCAGCGCACGCGCGCGCCGATCCAACGCCTGGCCGACATCATTGCCGCCTACTTCGTGCAGATCGTCGTTGTGATCGCTGTGGCAACGGCGGTCGTATGGGCGGTCTTCGGGCCGCAGCCCGCGGTCACTTACGCGTTGGTCAATGCGGTGGCCGTGCTGATCATCGCCTGTCCCTGCGCCGTCGGGCTCGCGACGCCCATCTCGATGACCGTGGCGATGGGCCAGGGCGCCCTGTCGGGCATCCTGTTCCGCAACGCCGAGGCGATCGAGCGCATGCGCGAGATCGACACGCTGGTGGTCGACAAGACCGGCACGCTGACGCTCGGCCATCCTGCGATGACGGACTTCCTCGCCGAAGGCATACCGGAAAGCGAGGCCCTCGCCCTGGTCGCCGGGGCCGAGCAGCCCTCGGAGCACCCGATCGCGCGCGCCATCGTGGATGACGCCAGGGAGCGGGGCGTCGTTCCCGGGCGGACCGAGAACTTCGATGCGGTCAACGGATTGGGCGTGCGGGCGAGGGTCAGCGGTCGGGACGTCCTGGTGGGCAGTCGTGCGTTCCTCGCGCACGCCGGAATCGACACCGGCCGCTGGCAAAGCCAGTCGGACAAGTGGCGCGAGGAGGCGAAGACGGTGGTGTTCTTCGCCGTGGACGGCAAGGCGCATGGCATGGCGGCCGTGGCCGACCCGATCAAGGACACCACGCGCGAGGCGATCTCGCTGCTCAAGCACGAAAAGGTGCGCATCGTCATGCTGACCGGCGACGGCAAGCGCACCGCCGAAGCCGTGGCGCGGCAGCTCGGTATCGAGGAAGCCATCGGCGAAGTGCTGCCGCAGGACAAGGCGGAGCACGTGAAACGCCTGCAGTCGCAGGGGCGAAAGGTGGCCATGGCGGGCGACGGCATCAACGACGCGCCGGCGCTGGCGCAGGCCGACGTGGGCATCGCAATGGGCACGGGCACCGACATCGCCATGGAGAGCGCCGGGGTAACGCTCGTGAAGGGCGATCTGCGGGGCATCGCCCGAGCCATCCGGCTGTCCCACGCGACCATGCGCAACATCCGCCAGAACCTCTTGTTCGCGTTCGGCTACAACGCGCTGGGCATTCCGGTGGCCGCAGGGGTGCTGTACCCGGCCTTCGGCATCCTGCTCTCGCCGATCTTCGCCGGCGCGGCGATGGCGCTGAGCTCGGTATCGGTGGTGACCAACGCGCTGAGGCTGCGGCGGGTGCGGCTCTGAGCTTGACGCAAATCAAAGGACGCGCCCGCCCGTCTGACACAATGCCGCCATGATGAGATCCAGGCGCTCATCTGCTCGCTTGTGCGCGGCGCTGGTCGGGCTCGCGGCGATCCTGTTCGCGCAGGTCGCGCTCGCGCTCGTGGCGTGCAATCTCGAGGGTCCCGCTTCCCGTGCCGCCGCTGTTTCCATGTCGCTTGAAGGCGAGCCCTGCCACGAGGAGGCGCCGGCGAACGACGCCATGTGCAGCGCGCACTGCCAGGCGAGCGATCCAGCGCTCGACACGCACCAGGGCAGCGTTGCGCTTCCGGCTGTTCATCTCCTCTCCGTAGTTCAGATCCGCGTAGTCCCGTACCGGACGGTATCGCTGCCGCCTGAACGCGTCCCGGTAGCATCACCCCCCGCACGCATCCTCTTCCAATCGCTCGTGATCTGACCTGAGCCGCGCGTACACCGCGTAGGGCTATCGGTTTGATATTGGAGGCGATATGGAGCGAAAGTTTGGAAAGCTGCGCCATGGCCTGGCGGCCGTGGCAGTTCTACTCAGTTTCGGCGCGGCCGCGCAGGAGGACCCCGAGCTTGCGCGGCTGCTGAACGCGGCTGCGGAACGGAACCCGGAGGTGCTCGCCGCGCACAAGGAGGCCGAGGCCGCCGCCAGTCGCATCGAGCCCGCGGCGGCGCTGGACGACCCGATGCTGGAAGCCGGCCTGCTGAACGTGCCGGCACAGTCGCTCAGCCTGCGTCGCGAGGACATGACGATGAAGATGATCGGCATCTCCCAGCGGCTGCCCTACCCCGGGAAGCGGCAGTTGCGGCGGGACGCGGCGCAAAAGGAAGCGGAGGCATCCACCAGCGCGGCAAGCGAGGTGCTGAACCGCGTGCGGCGCGACGTCAAGGTCGCCTATCGCGACCTCTGGCTCGTCGACGAGTCGCTCCGCCTCGCACAAGCGAACCTGCGCGTGCTCGAGCAGGTCGCCTCCATCGCCGAGTCGCGCTATTCCGTCGGGCAGACGACGCAGGCGGACGTATTCCGGGCGCAGACGCAGCTATCGCGCATGCACGAGGAGGTGCTCAAGCTCGAACGCGAGCGACCCGTGCAGGAGGCCGAGCTGGTGCGTGCCGCTGGCGGCGGCGAGGCAGGCGTAACGCCGCGCGCGCCGCAACCTCGCGAAGCGGAGCTGCGGCTCGATGCGCTGCGCTCGGCGGCGCGTGCGAGCCGCCCGCAGCTCCTCGTCCAACAGCGGATGGTCGAGCGGAGCACGGCGCAGCTCGACCTCGCCAGGAAGGAGTACTACCCGGATTTCGACGTGAGGTTTTCGTACGGCCAGCGCGACAACTTCCAGGCGATGCGCCGCGAGGACATGATCAGTTTCACCGTCGCCATCAACCTGCCGATATGGGGCGAAAAGAAGCTGGAGCCGCGCGTGGCCGAAGCGGCGTCGATGCGCGGCCAGGCGGAGTCGGGGTATCAGGCGCGGCTGAACGAGGTCGACGCGATGCTGCGCCAGCAGGTCGCCGCCGCCCAGCAGGCGCTGCGCTCCGTGCGCCTCTACGAAGGCTCGCTGCTGCCCCAGGCACGGCTTACCGCGGAGGCGTCCATGTCCGCCTACCGCGTCGGGCGCGCCGATTTTCCCAGCCTGCTCGAAAGCCGAATGACCGTGCTGAACGCCGAAATCGGCCGCGCCGCGGGCGTGGCCGCCTACAACAAAGCGCTTGCCGAGATCGAGTTCCTGACCGGCGCCTCTCTTTTTTGAACCGGACAAACCATGAAACGATTCGCCTGGACAACCGCCGTCGTGCTGGCCTTGGCGGCCGCCATCGGCGGCGGCTACTGGCTTGGAAGCCGCGGTACTACGGTGTCGGACGCAGGCACGCAGGCCGCCGGCGCCACGAAGGAGGGCCGCAAAGTCCTCTACTACCGCAATCCCATGGGTCTTCCCGATACCTCGCCCGCACCCAAGAAGGATTCGATGGGCATGGACTACATCCCGGTCTATGAGGGCGATGCCCTGCCGCAGGCCGCGCCGGCCGGGACGGTACGCATTGCGCCCGAAAAGCAGCAGCTCCTTGGCGTTCGCACCGAGTCGGCCGCCGAACGCGAGCTGCTCCGCACCGTGCGGGCCGTCGGCACCATCCAGCCAAACGAGCGGCTGCTCTATCGCGTAACGCCGCGCTTCGAAGGCTGGATCGAGAGGCTGCATGTCAACACCACCGGCCAGGCGGTGACCCGCGGCCAGCCGCTGATGGAGGTCTACAGCCCGGAGCTGGTGTCGGCGCAGGAGGAATACCTGATCGCGCTACGCGCCATCGAGCAGACAAAAGCGAGCGGCGCCGAGGCGCAAGCGGTGATGAAGCGGGTTGCAGAAAGCTCCGTGCGCCGCATGCGCAACTTCGGCGTCTCGGAGGCCGAGCTGGAGAAGCTCCGCCGCGAAGGCCAGGCGCGCGACACCATCACCCTGCGTTCCCCGGCGAACGGCGTGGTCACGCAGAAGCCCAGCGTGCAGGGCATGCGCTTCATGCCGGGCGAGCTGCTTTACGAGGTGGCCGACCTGTCCATTGTCTGGCTGCTTGCCGAGGTGGCCGAGCGCGATCTGGGGCTGGTGAAGCTCGGGCAGCCGGTGACGCTGAGGATCGTCGCTTATCCGGACCGCGAGTTCTCCGGCAAGGTGGTCTTCATCCCGCCGACGCTGGATGCCGATACGCGGACCGCGCGCGTGCGCGTCGAGCTTCCGAATCCTCAGGGCTTGCTGAAGCCGGCGATGTATGCCGAGGCCGACCTCGCTACCGGGCATGCGCGCGGCCGGGCGCTCGCCGTGCCGGAATCCGCAGTACTCGACAGCGGCACCCGGCAGGCCTTGCTGGTGCAGCGCGCCCCCGGGCTGTTCGAGCCACGCGAGGTCAAGCTCGGCATGCGCGCCGACGGCTACGCCGAGGTGCTGGAGGGCGTGAAGCCGGGCGAAGAGGTGGTGGTGCGCGCCAATTTTCTGATCGACGCAGAAAGCAACCTCAAGGCGGCGTTGAGCGCGTTCGATGCGAAGGCGCCTCCCCAGGTACACCGCGGCGCCGGCACAGTCACTGCGCTCGACCCGAAGGCCGGAACCGTCGAGCTGGAGCACGGGCCCATGCCGAGCCTCGGCTGGCCGGCGATGACCATGGAGTTCGGCGTGGCCGACAAGGCGCTGCTGCAGGGGTTGAAGCCCGGAGATCGGGTGGAGTTCCAAGTAGCGGCGCGCGCCGAAGGCGAATACGTCATCGAACGGCTGAACCGGCCGGCGGCGGTGGAGCACAAGGGGCACTGACATGCTGAACCGCCTGATCGAGTGGTCGGCGCGCAACGCCTTGCTCGTGCTGCTCGCGACCGGGTTCATTGTCGCTGCCGGCATATATGCCGTCACGAAGACGCCGGTGGACGCGATTCCGGATCTCTCGGACGTGCAGGTCATCGTCTACACCGAGTATCCCGGACAGGCGCCGCAGGTGGTGGAAGACCAGGTCACCTACCCGCTCACCACCGCGATGCTCGCCGTGCCGAAGTCGAAGGTGGTGCGCGGCCTCTCCGCCTTCGGTGCGTCGTTCGTCTACATCATCTTCGAGGACGGCACCGACATCTACTGGGCGCGCTCGCGCGTGCTGGAGTACTTGAACTACGTGTCGGGGCGGCTGCCGCCCGGCGTGACCGCTTCGCTCGGGCCGGACGCCACCGGCGTGGGTTGGGTATACCAGTATGCGGTGCAGGGCAGTGGCCGCAGCCTCGAGGAGCTGCGCACGGTACAGGACTGGTTTGTACGCTACCAGCTCACGAAGGCGCAGGGCATCGCGGAGATCGCAAGCGTCGGCGGGTTCATCAAGCAGTACCAGGTCACGGTCGACCCGCGGCGGCTCCAGGCCTACGGTGTGCCGCTCGAGCAGGTCATGAAGGTGATTCGCGAAAGCAACCGCGATGTCGGCGGGCGCGTGGTCGAACTCGCCGAGACGGAATACGTAGTGCGCGGGCGCGGCTACCTGCGCGGCATGGCCGACATCGAGAGCCTGGTGGTGAAGTCCCAGGGCGGGACGCCGGTGCTGGTGCGCGACGTGGCGCGCGTGGAGGCTGTGCCGGAAGAGCGCCGCGGCATCGCGGAGCTCGACGGCCAAGGGGAGGTGGTGGGCGGCATCGCCGTGGCGCGCTACGGGCAGAACGCGCAGGACGTGATCCGCAACGTCAAGAGCCGCATCGCCGAGATCTCGGGCGGTCTGCCGCAGGGCGTATCCATCCAGGCGGTGTACGACCGCTCGGAGCTCATCCAGCGCGCCATCGCCACGCTCAACCGCACGCTGATCGAGGAAAGCCTGGTGGTGGCGCTGGTGTGCATCGTGTTCCTGTTCCATGCAAGAAGCGCGCTGGTCGCCATCGTGATGCTGCCGGTCGGCGTGCTGATCGCCTTCATCGTGATGCGCTGGCTCGGGCTCAACTCCAACATCATGAGCCTCGGCGGCATCGCCATCGCCATCGGCGCGATGGTCGACGCGGCCATCGTCATGATCGAGAACGCGCACAAGCACCTGGAGCGGCTGGAGCCGGGGGGCTCGCGGCTGGAAGCCATCATCGCGGCCTGCAAGGAGGTCGGACCGGCGCTGTTCTTCAGCCTGCTCATCATCACGGCGTCCTTCCTGCCGGTGTTCACGCTCGAGGCGCAGGAGGGACGGATGTTCAGCCCGCTCGCCTATACCAAGACGTTCGCCATGGCGGGTGCCGCGCTGCTCTCGGTGACGCTCGTGCCGGTGCTGATGTGGCTTTTCATCCGCGGCCACATTCCGGCCGAGCAGCGCAATCCGATTGTGCGCTTTCTCATCTGGGCGTACCGCCCGGTGATCGCCGGGGCACTGCGCTGGCGCAAGCTGACGCTGGCTGCGGCGGCGCTCGCCCTTGCAGTGACCGTAGTGCCGGCGAGCCGGATCGGCACGGAGTTCATGCCCACGCTCAACGAAGGCACGCTGCTGTACATGCCGACGACCCTGCCTTCGCTATCGATCACCAAGGCGGCCGAGATCCTGCAGACGCAGGACCGCATCATCAAGAGCTTTCCGGAAGTGGCCTCGGTGTTCGGCAAGGCGGGTCGCGCGAACAGCGCCACCGACCCCGCCCCTACAGAGATGTTCGAGACGGTCATCAACCTCAAGCCGGAAAGCGAGTGGCGTCCCGGTATGACGATGGACCGGCTGATTGCCGAGATGGACCAGGCCCTTCAGTTCCCGGGCATCGCCAATGCCTGGACCATGCCGATCAAGGCGCGTATCGACATGCTGTCCACCGGCATCCGCACGCCGATCGGCATCAAGGTCTACGGCAAGGACCTCGCCGGCATCGAGCGCGTGGCGAAGGAGGTCGAGGCGGTCGTGAAGAACGTCCGCGGGACGACGAGCGCCTACGCCGAGCGGCTGACCGGCGGCTACTACATCGATATCGAGCCCGACCGTATGGCGCTCGCGCGCTACGGCCTCGCGGTGGGCGACCTGCAGGACGTGATCGCCGCCGCGCTCGGCGGGGAGACGGTCACCACGACCGTGGAGGAGCTGGAGCGCTACAGCGTGAGCGTGCGCTACCCGCGAGACTTCCGCAGCGATCCGCAGGCGATCGCCTCGCAGGTGCTGGTGCCTGTAATGAGCGGCGCCGCGGCCGGCAGCACCGTGGTTATGAAAACGGTCGACCGCGCCATGGTGCCGCTCGGCCAGCTGGCGAAAGTCCGGCTCACCAAGGGCCCGCCCAACATCCGCACCGAGAACGCGCTGCTGGCCGCTTACATCTACGTCGACATCCGCGACAGAGACATCGGCAGCTACGTCGCCGACGCGCAGAAGGCGGTGGCCGAGCGCGTCACGTTTCCGCCCGGCTACTTCGCCACCTGGAGCGGGCAGTTCGAATACATGGAGCGGGCGAAAGAAAAGCTCAAGCTCGTCGTGCCGCTCACGCTGGTGATCATCTTCCTGCTGCTCTACCTCAACTTCCGGCGTGTAAGCGATACGCTGATCGTGATGCTGTCCGTGCCGTTCTCGCTCATCGGCGGCGTCTGGCTGCTGTACCTCCTGGGCTACAACGCGAGCGTCGCCGTGGCCGTGGGGTTCATCGCCCTGGCCGGCGTGGCGGCGGAAACCGGAGTCGTAATGCTCATCTACCTGAACCACGCGTGGGAGGCAGTGCACAGCCGGCGCGCCGCCGAAGGCACTACGCCGACGCGCGCCGACTTGCGCGGCGCCATCATGGAAGGCGCGGTCGAGCGAGTACGGCCGAAGATGATGACCGTGGTCGCCATCATGGCGGGGCTGATGCCCATCATGTGGGGCACCGGTGCCGGTTCGGAAGTCATGCGCCGCATCGCGGCGCCGATGGTCGGCGGCATGGTGTCCTCCACGGTGCTCACCCTCATCGTCATCCCGGTGCTCTTCGCCCTCGTGAAGGGATATCGGCTGGGGCGACAGAATGACTAGGCCTGTCCTCGAGTCGGTGCTGACCTGTCCGGCGTGTGGCTACGTCAAACCCGAGTCCATGTCAACGGACGCGTGCCAGTTCTTCTACGAGTGCGGGAATTGCGGGAAGGTGCTGCGGCCGAAGACCGGCGATTGCTGCGTCTTCTGCTCTTATGGATCCGTCGCGTGCCCGCCAAAGCAGAAGCAACGAGGATGATATTGAATCGGGCAGGCCAGGTGACGCGCTGGTACGCTGATCCGATCACACGCAGGTTCGTTGCTTTGCGCTACCTGCCGTGGCTAGGGGCGCTGAGCCTTGCGTGGGAGGTCGCGCAGCTGCCGCTCTATACCCCTTGGTACGAGGCGAAGGGCGGGTACGTCGCCTTCTCCGTCGCTCACTGTACTGCGGGCGATGTGCTGATCGGAACAGCGAGCCTTCTGGTGGTCCTTACGATCGGTAAGGAAGGAAGCGTGGAGCATTGGCGCTGGAGACGGATAGCTTTGGCAACCGCTCTGCTGGGGGCCGGCTACACGGTGTTCAGCGAGTGGCGAAACGTTGCAATCCTCGGCAGCTGGGCCTATGCGCCCGCCATGCCGACCCTGGATATTGGCGGGTTCGAGCTCGGTCTGTCGCCGCTCGCGCAATGGCTCGCGATACCGCCCCTGGCCCTTTATCTGTCCGGAGAGTTCCACGGCAAGGCGCTGCAATGAACCCGGCCGAAACGCGTGTGTCCATCAGTAAAAGCCGGTCCATCAACCAAAGGAGGTTCATATGCGTGTCAAAACCGCAATGGTGAGTTTTCTGTCCGCGGCCCTGCTCTCGTTTGGCGGCCTCGGCATGGCGCAAGACCAGCACCAGCACGAAGGCGGCGGCGCCAAGGGCCCGCAAGGCCCGGGTGGCATGATGGGCGGAATGGGCGGCGGCATGATGGGG
>Ga0247825_10002949_pt1 | contig 11212 bp, 8 predicted proteins | sample 13C_Vanillin_Day_FD_194413 | JGI IMG/M metagenome (GOLD analysis project Ga0247825, IMG submission 194413) | Soil microbial communities from agricultural site in Penn Yan, New York, United States - 13C_Vanillin_Day48 | ecosystem: Environmental > Terrestrial > Soil > Agricultural land | place... | reverse complement strand
AGCCCAAGGCGCGGCAGATCCACGCCATCGCGGTGCGCACGGCGAAGGAGTTCCACGGGAAGCTGCCGTGTGATGCGCAGGTGCTCCAGTCCTTCAAGGGCGTGGGCCCGAAGTGCGCTCACCTGGCGCTGGGCATCGCGTGCGGGCACGAGGCCATCAGCGTGGACATCCACGTGCACCGGGTGACGAACCGGTGGGGCTACGTCCAGGCGCGCACGCCGGAGCAGACGCTGGCGGCGCTGGAGGCGCGGCTCCCCCGGCCCTATTGGGTGGAGATCAACCGGCTGCTGGTGCCATTCGGCAAGCACGTCTGCACGGGGACACGGCCGAAGTGCTCCACATGCCCCGTGCTATCCCAGTGCCACCAGGTGGGTGTCCAGGATCCGCGCTGACGCGCTACCGGTCCTGGCCCACGAGCTGCGTGGCCCGCCGCGCCAGGCGCCGCCACGGGTTGGTCCTCCCGCCGGCCTCGAGCGTGATCTCCCGCGAGAACTCCATGTCCCTGTGCCAGCACCGCTCCAGCTTCCGCGCGAACTCCTCGTCCGCCAGCACCAGCGAGCCCTCGCTCAGCTTGTTGAGCGACAGCGCGTCCAGGTTGGTGGAGCCCACCACGGAGAGCCAGTCATCCACGAGCAGCGTCTTCGCGTGCATCATCGACGGCTGGTACTCCCAGATGCGCACCCCTGCCTTCAACAGCCTCTCATAGGTAGACCGCTGCGACGCGCGCACGATCGGCACATCATGGACAGGCCCAGGCGCCAGCACCCGGATGTCCACGCCCTCGTGCGCCTTGTGAACGAACTGCTCGATCATGGCGTTGGGCGGCGTGAAGTACGCATTGGCGATCCACAGCCGCTTGCGCGCGGCGGCGATCACGACTCGCACCATCCGCTCCGCGTCCGTGATGCCCAGCTTGCCAATGCTGTCCACGAACCCACCACGCACGGGCCCCACATGGCACGGGCCCGGCAGATCCCTGGGGTGCAGCAGGCTGCCACCGGACTCCTGCCACGTGCGTGAGAACGTGAGCTGCATCCGGCACACGGCGGGGCCCTCGACGCGGACGTGTGTGTCGCGCCAGTTCTCGCGTGCGCGGCCATCACCCTCCCACACCTTCCAGATGCCGAAGCCCCCCGTGTAGGCAATCTTCCCGTCCACGATGACGAGCTTCTGGTGGGTGCGCCCCAGCAACCGCCCCAGCACCTTGCCCGCCAGCGGCCGGTAGTAGTGCACCTCCACGCCGCACTCGACGAGCCGGCGCTCCACCTTCTGATCGAAGTCCTTGTCGCCGGAGACCTCCTCGCTGCCCACGGGATCCACCAGCACGCGGCAGTGCACGCCCGCGCTCACCCGCTCTCGAAGCGCCTCGACGAACCGATCGGACAGCTCGCAGGGGCGCCAGATGTACACGAGGATATGGATGCTCTCCCGCGCCTGGCGGATGTCCTCCAGCATCCGGTCGAACACCGTGCCGTTCTCCAGCAGCTCCACCCGGTGCCCCTCTTCCAGGCACACGCCCGTGGACTGGTACAGCACGAAGGAGAGGCCATCCGGCCCGGGAGGAATGTGGAACGGCCCCTTCATCTCATGGCGCTGGCCGTGCTCCTCGTCCCACCCATGCGCCCCCGGCTGCGGCAGCAACCCGTCCATCACCTCTTCTACTTCCCCGGCCATCCCCACCTCCCCCACGTCATCTGCTCAAGCTAGGGATGCTCGAGGCCACGGTCAGTCTGGGCGAATCTCCCACCTGTCCGCCCGGCGACGCTGCAACCCACCATTGCCCCGACGCGCACTCCATGGCGAACTGCGCCTGTCCGCTTGCCCCCCGGAGAGACATCCATGGCCATCGATGAAGCGCAGGGCCCTTCCGTCCAGGAGCTGCTCTCCCTGCCGCGCCTCGCACCCCTCGTTCCCATGCTCTACGTGGCGTGGACCGATGGCGAGCTGACCCCGGAGGAGATCCGTGCCCTCGGCGCAGCGGCCCGCGCCCAGTCATGGCTGGATCTCCGCTCCACGGTGGTGCTGGCGCGCTGGCTGGACCCGCTCTCCCCGCCAACGCCTCGGGCCCTGGCCCAGCTGCGCGAGCACATCCAGCGCACCGCCGAGCGCCTGGAGCACAGCGGGCAGCAGAGCCTCGCGGAGCTGGGCGCCCACCTCGCCGAGGTGCTTGGGGGCAAGAACGCCCTGCCCGCTCCCATGCAGGAGCTGGCGCGCACCCTGGCCCCTCTGGAGACGGCCCTGGGCATCTCCAGCGCCGAGGCCGTGCGGGCGCTCATGCCCGGGGCGCCTCGCAGGGAGGTGCCACCCACCCCCGCCTCCTTCGCGCCGGACACGCTGCGCACCGTGCTGGAGCGCACCTACCCGGATGTGCGCGCAAAGGTCCGCGAGTGGCTCGGCACTCCAGCCTTCCGCTACGTGGATGAGCGCGACACCTCCACCTACCGGGCGCAGGTGTTCTCCTGGCTGAACCAGCTCGCGGCGCGGGGGCTGGGGAAGATCGCCTATCCGGACGACCCGAAGCAGGCGGACCTGGGCGCCTTCATCGTGGCCTTCGAGACGCTGGCCTTCTTCGACTTGAGCCTCGTGGTGAAGGTGGGCGTCAACTTCGGGCTCTTCGGCGGGAGCATCTACTTCCTGGGCACGGAGCGGCACCACCGCGAGGTGCTGCCGAAGGTGGCCTCGCTGGAGCTGCCCGGCTGCTTCGCCATGAGCGAGCTGGGCCACGGCTCCAACGTGCGGGACGTGGAGACGGTGGCCCGCTACGACACGCAGACCGGCGAGTTCGTGGTGCACACGCCCTCGGAGTCGGCGCGCAAGGAGTGGATCGGCAACGCGGCTCAGCACGCACGCATGGCCACGGTGTTCACGCAGCTCGAGGTGCAGGGCGAGAACCACGGCGTCCACGCGCTGCTGGTGCCCCTGCGGGACGAGCAGGGACAGCTGCTCCCCGGCGTCCGGGCGGAGGACTGCGGGGTGAAGATGGGGCTCAACGGGGTGGACAACGGGCGGCTGTGGTTCGACCGGGTGCGGGTGCCTCGGGAGAACCTGCTGGACCGCTTCGCGCAGGTGAGCCCGGAGGGCGAGTACACCAGCTCCATCTCCAGCGCCTCTCGGCGCTTCTTCACCATGCTGGGCACGCTGGTAGCGGGCCGGGTAAGCGTGGCGTGCGGGGGGCTGAGCGCGGCGAAGAGCGGCCTGGCCATCGCCATCTCCTACGGCAACGAGCGCCGGCAGTTCGGCCCGGCGGGAGCACCCGAGGCCCGGCTGCTGGACTACCAGACCCACCAGCTGCGGCTGCTGCGCCCGCTGGCCACCACCTATGCGCTGGACTTCGCGCTCAAGTACCTGCTGAAGCGCTACGTGGGGCGGACGGAGGCGGACGCGCAGGAGGTGGAGTCGCTGGCGGCGGGCCTCAAGGCGTACAGCACGTGGCACACCACGCGGACGCTGCAGGTGGCGCGCGAGGCGTGTGGCGGCCAGGGCTACCTGGTGGCGAACCGGCTCCCCTCGCTGAAAGCGGACACGGACGTGTTCACCACCTTCGAGGGTGACAACACGGTGCTGATGCAGCTGGTGGCCAAGAGCCTGCTGACGGGCTACCGGCAGCAGTTCGCGGACGACCGCGTCTTCGCGGTGATGAAGCTCATCGTCGATCGGGCCGCGGGGGCGATCACGGATCGCAACCCCTTCCAGGTGCGGCGCACGGGCAGCGAGCACCTGCGGGACGGGGACTTCCAGCTGCGCGCGCTGCGCTTCCGCGAGTCGGACCTGCTGGCCTCGGCGGCGCGGCGGCTTCGCAAGCGCATTGCCTCCGGGGTGGACTCGTTCCAGGCCTTCATCGAGGTGCAGGACCACCTGCAGGCGCTGGCGCACGCGCATGTGGAGCGCGTGGTGCTGGAGCAGTTCCTCGCGGGCGTGGAGCAGGTGGAGGATCCCGCGGTGAAGGCGGTGCTTGGCAAGCTGAGTGACTTGTACGGTCTGGGCTGCCTGCTGGACGCGAGCGGCTGGTTCCTGGAGAACGACCACATCGAGTCCGCGAAGGCCAAGGCCATCCGCAAGGAGGTGCTGCGACTGTGCGCGGAGCTGCGACCCGATGCGGTGGCGCTCGTACACGCCTTCGGTATCCCAGACACATCCTTGGGAGCACCCATCGGCCTGGGGCGTTCGTCGCCTTGAGCTTCAGCGAGGCTTCAAACTTCCACCGGTTGAGCGCACGCCAAACCCCTGTAGTAGGGTGTTGTCAACCCAATGTAGAATGGTGGGTGATTGAGCAGTCAGGGGGAGCCGATGACAGCAGCCATGAACAAGGATGCGGCGCAGCTGCTCCAGGGGGTTCAGCGGCTCGATGTGGATGTGCAGGACCTCAAGGGGCGAGTGATCAGACTGGAAGGCCGGATGGACAAGCTCGAGGCTCGGATGGAGCGTCTCGAGTCATCGAATGTGCAGATCCTCGAGCAGCTCAAGCGCATCTCGAAGGTGCTCACCGAGCCTCCTGTGCGCGGCCAGGGCTCCGGCGAGCTGAGCGCCTACCTGGATACGATCGAGCGGCGCCTCACGGCCTTGAAGCGGTAAGTCCCGTCACTGGACGGGGGTGGGCGCGCGGAACACCGCGCCGTCGAGCCCCTCCAGCACGAGGCTGGCGCTATTGGAGGGAGAGACCCGGAGAGTCGCCCGGGGCTGTCCCAGCCGGTCCACGAGCAGCAAGCCCGGCGAGCCGTGCTCGTCCGCCCCGAGGATGGCGCGAGGCCGGCCGTCTTCATCCGCCAGTTCTAGCCGGGACGAGCCATCGGGGAACATGCCCACGGAGAAGAACTCCACGCCGCCATTCTTGGAGAACGCCAGGCGCGGCGCCTCGTCCGAGTACACGGTGAGCTCGGCGAGCGTCGTCCCATGAGCGGTGGAGAAGCGCAGCTTGGGGGAGCCCTCCTGGGAGACGCCGAGCAGGGCTCGCGGGCGGCCCTCCGAGTCGGTGAGCACCAGGCCCGCGTCCCCATCCGCGTTGGCGGAGAGCGTGGCGCGCGCGTGCCCATGTGCGTCCTTCAGCGTGAGCCGGGAGACGACCAGCTCACCGGTGTGCCCCTCTTCCTTGAGCAGAGAGGCGGCCAGGCCCAGCCCGGCCAGGGCCAGTGAGGTCAGGGCCACGGCCTGCATGCGCCGGTAGTTCCGCTCCAGGCGCTCCAGCCGCGAGTCAAGGTTCTCCATGTGCGACAACCTCCCGCATAGAGGCTACCCAACCTCCAGGCGAGATGCGCGCCCATCTGTCCTTTCAGTGACGGGCTGCACACGTCGCCAGTGGCCTGCGGGGCGCAGGCTCCCTATCGGGTAGGTGCCTGGAGAAAACATGACTCGAAGACTCATATTCCTTTCTCTGCTGCTCACGCTCATCGCGTGTGTGCGCAACCCGGTCACCGGCAAGAAGCAGTTCTCGCTTCTCTCCACTCAGGACGAGATCGCCATCGGCAAGCAGGGCGCGGAGGACGTGCGGCAGTCCATCGGCCTGCTGGACAACCCGCAGGCCCAGCAATACGTGGCGGCGGTGGCAATGCCCATGGCTCGCAAGTCCGAGCGGCCGGAGCTGCCCTGGAGCTTTCAGGTGGTGGATGACCCGGCGGTGAACGCCTTCGCGCTGCCGGGGGGCCCGATCTTCGCCACGCGGGGGCTGCTGACGCACCTGAACTCGGAGGCGGAGCTGGCCGCGGTGCTCGGGCACGAGATCGGCCACGTCACGGCGCGGCACTCGGCGAACATGATCACCCAGTCACAGCTCGCGCAGCTTGGACTGGGGGTGGGCATGATCCTGAAGCCGGACCTGGCGGAGTACGGCATGCTTGCGGCGGCGGGCCTGCAGCTGCTCATGCTCAAGTACGGGCGGGACGCGGAGCGCCAGGCGGACGAGCTGGGATTCCGCTACATGATGGAGGCTGGCTACGACCCGCGAGCGATGGAGGACGTCTTCGCGACGCTCGGCCGAGTCGAAGAGGCGGGCGGCTCGAGCCGGCTGCCCGGGTGGCTGTCCACGCACCCCTACCCGGAAGATCGGATGAAGGAGGCGCGTGAGCGCGTCGCCCAGCTCGGCGCGAACGTCGAGGGGCGCAAGGTGGCGCGGGCCGAGTACCTCCGGATGCTCCAGGGCATGGTGTACGGGCAGAACCCGCGGCAGGGCTTCTTCCGCGGCAACCTCTTCCTGCACCCGGACCTGCGCTTCCAGCTGGAGTTTCCGGAGGGCTGGAAGACGGCGAACCAGACGCAGGCGGTGCTCGGCGTGAGCCCTCAGCAGGACGCGATTGTCGGGCTGGCCACGGTGGGAGGCGGCCTGTCACCGGATCAGGCGCTGCAGAAGTTCTTCGCGCAGCAGGGGGTGCGCGCGCTGGACATGCCGCTGGCGGCGCTGCCTCCGGCCACGCGCTACTTCGAGGCGCAGACGGAGCAGGGCGTCCTGCGCGGCCTGACGACGTTCGTCTCCTGGCGAGGGGGAACGTTCCAGCTCATCGGCTACACGGCGGCGGAGCGGCTCCCGCAGTATGACCCGGCCTTCCGGGCCACCTTCACCAGCTTCAAGGAGCTGACGGACGCGGCGGTGCTGGCCGTGCAGCCCGCGCGCATCGAGTTGGTGACGCTGGACCAGGCGATGACGCTGGAGCAGTTCCAGGCGAGCCATCCCTCGACCATTCCGCTGGCGGAGTTAGCCCTCATCAACGGTGTGAAGACGGGGGACACGCTCCCGGCGGGCCGGATCGTGAAGCGGGTCACGGGTGGCCCATCTGCCGCTCCTTGAGCATCCGTGCGAGGCTCGCAGTCACACCTTCTCTCTGGTGGTGCCCCATGCGCATGGTCTCCCGTTGCCTTCTGCCGCTTACCCTCCTGCTGTCGCTCCCCGTGCTCGCGGAGGATGCGAAGCCCACATTCAAGCTCGACGGGCATGAGTTGGTGCTCCCCTCACCCATCACCTTCAAGAGCGGCACGGACACGCTCACCGAGGAGAGCACTCCAGCCCTGGAGTACGTGCGCGCGTACCTGGAGGCCAAGCCGTACATCTCCGCGTTGCGCATCGAGGGCCACTTGGACACTGCGGCCAGTCAGCCGCTGACGGAGAAGAGGGCGCTGGCGGTGGCGCGTTGGCTGGTGGAGAAGGGCGTGGACTGCAAGCGGCTCGTCCCGGTGGGTTTCGGCAACACCAAGCCCGTGGCCGAGAACGCGACTCCCGAGGGCAAGGCCAAGAACCGTCGCATGGCCTTCATCAACGCGGCGCTGAGGGACCGGCCCATCGGAGGCCAACCGGTCGACGGAGGCGGCAAGCTCGCGGGCGATCCCTGCGCGAAGAAGGAGTGATCATGAGCCGTGAGCCATGGGAGAGCGGGACGCCGGGGCGGGCGGACCCGTCCAAACGGGGGGACCCGCCCCGCAGCGAGGGACCCGCGACCTGTGTGTCCCTGCTCCGTGGGTCCGTGCCAGCAGCCTCGAGTGACTGGCCTCAGAACATGTGGCCGAAGTTCATGTAGAGGCGCTGGCCACCCTCCTCCGTAGAGGTGGCGTAGTCCACACGGATGACCGCCGCGCGCCGTGCCACGCGGAGCCCCACCCCCATGCCGGGGTGCCACTTGTGCCAGGCACCATCCTTGACGCCCGGGTGCCAGACCCGGCCCACGTCCACGAACCCCACCGCGCCCAGCTTCATCACCTGGCCCAGGATCTTCATATCGAATGCGTGGAAGCGCAGCTCCGAGTTCGAGAACACCTTGATGTTCCCCGCGAACCGGTTGCGCTCGATGCCGCGCACGCTGCTCATCCCGCCCACGCCCTCGGTGAAGAGTATTCCGCCCGTGCTGCCCCACTCGAAGAACGGCACCTCGCCGAAGAGCGCATCTACCGCCAGCCGTTGGGCAAACACGAACCGTGACGAGAGCCGGAAGTAACGCCGCTCGCTCAGCGTCACCCCGAGGTACTGATAGCGGCTCCCCGTGAGCTTCCCGGACATCCGGATGGAGAGTTCCTCCGCGCCACCCGTCGTCGGGTCCGTCTCATGGTCGCGCGTGTCCCAGAGCGCGCCCACCTGCAGCTGCCCCGTCGGGCCTCCCTCGATGCCCAGGGGCTGCATCTGCGCCAGCATGGAGGCCTCATAGGGCGAGACGCGCGTGTTCCTCCACAAGTAGCCCCCATACACCTGGAGCGGATGATCCTCTCCGAACAAAGGCCCTCTCAGCCGCAGCCACGCGGCGGGCGCGCCCTTGTCATAGTTGTACTGGGGGTCATCCACATTTCCGCTGAAGTCCGGCGCCGAGAGGTTCCCCGCGCCATAGAAGGGGCTGCGGAACTCGCGCTTGTACTCGAAGCGGACCTCCACCCGCAGCGGCCCCAGCAGTTGGGGCCCGTCATAGCGCAGGTAGTGGTTCTGGATACCGCGGGTGGTGAAGAACACCTGCGCGCCGAACCCGTGCTGATACGGAGTGTGGCCCTCGCCATAGACGAACATGCCGCCCACCACGCCGTAGCCAATGCCGAAGTCCGAGTTGAAGCTCACCAGCGGCACCGCCATGGCGTCGATGCCGTCCTTCGGGGCTTCCTTCGCGGCTTCCTTTGGAACCTCCTTCGGGGCAGGCGCCGGGATGGACGTTGGAGAGGGCGCGATGGGGGTTGCGCTCGACACGGCGATCAGGAGTGCAGGAAGCCACATTTCGGCCCCTGTGATGCCTCAATGAGCAGCACACTCCAACACGTAGGGAGGAAGGAATGGGCTTGTACGTCCGCTCGCCAAGAAGGCCTGGAAGCGTCGGCGTCACCGCCCCTTCTTCGAGGCCGAGTGCTCGGCGATCCAGGTGCTCACCTCCGCCACGCCCGCCGTCACCTTCGCCGACTCGAACGACTCACGCGCCTTTCGGGCGAGCATCAGGGCCCGCGAGCGCTCCTTCCCCTGGGCCTCCAGCGCCCGCGCCAGCCCGAAGTACGCGTCGCCCATGAGGACCGGGTCCGGAGGGTTGAGCGCCAGCACCCGCTCGAAGAGCGGAGTAGCCTTCGCGGCCTCGCCGAGCCCCATCAGGCTCCCAGCCAGGCCTCTCACCGAATAGCTCACATCCTCATGATCCTTGCCGAGCGCCTTCTCCTTGATGTTGAGCGCCCGCTGATAGGCGTCCTGCGCCGCGTGGTACTTGCCGTCCTCCAGATAGACGGTCCCCACCACGTCATAGGTGCCGCCCACCTGCGGGTGGTCGGGGCCGAAGGTGGCCAGATCGATCTCGAGCGCCCGGCGCGCATGGACCTGCGCCTTCGCGAAGTCGCGCATCCGGAGCAACGTCTGCGCGAGTGAATAATGCAGCAGGCTTCCCATCGGATGGTTCAGCCCGCTCACCCGCTCGCGGATGGCGATGGCCTCGGTCAACGCCCGGCTCGCCTCCTCCAACCGGCCCTCCCGCTTGAGGATGTTGCCCATGTTCCCCAGGAGGATGGAGCGGCGGACGTGCTCCGGTCCCGAGGCCTTGTCCCCCAGTTGGAGCGCACGCGTGAAGGCCGCCAGCGACTCCTCGTTCTTCCGCTGCCGCGCGTAGGCGACTCCCACGTTCTTGAACAGGTCGCTCTCGATGTCCTCATTCCCCCCCATCCGCGCCAGCGTGGCCCTGGCCATGTCGCTCCACTGGAGCGCCACATCGAACCGCTTGGCGTCCCCCCCCACCACATAGACGAGCATGGCCGCCGCACGCGCCTGCACCTCATCATCGCGGGAGGCGAGCGCGGCCCAGAGGGCCTGGATCAGGTGCTGCTCCGCCGCCTGCATCTCGTCGCGGCGAGCCTCCAGCGTGCCCAGCCACAGCAGCGCCTCGGCCTTCAGGGGCTGATACCCGAGCGTGCTGGCCGCGCTCAACGCGGGCTCCCCCACCTCCATGCCCTGCTTGTAGCGCCCGGCGTCCGTCAGCGCCTTGACCTGCGCTACCTGGCCGGAGATGCGCTCGATCTCCGCCCGGGCTTGGGGCGAATCGGGCAGCGGCTCCACCTGGCTCAAGGACGTCACATCGGCGCAGCTCCGCAGCGAGGGCAACAGGGAGACGGTGTCCACCGCCTTCTCCACCAGCTCGGCGTCCGCGGCGGCCAGCACCCCGGTGACGGCCTTCACATCCTTGAGTCGCCGCTCCAAGCACACCATCTGCAAGGAGAGCAACGCCTCGGTCTGCTCGCTCCGGATCCGGGTGGCGCGGCAGGCCTCGGTGCTCATCTCCACCCAGCCGCGCGAGTAGTCATCCAGCATGCGGGTGACTCGTTCGGCCACCTCGGCCGCCCCGGGCTTCCCCGTCGCCACCAGCGCCTCGGTCACCTGGCGCTGCACGCCAACGTCCCACAAGCCCGAGAGCTTCTGCCCCAGGCCCGTGCATTGCACAGCCCGGGCGCTCCAGGAGGCGTACCAGGCGTAGCTGCTCGCGCCCAGCACCAGCGCCAGGCTCGCGGCGACCGCCAGCTTCCGGGCCTTGCGTGGCTGCGCCTCGAGCTGTGCCAGCAGGGCCTCCATCGAGGAGAAGCGGTCCCTGGGCTCTCGAGAGAGCCCTCGCAGGAGCACCTTCCAGACGTAGCCAGGAACCTGGGAGCCCCTGGGTGGCAGGAAAGCGCCGCTGACGGGATCCACGGGACGCGGCCCGCCGGTGCCTTCGCTCGCCCCCGAGGTGCCCTTGCGGGACGAGCCCGGGCTGGAGTCACCCACGCGCGAGGGCAGGCGGGGATTCTCGAAGGGCCAGTCGTCATAGAGCGCATGGTAGAGGGCCACGCAGAAGCTGAACTGGTCGGACCGGGCATCGGGCGCCGCGCCACGGATCTGCTCGGGGGCCATGAAGCGTGGCGTGCCCACCACGACGCCATCCCGGGTGAGCTGGGCGATCCCCGCCCCCTCCTCGAGCGAGGCCAGGTCCGGGAGCGTGCTCATCCCCGCCTCGGGCTCCTCGTCCGTCGCGAGGCGGGCCAGACCGAAATCCGTGACGCGAACGCGCCCATCCTTGCCCAGCAGCACGTTGTCGGGCTTGAAGTCGCGGTGGACGAGCCCCGCGGCATGAGCCCCCGCCAGCCCCCGGCCCGCGGCCAGGAAGACGTCGAGCACCTTGCGCCAGGGGCGTGGCTGCTCCTTGAGCCACTTCCGCAGGTTGCTGCCGTCGACGTACTCCATGGCGAGGAAGACGTCCTCGCCCAGGGTGCTGACATCGAAGATGGAGATGACGTGGGGATGGGAGACCCGGGCCTT
>Ga0247825_10002948_pt1 | contig 11217 bp, 12 predicted proteins | sample 13C_Vanillin_Day_FD_194413 | JGI IMG/M metagenome (GOLD analysis project Ga0247825, IMG submission 194413) | Soil microbial communities from agricultural site in Penn Yan, New York, United States - 13C_Vanillin_Day48 | ecosystem: Environmental > Terrestrial > Soil > Agricultural land | place... | reverse complement strand
AGCGGTGAGGGCGATGTCGAGTTCGGAGATCCGCAGCCGGTGAAGGTCGAATACGTCGCCGCGCGTACAGGTCTCAGTAAGCCCGTGGTGGCGTTCGCGTCCCACGCTGAATCGCGGCCGAACGCCGCCCAGAACTCCTCTGCCGCCGAGGTGGGGGTCACAGAAAAGGAGGGGCCCATGGCCACCTTGCAGGAAGCCCTCGTGGAGCGCCTCGGCATTCCGGCCGACGCCGACGAGGAAACCACCATCGCTGCCCTCGACGAGGCACTCGCCGAGCGCGCCAGCGAAACCCCGGAGTCGGGGACTGAGACGGCGCCGGCCGAGCCGGTCGCCGCCTCTTCCGGCCACGATGTCGTCACGGTCGATCGCGGCCAGTGGGAAACGGCTCTCGCCGAAGCTGCGCTCGGACGCAGGGCGTTCGAGGCGCAGGTCCGCGCGTCGGACGAATCCCTCGTGTCCGCGGCGATCCGCGACGGCAAGTTCCCGCCCGCCCGTCGCGATCACTGGCTGGCCTCGCTGGCCGCCGACCGCGAGGGAACCACAGCGACGATCGAGTCGCTGGCCAAGGGCCTCATCCCCGTCGCCGAGGTCGGGCACGGACAGGACGTCGGCAATGACGACCTCGGAACCTACAGCTGGCCGGGCGAACCGGCCTCGACGAAGGAGGCCTGATCATGGCGAACGAAAACATCGGTGTGTACGAGCCCGGACGCGACCTCAGCGGACGCGCCAGCGCCACTGTCGTCGGCAAGCGGTTCCTGAAGATCTCCGGCAACCGGTCCAGCGGCAACATCGCCGTCGCCCACGCCGACGCCGCAGGCCGAGTGTGCGGTGTGTCCAAGTACGACGCAGCATCCGGCGACATCGTCGGCGTCGCACGCGGTAACTCGCGCGTGACCTTCGTGACCGCGGCCGCCAACATCGCCGCCTTCGCCGAGGTCGAGGTCGGCACCAACGGCCAGGCGATCACCAAGACATCGGGCATAGCCGTCGGCTACGCCGTCACCGCAGCCACCTCCGGCGGCGACGCCGAGATCAGCCTCTACTGAAAGGGCGGACATGCCTACTCCCTCCCCGGTGACCTACCCGCTCGGCGGGCCCGTCATCGCCAACAACCAGATCACCGTCGACCTGGCGCTCAATCAGCCCGCGCTGATCACCCGCCGGATCTCCGATCTGACCCTGCAGAAGTTCATCGCCCCGCTGATCTTCACCAGCTCGGGCCAGGCCGTCACCGGCGGCGCGGTGCGCTACCAGCAGGCGACCGCCAACGAGCTGTACACCAGCCGCGACATCGAGCAGCGCGGGCCGACGGACGAGTACCCGACCGTCACCGCGGATCGGCTGGACGAGAAGCTCGCGAAGGTGGAGGACTGGGGCGGTAAGTTCCCGATCTCGGACGAGGCGCGCAAGCGCAACAACGTCACCGAGCTGAACCGGAACACCACCGCTCTGTCGAACACCATCGTGCGCAAGGTGAACACCCGCACGATCGCGGCCCTCGATGCGGCGATCACGGCGCTCGGCGGCGCCGGCACGTTCGTCGGCAAGAACTGGTCGACGGCGGTCACCAACGGTGTCAGCCCGACCGCGAACAACGCTCTACCGCAGTCCGACTTCGCGAAGGCGCAGCTCCTCGCGGATCAGGACGAGCTCGGTGTCACGTACAACCTGTGGATCGTCAACCCGCAGGAAGCGGCGAACCTCGCCACCACGTACGGCCCGGCCCTGCAGGCGCTGCTCGACTACTACAAGATCGAGCTGTTCTCCTCCAACCGCGTCACCGCCGGCACGGCCTACGTCGCGGAGAGGGGCGCGGTCGGCTTCCTCGACTACGAGGAAGGACTCACCACCGAGTCGTGGCGCGAGCCCGGCAAGAAGACGTCGTGGGTCCAGTCGTACGTGCTGCCGGTGTTCGGGGTGACGAACCCGTACAGCGTCCGCAAGGTCACCGGTCTGGCGGGCTGATCACCATGGCCGGACGCACTATCTGGCACGCCATCTTCGAGTGGTTCGAAGATGGCAAGCGGCACTACGCCTACCGCGGTGAGGTCGTCGACATCCCCCAGGACGTCATCGACCAGTACGAGAAGTTCGGCGTCTTCGACGCCCCCATACCTGACCCGGAACCCCAGCCTGCAGTCGCTGAGGATGCTCCCGCAGAGGATTCGCCCGAGGGAGATTCCGGCGATGGGGACAAGGGCGACTCGCCCGTCGGTGACGAGAACTCTGGTGACTCCGGTTCCGGCAACGGTGACACCGGCGCGCCGGTCCGTCCGAAGCGGGCCGCGCTGGCGAAGGACTGGGAGGACTACGTCGTCGCACTCCACGAGTTCACCGACGGCAAGGACGGGCTGACCCGGGTCGAGGCTGAGGCCGCGACTCGGGAAGCGTTGATCGCCCAGTTCGGCACGAAGTGATCGGAAGGGGGCGGCAGTGACTGTTTTCGCCGACTTCACGGAACTTGAGGAGTACCTCCGCCCCCAACCGGTCGACAACGAGGTTCGAGCGACGCTGCTGCTCGAGATGGCCGCGAACCTCATCCGCCGTCAGGTGTCCGACGTCGACACCAACACGGAGTACGCGTCGACCGGCAAATTCGTTCAGCTCGAGATGGTCGCGGACGCGCTGGCACCCGGCGAGTTCCGGGGCCGGACGTCGTTCTCGGTAAGCCTCGACGACGCGGTGGAGTCCGCCACGCTGGCGAATCCAACAGCGACGCTGGTACTTACGGGTGCGCAGCTGAAGCTGTTCGGGCTGTCGGACACACCGCGACCGTCATGGAACTTCGGAGACGAACCATGTCGATGATCAATCGGTTCTTCGTCTGGCCGATCACCGTCGAGCGGCACCTCGGCGGCAACGCCCGCAGCAAGTCGTACGCGGCACCGGACAACTCGCTGCGGGCGAAGGTCACCATCGGCCGCGAACTGATCACCGACGCTGACGGCCGCGAGGTTGTCACCACCGCGAAGGTGCACCTGCCTGTGGGAACGCCCCGGATCCCCGCCGAATCGCTCGTGACCCTTCCCGAGCGATTCGGCGGCTCCAAGGTGCGTGTCGTCGCGGAGGCGGTCCGCGACAGTGGCCGGCCAGCGCTGCCGAAGTTCTATCGGCTCGATCTTTCGTAGGAGGTTCGATGGCGCAGCTTCGATGGGAACCGAATGTGATCGGCGCCAACGAGGAGGATCTTCGCCAGTGTGGTGACGCCCTACTCGATGACGCGAAGGCGCTGGCCCCCGACCTGTCCGGTGACATGAAGCGAAGCGGCTTCGTTCGCGTCGAGGGCGACACCGTCGTCATCGGGTTCGGCGCCGAGTACGCCGTGAAGCAGCACTTCCGCAGAGACTTTCAGCACCCCCGCGGCGGTGAGGCGTTCTTCCTGAAGAAGGCGATCGACAACTCCGGTCCGGTCCTCGAGCAGATCCTGGCCGAACAAATCCAGCGGAGGCTCGGCGGATGAAGTTCTCCACCACATCGAACGAGCTGCTGGCGGCGCTCGGCCTGTACCTCGCCGGGCTCGACCTGGTCCAGTACAGCGAAGCCGACGACGTCGTCTACGACGAGGACCCGGATCTTCCGGTGTACGTGTGGCGTGATCTGCCCGCCGACCCGGACACCGCGGTGTCGGCGACCGTCACCAACGACGCCCGGGACCGCGACCACTGGAACCCGGACTACTACGTCCGCCTCCGGGTCCGCACCGCCGAGAACGCGACTCTCGACGCCGACGATCTCGCCGACCGGTTCTTCAACCATCTGCACGTCCCGGATCACTACTACCAACCACAGACGTGGCCTGGCGGTGTCCGGGTCATTGATGTCCGCAGGGTCGTGCGGGCGCAGTCCGCAACGGACTCGAACAACCGCTTGATGCGGGCCGACTCCTATCGGATAACCCTCAACCCACCAGGAGAAATCTCATGACTGCACCTCAGCCTTTGCTGCCCCCGGACACCTCGAACATGGACGCCACCCTTGCCCGTAACTGGGCGGTCCGCGTCAAGATCGGCGGTGCCTGGACGTGGATCAAGGGCATCAACAGCTTCGACGCCCCGATCTCCGATTCCCTGCAGGAGGCCGGCGACTACCACTCCGGCGCCTGGGGTGCGCAGATCTCTACCGAGAAGGCGTGGGTCGCCACGATCGGCGTCGGCCGCAAGCTCGACCCGACCAAGGCCCCCGACCCGGGCGTCGAGTACCTGCGAGGTCTGGGTGTCGAGGTCGGCTCCGACGGCATCGCCGAGATCCAGTGGTGGCGCACCGACGGACTGCCCGACGCCTACCAGGGCCGCGGCACCGTCAACTTCGCGTCCGCCGGCGGCGACAAGACCGGCCTGCAGGGTGGCACCATCACGATCACCGGGTACGGCAAGCTCAACAAGATCGAGAAGCCGACCGCCGTCGCCATCAACGAGGTCCAGCGCCTCGACATCCTGAGCGCCCCCACCAGCTTCAAGCTGAAGGTCCTGGCCGCCGAGACTTCGGCGCTGACCGTGTCCTCGCTGGACGCGGCAACGCTGCAGACGGCAATCACGGGTCTGGCGCCGATCGGGTCGGGCAACTGCACGGTCACGGGAAGCAACGCCGCCGGGTACGTGTTCACCTTCGCCGGCGCGCTGGCCGGTGTCGATGTGCCTACGCTGCAGGTCACCACTCTCGTCGGCGGAACCGACCCCGTGGTTACCGTCACTGTGGTTACCCAGGGTCATCCCGCCGGATAGCCAGTGTCCTTCGACGACGTCGACGAGTACCTCGACCCGGGCTTCCGCATCACTATCGGTGAGCGGGAGTTCCGGGTCGGGGCCCCGTCGGCGGCCACCGTTCTGCGGCTGCACCGCAAGCTGGTCACGAAGCCGGAATGGTCACTACCCGCCGAACTCGACGAGATCCGCAAACTCCTCGGAAATGCCTGGGACGACCTAGTCTCCGCCGAAATCGCCGAGCTGAAGATCCTCCACGTCGGCCGCGCTGTCATCGCGAAGCACGCACTCGACGCCGATGCCGCGATCGAGTACTGGACTACCGGCACGATCGGGGCCAAACCGGTTGAGACGGAACCGCCCAAACCGAAGGATGATTCGGTGCCCGGACGCTACGGCCCATTCGACCCCGGTGGCGGACCGTACCGCGAAGAGTTCGGCGACCGCGAGTGGTACAACCCGCCGCACATGGCCCCCGCATTCAACAAGCAATCCCAGGCGACGAAACAGAACATCACCTGGGCAGATCTCCTCGAATCGTGGACTGACCTCGAACTCGACTTCCAGTCGGTAGGCATCGACCTCGGTTCCGACATCCTCACCCGACGCCCGTGGCGCTGGTTCGAAATCCGTGTTGCCCACTTCGTGCGCACGCCGACTTCCCAGCTACGGCAGGCGATCGCTCAGCGAAAGGATCACGATGGCAACGGTCCTCACTGACCTCAATGAGATCTACGATCCCGACCTGTACCTGCCGATCCGCGGCATGGTGTACCGGATCCCGGCGCCGACGATCGTGGAAGCGGACCGTCTGCGGACCTTGGTGTGGGAATCGGAGCTCACGTCCCAGGAGCTGCACGACGAGATCGTGAAGATTCTCGGGCCTGCCCATCAACAGATGGTCGACGATGAGATCCCCGCCCCGTACCGCGACCACGCGGGCTGCACGGCCATCGTGCACTTCGGTGCGTCAACTCAGCTGGGCCGCGAGTACTGGATGTTCTCCTTCCTCGGCGAGTCGATCGACATCGATGCGTTGATCGCCCGATTGCTCGACCGCAATGAGGACCTCGTCCCGGCGGCCGGCGCGGTGGCTGATGGCGACTAGAGTCGCCGAGCTGTACGCGGAGCTGACTCTCCGCGACAACAGCCTCAATGACGGCCTCGAAGGTGCCCGGGACAACCTGAACCAGCTGGGTCAGGCGTCGGATCAGGCAGCCACACAGGCGCAGCGCGCTGCAGCACGGCAGGCCCAGGCGTACCGAGAGCTGCAGAAGGAAACCGAGAAGGCGTACAACGCCGCCCGCACCCAGGCGTCGCGCGCCGTGACCGCGACCGAGCGTGTCGAGGTCGTGCAGCGGCGCCTCGCCGACGCGGTGCGTGAGCACGGGCAGGAGTCTGAGCAGGCACAGCGGATCGAACGCCAGCTCACCCAGGCTCGCGGCGATGCCGAGCGCATCACCCGTAACGCCGAACGGGCGAACGACAATTACCGAATCTCGTTGCAGCGCAGTGAGCAGTCGCAGCGCGACGCGTCCCGGGCTGCCGAGCAGGCGGGAACAAGTCTGCGCGATCTGATGCAGACCAGTGAACGCACGGGCCGAAGCATGCGCGAAGCCATTCCCGACGAGGGGCAGGTGAACCGTTTCTCGAGCGCTCTCACGCGGGCAGGTGAGGGCATGGCCTCCCTGGGCGGCAGTGCTGGCGGCGGCATGGGTGGCGAATTCGTGTCCGGGTTCGCATCCCGCGTCCAGGGTCTTGGCGGCAAGGGTGGCCCGATCGTGGCCGCCCTCGCCGGGGTGGCTGTGATCGGTGTGGCTGCTGGCGCTGTCCTGGCGGGTGCGATCGCCGACGGGATGGAGCAGGAGAAGGGCCTCGACCTCATTCAGGCGAAGTTGGGTACCGATGAGGACACCGCCCGCCGAATCGGCGAGGCCGCCGGAATGTCATACACCAGCGGGTGGGGCGAATCTGTGGCCGGGAACATGGACGGCATCCGGGCTGCCATCCAGGCCGGACTCCTCACCGGGGAAGAAGACACGTCGATGTTCAAAGAGACCATCGATCAGCTGAACATCGTCGCCGACCTCATGGGCGAAGACGTTCCCGCGGTTGCGCGCGCTGCCGGCCAGGCAGTGAAGAACGGTATCGCCAAGGACGGCACCGAGGCGTTCGACCTGCTCACGCGGTCGGCGCAGGGAAGCCTCAACGTCTCCGAGGATCTGCTCGACTCTCAGGTGGAGTACTCCACGCAGCTCCGCGCACTCGGGCTCGAGGGGGCCGAGGGTTGGGCGCTGGTCTCGCAGGGCGTCAAGGCCGGCGCCCGCGACACCGACGTCGTCATCGACGCGCTGAAGGAATTCAAGCTCCGTGCCACCGACGGCACCGCGGCCGCTGCGGTCGGTTTCGACAAACTCAACCTGAATGCTGAGGCATGGGGCGCCGCAATGAACGAGGGTGGTGTCGCCTCCCGGAACGCGATGGCAGACGCACTCCGAGGACTGCAGGCGATCACGAACCCGACGGAGAAGAACGCCGCAGCCCTCGCATTGTTCGGCACCAAGTTCGAAGATATCCAGGGTGCAGCGTTCGCATTGAACCTTGATACCGCTGTCAAGCAGTTCGGCGAGGTCGAGGGCGCGGCCTGGGAAGCCGGAAACACTATGGGGGACAACACCGCATCGCAGTTCGTTTCCGCGCAGCGCACCATCGAGACCTCGGCGAACGCCATCAAACTGGCTCTCGCGGAGGCGTTCGGGCCCGGCATGACACGGGCCGCGCAATGGGTGACCGAACACAAGCCGGAGATCATCGGATTCTTCGCGGAACTCGCAACGGGCGCCCTGACGACGCTGGACGGCATGATGGCGTTCTCCTCCGGCGCGCTGCGGGCGTGGGCGTTCTTCGCCGAAGGTGTCGGCGGGACCATCGGTACGGTCGTGCAGCAAATGGCTAGCCTCGTCGACGCCCAGGCCAGTGTCCTCGACCTGATCCCCGGCATGGGCGGCCAGGCCGACGACTTGCGGGGCATCGCCGATGGTATGCGCGGCTTCGCGGAGTCTGTCGGCACCGCAGGCGAGAAGGCCCGCGGTATGGCCGACCTCATCGACTCCGCACGTCCCACGATCCAGGGGATGCGTGACGACGTCGCTGAGGCCGGGCAGGCCGCAGTGAACTCGGAATTAATGATGCGTGCCCTCGGTGAGGGTGTGAACGCGGTCCCGAGCGAGAAGAACATCATCATCTCGGACACCAGTCCTGAGGTCATTGCGAACCTCGAGGGGCTGAATCTGAAGACCCGCACGTTGGAGGACGGCACCGTTGAGGTGTACGCCGACACCGCGGCGGGCCAGAAGATTATCGATGACTGGATTCATCAGCCGCGCAATGTCGACGTCGCAGTTCGCGTCTCGGCGCTGGCGGCGGCGGAGAACGAAGCCAGCCGACTGGCTGCCGCGACCACGAACGAAGCGTTGGAGAAGTCGGGCGGCTACGTCCACTACGCGGCGGGCGGTATCGAGGACCACAACGCGCAGATCGGAAACGGTCGCACCCGCATCTGGAACGAACCGGAAACGGGCGGCGAAGCTTACATCCCGCTCGCGGCGGGCAAGCGCGCCCGGTCGATCGCCATCCTCAACAACGTCGCTGAGCGATTCGGTATGGCGTTGGTGAAAGGAGAAACCGGCAAGATCTTCCGCGGTGACCCCAAGTCGCTGACGGATGAGACGGATCCGACCGGTTGGCGTGCCCTCCTGGGTGGCGAATACAACGGAAAGCTCCGCCGATTCGGCATCGAAGAGGATCACCCGCTGGTTAATGCAGTGTTGAGTGGACGCGCGATCGTCCACGATGGCGACTACAGCAACCTGAGCAAATACGGCATCGAAGAGGACAGTCCGATCGTTCAGGCGCTCCTCGGCTTGCACAACGTGTCCTTGTTCGCAGACGGCGGAATCGTCGACAGCCTCATCGGCATTCAACAGTCGAAGTTCCCTGCCCTGCAGGTGACGGACAGCTACCGGCCCGGGGCGGCGGACTATCACGGTGCCGGCCAGGCGGTGGACTTCTCCAACGGGTCCGGCAACACGGACGAGCAACTGGCGTTGGCGAACTACCTCGCCGACAACTACAAGGACCAGCTCGCCGAGCTGATCTACATCGACCCGCGGTTCGGGCGTTGTATCAAGAACGGTGAGTTCGTCCCGGACAGCTTCTACGCGGACGCCGGTGACCACACCAACCACGTCCACGCGGCAGCGAAGGAGCCGTTGGGAGGGCCGTCCACCAAATCGTCGACGTCGCCGGACAACCGCAGCGAACGCGAGAAGATCGTCGACACGATCGTCGCCGAAGGACGCCGCCGGGGCATCTCGGAGAAGGGAATCAAGGCCGCCATCGCAGCCGGGCTCGCCGAGACAGATCTGCAGAACCTGGACCACGGGATGGATGGCGACAACGCCGGGATCCTGCAGCAGCGGGACAACGGTGCGTGGGGGACGTTGGAGGACCGAAAGGACCCCGCGCGGGCGGCGGGCATGTTCTACGACAAGCTCGACGACTTCGACTACGAAAGCATGGATCCGGCCGACGCAGCTCAGAAGGTGCAACAGTCGGGAACCGCGGATGGGTCGAACTACCGGGCGGAGCTCGCCGAGGCCGACCAGCTGTATGCCGACTCGGTAGCCCGTGGAACAGCCACGTCACCGACTTCCAGCGGTTCGGCGGCGGCATCGTCCTCACCGTCGATGTCGGGCGGCACCCAGGACGTGCGGGTGACGAACTTCGGTGATCTTGTCGACGCGCTGAAGGCGGGTGCCGACACGGATGGCGAGGAGGAGCGGCGGCCGCGGCTCGTCGGGAACCTCCGCATGTACGCCAACGGGGACATCCGCAATGGGCACGAACCGCAGATCGCCCGGCCTGGCGATTACCGGGTGTTCGGTGAGGAGGAGACCGCCGGCGAGGCGTACATCCCGTTCTCGACGTCCAAGCGGGCGCGTGCGTTGGCGATCTGGCGTGAGACTGGCCGCCGTCTCGGTGTCGCCGAGTTCGCCGGTGGCGGCTTCGGCGGTTACTCCGGGGCGGATACCGAGGACTACATGAAGCCGAAGAACCTGTATGACGCCGCGGCGCTGGCCACGGGTATCGGATTCACCGCGGTCTCGGGTGCCTCCAACATCGTCGGTATGGCCCAGTCCGGGCAGTGGGATCTGTCGAAGCTGGTGCCCTCGTTTGACACCAGCAACAACGACATCCCTGGTCTCAGTGGCGCTTTTGAGCAGGTGACGCAGCAGCTCGAGCAGATCGCTGAGACGCTGCAGAAGGGCGGGATGATTCAGGTGGATATCGATGTCGATTCCAATGGTGTGCCTTCTGTATCGTTCACGAAGGCGGGTCTCGGGTGAGGGCGGAGCAGTTCACCATCGTGGGTGTCGACGAGGCCGAGTGGCCGATCGGTGAGATCGACGAGCCCGGCACGCTGATCCGGGTCAAGGACATTACCGGCCTCGGCGGCGCCGGGTTCTCGCACGATGACGACCAGAACGCCGACCAGGCGGGTGTGACGTGGCGTGACGCGATGTACGACCCGAACATCATCGGGATGACGATTCGGTCGCAGCTGATGCCGGGTGATCAGGCTGTGTCGGTGGAGAAGGCGCTGCGCCGCTCGCTCGGGTTCCAGGCTGGCCGGCGGTTGGGGGAGTTCCGCGTCGACTCTCTCCTCGATGGTGAGCCGCACCGCCGATTCCAGGTGTGGCGGTTGGCATCGACGCTGGCCAGCCCCACGTACAGCACCACGCAGCGGCTCGGGTACTTCGAGATCAAGGACGTCGCCCTGCGGTCGGACGAGTCGTGGTGGCGCACCGACCCGTATGAGCGGACCCTGTTCGCGGGGGACTTCGCCGGGGCCACTGTCGACAACGTGTCCGACGAGGACGTGTGGCCGCATTTCGCGCTGACCGGTCCGATCACCTCGCCGACGCTGGGACTGAACGGTGAGGCGGTGCCGTTGCCGACGATCGGCGCCGGGCAGACCTGGACGATCGAGACCGACCCCGATTGGTTCCAGATCAACGACCACACCGGTGCTGACCGGACGTGGCCCGGCCGCCGCTGGTACAAGAAGGCGCCGGCCGACACCACCGATATCCCGCTCACGATCACCGGCACGGGAACCACCGGCGCGACGAAACTCGTAGTCACCCTGCCGCAGCTGTACGGGACCTCCGCGTGATCAACGCCCCCGGGTATGCACGCCCGACCGCCGCCCCGGTCGACGGCTTCGACATCGAACTCGGCAAGCGCAACGGCACGAAGATCGAGTGGACGCCGCTCGGCTCGTACAAGGCTGCCGAGTTCGGCTGGCACTTCTTCGATCCCGCGAACTTCCAGATCGACCTCAAACCGGACCACCGCCTGATTCCCGAGCTGACCGGGCTGCGGCGCAAGGCGATCCACGTCCGCACGTTCCGGAACGGGAAGCCGTACACCGGCCGCCTGATGCAACGCC
>Ga0247825_10002947_pt1 | contig 11220 bp, 10 predicted proteins | sample 13C_Vanillin_Day_FD_194413 | JGI IMG/M metagenome (GOLD analysis project Ga0247825, IMG submission 194413) | Soil microbial communities from agricultural site in Penn Yan, New York, United States - 13C_Vanillin_Day48 | ecosystem: Environmental > Terrestrial > Soil > Agricultural land | place... | reverse complement strand
GCGAAGTCCGGTCCGGTGTCGACCGCCGAGCTCACTGAGCTGTGGCGACTCGACCGTGCGCAGATCTGGTCGGCGCTCCGAAAGCTGGCGCACAAGAACCTCATGGACAAGGTGGGGCGTAAGCCGGACATCCGCTACGCACTCGCTGAACCTCTGGAGACGGAATCTGACACACCCGTCGCACCTTCCCGTTCGCGTCCCGAGCCCGGTCCCCAGGAGTTCTCCCCGCGGCTGCTGCGCACTCTCATCGTCGCCGAGGTGAAGAAGCGACCGGTGACTCGGACCGATTTACACCGACGACTGCCGGCTGACGACGTGTTGATGCGGGAGACACTGGACGCGTTGGTGTCCGAGGAAACACTCGCCATCGCCCAAGGGAAGTATGTCCTTTCCGAGGACCGCATGGCGCCCGACACGGTGGGGGCGAGCCTGCCTTCTGCGAAACGTGCTTCTGCAAAGAGTGTGCTCACCGCCGCCGCATGGACGAGCCCGGTGACGATGGAACGCGGCTCTCGCATCACTCGGCTCCCGGACGGCGAGCTCTCGGCCGTCCTCGCCGAGCTGGAGCGGGAAGGCTTGCTGCGTAAGCGTGCCGGTGCCGACGGTCCGGAATGGGCCAGGCCGTGACGGCATTCACGGTTGCCGCCGAACGCCTCGAGCTGCGCGCGTGGCAACAGGAAGCGCTCGATGCGTGGAATGCAGCGGGTCGCCGTGCGGTGGTCGAAGCGGTGACCGGCACGGGTAAGACCACGCTCGGTATCGTCGCCGCCGCAGAGGCGCTGTCTCGCGGATTGTCGGTGCTGGTGGTGGTTCCCGGCATAGACCTCCTCGACCAGTGGCATCGGGCAATTCGGGAGGCGTTGCCGGGTCGTCGTGTCGGTCGTCGTGGTGCCGGGTCGTCGGATAGTTTTGCGAACAGCGACATCCTCGTGAGCACTGTGCAATCCGCGATCCAGCACAATGCGCCCACGCCGACTCGTCCGGCATTGTTGGTCGCGGACGAGGTGCACCGGTACGGCGCCCTGACTTTCTCACGTCTACTCACCGATGAGTTCACCGAACGGCTGGGCCTCACCGCCACATTCGAGCGCACCGATGACGGCGTCGAACAACATCTTCTGCCGTACTTCGAGGCTGTCATCTCGGGATGCGACTACGACCGAGGACACCGCGATGGCATTCTCGCTCCGGTCCGGGTGATGTTGGTTGCCGTACCGTTCTCGGAGGCGGAACAGGGCGCCTACTCCGAGCTCGACGAAACGGCGAAGCGTGAGCGCGGCAACCTGATCCACAAGTACGGCTGCACGGGGGAACCCTTCGGCGAATTCATGCGTGAGGTACAGCAACTCAGCGAAGGCGGCGCTGATCGCGCCACGTGGGCTGCCCGGAATTACCTCCGTGCGTTCTCGCAGCGACGTGCACTGCTCGCGGCAGCAACCGGAAAACTCGAGACGGTTCGAGAGCTCGGGGGAGTGCTGGCACAGACCGGACGCAGCATCCTGTTCTCCGAGACCAAGGAATCGTCGCGTGCGGCTGCGGAGGTGCTTCTCGAGGAAGGCGTGCTCGCGGCGCCGTATACGAGTGACCTGTCCCGAACCGACCGCACCACGCTACTGGGTGCGTTCAAGAGCGGGGCGATGAAGGCCTTGGTCGCCCCGAAGGTGTTGGACGAAGGTGTCGACGTTCCGGAAGCTGATGTGGGCGTCATCCTCGCCAGCAGCAAGAGTCGGCGGCAGATGATCCAGCGGATGGGTCGCATCATTCGTCCGAAGCAGGACGGCAGACACGCGTCCTTCCTCGTACTGTTCGCCAAGGGGAGTGCGGAGGACCCGGAATTGGGTGCTCACGGCACATTTCTCGAACAGCTGACGGGTATCGCGTGCGAGCTGATCACCGTCGACGCGGAACAGGCTGCGGAAGTTCTTCGTGATTGGCTCGGTGGGGTCGAGTCGTTCGACGGGTTGTGTGTGGATTCGTCCGACGCCGTTTATCGGGAAACCGCTGAGCGACTGGTGGGGGAGGCAGACTCTGTGGAGTCCGCGGCGGTCACTCTCGGTTCTGCCGGCTCTGAGCTGCGGGCTGTCCTGAGCCGAGTCGCGGAGAACCCGCGTGCCGACGACCTCGATATCGTGTTGACAGGATTGTCGGTGCTCGAACCGGACCAAGTTGGTGTCGTGATCTTGCGGTTCGGGCTAGGTGGTCACCGGCCGATGAGTCTGCCGGAGGTAGCCGCGACGCTCGCACTGACGGCGGTCGACGTCGGCCGGATGGAGTCCACCGCAATGAGTCGGCTCGAGAAGCCCGACATTGCCGACGTGCTGGCGAACCTGCTGTAGCCGCGGTGCCAGTCCGTGTCGGATCCACACGCTAGTTTGTGCATTGTTGAAAGTTGCAGCAGGAAAGGGCCGTCATGACGCACGTGGTCGCGACCATCAACCTCAAGGGTGGGGTGGGGAAGACTACGACCACGGCTGCCCTCGGTGAGATGCTGTCCGGCGAGTTCGGGCAACGGGTACTGCTCATCGACCTCGACCCTCAGACCAACCTCACGATGATGATGATTGGGGAGAGTCACTGGGGCGAGCTCGACTCGCAGAGCCTCACCTTGGCGGCATTGTTCGAGGGGGCGATGTCAGCTGGCGGCAGCGCCTTCGAGTTCGACGTATCGAGCATCATCCAGCGCTCCGTGTCGCCGTTGCGCAAGGTGCGGACGGTGGATCTCCTTCCGTCCTCGCTGAAAATGATTGGTCTGCAGGAGAGGATCGCGGGAGCAGGGTTCGTGTCGGATGATTCGACGGGCATCCTCTTGCGCGCCCTGAAGCCCGTCATCGATCAGTACGACTACGTGCTGATCGACTGCCCACCGAACCTCGAGACCATCACGCTCAACGGATTACGTTGCGCGGATGCGTACATAATTCCCACCATCCCCGATGTGATGTCGACATACGGGATCGGTCCGGTTCAGGAACGGATCGCGCAATTTGGCGAGCGCTGGGGACGGCCAATCGTCGAACTGGGTGTAGTGATCACCAAGTACCGGAAGGCGTCGCCGGTCCACCGAAACACGGTTGATGACCTGAACCGGAGAAGGGACATCACGATGGTGTTTTCATCCCTGATCCCGGAGGCGAATCAGATTGCGGCGGCTGCAGAGTATGCGGACTTCGGCACTCTCCGACAGAAGTACGGAGCGGAAGGTCAGTTCACCGCACTACGGGATCTGGCACAGGATTTCATGGCTACGGCAAAGGTGAGGTTGGGATGGGCGTAGGAGAGACACGCGGGAGAGACCTGACGGTCGACGAGCTGCGACTGCGGCGGGTCACCTCCGATGCGGAGACGTCGTTGGTGACGCTCGGCAAGGCCCATCCTGAGGTCGCGGTGGCCCTGGCTCGAATGGTCCAGGCGGTCGCGGACGAAGCAGCTCGTACGCCGCGCTTCGCGAAGGCGTTGGGTGAGGCACTCACCGCCGGTGGCATTCAAGCGCCTCCTGCCTCACCCAAGCCTGCCGCCGCGCGTAACACGACCACGCGTTCCAAGGGTGTCCTCGATCCGTTCTCGGTGTTCGAGGTATCGGGTGAAGCGGGCCTGCGGGCACGATTGAAGACGCTGAACGCGGAGCAGTTGAAGGACATCGTCACCGAGCACTCGATGAACTATGACAAAGCCGCGATGCGTTGGAAGACTCCGCCGCGCTTGATCGATCGGATAGTGGAGCGGGTGCAGGCCCGCGCCACCAAGGGCGATGTGCTGCGGTAATTCATGATCACAGTCGATCGGTACGACGGCTTCGACGGGCAGGTACTTCTGCATGGCGGGTACGTCTGGATAACACGGGAAGATCTCGCGCCGTCAGTGGCGTTGGCATTTGCCACTGCGCCGCGGCGATTGCCGATTTCGGAGATCGGTGAAGTACGGCTCACGGGGGGAACAACTTCCGAGTTTGGAATTGTCCACATCATCGAGCGGGGTTTCGACCTCGACGTGTGGTCGGACAGGCGAGGCAAGATTGGTCATCCCGACGCCGTGCGTTACTACGCCGGCTCGAATGACGCGTTCGAGCAGCTGGCTCGTTCGCTCAGGGCGCTCGACGTCACCGTCGTCGTTCGGGCTTCCCCTGTCGAGCGCGTGGTCGAAGGGCTCGATGGAGTCCCTGTCGAGCCTGTGTATCGTCCTCCAATGCCGCAGGCACCCAAGCCCGCGGCACATTCGCAAACAGGGCTGCAGCAGAAGGGCGCTGCGGAGCAAGAGGGTGCGCTGCAACTCACGCGATCGTCGAAGCAGGCAGCTCCGCGTCCAAAACCGGGTGTCGTCGACAATGCGAGCAACAGCAAGACTGCCCTTCCTCCCGAATTGGACGATAGCGATCCAGGTGCAGAGGCGGCCACTGATGTCGACGAGTATGAGACTGTCGATTCGATTCGCGCGTATTTGAAGTCGATCAAGAAGCGCTCCCTACTCGTGTCGGGAGACGAATCCGAGCTCGCGCAGCGGATCGAGGCCGGGCTCTATGCGGCTTATCTCCTGGAGGAGGCCGAGGACGCCGGCGAAAAGTTGTCCGACCAGCGACACCGCGACCTGCATCGGATGTGTCGTGACGGACAGCGTGCAAAGAGGCGGTTCCTCGAGGCGAACTTGCGGTTGGTCGTATCGATCGCTCGTCGGTACCAGGGCAGGGGACTCGATCTTCTCGATCTCGTTCAAGAAGGCAACCTGGGATTGATCAGGGCCGTCGAGAAGTTCGACTACAAGACCGGATTCAAGTTCTCGACCTACGCGACGTGGTGGATTCGGCAGGCGATCACTCGTGCCTTGGCTGACCAGTCCAGGGTCATTCGAATTCCGGTGCACATGGTCGAGCAGATCGACCAGCTGGGCAAGGAGCGTACGCGCCTGACGAAGGAGACCGGGCGGGAGCCGACGCCGAGCGAGCTCGCGACTGCGCTGGACACCACAATTGAACACATCGGTGATCTGGAAAAGTACAACCAACGGGTGCTGAGTCTTGATGTGCTCACCGACAATGCAGAACACGACGGGCTCGATTTCGAGGACGACCTGGCCGTCGTTGCAGAAGAAGTCGCTGATCGTAGACGTTTCTACGAAATGCTGGAGTCGGTGCTTTCGCCGCTGTCCGAGCGGGACGCCCAGGTCATCCGGCTCCGGTACGGGCTGACCGGATCGGATCCGCACACCCTCGATGAAATCGGAAAAGTCTATGGTGTTACGCGAGAGCGAATCCGGCAGATAGAGTCCAAGTTGCTGAAAGCAATGAAAGAGGAGCCAGCCGCAGACATCCTGCGACCCTTCTACGACTCAATGTGAATAGCGGCAGGAAGGCTGAGTACGTGGAGGAGCAGTTGATGGTGGATATTTCTCAGGGTGTCAACGTCGCATCGGATTTTGATACACGTCTACGTAGTGAGGCGATGAGATTTCTGGCAGTCCGCACAAATGACGGTCTCGATTCGATCAGTAGACAGGAACTGCTCGACTTCTCTATCGACGGCGAGATGTTCCGTTTGATGGATCCCACTCGCGGAATTCGAAAGCCGCGTCAGCTCGCCTCCGCATTGTCGATCAGCACCACCTACCGTCGTGTTGGTGAAGAACGACCGTACGAGGATACCGTCGGTGCAGATGGTCTCCTTCGCTACAAGTGGTCGGGGAAGGATCCCGAGAACATGGACAACCGGGGTCTTCGTGCCGCTATGGAGCTGAAGGTTCCGCTCATCTGGTTCTATGGCGTGGGTCCGAGTCGTTTTCAGCCGATCTACCCAGTATTCATTGTCGCTGAAGAAGCTGAACAGCATCAATTCGTTGTGGCAACGGAAGTCGCGCGTGATCTGCACCGGACCGAGTCGCCTCTGGAGGAGCATCTCCGTCGATACATCGTGGCGGAGACAAAGCGGCGATTGCATCAGCCCGTCTTCCGGTCCACTGTGATGCGCGCGTATGACACCCGTTGCGCGGTTTGCGCGCTCGGACATAGCCAACTTCTGGACGCGGCGCACATCGTGCCAGACTCTGACGATGGGGGCATCGCTTCCGTTCGAAATGGGCTAGCGATGTGCAAGATTCACCATGCGGCATTCGACGCGCATATTCTGGGTATCCGACCTGACCTTGTGGTCGAAATTCGACAAGACCTGCTCATCGAGATCGACGGACCGATGCTCGAATATGGCTTGAAGGAACGGCACGGTCAGAAGCTGATGGTAGTTCCGCCGGTCCGGGCTGAGCGACCCGATCGGGAACTACTTGAGGCAAGCTATGAAAAGTTTCGGTCAGCGGGGTAGTCACTGAATCAGCGGCACAAACTGCTCGGATGTAGGCTCCTGCGTCCGATGTTGTCGGCGGGCTCATTGAAACGAAAGAGGTTGCTGTCTGGTTCGAGAGATCCAGGAAGCATTCGTGTCTACGGCCACGCTGGATACGTAGGGGCTACTGGTTTTGCGAAAAGTTCGCCCAATCGCAGCTCTGCCAATGGCGGCGCAGAGCTTCGCGATCCGGGTGGTGGTTGGGGTTAGAGGGCAGTCTCAAAGGCTTGCCCTCGTGACTTCCATACTCCGTGTGAATAAGGCCAGGTTCGACTCTTACGCGCAAATCCTGGTCGACGGTCATGCGTTGGAGGTCGAATAGCGTGTGAATATCGGCGCGAAGTAACAGGCCGTTGACCACGTGATTTGTGTGGACACCGTAGTAGCGGTCGATGTGTGCCGCCTCCAATACGGCGAGGACCGTTGATCCAGTAACTGCACAGGTGCTGTCGTATGAATTGATCAAAGAGCTGCGAAATTGGCCCTGCCCTTGACGTACTGCGATGTCTCTCTGTGCACGTTTGCGAAGATCGTCACCGGGCGCATAGGCAGTGAGTCCGTCCGGAAAGGCCTGATCGAATGAGGGCTCATTCACAAACAGTGCGCGTAAGTATGCTCGTCCTATAGCGTCTTTCACCTCGATGCGACCATTGCTCGCTGGGACGGTGATTCCGGTAGCCGCGGCCATCTCTTTCCACGGTGGCTGTCGCACCGGTGCGGAGCTCTGAACCTCCAACTTGAAGCGCCACCGGTATCCTCCGGTGGCCACATCGTGCCAGTGCGCAGGCGGATGGGACGAGTTCAACTCAAACGTTGCAGACGTTGCTCGGGCCCATCCGATGAGACCCGTGCCGGCCATCCAAGAGAAGACATCGTCAGCCGGTTCGATCCTGGTGCGTGGCCGTGTATCCCAAAATCCGTCCTTCCGCGCCAAGTCCCAGTGATCGGGATAGTTCTTTGATTGACCAGTACCCATGTAGCCAACGCTCGTGCGCCTATCCGGTATCGCACCGGGTGGAGGCATATCCTGAAGTGGAAGCCTGTCGGGCCGTGCTCGTGTTCGCAGTGATTGATTCGGTAGTGCTGTGACTCAGTTGGTTTCGCTTACGAAAGCGTGGAGAGCGTCTCGTGTCCCCTCGTCTGTTGAGTAGATGACCGTGCCCACCATCCCGCGAGTGAGGAGCACCTTGTAGACGTTGCGTACCAGTTTGTTGAATCGCACATCGTCGACCCTTTTCGTGTTCCGCATGTCGGGGTCGCGATTCGCGGAGCGAACAGTTTTGAACTGGCCGTCGCGCCACACGAGATCGGGTCCGAGGATGACGCCATTCCAGTCGTACTCGAATCCCTGCGCGGTGTAGACGCAACCGACCTGGTCGAAACCACCGTCCGCGGTAGCCCACAACGGTGCTGGTGGTGCGTCTCCGACGTGTCTGTCGCTCTTACTGTTCCAGGGCCGTGACCAATTGCCGATCTGGACATCGGCGGGTAGTGAACCGTCCTTGTTTGCGTCACTCCACGGCCAGCAATAGCCGGCTGTCATTCGGGAGGTGTAGCCGCGCTCCTGCTGCTGTGAGAGGAGATGTTCCAGTTCCTGCGGTGTATCGGCGACGCGAACCGCGAACTGCGGATCGCCTCTCCACGGGTAGGGTCCACCCTCGACAAGCCCGAGGAGGCGCTTGACCCACAGCACGTACTCCTCACTGCCACCGCAACGGAACTGTTCTCCGAGGTGGACATGGTGCGTCTCGAGGCCGATCGTCTTGGCGTGACGCTGGATCTGTTCGAGTGAACCCATTTCGCCGGGACGAACCACCTGATGCTCGTCAAGGAGAAATACCGGTACGCGAGCGGCGGCGATCAGCTCGTCGATCTGGGGGCGGTCGGTTCGCAGTTCCGCCTTGGTGTACCGGTCAACGGACGTTTCACGGATGCGGTGGGCCTCGTCGAGAACAAGCACGTCGAGCCCATTGCGTTCTGCGGTCATGAACTGGTTGAAGTACTTGAACATCTTCTGCACACGAGGGGCGCGTGCGCCCGCGACCTTGCGGAGCGTCTGCGTGAATGATCGGGAGCCGGTTGCGTGCAAGACCGTTCGACCCCGTCGAGCGAGCTCACCGACGAGTGACAGCGCGATCACACTCTTGCCGCTTCCCGGCCCTCCTGTGACCACGATGATGCGTTTCCCGTCGTTGGCGCGCGCCTGCTCGACGGAATGCAAGACCAGGTCGACCGCGAGCTGTTGCTCGCCTAGCAGATGGAACTGTGGTCGGTCGCGGACTTCGGCGGCCGCAACTTTGAGGAGCTGTTGGGAAGGAGCTACCGCGGAGCGGATCAGGGTGTCGCCCGCCGTGTGGCCTGTCGTGGCGGACAAACGCGTCTTGAGAAACGTGAGCATGTCGCCCCGGTCCGCTGCGGTGAAGAGCCGCGCGGTGGTGCTTGCAGGAAAGGCTCGCAAATCAGCAACTGCACCCGGATCTGTGGCGTTGTGGAGGTACGCGATTCCTGCGAGCGCGTCGGGCTGGTCTGCCAGGGTTTTTGCGAAGTCGGCGAGATACTCACAGTATGCCTTTACTTGCGCAGCGGGGTGCAGCTTCGGCCCGCCAGGCATGCCTGGTACTTCGACGAGTTCCACGCTGTTCTCGTATCGATAGGCTGTGGACCACTGTTTGAGTTCGACCACGACGTATGACGGCGCGCCTGTTTCCGGATGGGTGCCGGCGAGCACGACGTCTGCTCGCTGCGAAGTCAGCGGAAGGTGATACTCGACAAGCATCTCCACGCCTCCCAGGCCTGCGTCCGCCAAGTCGCGCGCCAAGACCGGAAGACTGCGGCTCCAGGACTTCTGCTCGGCTTCGCTGGCACGGTGGCCGGTCCTGAACAGCATTTGTTCGAGTAGCTGTTCAGCCAGGGACTCGGGATGAGCCATGCCGACAATGCGGTCGGCAGAGGTACGAAGCAAGGTCACAGTGGAGTCCCCCGGGCAGCACGAATCCAGTCGTGCGGGTGGGGGCATGTCCGTAGCTGCGAATCGCAGCGGAAGTCCGTCGGGCCGCAACACTCAGATTAGCCGAGTTGCATACGCTGCTCGTGCAGCGGTGCGCCGTGTCAGCGAATGGCCCGCAAAGTCCAAGGAGTGGCAGCTTCCACCAATTGGCCGCCAACGTGTCACATTCGGACGAATGTGTTGCTCTCTGCCTCGGATCCGGGGCGCCGTGGACACAGAGCCTGTGGTCAGGTGCGATGGGACCGATACCGCAGGCGACAATCGGACACCGAGTGGGCTGCATCTTGTTGGACGTTTGGCGGTGACCAGTTCGACTACACCATTGCTCGCGCCCGAACTCCCGACGCTTCTGGCACCTGCCAGGATGTAGTGGTCGGTGCCGTGGCCCGGACGTAGCACTGTATCCGCGATCTCGCGCGGCCAGCAGGGTGCAGTGTGACGAGCGGGATCAGCTTTCCCTCAGGTCTGTGTACTTCGTCGCCCTGCCCCGCGACTCCTCTTCCGGGTACTTCTTGTCGTTCAGCTCGACCTTCTTCCTCACGACGTCGGCTAGGTCGATGTCCAGGACCTCAGCCAGCCGCAGCAGGTAGATGAAGACATCGGCGACCTCTTCCTCGACATGCGCACGCGTCTTTGCATCCTGACCGACTGCTCCGCTTTGCTCGGGAGTCAGCCACTGAAAGATCTCGGTGAGCTCGCCGACTTCGCCGCTGAGCGCCATCACAAGGTTCTTCGGGGTGTGGAATTGAGTCCAGTCTCGGCGCTCGGAGAAGTTCGAAACCAGTGACTGGAGATCTTCGATTCCCATGCCGAATTCTTATCACGCTCATCGGTTGAGCTCGACCGGGCACGAAAGCGGATCTGTGGGGGCCTCTCCAGGCGCTCCCCGCGAGCGAGTCGTGAACCCGAAATCTGGAGCTCCGATCGACAAGTGCACGTCGGCGGCTGCCCTGCGAGCCAGTTCGTGCAGTGTCGTCCTCATGGGTTCCCCCACCGTCGGTCCGATCTGATGCACCGACGGTCAATGTCCTCCAAGTCACTAACCGACGTTAAGGTGGAGATACGGTGCAAGGCTGCCGGAGGACTCGGAAGGATGAGTGCTCTGCAGGGTCGAGGAGTGACACGACGGCCACACCAGCGACGTCGTCGTCGACCCGGCGCCCGTGTGGGGCGCCGAGCGCTAGTTGCTACCGGATCGATTGCACTGGCGGAACCTTTCGCCCGGGTCGTGATCGTCCTGTTGGTCTTCAGGGCGGTCGCCGACGTGGATGACCGATCTAATGCGCCGCCGGATCCGCCTCCACGGTGGCTGCAGGTGTTCCGGCGGGTAGTGACTCAGACCGTGTGTGGCTCGTAGTCGCGTACCCCGCGCCAGAGAAGTGAGCCGACGGGCAAGGATGCGAACACGCCTTCGGCCGCGGATGAGGTCCGTCGATACAGCAGCGGGAGCCGCGTAGTGCGTGCAATCTCTGTGAGGTGTGGTCGCTCGAGCGCTCGGTCGACGTGCGCGCGAACTGGGATGCTCGCAGACTTGTCGAGGTTGCATCGGCTGTCGGCCGCGACCAGGTTGGCGACACCGTCGATCGGGATCATCGACCACGCAACCACGTGATCGATATGGACATCGCCGGCCATCCGCCTGCCGCAGTAGAAGCAAAGGTCGTCCTGGAGGTCACCCAAGGGTTCTGCCAGGGACCGCAACGCAGTGCGATCCGTTCCGAACAAGAAGCCGTCCAGGTCTTCCGCGTCGAGTTCAGCGCGGTTGAAGGCGACGACGTCATGGGTCCACGCGGTACGGATGAAGGCACGAAGTAGCGCGGAGGTACGACGCAGGCCCTCCGGTATGCCGGGACGCAGGGTGATCGTGCAGATGCGATCGACGTCGCCCAC
>Ga0247825_10002946_pt1 | contig 11221 bp, 10 predicted proteins | sample 13C_Vanillin_Day_FD_194413 | JGI IMG/M metagenome (GOLD analysis project Ga0247825, IMG submission 194413) | Soil microbial communities from agricultural site in Penn Yan, New York, United States - 13C_Vanillin_Day48 | ecosystem: Environmental > Terrestrial > Soil > Agricultural land | place... | reverse complement strand
ACGTCGCCATGGCCCGAGCCGTGGTCGACCGCGCCATCGATCTCGGGATCACGCTGTTCGACACCGCCGATGTCTACGGCAACGGCACCTCGGAGTCCTTTCTTGGCGAGACGATCGGCAAACGCCGCTCTCAGGTGGTGATCGCCACCAAGTTCGGCTGGGGCAGTCCGAGCGGCGCGTCGCGGCGGACCATTGCCCGCGCCGTCGAGGCCAGTCTCAAAAGGCTGCGCACCGACTACATCGACCTCTACCAGGTCCACTACCCCGATCCGAATACGCCGATCGAAGAGACGCTGCGGGCGCTCGACGATCTGGTTCGCGACGGCAAGGTGCGTGCGATCGGCTGCTCGAACTTCCCGGTCAGTCAGGTTTCGGCCGCGCTCGACACGTCCGCCCGCACCGGCACCGCCGCATTCGTCACCTGCCAGGACGAATACAGCCTCCTGGTGCGCGACATCGAGGACGAGCTCATGCCGCTGATGTTGAAGCGCGGGATGGCGCTCCTGCCCTACGCGCCGCTCGCCGGCGGCTTTCTCAGCGGCAAATATCTTCGCGGCAAGCCGCTACCAAAGGACGCGCGTCTCGCCTACAGCAGCCACCATGCCACCGAGGTCATCAACGAGCGGAACTGGAGCATGGCCGATCGGCTGCGCGACTTTGCGGCACGGACCGGCGCGAGCATGCTCGACGTCGCGTTCGGCTGGCTGTTGGCGAGACCCGTCACGGCGAGCGTGATCGCCGGCGCCATGACGCGGGAGCAGGTCGAGTCGAACGTGCGTGCCGGCAGCGCCAGGCTCTCGGCTGACGACGTCGCCGAGCTCGACCGGATAACCCGGTAGGCGGATCGGATGGCGAAGCAGCGCGCACTCATCATCGGCGGATCGGTCGGCGGGCTGTTCGCCGCCAACATGCTGCGCAGCACCGGCTGGGACGCGCAGGTGTTCGAGCGCAACGCCGAAGAGCTCTCCGGCCGCGGCGCCGGCATCAGCACGCATCCGCAGTTGCACGCGGTCACCAAGCGGCTTGGCATCCCGTTCGACGACTCGATGGGCATCCGCGTCAACAGCGTGATTTTTCTCGACAAGACCGGCCGCGCCTACGACCGCCGCGACACGGTTCGCGTGATGAGCTCGTGGGGCCGCGTGTTCCGCTCGCTGCGCGACTGCATCCCCGACGACACCTATCATCTCGGCAAGTCGCTGGTGCGGATCGAACAGGATGCAAGCGGCGTCATAGCGACATTCACCGACGGCTCGCGCGAGCGCGGCGACATCCTGATCGGCGCCGACGGCGGACGTTCCACGGTGCGCGAGTTGTTCCTGCCGGGGCTTCAGCCGGACTATGCGGGCTACGTCGCATGGCGCGCCAAGCTCGACGAGCGCGACATCCCCGAACCGATCCGCGCCGAACTCGTCGCCAATTACACCTACTGCCTGCCGCCCGGCGAGTTGTTCCTCGCCTATCCGGTGCCCGGCAGCGACAACGAGACGCAGCCCGGCCAGCGCGCCTACAACATCGTCTGGTACCGCCCGACCACTCCGGAACGGCTCGCCGACTTCTGCACCGACGCGACCGGCAAATGCCACGGCACCTCGATCCCGCCGCCGCTGCTGCGCCCCGACGTGATCGCCTGGGCCAAGGCGCAGGCGCGCGAGCTGGTGGCGCCTCAGGTGGCGGAGATATTCGAGCGCGATCCGCGGCCGTTCTTCCAGGCGATCTTCGATTTCGCCTCACCCCAAATCGTGTTCGGCCGCGTGGCGCTACTCGGCGACGCGGCCTTCACGGTGCGTCCGCATCCCGGCGCCGGCACCACCAAGTGCGCGATGGACGCCGAGTGCCTCACCGACGGAATCGCCGCACACGGCATCGACGCCGGGCTTGCGCTCTACCAGCGTCAGCAGGGCGCGTTCGGCGCCGGCCTGGTGAAGCAGGGCCGGCAGGACGGCTCCTACATCACCGACCAGCTCAAGCCGCGCGAGCAGCGCCGCAACAAGGATCTGAGCTGGGGCGTCGAAGACCTGATGCGCGATCACGACAGCCGCACCGCGCAGGTGAACCGCATCCAGGAAGAGAGCAAGCGGGTGTAGCTGTCATTCCGGGGCGGCCCGAAGGGCCGAGCCCGGAATCCAGGGTCGCACACGATGAATCCTCGGCTCTGGATTCCGGGCTCGCGTGCTCCGCACGCGCCCCGGAATGACCGTGTTGGGCTCAGTGCCCCGTGGTCCCGAACCAGGGCTTCAGTGCCAGCTCCACCGCCGCCACCGCCGCATAAAGCCCGATGCCGATCGCCGAGAGGCCGATCAGGCATGCGAAGGCGAGCGGGATATTCACCTGGGAATTGGCGACCAGCAGCAGATTGCCCAAGCCTTCATTCGAGCCGATGAACTCGCCGATCACCGCGCCGATTACGGCCAGCGTAATCGCGACCTTCGATCCAGAGATGACAAAGGGCAAAGCCGCCGGAAACCGTATCTTCCAGAACGTCTGGAACGCGTTCGCCCGCACCGACGTCGCCAAATCGAGGAATTCAGCCGGCGTGTTGCGCAATCCCGTCGCGGTGTCCACCACGATCGGAAAGAACGCCACCAGCCAGGCAATCGCGAGCTTCGATTCGATTCCGGTTCCGAGCCACACCAGAATAAGCGGCGCGAGCGCCACCTTGGGCAGCGACTGGGTCGCGATCAGCAGCGGATAGAACATCAGGTTCAGCGTGCGCGATCCGGCGATCGCGACCGCAAGCGGCACGCCGAGCACGAAAGCCAGGATGAAGCCGTAGAGGCTTTCGAGCAGCGTGATCCACCCTTCCGAAACGATCAGCCGCCAGTTGGCGATCGTGGCATCGAGCACCAGCGTCGGGCGCGGCAGGACCGCGGGCGCGACATCGAAGGTCACGACATAAAAGTGCCAAAGCAAAATCAGCAGCGCGAGCCCGGCCGCGGGAAGCAGAACCCGCGCAATCCGGCTGTCGCTCATGACGCGCTCCGCGCGTGCACGACGCCGAGCCCCGCGCCGGCACGGTGCTCCAGCGCCGTGAACTCCGGCGAATAGCGCAGCTCGGGCTTGCGCGGATAGGCGAGCCCGGTCCTGATCCGGTCGATCACCCGCCCCGGCCGCTTGCTGAACACCAGCACCTCATCGGCGAGATAAATCGCCTCGGAAATGCTATGGGTGACGAACACCACGGTGGTGCCCGACACGCGACGGATGTCGAGGAGAAGGTCCTGCATCTCCATCCGCGTCAGCTCGTCGAGCGCGCCGAACGGCTCGTCCATCAGCAGCAGCGACGGCCCCGGCACCAGCGCGCGGCAGAGCGCGACGCGCTGCTTCATGCCGCCGGAGAGCTGATGCGGGCGGCTTCTGGCGAAGGCCGCAAGCCCCACCAGATCCAGAAGCTCCAGTGCGCGCTGCTTCGCCGCCGCGTCGTTCCGCCCGGCGATCTCCATCGGGAACAGCACATTGGCGAGCACCGTCCGCCACGGCAGCAGGTTCGGAGCCTGGAACACGAAGCCGAAATCGTCCTGCGGCCCGGTGACCTCGTGGCCGCGCACCTCGACGCGGCCGCTGCTGGCCCGGGTCATGCCGGCGACGATCCGCAGCAAGGTGGTCTTGCCGCAGCCGCTCGGACCCAGCAGCGAGACGAGCTCGCCCTGCCTGAACGAATAGGTGACACGGTCCAGCGCCACCACGTCTGGCGCACCCCGCGACGAGGCCGGAAAGGTCTTGCCGACATCGTCGAGCACGCCGAAAGGCCGCGCGGAAACGTCCTCTCCCGCGCTCGGGCTTTGCATCATCCGGCTTCGCTACGGGCTACGGCTTGATCGGCGGATTGGGCAGCGCGCTCGTGTCGTACATGTCCTTCGCCGCGACCTTGCCGTCGGCGCCGGTGTTCTTGGCAATGAGATCGACGCTGTCGGCCATCAGCTTCGCGTCGATGGTGCCGAGTCCCTTGGCCTTGGTGTCGGGCGTCGAGACCAGCGCGTTGACGATGGCGATCTCCTGGAACACCACCTCGGCGTCGAGGCCCTTGATGTGCTTCGCCACGATGTCGGCCGCCTCCTTCGGGTTGGCGATGGAGTCCTTCCAGCCCTGCAGCGAGGCCTTGACGAAGCCCTTCACCTTGTCGGGCTCCGCCTTGAGATAGTCCTCGCGCACCAGGATGCCGTTGGAGTAGAGCGCAAGCCCGTGATTGGCGAAGAGGAATATCTGGGCATCGGCCGCGCCGACCGCTTTCACCACGCCCGGCATCGACATCGCGAAGGTCTCGATCGCCGGAATTTTCTTCGCCGCCAGCATGCCGACCCGCGCCGACGGATCGATGTTGGTGTACTTCACGGTGTCGGCCTTCAGGCCCTTCGACTTCATGTAGGCTTCGATCACCTTCTGGGTGAACGATCCCGCACCGCTTGCGATCTCCAGGTTCTCGAGCTGCTCCGGCTTCGACACATTCGCGCCCGAGCGCAGCGAGAAGATCGCATACGGCGCCTTCTGGTAGATCACCGCCACCATCTTCGCGGTCGCGCCGCTGTTGGCGCGCGCCGCCACCAGCCCCGCCACGTCCGAGAAGGTAAACTGCGCGGCCTTGCTCTCCACGCTCTGGATCGCCTGCGCGGTCCCCTGGCTCGGGATGATCGTGACGTCGAGCCCGGCCTGCTTGTAGTAGCCCTTGTCGAGCGCGACGTACCACGCGGCGTGGCGGCCGAGCGCGCGGAAGTCCAGCGAGAACGTCACGGCGCTCTGGGCCTGCGCCTCAACCGCGAAAGCGGTCACGGACAGCACAATTGCGGCGAATGAAAGCGGCAAGCGAAGGCGCATGATCGGACCTCTTCCTGGAATCTTCCGGTGAATCCTGACTTTCCGGGCCGGTGCTCCGGTTATCTTGTCTGAGCGTTTGTGATGCTGCAAGCCGTGTGCCGAGCCACTGGACAAGCCGCACGCCAGCGGGGACGATTGCGGCAACAACGAGCAAAAAGCGCGGCGGAGGAAACCACATGAGCTATCGCGAAGTGAGCGAAATCCGCGACGGGATGCGGATCGACTGGGACATGCCGATTCCGATGGACGACGGCACCGTGCTTCGCTGTGACGTCTACCGCCCGGTCAAGGCCGGCCGCCATCCGGTGATCCTGACGATGGGCCCCTACGGAAAATGGCTGCACTTCGACGATCTCTACAGCGAGCAGTGGCGGCGCATGTGCGAGATCCGCCCCGACGTGCCGACCGGCTCCACCAACAAATATCAATGCTGGGAGGTGGTCGATCCCGAAAAGTGGGTGCCGGACGGCTATGCCTGCATCCGCGTCGACAGCCGTGGCGCGGGCCGCTCGCCGGGCGTCATCGACATCTGGTCGCTGCAGGAGGCGCTCGACCTCGCGCAATGCGTCGAATGGGCCGGCGTGCAGCCGTGGTCGAACGGCAAGGTCGGGCTCAACGGCATCTCGTATTACGCCGAAAACCAGTGGCAGTGCGCCGCGCTCCAGCCCAAGCACCTCGCGGCGATCTGCACCTGGGAGGGCGCGGCCGATTTCTACCGCGACATGGCGCATCACGGTGGCATCTTCTGCAACGGCTTCACCAAGGGCTGGTCGGAGAACCAGGTCTACACGCTGCAGCACGGCCGCGGCTCGCGCGGCTTTCGCAGCCGCATGACCGGCGACTGGGTGTCCGGGCCGATCGAGCTGACCGACGAAGAGCTCGGCGCCAACCGGCGCAATTTCTACGAGGACTGCCTCGCGCGAAAGCTCGACACCGACGACTACTGGCAGTCGCGGATGCCGGACTGGTCGAAGGTGAAGGTGCCGCTATTGTCGTCCGCCAACTGGGGCGGCCAGGGCCTGCATCCGCGCGGCAACTTCGAGGGCTTCGTCCGCTCGGCGTCGAAGCAGAAGTGGCTCGAAGCGCACGGGCTCGAGCACTGGACGCATTTCTATACGGACTACGGCCTCGCGCTTCAGAAGAAATTCTTCGGCCATTTCCTGAAGGGCCAGAAGACCGGCTGGGACAAGCAGCCGAAGGTGCTCCTGCAGATCCGTCACAACGACAAATTCGTCGAGCGGCCCGAAAAGGAATGGCCGCTGAAGCGGACCAAGTGGACCAAATTCTTCCTCGATCCCGCGACCTTCGCGATGTCCACCAAGCGGCAGGCGAAGAAGGCGAGCCTCACCTACAAGGGCCTCGGCGACGGCGTCACATTCATGACCGAGCCCCTGAAACGCGACACCGAGATCACCGGACCGATTGCCGCAAAATTGTGGGTGTCGTCGGCGACCGAGGACGCCGACCTGTTCCTGGTCGTGCGCGCGTTCGCGCCCGACCTGAAGGAACTGACGTTTCAGGGCGCGCTCGATCCGCATACGCCGCTCGCGCAGGGCTGGCTGCGCGCGTCGCACCGCAAGCTCGACAAGACGCTCACCCTGCCCTATCGGCCGTATCACACCCACGACGAGGAGCAGAAGCTCAACAAGGACGAGATCGTCGAATGCGACGTCGAGGTCTGGCCGACCTGCATCGTCGTGCCGGCAGGCTATCGGCTCGCGCTGTCAGTGCGCGGCAAGGACTATGTCTATCCGGGCGGCGGTGGCGGCGGCTTGAAGACGCTCGGCAACTTCACCGGCGTAGGCCCCTTCCGCCACGACGATCCGCGCGACCGCCCTGCATCGGTGTTCGGCGGCGACGTCACGCTGCACGCCGGACCGGGACGAAACGCGTATGTGATGCTGCCGGTGATTCCGGAAAAATGAGTTGCGAGACTTCTCAACGAGTCATTCCGGGGCGCGGACGAAGTCCGCGAACCCGGAATCCGTAGCCACTGCTGCGGAGTATGGATTCCGGGTTCGCTCGCCAAGGCGAGCGCCCCGGAATGACTCGTGGAGAGAGACTTACTCCCCCACCGCCCTGATAAACGCCACCAGCGCCGACTTCTCATAGCCGTCGAGATGCAACGGCCGGATCAGCGGCGAGAGATTGGGATTGGGCCGCCCGCCGGCGCTGTAGAACTCCACCACCTCCTCCAGCGTGGCGAAGCTGCCGTCGTGCATGTACGGCGGCGCCTTCACGCTGTTGCGCAGCGGCGGCGTACGGAACGCACCCCAGTCCTGCTGCTGCCGCGTCAGTTCGTAGCGGCCCGCATCGGGCTCGCCATAACGCCCCCCACGCCGATGTTGTGATACTGGAAATCCGAGAACAGCGGTCGCCGGAATTTTCGGCCGTCGGGCTGCAACGGAAACGGGCGGTGGCAGGCGCTGCACTGCGCCTTGCGGGTGAAGATTTCATACCCGTCGAGCTCGAGCCGCGTCAGGGCCGATGCGTCGTTGCTGATCAGCAAGCGGTCGACCCGGCTCTCGCGCGAGACCAGCGTCCGCTGGAATGCGGAGATCGCACGCGCCATGCCGTCCGGCGTCGGCCAGTTTCCCAGCGCCTCGCGGAACTGATGCACGTAGCGGGAATCCGCATTGAGCCGCTGCGCGGCGCGCTCGACGCCGAGGCCCATCTCGCCGCTCGCGAACGGCCCGAACATCTGCTGCTCGAGCGCGTGGAATTTGCCGTCCCACATCAGGCTCGGGCGAAGGCCGACATCGAGCAGCGACGGCGCGTTGCGGCGCCCCGGCTTGCCGTTGTCGGAAATGCTGACGCGCCGCGGCTCGGCGAAGCCGTAGCGCGGATCGTGGCAGCTCGCGCAGGCGGTGCGGCCGGTCGCGGACATCCGCGTGTCGAAGAACAACCGCTCGCCGAGCGCGGCGAGTTGCTCGTCGGGCCGCCAGCCGATCTCGAAGCTGCGTGCGCCCGGCGCAAGCTGCGGGACGTACCCGCCGGGCGTGCGACCATAAGGGTCACCCGCGGCGGTCTTATAAGCGGACGGGCCGACCGAAAAAACCAGCGCAACGCAAAGCGCGCGCACGGCCCAAGCCGTACGGAGCATAGGTCCCTCCAACCTACACGCCGCATCTGCCGGGAGACTAAACCCGCGGCTGGACCTTACCATATAGAAGATTGAAAATATTCGGGGATTGCGGCCTTCCGGCCGGGCCGGATGTTTCAAACCGAGACAAAAACGCGACTGGCGAACCACCCGGCCGGTCCGCACGCGGCTCACTTCGCCGCCTGCTTGTCCGGCTTCGGCACGTCGTAACCACTCATCGCCTTGTCCACCAGCGCGTTGAACTCCGCCCACGGCGTCTCGCGGTACGAATGATTGCGGATGATGAACGAGGCCCCCGCATAGAACTTCTCGTATTGCAGGTGCCGGCCGGCGAACTCCGAGCCGGTCATGTCCCAGGCGAGCTTGAACAGCTTCATGCGGGTGAGCGCGTCGACCTGCGGCATCTGCCAGTAGGTGTCGAACTGCTTCGCCAGCCGCGGATCGTCCAGCACCGAGATGTCCGCCGGCATCTGGAACACGCTGCCGCCGCACAGGGTACGCAGCTCGTCGATGAAGCGGCTGTAATTCTGCGTGCAAAACTCGAGCCCCGCATACATGAAGCGGCGGTTGAAGCAGACGTAGCCCTCCGGCCAGCTCTCGAAAGCGTTGATCTGCCCGTTGATCAGTCCGCCGATGGTCGACTCGATCGCCGCCATCTCGCCGAGCTTCTCGCGCACCGCCGGCACCTGGTCGGCGCCCGACGCCGCGGCGACCCGGCTGCACAGACCCAGCAGCAGCCGCATCTTCGACCAGTAGCGCACGTTGGACTGATGATTGCCGAAGCAATGGCTCGGCGTCTTGACGTAAATGTCGCGCGAGAGCAGCGCGTCGTCGTGCACGAACACCTTTTCCCACGGCACCTTGACGTTGTCGCACATCAGCATGCTGTCGCTTTCGTCATACTTCCACGCCAGAGGCGAATCGAACTCCGAGGCGAGCCCCACCGCCGCGGGCTTGCGCGACCACAGCGACAGGCCGGCCGCGTTGCACGGGATCGCGCAGGTGATCGCCTCCTTCTTCTGGTCGGGCGCAAGCGGAATGACGTTGCCGATCCAGACCTCGTTGGCGTAGAGCGCGCCGGTCGCCAGCATCTTCATGCCGGAAATCACCACGCCGTCGTCATCCTCGCGCACGACGCGCAGCGTCGGCAGCGGGATGTTCTGCTTCTGGTAGAATTCGGGGTTGCGCGCGGCCTGTGGCGCGACCACGGCGTAGACAACGTAGGTGTCGTTGTCGCGAATGTGCGTGTGATAGGCGGCGACGTTTTCGGCAAAGGCATTGGGCTTCGGCAGGGCATCGGGCTTCATTGCCATGCCGGTCACGAACGAGGCCACATGATCGGGCGAGCGGCCGAACATGCCGAAGGTGAACTCGGCGATCCTGCGGTGCCCCTCCATGCGGCGCTGGAGATCCTCGCGGGTCCTGGGCTTCAGGAAATAGATCGAGTGCCGTCCGCCGTCCTCCTCGTAGGTCATGACGTCGCGAAGGGCGGGGTCGGCCTTGAGGTCGTAGATGCCGGCCACGGTCTTGGCAGCCTCGCGAAATGCCGGGTGACGCGTCACGTCGTCGATGCGCTCGCCGCCGACATAGACCACGCGGCCGTCGCGCAGCGATTCCAGATGCTCCTTGCCGGTTCGCAGCATGACAACCCCTCTCCTTTCAAACCTCGACCGCGCGCGAGCGCCCCGAGCCGCCCGGCTGCCGGTCGATCCAGTCCAGCGTCGCCTGGGTGTTGCGGATGAACTTGGCGTTGAAGCTCGCCACCGCCCGGTATTCTTCCCGCCCCACCCCTTCGAACAGCCGGTCGTTGACGGCGGAAATGAACTCGAAGGCCTGCAGAAGCTTCTTGCGTCCGGCGGGCGTGAGCTTCACCAAAACGCCGCGGCGGTCCTTCGGATTGACCGCCTTGCGGACGAAGCCGCCCGCGACGAGCTTGCCGATCGTGCCGGTCACATGCGGTCCGGTGACTTCGAGATAATCGGCGAGCACCGTAATCGACACGCCGGCGGCGCCCTGCAGGTGCAGCACCGACATCAGCATGGTGTATTGCGTGCCGCTCACGCCGATCCGCTCGGCGATGCATTCGCGGACCGCGGCAAGCCGCACCTGGCCAATCAACATCCGATGGATCAAGCGGCGGAATTCGCGGTCGGAGCCGTCGATCAGGATTTCCGGGCGCGTGACGCTGAGCGGCAGGGCTTCCCGGGCAGTTGTCGCATCGGCAGCTTCGGGGCTCGGGCGCCTGAGGCGCAGCACGGCCATCGGGGCTCTCCAGATTACATCACATAATTACCTAACTGAATGATGTAGTCAATGGCGGTAAGCCGAGTATTTCCTGCATTCTTGCCCTGCCGTTTCCGGCAATTGGCAGCGGCGCGCCGGGCCGTTACGGTCGCGGCACCGTCCAATCAAAAGCCGAAGAGCCGCACCGATGACCGACTCCCTGGGTTTCCGCAAAAAGTTCGCCGTGATTGCGCCCTCCACCAACACGTCGGTGCAGCCGGAGTTCGACGCCATGGCGCCGCGCGGTGTCACCAATCACTTCGGCCGTATCTCGATCCCGAACGATCCGATCCACAATGACGACGATTTCAACAAGCTGATGGAGAACATCCGCACCACGATGATGGAAACCGTGGACCGCGTGATGACCTGCGAACCGGACTATCTGGTGATGGGGATGTCGTCGGAGACGTTCTGGGACGGCCTGGAGGGCAGCCAGAAGCTCCAGCAGCGCGTCGAGCAGCGCTCGGGCGTCAAGGTCTGCATGGGCTCCGACGCCTCGCAGGAGGCGCTCAAGCGCTACGGCGCCAGGCGGCTCGGCATCATCACGCCCTATATGCCGGTCGGCGACGGCCAGGTGCGGCGCTTCTTCGAGGATTGCGGCTTCGAGATCGTCAAGCTCAAGGGGCTCAAGTGCAAGAGCCCGGTGCTGATCGCGCATGTTTCGGAGCGCGAATTGCGCGACGCGATCGTCGAGGTGAACGGGCCGGACGTCGACGCCATCATCCAGGTCGGCACCAATCTGGCGATGGCCCGTCTCGCCGGCATCGCCGAGTTCTGGCTCGACAAGCCGGTGCTCGCGATCAACACCTGCATCTACTGGTGGGCGCTGCGGCAGAATGGCATCAATGACAGGATCGACGGCTTCGGCTCGCTGCTCCTGAAGCACTAGCAGTCTGCTGAAAAACTCCGGGCCGTCATTCCGGGGCGCGCCGAAGGCGCGAACCCGGAATCCAGAACATCGGGATTTCCTGCTTTTCTGGATTCCGGGTCCGCCGCTTCGCGGCGTCCCGGAATGACCGC
>Ga0247825_10002945_pt1 | contig 11223 bp, 11 predicted proteins | sample 13C_Vanillin_Day_FD_194413 | JGI IMG/M metagenome (GOLD analysis project Ga0247825, IMG submission 194413) | Soil microbial communities from agricultural site in Penn Yan, New York, United States - 13C_Vanillin_Day48 | ecosystem: Environmental > Terrestrial > Soil > Agricultural land | place... | reverse complement strand
CATCCACGGCATCGACGCGGCGTTCATCGGCCAGGGCGACCTGACGCAGACACTGGGCGACCGCGCGAAGGCACAAGCGCTGGTCGACCGCGCGCTCGCGGCGTGTGTCGCGAAGGGTATCCCGGCCTGCACGACGGCTTACGGCGACGACGTGGAGTCGCGCTTCCAGCAGGGCTTCAAGTGGCTGGCGGTCGGCAACGACACGGGCACGTTCACGCGCGCAGCCCAGGAGCGCATCAAGTCGATTAAGTCGATTGCGGTGAAGTAAAAGGGATCAAGTGCATAGGGCATAGAGCGCGGGCGTTTCATCCTCTATGCACTGGGTCCTATGCACTATGCACTATGCGCCATGCACTCGTTCATCCCACGGCGTGATGGACAGCGGGTGAGTAGCCCATGCTCATCGACACGGTGTGTCCGAGGTCGATCAGGGGCTGGATGAGCTCTTCGGCGTGGTGCTCGTTGCGCAGGTTGTGGAAGCAGATCGCCGCGATCGGGCAGCCGGTCTGGTCCAGCACGGGTACGGCGATAGCCAGCTTACCGTTGTCCGCGTATTCGCCGCGATTGACGGCGTAGCCCTGTTCCCGAATCCGATTCAGCTCCTCCATCAGGGTTTCCTTCGTGGCCAACGTGTTGGGCGTGAATCGCGCCAGGGGCTGGTTGAGCACGTTGGTGACGTATTCCTGCGAGGAGTAGGCGAGGATGGCCTTGCCCGGTGCGCAGGCGTAGATCGGTACGACGTAGGAGACGAGGTTGAGGAAGGGCTCTCCGGCCAGGAGCGCCACGTTCTCGAGGTAAACAGCCTTGTTCTCGCGAGCGACGGCGACGTAGGTGGGGACCTGGTGTTTGCGCACAGCGGTGGTGACATGAGGTCTCGCTACATCGAGCACGGTGAGGCGGCGCACAGACTGGGCGCCCCAGCTCCAGAAGCGGACATCGAGGAAGTGGCGTTGAGCGTCGTCGCGTTCGACGAGGCCTGCGTCGATGAGTGAGCCCAGCAGGCGGGACGCGGTCGACTTGCTGGTGCTCATAAGGCTTGCCAGCTCGGTGACGGAGATTCCCCGCGGGTTCTGGGACAGGAGATCGATGGCCTCGACTGCTTTGGTCAGGATGTTGCTCACAGGCGAATCGTAACGAATCAATCGTCACACTTCAAACTATAGCTGCCTGGGCGCCATTGCCGGACGTGAATTGTTTGTTTCACCTTGACAAATGAAAAAGCTGCAACTATGTTGCGGAACAGTCAAAGCTAACCAGCTTTTAATACGGATATCCGCGTCTTTGCGAGAGGAGTAGGGCAGTGAGTAGCAACTACTGGAGCAAGATTGTCAGTCAGCGAATTTCGCGGCGCCGCGCAATGGCCGGCGCAGGCGGGACCGCGTTGGGAGCCGCGTTCCTGGCAGCGTGCGGTGGAGATGACGACAACGATAGCGGGTCGACCGCAGGCAGTGGCAGCGCCGACAAGTCAGGGTTGTTGGCGAAGGCCGAAGACTCGACGAGCAAGGCAAAGGCTGGAGGGATCTGGCCCCACTACGTCACCGAAGAAGTGCGCACCATGGACCCGCTGAACAACGCGTCAGCAGGCACCGGCATCAACAACCAGGCGTACGCGTACAGCCGATTCTTCCAGTGGAAGCCCGGCGAAGGCCAGAACCCTATCGGTGGCGAGTTCGTCCCGGACGCGGCCGAATCATATGAGAGCTCGCCCGACGGCCTTACGCTCACATTCAAACTCAACCCAAACGTGAAGTTCGACCCCAGGCCGCCGACAAACGGTCGCAACATGACCACAGACGACGTCAAGTTCAGTTGGGACCGCTTCTCGACCGGCGGTTTGACGCGGTTCGACTACGTGAACTCTCTCAGCCCCGTCGGCCCGGTACAGTCGATCTCGTCGACAGATGCTCGGACCGTCGTCGTCAAGCTTGCCTTCCCGATCGCGGGGATGGTATCGCGGTTCGCGTTCCACCGATTCCTCTCTATCCTGCCGAAGGAGGCGGACGGCGGCTTTAACCCGCAGATCGACCAGCGTGGCTCCGGCCCGTGGATGCTGCGCAAGTGGGAGCCCAGCGTCGGCTACACGTACGATAGGAAGCCGGACTGGCACCTGCGCAAGGGCACTCCCTACTTCGACACGATCGAGTTGCGGCTAATCACCGAAGCTGCACAGCGCCGAGCGCAGCTCAACACCGGTGGCCTCTGGGTCCTGCCCGGCCCTGCGAACAACGAATCGAGGTCAGCGGCCGGCTCCATCGACCCGACCGAGGTTGTCGGGGCGAAGAAGGAGCAGCCGAAGCTCAACATGTACGACGACGGCTACCCGTGGGGCGGCCCGAACCACGTCGCATTCGGGTTCGCAGATGCCCTGTGGCAGGACGCGCGCGTGCGCCGAGCCCTGTCGATGGTCATCGACCGCGACCTCTGGATCGAAGCGAACTACAACGTTGCTGCCTTCGAGGCCGAGGGACTGCCGATGGACATGCGCTGGAACAGCCACTACTGCGCCGACGATGCGGCGTTCTGGCTGGACCCGAAGGGCAAGGACCTCGGCGAAGGCGCCCAGTACTTCCAGTTCAACGTCGCCGAGGCGAAGAAGCTGATGCAGGCCGCCGGCCACAATGCTGCCATCAAAATGCAGGGTCTTGTCCAGGGCGCCGGCAACAACCAGATCACCAGCATGCACGGCATGATCCAGGCGAGCGGCCTCTTCGACGTCGCGATCACCAGCATCCCGGCCGCTGAGTACAACCAGCGCGTGTACAACGGCTCCGGCAAGCACGAGGGCCTCGCGATGGCGCAGAACATGGGCGTCCGAGGAGACATCGACCAGTACCTGTCGACGCGCTGGTCGCCCGGCGGCGCATCGGGGACCCAGACGATGTTCCCCGAGGTCTATCCCTGGTACAAGAAGGCACAGGACCTCGTCACCGCACAGCGACAGGAGCTGGACGACAAGAAGCGCAAGACGATCCTCGCGGACCTTCAGAAGGAACTGGCGCTGCAGATGCCGACGGTGCCTTATCCGGGCGCCGCAAACGGCTTCAGTCTTGCTTGGCCCCAGCTGGCGAACTTTGGTGTCTTCCGCGCCGTCTACGACTACGAGTCGACCATCTGGACGCGCTACTGGAACGACGAGTCGAAGAAGCCTGCCTAAGCGTCCGTCTGGCTGACCTGTCCGGCGGGTGAAGTGGCCCGCTGTTCGGCGAGCTTCTTCAGGCGCCCCAGGTTTTGCTGGATCACCTTGGACCAGGCCAGCTTGAGCAATGGGCCGACGAGCTTGAAGCGTGAGGTCGGTTCGATGTCCTGAGTGTGGGTTATTCGTGTTCCCTCGGGGACCTGAGTCAGCACGAATTCCTCCGCGAATGGCACCGGCCCCCCGCCTGCGCGTCCGGCAAACCGGCGGTTCGGCTCGATCGCTGTGACCTCATATCGCCATGCCACCGTTGTCTTGAGGCCAACGTTACGGCCCTTAATCCGGTAGGTGGGGAGGTCCCGCCCTTCCGTGACGCGTTCGACACTTACGACGCCGCGGGCCCATCGCTTGAGGTTGCTCTCGAACTGCGTAAGCGTCTCGAATATAGCCGCCGGCTCCGCCCGCACAATTTCGGTTGCTTCTATTCTCATGGTTGCGCTTGCTCCTGACGCTGCCGAGCCTCGCGTTCCTCCTGCTTACGCTGGCGACGCATCCAGAGGAAGGGCAGCAATAGGAAGGCGAGGCGAATAAGACATCCCATATCCTCACCCTAGCGTTGAGCAGAGCGGAGAAGCATATCAGGGGCGATGAGGGCCGTTTCAGGCGCGGTGCGAGTTAGCCGGATCGACCCGTAGCTTCACGTTCGGCGCGACGGCGGGCGGCGGCGCACCAGGGGCACTCCTTGCCCTGGTACATCTCCGAGTAGCGGCAATCGCCCTCGCTGCTGTGGGGCCACGAGCGGTCGGGCAGCGGCCCATCGCGTTCCGTGAGGATGCGCACGAGGTCGGTGTCAGCTACGTCCACGGTGCGTCCTTCATGCGCTGCGCTCTTCCACGGAGTAGAGGCCGCAGAGGCGGCAGACCATAACCTGCGTTTCACCGCCAACGAGCTGCTCGTCGACCTCGACGCCGATGGCTTCGGACCAGTCGTGGTTGCAGCCGCCGCCGGCGGATTTTTCAGCGTCTTGACTGGTCGATCGTCTGGAAGGTGCGAGGGTGTTGAAGGACTCGCGGTTGAGGGCGGACCTGTCGACCTCGCGCTGGCGAAGGCGAGCCACTTCTTCGGGCTTGCAGTCGCACTTCCAATAAGCGCCACAAACGGGACAGAGCTTCGAGGATTCCACGTCTCTGATGATACCGGGCGATGCAAGCCTGGTTCGAGGTTTTTTGGGTTTACGGTTAACAGTTCAACTGTCGACGGTTCGTTGTTGTCATGCTGAGCCTGTCGAAGCATCTACGGCGTCCGCTATTACGACGAGAAGTTGCGTTTTCGCGAACGCGAGACTCTGCGGATGCTTCGACAGGCTCAGCATGACAACCTCCCTGCTTGAAACCGTCAACCCCAACTCATACCGCAGCATCGCTGAAACGGGTTTGCCGTCCCCGTTATGCCGGACGCAACAGGCGTCTGCCTACCCTGAAATCACAAGGGAGGTAGCTCAATGGACACAGGAACGATCATTGCCATTGTCGTGATAGCAGCGATTGCGCTCGTCCTCATCGGCGTTGCCGTGATGATGATGAACCGCAAGCGCACCAGTGAGTTGAAGGGCCGGTATGGCTCGGAGTACGAGCGTACGGTGAAGGAGTCCGGCCGTAAGGACGGCGAGAAGGAGCTGCGAGAGCGTGAGAAGCGCGTTGAGAAGCTTCAGCTGCGGGAGCTAGAGGCTGGCGAACGCGAGGGCTTCACGACCCGCTGGACCGGTGTTCAGGCGACGTTCGTCGAAGCGCCGCGCACCGCTTTGCAGCACGGTGATGTCCTCGTTCAGGAGGTCATGTCGGCTCGAGGTTACCCGGTAAGCGACTTCGACCAGCGTGCCGCCGACATCTCGGTGGACCACGCGGACGTTGTAACCAACTACCGCGCCGCGCACTCGATCAGCCAGCGCGCAGGCTCGGCTACGACCGAGGAGATGCGCCAGGCGATGCTCTACTACAAGGAGCTATTCGCCGACCTGCTCGGTACGCCAGCGGAAACGACGCGAGTCTAGCTTTTTCCTCGCGGAACGAACTATAGGGGCGCAGCATGCTGCGCCCCTATATTCGTGGGTCGTCAGTCGCGAGGGCGGTGGGCGACGACGATCATGCGTCGCGTGTCGATGCTGTAGGTCTCACCTTCGAAGCCGCCGTGGACGCCGTCGTAGACCAGTCCGGCGGCTTCGAGCATTCCCCGAACCTCTCGAAGCGTGTACAGCCGGATGTGGTGGCCGCCGATCTCGCGCACCTTACCGTCGGGTGTGATGGCTGTGAAGGTGACGTGGTTGCGCGAGGTAGGCAGGTCGAACTCGCGGTGCTCGAGGTAGATCGTGCCGTCGTCATCGCGATGCCAGTCGTTCTGGATGTAGTTAGCCACTACCCAGTCGCGGTTGAGGAGGTCGAGGAGGACGCGGCCGCCGGGCTTGAGCGCGCGCCGGATTGAGTCGAGGACCTTCGCGTCTTCGTCCTCGGACTCCAGGTAGCCGAAGGAGCTGAACATGTTGGCGATGGCGTCGAAGTGGGACTCGAAAGGGATCTCGCGCATGTCTGCATGGACGGTCTCAATCGTCACGCCGCGGCCCTTCGCCATCTCCTCTGCCAGTCGCAGGTAGGACTCAGCGAGGTCGAGAGCCACAACATCGAGCCCCATTGCGGCGAGGACAACGGAGTGGCGCCCCTGACCGCAGCAGAGATCGAGCACGCGCTCGCCGGGCCGCAACTCCAGCGCCTTCGCCGCGAACTTCGTCTCGGCAGCGGCGCGCTCATCGGTGAACTGGTAGTTGTAGACGTCAAGGTAGTCCTGCCCGAAGAAGGACTCGTACCAGGGTTGGGTCATGGGGGGAAGGTATCAGGAACACCGAAGGCCGGGGAACCCCTCCCCCGACCCCCCGCATGTTTGACGGAGATGGGGAGCGGTGCCGGTATTACAGGTGCTCTTTGAGCTTCTCTGCCAGGGTCTTCGTGAACCCTACAGTCGTCGCGATTTCCTCCACCGTCGCCTCACGCACGCCCTTGACCGACCCGAACTTCCGCAGGAGGGCTCGCTTGCGCTTCGGGCCGATGCCGGGAACGTTATCTAGGGCGGACTGAATCGCCGACTTGGCGCGCACCTGGCGGTGGTAGGTGATGGCGAAGCGGTGGGCTTCGTCGCGGATGCGCTGGACGAGGTAGAGGGCCTGCGACGTGCGGGGCAGGATGATCGGCTCAGCCTGGTCCTGCACGAACAGCTCTTCGTTCTGCTTCGCGAGGCCGGCGAGCGGCACGTGCGCGAGGCCGAGGTTGCGCATGACGTCCAGGGCGGCGGACAGCTGGCCCTTGCCGCCGTCGACGATGACGAGGTCGGGGAGGGCGCCCCAGCCAAGGAGGTCCTCGCCGTCTTCGCCGGTGAGGGGAAGTTGGGTATCGGAATCGGGCGCAGCTAGCAGTGTCGCTCTGCCTTCGGCGACGCGGAGGTCTATCGGCGCGCCGTCGTTGGGACCGTCCTCGCTGAGGGCGACGGCGTTGCGCTCGATCGCGTCGAGGCGCGCCGGGTCTTCGACAGCTTCGTATGCGGCTTCGGAGCCTTCAACGAACTCGACCTGGCCCGCGTCGCCGTTCGTGGTCTCCCAGCGCTTGAAGCGGCGGCCGAGGATCTCCGCCATGGAGGCAAAGTCGTTCGCGCCGACGACCGTCTTGATGCGGAAGCGGCGGTACTCCGCGGTCTTCGGCTTGCCGTCGATGAAGACAACCATGCTGGCGACAGGGCTGGTGCCCTGGATGTTTGAGTTGTCGTAGCACTCGATGCGCCGGGGGTAGGTGGGCAGGTCCAGCTCTTCTTGCAGTTGAGTGAGGGCCTCGTCGCGCTTCTCGGAGTCGGCGAGCCAGCGGGCGCTGAGCATGTCGAGCGACTCGCGGGCGTTCTCGGTCGCTAGCTCCGTCATGCGCCGGCGGATGCCTCGTTGGGCGACGGCGATGTCGACCTTCGAGCCACGACGCTCAGTGAGCCACTCGGCGATGAGCCCGGACTCGGGGACGGCGAAGGGGACGACGACGTGCTTTGGCACGTAGACGGCGCTCTCGTAGAACTGCTTGAGGAAGGAGCCGAGCACATCGCCATCGGCCTCGTTGTCGACGCCGTCGAGGGTGAAGAAGTCGCGGCCGACCATCTGGGTACCGCGGATGAAAAAGACCTGCACGCAGGCTTCGGAGCTGCCATCGGCGCGGGCAAGGCCGAAGACGTCCTCGTCCGTGGGCCGGATGCGCTCGACGAACTGCTTCTCGGCGACGTTCTCGACTGCCTTGAGCTGGTCGCGGAAGAGAGCGGCGCGCTCGAAGGCCAGGTTGTCGGAGGCCGACATCATCTGACCCTTGAGGGACTTCACGACCTCGCTGGTCTTGCCTTCGAGGAAAAGGATGGTCTGGCGGATGACCTCGTCGTACTCCTCCTTGGTGCAGTAGGCAGTGCAGGGCGCGATGCAGCGGTGGATGAAGTAGTCGAGGCAGGGGCGCGGGTCTGTGCCGGTGATCGCCTTGGTACAGGAACGCCAGGGGAACAGCTTCTTGACGATGCTCAGAGTGGTGCGCACGGACGAGGCAGAGGCGTAGGGTCCGAAGTAGCGGGCGCCGTCGTTGTGCACGCGGCGGGCGATCTCGACGCGGGGCCACTCGTTCTGCACGTCGATGCGCAGGTAGGGGTAGTGCTTGTCGTCCTTGAGGCGGACGTTGAAGAAGGGCTGGTGGCGCTTTACCAGCGTGGCTTCGAGGTGCAGCGCTTCGGCGGCGTTGGCGGTGACGATGTACTCGAAGTCTTCGACCTGCTCGACGAGCACGCGCGTCTTCATCTCCAGCGAGTGTGGCGCACCGAAGTAGTTGCGCACGCGGTTGCGCAGCGACGCCGCCTTGCCGACGTAAATCACGTCGCCCTTCGCGTTGCGCATGATGTACACGCCGGGGCGCGTGGGCAGCGCGGCGAGGCGTGAGGAGAACCGGTTGCGTCGTGTGCCGTCGGGCGTGATGGGCATGGTAGTCACACTCATTGTAGAACGGGTGTACAGAGGCGAGGGTAACTGAGACGTGGCCGCAGGCAATGTTCGCATCTTGATGCGTTGATGATCCTGATGCTATCATGGTTGCATGAGGACGACGATCGATCTTCCCCCCGAACTGCACCGACAGGCGAAGGATATTGCGCACGACAAGTCGTGGACCTTGAGCGAGGCGGTTGCATGGCTGATGCGACGTGGTCTCGGCGAAGGGCGAGAAGAACCTGAACTAGTTCGTGATGAGCTCACCGGTCTCCTGACCGTACGAGTCGGTCGCGTTATTACGACGGACGAGGTCAAGCGTTTCCTTGAAGACGAAGAGTGACCCTTCTTCTAGACGCTAACGTACTCATTGCCCTTGCTTTCCCTGACCACGTGCTCGCACATAGGGCCCGGCCATGGTTCGCGGCCTTAGACGATTCGTTTGCCACCTGCCCAATCACGCAAGGCAGCCTGATGCGATTCCTTCTCAGGGAAGGACGCGATGCGTCTGTGGCACGTTCCGTTCTCGCGAGCTTCTTGGAACTTCCTAATCACGTCTTCTGGCCTGACACCATCGGCTACGAAGACGTGCGGATGCAGGGAGTAATTGGTCATCGTCAGGTCACCGATGCGTACCTTGCTCAGTTAGCGCGCGTGAACCACGGCCGGCTCGCCACATTTGACGGAGGCCTCGCGGCCCTTCACCGGGATGTAGCCGACCTCATCGAGTAACGACGGCGCTACAATCCGTCGCATGAAGCCCGCCAACGTTGCCGTTTACGCCGAGGAGGTGCTGCGGCTGCAGGACAGCTGCTCGGTGGCGACGCCGTTTTCGCAGTGTGAGGACGAGTTCACGGTGCCGGATGCGTATGCGATCTCGCGGGAGCTGATGCGGCGGCGCGAGGCTTCGGGATGGCGGCGGGTCGGGCGAAAGATAGGGTTTACGAACCGGACGATCTGGGAGCAGTACCAGGTCTTCGAGCCGATGTTCGGCTACATGTACGACCGCACGACGCACTGGGTGGGCGATCGCACGTGGGACGTCGATGGGCACGGACCAGAGGGGTCAGTGTCGCTGTCGGGGTTGTCGCAGCCGCTGGTGGAGCCGGAGGTGGTGTTCCGGTTGCGGGAGACGCCGCCCGTGACGGACGACCCGGTGGCGCTGCTCCGGTGCATCGACTGGGTGGGCCACGGCTTCGAGATCGTGCAGTGTCACTTCCCTGACTGGAAGTTCGCGGTCGCAGACACGATCGCGGATGGCGGGCTCCATGGGCGGTACGTGTTCGGCACGGGACGGCCGGTTCGTAGGGACGAGCCCCTCGGTGGACTGGTCGAGAGGCTGTCGAGTTTTCGGGTGCGGTTGATCAAGAATGGGAGCGTGGTGGCGACGGGCGGCGGCGACCTCGTGCTTGGCAGTCCACTGAGCGCGCTAGCCTACCTCGTCAAGACGCTGGCGGCGTTGCCGGACCATCCGCCGTTGCAGGCGGGGGAGTTCGTGACGACGGGGACGCTCACGGCCGCGCTGCCTACGGCGCCGGGGGATACGTGGTTCTGCCGGTTCGATGGGATTGAGCTACCGGGGTTGGTGATGAGGTGCGAGGGGTAGCTTCGCATATGGGCATATGGGCATATGGGCATATGGGCATATGGGCAAAGGGAAGTTTGCCGGTTTGTCATTCTGAATGAAGTGAAGAATCTCGCCTTCGGGCACAGGTGCTTGCGCATCTGGGCGTCTCGATGAAGGGCGAGATTCTTCGCATCCGCTCAGAATGACAGTATTGGGCGGACGGCATGGGGCAAGCGGGCGTGCCGCCGACGGCGAGGCTGGAAAGCCTCGCCTACAACGGTTACCCGCATACTCGGTCTTAGACCTCGTACTTGCTTAAGTAGGCCTGGTCGAAGCGCAGGCCGAGGCCGGGGCCTTCGGGGACGTGGATCTCGCCGTCCTTGATTTCGGGCGGGTTCTCGAACATGCCGTGGGTCATCGGGAAGTACTCGACTGTGAGGCCATTCGGAATCGCCGTGATCAGCTGGACGTGGATTTCGGGGAAGAGGTGGCTGACGACGGGGAGGTTGAACGCCTCCGCCATGCCCGCGACCTTGAGCCACTGCGTGATGCCGCCGACGCGGACGAGGTCGATCATGACGATGTCGATCGATCGCTGCTCGATGAGCTGGCGGAAGGGCGCGATGCCGAAGACGTACTCGCCTGCCGCAATCGGAGTCGTCAGGGCGTCGGCGATGCGGGCCAGGCCCTGGTAGTCGTCGTGGACCGTGACGTCTTCGAGCCAGAACAGCCGGAACTCCTCGAGGCGGTGGCCGATCTCGATCGCCTGGTTGACGTTCCAGAGCTGGTTGATGTCGCACATGACATCGATGTCTGGGCCCACGGACTCGCGCATGACCCGGATGCGGTCGATCGCTTCTGAGACGGTGGGCTCGCTGCCCAGCTGGGTCTTCATCTGGCGGAAGCCCATCTCGACGAATCGCGGGCCTGCTTGGGCGAGGTAGTCCTTGGGGTGCTGGCGCAGCAGAGCGCCGCTTGCATATGTGGGAGCGTGACTGCGCAGACCGCCGAGCATCGCGTTGACCGACTGGCCGAGGGCCTTGCCTCTGATGTCCCACAGTGCGATATCGACGGCCGACATCGCCAACGTAGCGATCCCAGCGGGCCCGGCGCCGATGACGTGAGGGCGCAGCTTGTTCACGATATGGCCGGTGCGCATCGGGTCTTCGCCGAGGGTCATGTCGGCGAGCGACTGGACCGCCGACTTCAGCGCTCCGGAGAGTGTGCCGCCGAAGAAGGTGATGCCGATGCCCTCGATGCCGTCGTCCGTCTCCATCTCGAGGGTGACGAACTGGCGCTTCGAGCCGTCGGGCGGCAGGCCGATGACGAGGGGGTGGTCTCCGGGCTTGTCGATCAGTCGAGCGCGGGCACGGGCAATCTTCATCGGGCATCTCCTTCGCGAGGCAGAGACGCCTCGGCTATGTACGGCAGATTACTACGTGCGAACCCCACCCCCCAGCCCCCTCCCCGTCGACGGGGAGGGGG
>Ga0247825_10002943_pt1 | contig 11226 bp, 14 predicted proteins | sample 13C_Vanillin_Day_FD_194413 | JGI IMG/M metagenome (GOLD analysis project Ga0247825, IMG submission 194413) | Soil microbial communities from agricultural site in Penn Yan, New York, United States - 13C_Vanillin_Day48 | ecosystem: Environmental > Terrestrial > Soil > Agricultural land | place... | reverse complement strand
ACCCTGCTGGCCGTCGGTCTGGTCTGGCAGTTCGTGCTGGCGATGGGAATCATCTTCCGCGAAGAGGGTGACCTGCGTTGGTCGACGATTCGCCGTCGATGCTGGCTGAACAAGCCCCGCGACCCGAAGACGGGTCAAGCCAGAGGCCGGCTGTTTCTGATGCTCGTCCCGCTCGTGCTCGTGGTTGCATTCATCCAGATGTCGCCACTGCACGCGGTCTGGGAGTCAGCGTTCCCGTTCCTCGGCGAGCCCGACAAGTACAGCTTCCGGGTCCTGATGGAATCGGAAGAGCGCAAGGCGGCGCTCGAAGGCGCATGGCAGGTTCTCGGTCTCTTCGTGGTGATTGGCATCTTCAACACGATGATCGGCGAGGAACTACTGTTCCGCGGCATCCTTCTCCCCAAGATGCGCGGTGTCTTCGGCAAGGGCGACTGGGTTGCCAACGGCATCCTCTTCGGCGTCTACCACCTGCACCAGCCCTGGACGATCCTCGGCTCAACGTTGGAAGGCGTGTTCGCCCTGTCCTTCGCCTCGCGGCGGTACCGCAGCGCATGGTTCGGTATCATCCTTCACTCGGCGCAGACGGTGTTCTTTATCTTCGCGGCGTTGGGATTGGTCCTCGGGCTTGCGTAAATCTCAGGCCGATCAACGGTTATGGCGGATAGCGGAGGCGCCTCAAGGGGCGCCTCCGCTGCATTGTGTCTGGCGGTGAAGAGGCGCGCCCGCTACACCCCGCGGGCTGCCGCCGTTTCGCGGTTAGGCGCCCAGAACTTGCACCACCAGGGGCCGCCGACGACCATGTCGACCTCGCGGTGGGCGCAGTAGCCGATGCCCTCTCGGAGCTCCTGGTAGTAGCGGCAGTTGTCGCAGCGGTCTTCGTTGGTGCTCTCGGGCCAGAGGTCTGAGTCTTCGACGCGCTTCTTGAGTTCCGGTGCTGACTGAGGCATCTTCCCCTCCCCAAGGTGCTGATGCCGGAAAGTATGCCACCGGGGGACAGTGCGAATCCGTATCGGCTGACCTGTGCCGCGATACAGGTGAATCGATTCCACTCACTCTATGCCCGTATGCGTATGCCCGTATGCCCATCAGCCCGGTACAGGTATCCCACACCCGACGGCCGCGCTAAATTGCATGTACCACCTTCGCAGCATCTTGCTCCCAAGAAACGAGGTCCCACGCCGTGCCTGTGAACATCGAAGACGTACGCGCGATTGTCGAAGCCCAGGACACGTGGCGGGGACGCGAGACCATCAACCTTATCGCCAGCGAAAACGCCCAGAGCCCGGCCGTGCGCGAGATGCAGTCGAATGACTTCATGGCGCGCTACGCCGAGGGCCACCCTAACAAGGGCGACGAAGTTTTGCGCTACTACCAGGGCACGAAGTACATCGACGAGATCGAGACGATGGCGCGCGTCGAGTTGTTGAACCTGACGAAGGGGCGCCAGGCGGACGTACGCCCGATCTCCGGCAACGCTGCTAACACGGCGATTGCGTTGGGGTACCTGCGCGGCGGCGACACGATCATCGTCAACTCGACAGCTGCGGGCGGGCACATCAGCCACAACACCATCGGTGTGTTCGGGCGGCGCATCCAGAACCGCGGCGCCTCGCTGAACCTCGAGTCGAAGAACCCGATTCCCCTGCACTTCTTCCCGCTGACCGAGGACGGTTATCACATGGACGTGCAGAAGGCGATCGACCTCATCGAGCAGGTGTCGCCGCGAATGATCGTCGTGGGCAAGAGCCTGTTCCTCTTCCCTGAGCCGCTGCCGGAGCTTGTCGAGGTGTGCCGGGCGAAGGGCATCCCGATCCTCTACGACGCTGCCCACGTCTTCGGGCTGATCGTGGGCGGGCAGTTTCAGGACCCGTGGCGGCAGGGCGCGACCTGGGTGACGGCGAGCACGCACAAGACCTTCCCCGGCCCGCAGCGCGGCGTCATCGTCTCCGACCTCGACGAAGAGGATGCGACGAAGTTCTGGCCGGCGGCCGATCGCGGAGTCTTCCCCGGCTCGTCCAGCAACCACCACCTGCACACGCTGCCGGCGCTGCTCGTCGCGATTCGCGAGATGCAGCTGCACGGCACGACCTACGCCTCGCAGATCGTCACGAACGCGCAGACCCTGGGCGCGGCTCTCGAGGCCGAAGGCGTCCCGGTGGAGGCGAAGGACTTCGGGTACACGCAGAGCCACCAGATCGCCGTCAACGTCTCAAACTACGGCGGCGGTGTCGCAGTCGCCCAGCGCCTCGAGGCCTGCGACATCATCGTCAACTACAACCTGCTGCCCCGTGACACCGACGCGCGCAACCCCTCCGGCCTGCGCATCGGCGTACAGGAGATGACCCGCTACGGCATGAACGAGCCCGAGATGCAGCGCCTCGCGGAGCTGATGGCAGCCTGCATCAAGGGCGCGGACGTAAAGGCAGACGTGAACGCGCTGCGCGGCCACTTCGGCAACCTGCAGTACGTGTAGGCGGCGTCGTTTGATCCTGTAGCGAAGCAGCCTCCTGCGCACGACTTCCGCAGCAGGCTGTTTCATTACAAGTCCAACCCTCGCCTTACTCCGCCCCCAACAACGCTGCCGCGTTGTGTTGCGTCATCGTCTTGACCTGCGCCTCGGTGAAGCCGTGGTCGAGGAGCTTGTCGATGAAGATCTCGAAGCCTTCCTGCAGCCCGGGGTTCGTCGTCTGACCGAGGTCGGTGGCGACGATGGTGCTGGACGGGCCCACCTGCTCGATGTTGTTGAGGGTCTCTTCCCAGGTGCACTTATTCGTGTGCGGTGTCGTGAACACGCGCTCGAAGTAGACGCCGTACTGGGTCAGGTTCTTCTGCTCCTCGACATCGAGGTGGGTGGTCGGGAACTCCGGGTGGGTGATGATGATGCGCTGGACGCCGGCGGCCTTCGCGGCCTTGATCACGGGCTCGAGCTCGGATGGGTTGATGTGGCCCGTCGCCATCACCATGTCGTACTTCGCCATCGTCTCCAGGCACTGCTGCATCTCCGGCAGCACCTTGCCGTGGCCGTCCGTGACCGTCAGGTAGGCGCCGGCGATACCGGCGGCTCGCAGCTCACGGGCGATGCTCATCCAGTACGGCAGTTTGCTCTCGTCCAGCTGACCGGCGACATTCGCCTGCTCGTTGGCGCTGTCGCAGGTGGGTAGCCAGCAGACGCGGGCGCCGAGGCGGGCGGCGATGTCGATCGCGGTCGCGTTGAGGCCACCCACGGGGTTGTTGAGGGCGATGGCGCCGTAAACGTTGACCCCCGGGAACATCTCCTTGATCAGCGTCGCGCGATCTGCCGTCACGGCATGATGCGACTTGAGGACGATGCCGCCGAAGCCGCGCTCTTTCGCCAGTTCGGCGAGCTGGATGTCGTTGAACTTGCGCGGCAGCAGGTCCGGGCCGGAGTGGACGTGCGTGTCGAAGGTGCCTGCCAGGAGGCCTCGGATCGTCTCTTTGTCAGCCATCGGGTTCTCCTCTATCGAAAGTCGCGCAGAGCATAGCATCCCGCCCTTAGGACTGACCCATCGGCCAGCGCCGGAAGCGCATTCCAGTCTTATACTTCCGCCCATGACCAGCCAACCATCAGCATCCGAGAACGCAAGCAAGCTCCGTGACCTCCACGCCGGCCCAGCCATCCTGGTGCTACCGAACGCATGGGACGCAGCCAGCGCTCGCGCCGTCGAGGCCGCCGGATTCCCGGCCGTCGCCACGACCAGCGCCGGTGTCGCGCTGGCCCTCGGATTCGAAGACCACCAGAAGGCGCCGCTGGAGGAGATGCTGGCAGCAGCAGCCCGGATCATCCGGTCTGTAATGGTGCCGGTCACGGTCGACTTCGAGGCCGGCTACGGGCTTTCACCGAAGGACGTCGCGGCGCGGCTGATCGAGATAGGCGCAGCCGGACTGAACTACGAGGACACTGACCACACAGGTAGCGCGCCCATGGTCGATGCAGGGCTGCAGGCGGAGCGCATCGCGGCGCTGAAGGACGCATCGCGCAAGGCGGGGGTAGACCTTGTCGTCAACGCCCGCGTCGACGTCTTCATCCACCGCCAGGGCACACATGAGGAGCAAGCTACCGAAGGCCTCCGCCGCGCGCGTCTCTACAGGGACGCCGGCGCCGATTGCGTCTACCCAATCATCCTGTCGGACGAGGCTGTGATCGCGAGGTTCGTCGAGGAGGTTGGAACGATCAACGTGAATCTGCGGCCGGGTGGGCAGTTGACACTGGCACGAGTCGCGCCCCTGGGCGTGCGCCGCGTGTCGTACGCAGCCAGCATCTTCCGGGAGACGATGGCATCAGCGGAGCGCCTGGCGGCCTCGATCAAGGCAGAACTGGACACTGCGAGCTCTTGATCCTCTAGCTGCGGGTTTTAACCCGCAGTTGAGATTAGTCGTCGTCGGTCCCATCCAGCACCGGCTTGATGTCGATAACGGGCGTTCCATCGATAGCTTCTAGCGGCCCCACCTTGATGCGGTTCCCATCTATCTCCCGGAGTGTCACGCGGTGAAGTCCTATGGGGTTGGGTCTATCGGGCGATCGTGTACCGAAGACGCCGGTCAGCGGTCGGCTCATATCGTCCCGAGGATGCAGCTGGAGTACGTCCCGGGTTGCAAGATGGAACCAGGTGATGATGATCACGTCGTCTCCCGCTGAGAGCCGCAGCAGCCCTGGTGTCAGGTCCGATTCGAGCTCTATCCAGGCGTCTGGCGCACCCTCGTAGCCCTGCATGGGGGCAGCGCCCAAGTCGACGAGCGAGGAGCGCACGTAGCCGATCGGCTTCAGGCTGAAGTTTGTGCTGTCGCTCATCGGTTGCCTGCCGCCCTCCGACGCAGGTTGCGTCCATGGAGGATCAGCGCAACGACGTACAGCGGCGCATAGATGTTCGCGATGTTCCGTGCCAGCCAGTCCGGTAGGAATATGTCCGTCACCTGCCCGCTCTCGGCACCAAGGTCTTCGGCGAGACCTGTGAGAGGACACCGGAAGCCGTTCCCGGCATAGATCGCGCACTCCCCGCCCACAAGAACGGCCGCAGCCGCGGCCTTCGAGTCGCTCTCGCGACGCAGGCCTTTGTACACAAGGTAGAGGATCGCGGTCTGCAGGATGATGAAGGCGACGGAATGCACCATCTTCACCCCGACATAGAGCGGCCGGTGAAGAATGGTAGGGATGCGTTCGCTCCAGGCGCCGGATGGTCTCGTTGTCATAGAACGGATCGTAGGTCAGGTGGCACGATGATTAGAAGTGCCATCCGGCATGTCGGAAGGCAACCAGGACCTCAGTTCGCTTCCCGATTGCCCGATTACCTGATTGCCCGCTACGATTCTGGCACTCCGCACCCACCGACCAAAGGGGAGACCGACCATGGATAACCACGTCGAGCGCCTGCTCAAACTCGACACCTGTGCCGTTTCCGACGCCTGCGACCGTCTGGGCCTTCCGCCCGCCGTCGTCGGTATCGTGCCGATGTCACCGCCGGCCAAGATCGGCGGCCGGGTCATGACCGTGAAGCTTGTAAACGCCGACGGCCGCACGGCCACACGTCACCTCTGCACGGGCGCCATCGAGGCTGCGAACCCCGGCGACGTGATCGTGATCGAAAACGCGCGCACCGACGCGGCCGGTTGGGGCGGCATCCTCAGCGCGGCGGCGAAGACGCAGGGCCTCGCAGGCGTCGTCTGTAACGGCGCCGTGCGGGACATCGACGAGTCGCGCGAGCTTGAGTTCCCGGTGTTCGGCAAGGCGCCGGTCTCCAGGACGGCACGGGGGCGGATCATCGAGGAGTCCTTCAACGAGCCGATCAACGTTGATGGCATCGATGTGAAGACCGGCGACCTCGTGCTCGCCGACGGCAGTGGCGTCGTGTTCCTCGCAGCGGACAAGGCAGAGGAGATCCTCGCGTCGGCAGAGATGATCGCCGGCCGCGAAGCAAAGATGAAGGAAGCAGTCATGGCAGGCGACCCCGTCAGCGAGGTCATGGGCCGCGACTACGAGACCATGCTGCAGCGATAGTTTAGGACTGTCTCATCGCAGGTATTTCCACTAACGTAGCGAAGCAATCCCATTAGGCATCGCGCAGGCGCGCGTGCTCACGATAAGGAGAACAACGGGTGGAGCAGAAGTACGCAGATATCATCAAGCTCGGCACCAGCGCCCTCAGCGACGCCATGGACCGCCTCGGCATCCCCGGGCAGGCGCTCGGCATCAAGCCTATCGACCGCAGCTTCCGCGTCTGCGGCCCCGCGTTCACGGTGCACAACATGCCTGTCGACATGCACGGCGGCTCCGTCGGTGACTACATCGACGACGTGCCAGAAGGCGCCGTCATCTGCATCGACAATGCCGGCCGGCTCGACTGCACGGTCTGGGGCGACATCCTCACCGTCGTGGGCTCGCTGAAGAACATCGGTGGCACCGTGATCCACGGCGTGTGCCGTGACTCCGACCGCGCCCTCGAGGTCAATTACCCGATCTTCAGCCGAGGCACCTACATGCGCACCGGCAAGGACCGCGTCATGGCCGATGCCTACAACGAGAAGATCTCCCTGGGAGAGGTCGCGGTCGTCCCCGGCGACCTGATCTGCGGCGACGGCGACGGCATCGTCGTCATCCCTCAGGAGCGCGTCGACGAGGTGGTCGCGGCGGCTCGGGAGATCGAGGACGCCGAGGACCACATCCGCGAGGCGATAAAGACGGGCAAGAGCCTGCTCCAGGCCCGCACAGACTTCAACTACCACGCCCTGCAGTCGCGCCGGTAGCGCGAGGGACCGAAATCGACAAAGAGGCGCCCATCCCTGCGATGGGCGCCTCTGCGTTTAGTCCCCGGGCATGTCCCGGCGTCGCTGGAGGGACTGCCGGCGCATCATCGGCAGGGCCGAATCGAACCGCAGGCCGATTGCCGGCTCCATGCGCCCACGAAGCCATGGCACCTGGACACCGGCAATCTGACGGAAAAGCAGGCTTGTCGCCTTCCATGCTGGCAGCGGCCAAACTCTCTCCGCGCCTTCGGCGCCATAACGCACCTTCTCAGATTCGAAGCCGGAGCTGAGGATCTTGCGGTCGCCATGATGCCGGTCGGCGCCGACGACGAGGTCCTGTCGCCGAAACACCGTGCGTCCGCGCATGCGTAGCCAGAGGTCACGGTCCATGACGTAGTCGAGGTCTTCACGCACAAACGGGTCTGGCAGGACGCTGCGGCGGATGAAGACCGAGGGCTGGGTGTATCGAAGGCCGGTGAACAGCAGGCGCTCGGCCGCGGGCGGCGCCCAGTTGAACTGAAGCACCCGGTTCGCCGCGTTGATCACCAGGCTGTGACCGTAGACCACGCCCACCTCTGGGTGCTTCTGGAAGACCTCGCCAGCGCCCGCCACGCTGCGGCGGTCGACATAGGCGTCGTCGGAGTTGAGCCAACCGATGTATTCACCCTGTGACGCAGCCAGCGCCTTGTTCAGGGCGTGGGACTGGCCGCGGTCCGGCTCGCTCGTCCACCGCACCGAACCCGTCGCCGCCTTGAGCACCTCGATAGTCTCGTCCGCAGAACCGCCGTCCATAACGATGTGCTCGATGTTCCGGTACGTCTGGTTGGCGACCGAGCGAAGGCAATCGCCGATGAACCGGCCCTGGTTGAATGATGGCGTCAGGATGGAGACAAGAAAACTCTCGCGCACGTCGTGAGCATAGCGACGGGCTGAGCCTGATTGTGCATCATGCGGTCGGCTCGAACCTCAAACTTCGAACTTCAAACCTAAAACCTCCTACACGAAGCCTTAGTGCTCCCTCGCCCGCCGATGAGACTTCCGAAACGGCGTTTCTCTGACGATGAGGTCACCCGCGTGATGTGAGGTGAACTGTGACCGCAGGGGACCGTCTCATCCGTCTCATCTCGAAGAATCCGGCGCTGGAAGAAGTTGCGGATCGCATGACCAGGGTGATCGAAGCGGCGCTGAACAATGTCCCTGCCCGCGATAAGGTCACGGACGCCCTCCACGGGACGTGGCTCGGACATCCTTTGCACCCTGTGCTGACCGACCTGCCCGTAGGCGCGTGGGCCTTCGCCGGCGCTTTGGACTTGTTTAGCATCGGCAGCCGGCGGACGAACCCCGGCGCGGACGCGGCGATCGGCTTCGGCATCGCCGCCGCAATCCCGACAGCGATGGCGGGAGCGGTGGACTGGCGCCAGACCGATGGCGAAGCGCGCAACGTCGGTGCGGCACACGCCGTCCTCAACAGCGGCGCCCTCGGTTGCTACACAGCATCGATGCTCCTGCGCCCCGAACATGCGGCGCTGGCCAGGCTCTTTGGTTTCGCCGGCCTGGGGCTTATCGGCGCCTCGGGATACCTGGGAGGGCACCTGGTGATGACGGCGCGCGTCGGCGCCAGGCATGAGTCGGATGCAAGCCCGCCGGAGAAGACAGTCGAAGTGATCGGCGATGCCGAGTTGGCGGAGGACGCGCCCACGCAGGTCGACATTAACGGCCTGCCGGTGGTGCTCGTGCGCCATCAGGGTGCTGTATACGCGCTGGCGGACCTCTGCCCGCACCTTGGTTGTTCGCTGGCGCAAGGCACGCTCGACGGCGACGCGATCGTTTGTGGCTGCCACGGCTCGACCTTCGCCCTGTCTGATGGACGAGTGCTCAAGGGACCTTCGACGTATCCGGTTACCACCTACAAGACGACCAAGCACAACGGGTCGATTCTCGTCGGCCCGCCAATCGAATCCACGGATTAAAGGAGATCGGACATGCCTGCGAAGACAGAGAAGCAACGGAAGTTCATGGGAGCGGAGCTCGCTCGCAAACGGTCCGGCAAGAAGACAAAGACGGGCATGAGCGAGAAGAAGCTGGAGGAGATGGCCTCCAAGAAGAAGAAGTAGCCCCGACACAGGGCGTCAAGATGAGCAAGCTAGTGCGAGACCGTAGCCTGGGCATCGTCTTGCTGGTGGTGTTCCTTGCGTCCTGGGGGCTCCAGGGATGGACAGGCTGGCATGAGTTCGAGGCGCAGCAGACGGAGCACGGTCAAACTGCGGCCTTCTGGGGTCAGTCCGGATACATCTGGGCGTTCCTTCAGGCAACGATGGAGAACTGGCAATCAGAGTTTCTTCAGCTCCTAACGTTCGTCGTTTTGACAAGCTTCCTGATCTGGCGAGGCAGTCCGGAGTCACGCGAGGGTCAGGACGAGATGATGGAGACGCTCAAGCGCATCGAAGCGCGCCTGGACGCAACAGAGCGTGACACCCCGGCTGCGACGCGCTGAACACCACCATTACACGCAAAGAGAGGACGGCAACCTGAGCCGTCCTCTCTTTGTTCGCCTCGTCTCGGAGCGCTCGAGACTCCAGGTGTTGGCGACTTACTTCCGCCCGGAGAGTTCCAGGCCCTTGTTCAGGGCGCCGTAGGTGCGCCCTGCGCCTGCCATGAGGAACCGGTAGCCCTCGTCCAGGATGCGCTCAACGTTGTCGCTGTCGACGTGCGGGTGGCCGACGACCACGTTGTGCTTCTTGCAGGTCGCGACGACCTTCGCCATGCTCTCGCGAAGCAGCGGGTGGTCGTACTGGCGCGGCACGCCCAGCTCCTGCGACATGTCGCCCTCACCGATGAGGATGGCGCTGATACCCGGGACGCGCGTAAGGATGTCGTCAAGGTTCTCGACGCCCATCTGGTCCTCGATCATAAGGATGCAGAAGATCTCGCCCTCGGGGCTCAGCGGCCAGACGTCGGCCTTCTTGTAGTACTCCTGCTGCCCGAGTCCCCAGTAGCGCGCGGCCGTCGTCGGGCCATCGCCGCGGATGCCGGCGGGCGCATAGAGGGGCTGGTCCTTCATGCGCGGGTATCGGCAGGCGGCAACCGCGTTGTACGCCTGGTCCGCGTCGCTGATGTGCGGCCAGACGATGCCGTAGACGCCGAGGTCCAGCGCCTGCTTGGCGTAGCTCTGGTTCATCTCGATGCCGTTAGCGGGCACGCGCACCATCGGCGTTACCGCAGGCGCGATCGAGCCGGACTTCGCGATCTGGGCGCGATTCAGCAGGTACTGCAGACCGTCGCGCAGACCCTTGATGTCCCACGGGTTGTGCTCGAGCTCGTACACGAGGCCGTCGTAGTTGGAGGTGGCGAGAGAAACCGCGTCCTCCGGCTGCGCGAACGTGGTGAAAGCCGGCTTACCCGACTCCAGTGCCTTGATGATGCCGTTAAGCCGCTCTGCCATGTTTCCTCCAGGGCTAAAGGGTCTGAGTGATCGGCGGGACGGGGGAATTCTAAAGGGAACAAGGAACAGAGGGAACAGACGACGGTTTGAGGTTCGAAGTTAGAGGTTGCGGCAATAGGAGATGCAACCACCGTGGTCACCTGGGAGAGGCTGGATCGGTGACCTCTCCGTGCGCTCCGAGATTGTCATGCTGAGCCTGTCGAAGCATCTATGCCGGCAATGGAGCCTGATCATAGAGAGCCGCCACGGCCGGTGTGCTGGACCTACCACAAGGTGCGCAGACGCTTGGACAGGCTCACCATGACAACTTCGGCCGTTTGTAAGAAATCCCGCCCCTACCTGTCTAACAACCATCGGAACGCACGTTAGCAGGAGGTTCTCAGATGTCGATTCGCAAGCTTCTTATCGTCCCGGCGGTTCTTATCTCCCTCGCGTACGGCTTCGGCATGGCCAGCGTGGCCAACGCGGAGGTCGTGGTGGTCACGGTCGTGAACCACGAGTGCTCATACGAGGACGACACCCTCAGCTGTGAAGCCTGGTACCCGTTCGTGGGCCAGGGCGTGCAGCAGGTCATCGTTACGATGGAAACGGGCATCGGCCCCGTCGAAGTCTTCGACCAGACCTACAAGGGTTGCCCCGACAGCGTTTTCTTCGAGCTTGACCCCATCGTCATGGACTACGACACGACGGTGAAGGTCATCCCATGCCCGCCCGACCCGGGCGTTGGCCGGCCGGACCCCGGTTCGTTCAAGCAGAAGCCGGCACCGTCCATCCTGGAGGTCCGGGACCTGGTCAGTCGAAACTAGGTCACCTTGAACCTCGGACTCCGAAATGTAGGGGCGCACGGCCGTGCGCCCCTACGGTCGTTACATCACGTGTGAGCCTGTTCCCTTGGTTCCCTCTGTTCCTGAGCTCGTTCAGATAGATGCCGTACACGACAATGCATGACAAGGCGGGGACGCTACGGAGTCCCGATGCAGACGTATGGCTCGATCATCCCGGGTGGTCCGACCCTTGCCCGCGTC
>Ga0247825_10002942_pt1 | contig 11229 bp, 8 predicted proteins | sample 13C_Vanillin_Day_FD_194413 | JGI IMG/M metagenome (GOLD analysis project Ga0247825, IMG submission 194413) | Soil microbial communities from agricultural site in Penn Yan, New York, United States - 13C_Vanillin_Day48 | ecosystem: Environmental > Terrestrial > Soil > Agricultural land | place... | reverse complement strand
GTGTTCGCGACGTGGACATCAGAGAGCCTCGCGCAACAAGGACAGGATAGGAACGATAACAAACATTGGGAGTTCGATATGGCATAGTTTGATGCATTCCATGGGTGGTCAATGGACGCTCGTATTCTCGCGTGCTCTTGCGGTCGGTTCGATTCCAGGGGGGTGCGCCTCGTGAGGATGCCTGGGTGAAGAAGGCCATGATCATTGTCAGCGCGGCCATCGTCGGTGTGGCTGCGTCGCTGTTGATGCGGCCCGCACCCACCCCGAGTCGTAGACTTCTTCCCCCGATCGCATTGGAGTTCACGCCAGCCATTGCGCCGGAGATCGCGAACGGTCCGGTGCCGAGGCTGCACGACGGCCTGCCGGACCTGACAGGACCGTGGGTCGGAGGGGGGTCGACCACCGACATCGAAGCGCAGGGCGGGTTGAAGCCTGGCGAATTCCCACTGCTCCCATGGGCACGGGCGCTCCGCGACTCGCGTAGGGAGCAGGACGATCCGTACTTGTATTGTGTGCCGAGCGGGATTCCGCGTTCGAATTCGTTTCCATGGCGGGTCCTGCAGGCGTATACGGCGAAAGGCCCCACCCACATCTTTGTCATTCATGAACACGGCGACGCCGGTGGCCGTCGTCAGATATTCATGAATGGTCGTAGGCATCCGGTCGATCCCATCCCGAGCTGGTGGGGCCACTCGATTGGACGGTGGGAGGGTGACACCCTTGTGATCGACACCGTGGGTATCAACGACAAGTACTGGTTCGACCGTCGTGGCACGCCACACACCGAGCAGCTTCACATCATCGAGCGCTGGACCCGCATCAACTACGGGAAGATGACCAAGGAGATGACGCTCGACGATCCCGGCGCCTTCTCGCGGCCCGTCAACCTCAAGTTCGAGGCGACCGCGCTGCCGCCCGGGGAAGAGCTGATGGAGTCCATCTGTATCGAGAACAACCAGTACGGCGTGGCGGCGGGCATTCCGAACATCTATTCCGAGAAGGGCTACGGTCTCGAGACGGCACCGAAGTAGCCTGCCCATCGGCGCGATGGGTGGATGCGGCCGTCGCGGGATCTCCACGGTCGAGGCGGGCTACGGAGTTGGTCATGTTGCGTAGAACCCTCATCTGGATGGCCCTGCTGGTCGTCTTGTTCAGTTCTGGCGCTGCGGGACTCATCAATCAAGTCGTTTGGCAGCGTGCGCTGAAGGTCTTTCTCGGCGGCAGCGAAAGCATCAGCTCGATGATCGTCGTGGTGGTGTTTCTCGGAGGGCTGGGCGCCGGCTCCTGGCTGGCGGGGCGTTCGGCGCTGTGGCTGAAAAACCCGCTGCTGGCGTTGGCGGTACTGGAACTCATGTTGGGTGCCGTCAACTTCGGGGTGCGAGCGCTCCTCACCACCGATATTTCAGATTCCGTGTTTGCGGCTCAGCGCGTGGGAACGACATTCGGCGTCCCGCTGTGGATGATCTACGGCGCTGGCGCCAGCATCGTGCTGCTGCTGCCATCTGCGCTCATGGGTGCGACGATGCCCTTTGCCGCCGAGGCGTGTCAACGGCGTCTGGGTGAAACCGACTCCCGCCGGCTGGGCTGGCTGCTGTTCGCCAACACGTTCGGCGCCGTGGCCGGGACGATGGTGGGTAGCGGCTACTTGATGCCTGAGTACGGGCGGTCTGCGGCGCTGTTGCTGGCGGTTGCCCTGAACATCGGCGCCGGAGCGCTCGCACTGTGCCTGAGCCCACGAGGTCAGGCAGTAGCGGCGGTTACCGGACCAGGCGGCGTAGCGGACCAACCGCGGCGATCGGCTGCACCCTCCCGCATCGAATGGCTCTCGCTGGCGCTCGGCTTCTGTGCCCTCGCGTACCAGATGCTCTTGTTCCGTCTGGTGGGGTGGCGTCACGAACCGCTGCCGTTTACGTTCGCCGCCGTTCTCGCTGGCTTTCTTCTGTACTGGAGCATCGGTGCCGCGTTGAGTAGCGGCAGGTATGGGCCGTCGGTGTCGACCGCGATGCGCGTGTGCGCCTTGACCATCGCCGCGTGTCTTCCGGTATTTGTGTTCGATCGTCTCAGCCCGGTCACGGGCCTCAGTTCGTTGCTGTGGTTCGTCGTGAGCCGCGGCCTCTACTTTGTCCCATGTGTGTTGTTTGGGTATCTCTTTGGCCGGGTGGCGGCTGTTGCGGCGCACTCCTGGGGTCAAGACGTTGGCCGGGTGTATGCCTTCAACACGTTCGGTTCGTGCGTTGGCGTCGTGACCATGACGCTCGTTGGCTATGAAGTTCCGTTCTTCATGGTCGTGGCGGCCCTGGCCTTGCTGATGTTCGCGCTGGGTGGGACAGGCGAGGGGCGCCGCGGTACGACGCGGCGAGGATCGTGGCGCTACTTGGTGCCCGCCTCAGGAGCGCTGGCGGCGATGCTGCTTTCCACCTTCGTCGATCTCTCAGGAGTGCTTCCAGGCTTGTGGCTGTCTCACAGTCGTGACGGCGTGATCGTGGTCGACCGGGACGGAGATCTCATCTGGGACGGTTTGTGGCATTCCAGGCTGAGCCAGGGAAATGCTCACGTCGGAAGCGCGAACTGGTATCTGGCGACCGTACCTGTGGTTGCGCATCGGGGTCCGGTGGGAGATGCCTTGGTGATTGGCCTTGGGGCAGGGGTGACGGCGGCTACCATTGCAAAATCAGGAGCGAGAGTCGACGTCTACGACGTCAACCCGGGGTTGCTGCAGCTGTACCGGCGCTATCCGGAAGGTACGCTTCGCGTCGCGGAGAATCCCGCGATCTCGATCCGTTGGCAGGACGCGCGCAGCGGTCTCGCGCTGAGCGATAAGAAGTTCGATGTGATCCAGACGCAGCCGTTGTATCTCAAGCAAGCGGGCAGCGGCCTGCTCAACTCCGAGCAGTTCTATCGCTTGATCAGCAGGCGGCTCAAGCCGGGCGGTATCTTCTGTCTCTATTCCAACGGGACTCCGGCACAAGCGCTGGTCGTCCGCCAGACCGCCGCCAAGGTGTTTGCGTACCATCGATCGTTTTCGCACGGCTACTTGCTGCTCCTTTCCAACGAACCGCTCGATCTGAGCGAGGACAGTCTTCGCGAGCGTTTTCGCAGCGCTGGCCCGTTCTGGGACGAGGTTCGCGCTTTCGAGCGAACCAAGGACGCAGGCGCTTTCTTACAGTTGTTCGACCCGGCTGATTTCCCGTGGGGTCGAGGCGACTTGATCACCACAGACGATCACCCGATCGTCGAGTACCCCGCCTTCGTGGACGCGAGAGTCCGGGCCCTGGGTTACCGCGACCTGCCTGCGCCCGGCATTGTTCGCTGAGACTCCTACCGTCTTTGGCGCCAGGGCCCATCCACAAATTGGGTACGATAGCGACCAAGGATCACGTCGTTGAACTCGCGGCTCACCAGTCTTCAACCATACCCGTTCGAGAGGCTCCGCACGCTGCTGGCTGGGACCGTCCCTCCGGCTCTTGCGCCTATTCGGTTATCGATCGGTGAACCGCAGCACGCCACGCCGCCGCTCATCCGCTCGGCGCTCGTCGAGCACCTCGACGGCTTGTCGAGCTATCCGACCACGGCAGGTCTGGATGCGCTCCGCGAATCGATCGCCGCATGGTTCTGCCGCCGCTACGCGTTGCCACACCTCGACGCAAAGTCACAGGTATTGCCGGTCAACGGAACCCGAGAGGCGCTCTTCGCCTTCGCGCAATCGGTCGTCGATCCCTCGCGGCGTGCGCCGCTGGTTGTGAGTCCGAACCCGTTCTATCAGATCTACGAGGGCGCGGCGTTGCTCGCCGGCGCCGAGCCCCGCTTCCTCAACCAGACGACCGAGCGTGGCTTCGAGTTGGACCTCGACTCGCTCACGGACGACGAGTGGCGACGGACCCAGCTGTTGTACGTATGCTCCCCAGGCAATCCGACAGGGCGCGTGCTGACGCTCGACGAGTGGCGGGCACTCTTCGAGCGGGCAGATCGCCACGGCTTCGTGATCGCGTCGGACGAGTGCTATTCGGAAATCTATCCTGACGAGCAGTCGCCACCCCTCGGTGGTCTGGAGGCCGCCTGGCGCCTCGGCCGCACCGACTTCCGGGGCCTGATGGTGTTCACCAGTCTGTCGAAACGATCCAACGCTCCCGGCCTGCGCTCGGGCGCGGTCGCCGGAGATGCGGCCCTGCTCCGGCAGTTCCTGCTCTATCGCACGTATCATGGATGCGCGATGAGCCTCGCAGTGCAGCACGCGAGCATGGCTGCCTGGAACGACGAGACGCATGTGCACGAGAACCGGACGCGATACCGTGCAAAGTTCGCGGCGGTACTTCCCCTTTTGCGGCCGGTGATGCACGCGCAGCAGCCGGACGCTGGCTTCTACGTGTGGGCGGGCCTACGGCACGGCGAGACCGGGATTTCGATGCTCGGAGACGATGAGGCGCTTGCGAGAGAGCTGTTCGCCGCTACCCACGTCACCGTTCTTCCCGGCGGGTATCTCGCGCGTGAGGCGCATGGAGTGAACCCGGGACTCGGCCACGTGCGAATGGCGCTGGTTCCTGACATCGACGAGTGCGTCGAAGCCGCCACGCGAATCGCCGAGTTCTTCCGCAGACATCAGACGAGGAATTGATTCGATGGAAACACTGAACCTGACCGCGGTCATCGACGCCGCATTCGAGCGCCGCGGCGACATCACGCCAAGCCAGGTGCCGGCGGGATTGACTGAGGCGATCGATCAGGTCATCGAAGGGTTGAATACCGGACGGTTACGCGTGGCGGAGAAAATCAGCGGCGCGTGGGTGACGCACCAGTGGGTGAAGAAGGCCGTGTTGCTCTACTTCCGCACGCACGACAATCAGGTCATGGCCGGGTCCGGCACGACGTGGTTCGACAAGGTGCCGTTGCGCTTTCAGGGCTTCACGGACGCGCGTTTTCGTGAAGGCGGCTTCCGTGTGGTGCCGCCAGGCATCGCACGTATCGGCACATACATCGGGCCGAACGTCGTGATGATGCCGTCCTACGTAAACATTGGCGCGTACGTTGACGCGGGCACGATGGTGGACACGTGGGCCACCGTTGGCTCGTGCGTGCAGGTCGGAAAGAACGTACATCTCTCCGGAGGGGTCGGCCTCGGCGGCGTACTCGAGCCGCTCCAGGCGAATCCGACGATCATCGAGGACAACTGCTTCATCGGCGCCAGGTCGGAGATCGTGGAGGGGGTCATCGTCGAGGAAAACTCCGTCATCTCGATGGGTGTGTACATCGGCGCGAGTACGAAAATCTACGATCGCGCCACGGGTCAGGTGCACTACGGACGCGTCCCGTCTGGCTCCGTCGTCGTGCCAGGCAGCCTGCCGTCGGCCGACGGGGCCTACTCACTCGCCTGTGCCGTCATCGTCAAGAAGGTCGATGCGCAGACACGGGCGAAGACATCCATCAACGAGCTGCTGCGAGACTGATGCAGAGTTGCAGGGGAGACGGGTCGCCAGCGTGAACGCCGCGCAGAACGAAACGGTCGCGCTCGCGCGGCAGCTCATCGCATGCCGGTCGGTCACGCCGCACGATGACGGATGCCTCGATCTCATCGTGACCCGCCTCGCCGCGGCCGGCTTCCGCTGCGAACGTATCGATCGTGGCGGCGTCCGCAATCTCTGGGCGCGGCACGGGCACGGGACACCTCTCATTTGTCTCGCCGGACACGTGGACGTGGTTCCGCCGGGACCCCTCGAAGGGTGGACGAGCGATCCGTTCGTCGCCACGGAGCGAGAGGGGTACCTCTACGGTCGTGGCGCGTCCGACATGAAGGGTCCGCTCGCTGCGATGATTGTCGCGGCAGAGCGCTTCGTTGCGGCACATCCTGGTCACGCCGGGTCCGTCGCGCTGCTGCTCACCTCGGACGAGGAGGGCGCAGCCATCGACGGCACGGTCGCGGTCGTGGACGTCCTGCAAAGCCGCGGCGAGACCATCGATGCCTGCATCGTCGGCGAGCCCACGTCGATGAGACGTTTGGGCGACACCGTGAAGAACGGGCGGCGGGGATCACTCAGCGGCGCGTTGACGGTGAAGGGTACGCAGTGCCATATCGCGTACCCCGAGCGCGGCAGGAACCCGATTCACACGGCACTTCCTGCACTGGCCGAGTTGGCAGCCCTCGAGTGGGATCGCGGGAACGAGCACTTTCCGCCCACGAGCTTCCAGTTCTCGAACGTGCACGCCGGCACCGGCACGGTCAACGTCATCCCGGGTCTGCTGGAAGTGCTCTTCAACATCCGATTCTCGCCAGAGTCCACCGTTGACGGGATCATGGCGCGCGTGCACGCGATCCTCGACCGTCACGGTTTGGAGTACGACGTGGCGTGGAGCCTGGCGGGAGAGCCGTATATGACGGAACGCGGCAGGCTGGTGTCAACGCTCGAGCGCACGATAGCTGACGTTACCGGGCTGGCTCCCGCCCTCTCGACGAGTGGCGGCACGTCGGACGGCCGCTTTATCGCACGTGTTGCGACGGAGGTCGTCGAGTTCGGCCCCGTCGCCGAAGGAATGCACGGAGTGGACGAACGCGTTCGGTTGGCCGACCTCGGACCGCTGTCAGCGATCTACGAACGTGCGGTCGGAGCCTTGCTGACGCTCTAACGACATGCAATCTAGGGAGACCTCCCCGGGAGGCCGGGTCAGCCGAAAGCACGCAGTCATCGCGAGCCTGACGATCGCCGCGATTGCCGCACACCTCCTGCTGCGATACGCCGATGGCACACCGGTGACGATGTCAACCGGTTCCGTCACCACATACGAGATTCCGTTGTTCGTGGCTCTGTTTCTGGGCGGCACGCCTCTCGTCTGGGACCTGCTCGTCAAAGTTTTCAATCGACAGTTCGGTTCAGACCTGCTGGCCGGCATCTCCATCGTGACGTCGGTCGTGCTCGGCGAGTATCTGGCCGGCACACTGGTGGTCCTCATGCTGTCGGGTGGGGAGGCGCTCGAAGCGTACGCGGTGATGAATGCTTCGTCCGTGCTTCGCGCCCTGGCCAAGCGGATGCCCTCGCAGGCCCATCGCAAGACGGACTCCACGGTCGAAAGCGTCGCGCTGGCAGACCTGGCAATCGGCGACACCCTGGTCGTGTTTCCGCACGAGACCTGTCCTATCGACGGCACGGTCGTGGACGGTCACGGCGTCATGGATGAGTCGTACCTGACCGGCGAACCGTACATGATGGAGAAGACGCCGGGCTCGACCGTGCTGTCCGGCGCGATCAACGGCGAGTCCGCGCTGACCATCCGAGCCGACAAGCTGGCAATCGATTCCCGTTACGCGAAGATCATGGAAGTCATGCGCGGGTCGGCGCAACAGCGTCCGCGGTTGCGTCGCCTCGGCGATCAACTGGGTGCGATCTACACGCCGCTCGCCGTGTCGCTCGGACTGCTCGCCTGGGTGGTCAGCGGGGACCCGGTGCGGTTTCTGGCCGTGATGGTGGTCGCCACTCCGTGCCCGCTGTTGATCGCCATTCCGGTCGCCATCATCGGGTCCATTTCATTGGCTGCGAGACGCGCGATCATCGTCCGCGATCCGGTTGTGCTGGAAAACGCGGATGGCTGCCGCACGGTCATCTTCGACAAGACAGGCACACTGACGTATGGCGAACCGAACTTGAGCAGTCAGCACTGCGCCGGCCCTCAGACCGCCGACGATGTCTTGTCGCTCGTGGCCAGCGTCGAACGGTACTCGAAGCATCCATTGGCGAAGGCGATGATCGCCGCGGCGAAAGAAGCACACCTCGTGTTGCAGGAGGCGACGAGCATCAGCGAACGACCCGGTGAGGGGCTGAGAGGCACGGTTCTAGGAACGGTCGTTCGCATCACCAGTCGCGAGAAGCTGCTCATCGAGCAACCCGCGGTCGCCCAACAGTTGCCCGACCCGGCTCCAGGCCTCGAGTGCGTCATACTCCTCGACGGTCACTACGCGGCAACCTACCAGTTTCGCGACACACCTCGGAAGGAAGGCGCGTCGTTCGTCGCGCACCTCCAGGCACGACACGGATTCGAAAAGATCATGCTCGTGTCCGGCGACCGGGCATCGGAAGTCGAATACCTGGCGTCGATTGTCGGTATCAAGCACGTCTACTCCAGTCAGAGTCCGGAACAGAAGCTCGACATCGTGCGCGCCGAAACCACACAGGCCAAGACGATCTTCGTAGGGGACGGGATCAACGACGCACCGGCGCTGCTGGCCGCGACAATCGGCATCGCGTTCGGTCAGAACAGCGACGTGACGACGGAGGCGGCGGGCGTGGTGATCATGGACAGCTCGCTGCGCAAGGTCGATGAGTTCATGCACATCGGCAAGCGCATGCGGAAGATCGCTCTGCAGAGCGCCGTCGGGGGGATGACGCTCAGCCTGGTGGGGATGTTGATCGCAGCCGCCGGCTATCTATCGCCGGTCGCGGGCGCGGTGACGCAAGAGGTCATCGACGTTGTTGCCGTTCTCAATGCCCTCCGCGTCGCCATCCCCCCGCAATCGTTGACCGACTATTGAGTCGGTCCGCGCACGCGCACGCCAAAGCATGCGCTCTACGAAGAACTCCGTGAACGAATGATTCCGTCGTAGAGCGCACGCTTTAGCGTGCGCGGACAGCGGACAGTCCGTTCTACTTTGCCGGCTCTGCCAACGGGTTCGGGTGCCCTCCGGCGATTCCGTACTGGTTGTTCTCCTGGCAGACGTACTCCATTAACTCGTCGCCAGGGTTGCTCAGCCTCGCGTTGAACGTGAGCGTGAACGGCTTGGAGTACGCCCCTGGGTCATCGACGGTGATCTTGATCTCCATGTGCCCCATGTCCTTGCGTGTAAACCGTTCGATGACGTGCAGTTGTTCGGTATGGGGATGGCCTCGGCGGTCGAACCAGAACTTGTCGTTGAAGCCGACGGTGTCCACTACGAGGGTGTCACCTTCCCAGTGGCCGATGGAGTGGCCGAACCAGGTCGGGTCCAGCTCCGCGGGGTGCTTCCGGCCGTCCATGAAGATCTGCCGGTAGCTGTGAATGTTGCCTTCTTCAAGCTTGAAGAGGTGCGTCGGCGCCTTGTGCGTGTAGTTCTGTACGAATCGCCAGGGGTACGGCTGCGCGCGGACTGCGCCCTGCGGCATGCAGTACAGGTAGGGTTCGTTGTGCTCCTGGCGGGAATCCCTGAGCGCCTTGGCCGCAGGCAGAAGTGGTACTTCGCCAGGCTTCAGACCACCATCGCGCTCCATGTCGCCGACGGCGCCTCCGCCGACCCACAGTCCGTTGAGGTCCACCGTGCCGTCTGGTAGGCGCGGCGTCGGACCCGACGGCGGCGGTGGACGACGAACGGACTGGCCGAGCGCGTTCACCTCGCCGAGGTCGCCGCCCTGGTTGTTCTGGGCCAGGAGTGGGAGTGACCCGGCAGCAACGAGAATAGACGCGACGAGTAACCTTTTCACGGCTCCTCCTGGAAAGTAATGGGGAATGCTACTACTAGGACCGGTCAATGCGGAACCGACCGCTGAGGGAACCCACGGGCGACGCTGGCGGCCGCGGTCAGAACGCGCCGAAATTGACCGACCCTGGATTCTATGTTTAACTCGGCCGCCGGGTCGTTCCCGGTCTACGTCTTCCATGTCCACCAAAACGCACACCACCACCACGCACTACCACATCCAGAAGAAGCGCCGCGCGGAGTTTATCGACGAGTGGCGCAGCTATCGCCAGACGGTCATTCGCGAAGACGACGTACGACTCGTGCCGACGGCGCGCGGTCTTCGCACGGGTGTCTACATGGGATGGGACGGCGACCGGCCCACCCGCTGTCTCGATGCGCTGGTGCACGAGGTCGATCCGGGCACGACCACCACGATTCATCGTCACTCGTGGGACGCGATTCTCTTCATGGTGGATGGGAGTGGGTGGACGGAGGTCGACGGCGTCCGCTACGACTGGAAGGCATGGGATGCGATTCACATTCCGGCCTGGAGCTGGCATCGGCACGGTAACGACGGCGATCGTCGGGGCCGCTTCATGAGCTATTCGTCGGAGCCGATGCTGTGGACGCTCGGTATGAGCCTCATCGAGGATGCGGGTCACGAGCCGGTCACAAACCTGCCTCCGCGTCCGAAAGTGTCCGCGGGCATGCCGGGCAACGATCCCTACTCGCGGCGGCTGCGTCGTGTCGAGCAGGAGACAAAGAAGCGTCGCGCCGGTCGTATTCACACGCCTTACGATGAGCAGGAGATCCTGGCCACACCGCGAGGGACGCGTACGAAGTTCTTGAACGACCGCGCGATCGGCAACCAGGCATCCGGTCTCACGCAGGTCATGATTCAGTTCGCGCCCGGTAAGACCCAGTCACTGCACCGCCACCCGGGCGAGGCGTGGCTCTACGTCGTCGAGGGCCATGGCCACAGCTTTCTCGGCATCGCGCCAGACCAAGGTGAGCACCATCGCTGGAAGAAGGGCGACCTCATCGTCGTCGATCACTTCTTGTGGCATCAGCACTTCAACGACGACCCGGTGAACCAGTGCCGGCTCGTACGTATCCACATGTTTGACTCGATCCTCGAGACGATGCGGACGCTCATGGATCCAATGGTGCTGTTCGAGGAAGCAGAGGACACACTGGTGTCGATGCAGGAGCTATCGCAGATCCAGTGGCCGGAGGATAAGCGGCCGGGCGAGTGACCGACCGTCCGCGCTCGGCGCTGCCTCAAGGGGTGCTCTCGATGCACGTCCTCCCGGCCGATCATCACGACCGCGACTGGGATGCGATCATCGTCCCGCGCGAAGTGAAGGAGCGGTTGCTCGCTCAGGCGCTGCTCGTGCTGCAGCACGGTCGCAAGCTCTCGATGCTATCAGGACTGCCGCACGGACTAATCGTCCTGGCGGGGCCTCCGGGAACCGGTAAGACAACGATGGCGCGAGGCCTTGCGCAGGTAGCGGCGTTGGCGCTCGCGCGGCAAGGGGCGACCCAACTCCTGGAAATCAATCCCCACGCGTTTCCAAGCGACATGCTCGGCGAGAGCCAGCGCAACGTGACGCGGCTGCTGACCGAAACAGTCCCAGAGATCGCCGCACGGCGCCCGTTTACTGTGGTGCTCATCGACGAGGTTGAAAGCTTTGCCGTGCGACGGTCGAGCGCGTCGTTCGAGGCGAACCCCGTGGACGTTCACCGCGCCACGGATGCCGTGCTCCTCGGGATCGATGAGATTGCGAAAAACCTGCCGTCCGTGCTCTTTGTTACGA
>Ga0247825_10002941_pt1 | contig 11236 bp, 15 predicted proteins | sample 13C_Vanillin_Day_FD_194413 | JGI IMG/M metagenome (GOLD analysis project Ga0247825, IMG submission 194413) | Soil microbial communities from agricultural site in Penn Yan, New York, United States - 13C_Vanillin_Day48 | ecosystem: Environmental > Terrestrial > Soil > Agricultural land | place... | reverse complement strand
GGCCCAATCGTCGGGCAGCGGTACGGAGGCAGAACTCGAAGTCAGACGAGACGTGTGGGTGTTCGCTTCTGGTGCGGTCGACGCACGCCAGCGTCAAATCGCCGGGTCCTGCCTCGATTGGTGAGGTTCCAGGACGCTATCTTTCACCGCTGCTCGGCAGCATGCCCATGGCCCCCGCGGCTGCCAAGGTGTTTGCGGAACCGTAGGTCTCGCTTGCCCTTGGGCCGTGGCCGTGGTCGCGGCGCGGATCGGCTGGTCCTGTCAATGACCAAATGGCGGTTCCGGGATTAAGCAGGGACCACCTGCCCGATGCTTGCCCTCCCGTGTCGCTCTCGTCAGGCGAGGGCGACCGCCGAGCGTCCGTCGAGGGCGGATTGCACCAGGTTGCTTTTGGGCAGCGGCGAACCCGACCTCAGCGCCTCGATCCACTGCGCGGTAGTCGACACCGCAGCGAAGTTCGACTGCAGCAGCACCATCAGTGCCGTGTGCAGGGACTGCGCGGAGATCGTGCCGGCTTCGTTGGCCAGATTGCAAATCGAGAAGGCCGGCCCGAACCCGGAGGTAGTACTCGAGGCGACGTACGGCTGGTACTGGGCCGTCGACGCACTCGAAGCGGCGGGTGCCACGGTCCACCTCGCACACCCATTGGGTGTCAAGGTATTTCGGTACCGAAGGGTGAAGAACGACGTGCGTGACGCCGGTGACCTGGCGGACCTGCTGCGGATGAACCGACTACCAGAAGCCTGGATCGCCCCCGCCACCGGTGCGTGAGCTCCGCGAACTGGTGCGCTACAGGGCGAAGCTGGTCGCACTGCGCTCCGGGCTCAAGGCACAGGTGCACGCCGTGCTCGCCAAGGCCGGCGTCCTGATCCCCGGTTTCGGACCTGTTCGGCGTGACCGGCCGCCAGAAGCTGGCCCGGATGCCGCTCGGTGAACCCTATGCGCAGCGGGTGATCTCGCTGCTCGAGCTCATCGACGTCCTCGATTCACACGAGGCCCGGTTCGTCGGACTGATCGCTGACGAGTTGCGCGGTCACCGCGGCTACACGGTCATCCAGGAACTGCCCGGCGTCGGACCCACCCTGGCTGCGGTCTTCGTCGCCGAGGTCGGGGACGTGCACCGATTCGCCGACCCCGCGCACCTGTGCTCATGGGCCGGTCTGACCCCCAAGCACCGCGAATCCGACACGGTGGTGCACCACGGGCATATAACGAAGCAGGGCTCCAAGCTAGTTGCGGTGGGCCGCCGTCGAGGCCGTCCAACAACACCCCACGACGGCGAAAATCTCCGCCGACAAAGATCGCATCGAGGCCCAGCGCGGCAAGAACATCGCCAAGGTCGCCGCGGCCCGCAAGCTGCTCACGCTCGTCTAATACGGGCTCCGCGACGGGCACATCCTCGCGCTGACCCGGGATCGGGCCGCGTGAGCACCTCGGACGCAACACGCGCGTGGCCGCTGTTTGTCATGACCCCCGCACCAATGGCGTGGTCGTCCGCTTGATTGACCTCGCGTGTTGCCACCGCACCGCTCCATGCCCGCATCGCCGGGCGAAGGGATGACCGGTAGCCGAGAACCCCCGACCCTACCCCACACCCATGCATCATCAGCTGGAGAAGGAAATCCTCAACCCCCACATAGTCACCCGCGTGCGCTGACCTCGACCACCCCCACTGATTCTGCGCCGACTCGGGTCATCGTCAACGCCGTTCGTCCTCGCTACGCTCCGCGGCTTCGGGTTCCACACCCCACCCCCGAGGCTGTCATCGCCCTGGCGATGCTCAGCCTCGGAGGCGACCGACCCCAGCTACCGGCAGAACAAACCCACAGAATAGCCAGTAGAGCAAAAAGAGGCACGGGGGGCTACGAAGAGCCCGACCGGCGGGCGCGGTCGAGACGGTTCGTAGCACCCCGTGCCTCGGGACGACGTGTCCTACTTGGCGGGCACCTGCCTCCGGCTCCCGTCGGCATCGATCTGGTACTGAATATTCGGTTCCGCCTTGATGATCATCACCGTGGTCGGTTCGAGAGACGTCTCCACGTGCTCCTCCCCCGGGTTGACGAAGTAGAACCCGCCGGCCTCGACTCGGGCCGGGGCACCGCCGTCCGACTCCACCTCCATCGCGCCTTTGACGACGTAGACGGCGACCCAGGTTTCGTGGCGGTGGAGGGAGAGCCGGTGGCTCGCGGGCATCTCGACGAGTGAGAACGACACGTCGTGGCCGTCGTACCACAGGTTGCAGCGGTCGATCGCGTGGCCGACGACATCTTCGTGGATCCAGGTTCGATCGTTCGGGTTGATGATCTTCGAGATGAAAGTTCCTCTCCCACAGTCTGTGCGAACCAGCTGTCCGCGCAGCGCTTCCCGGTGGACGATCAAGTTGGTCTGCGAAGCGTATGCCACCGCGAGCCGTGATCCATGTAACCCGAACGGGTGCATTGCGGAGGATTCCTCCGATTTGTCCGCTGCCGTCGACGGCACCCGGACCAAGGCCGGACGGGAGGCGGGCGGAACAGGACGGGACCACCCGGTGTCGCCGACACCGGGTGGTCCGGTCACCCCCACGAGGAGGTCACCTTCCTGCCTCCGTCAGCCGGCGGACAGTCGTGCGTCGGCGGTCGCAGCCGCGCCTCCGCGCTCCTCCTGGTCGGGGTGCTCCTCCCGCCAGTTGTCCCCCGGCATCAGCAGCACCGCCACCACGGACACCAGCACTGCAATGACCATGTAGGCGGCGATCGCCGTGCTGGAACCGGTGCTCGCGTACAGCCAGGCCGCGATCATCGGGGCGAAGGCTCCGCCCAGGACCGCTGCTAGGGTGTAACCCACCGACGTCCCGCTGAACCGGACCTTCGCGGGGAAGACCTGCGTCAGCACGACACTGGCCAGCGCGCCGACGGGGGCCATCGCCACGCCGAACAACAGCACCAGTGCGACGACGAACAGTGCCGTGGACCCGGTGTTCACCAGCGCGATGACGGGAAAGATCACGACGGCCATCGCGACGAGGCCCGCGACATAGGTCCGTCGGTGCCCGACCCGGTCCGAGAGTGCACCGAACGTGGGGAAGAGGGCGATCGCCACCACCGAAGACACCATCACGCCCAGGAGAGCGCCACTCCGGTCGATGCCCACGTTGCCGGCATAGGACACCAGGTACGACATGCTGATGTATACGCAAATGTTGTGTCCGAGCGCGGCGCCGGCGACGAGCACGATCTGCTTGAAGTGCTTCCGGAACACCTCGACGATCGGCATGCCCACCACGGACTTGCGTTCCTTCACCTCGGAGAACTCGGGGCTCTCAGAGATGCGGAGCCGGAGCAGGATGCCTGCCACGACGAGGACGATGCTGATCAGGAACGGCACCCGCCAACCCCAGCTGAAGAAGGCGTCGTCGTCCAACTGCGCGACGATCAGGAAGGCTCCCGTCGCCAACAGTGTTCCCGCGGGTAGACCCAACGTCGGGAACGAGCCGAAGAAGCCACGGCGGCGTGGACCGGCGTGCTCGATGGCCATCAGGACCGCTCCCGTCCACTCGCCGCCGACCGAGAACCCTTGAACGAGTCGGAGGAGCGTCAGGAGCAGCGGCGCGAGGAGCCCGATCGACTCGTAGGTGGGCAGCAACCCCATGCAGATCGTCGCGATTCCCATCATCAGCAGGGAGATGATGAGGATCTTCTTGCGGCCGATCCTGTCCCCGAAATGCCCGAACACGATACCGCCGAGCGGGCGCGCCAGGAAGCCGACACCGAACGTCGCGAAGGACAGCAGGGTGCCGATCAACGGGTCCGCGTTGGTGAAGAACAGGCGGGGGAAGACGAGCGCCGCGGCTGTTCCGTAGATGAAGAAGTCGTAGAACTCGAGGGTGGTACCCACCATGCTGGCGGATGCAACCCGCCGTGCCGACAGGGTGGTTCCTGCCGGCAGCGGTTCCGGCCGCGCTCCGCGGTCGGTCGACGCAGCTGTCACATCCATCCCGGACGATCCTCACCCTGAGTGACGAGAACCGTTGTTTCCTCGACGGCGGTCTCGACGTGCGCGAAACCGGGATCGAGGAAGTAGACCGTCCCCGGCGTGGCGTCGAACTCCTCGGAGCCATCCTGCTGCACTCGCATCAGTCCGGCGACGACGAACACCTGGACCCACTTGGTGTGCGTGTGCTGGTGGATGACCTGTCCCTGGCCGAGTTTGAAGAACGCCGACCGAACGTCGTAGTCGCCTTCGAAGATGGTTGCCTTGTCCATCAGCGTTCCGTGAACATCGAGCCGGTTCCATTCGACGCTGTCGACCGCGTAGTGTCGTAGCCCTTTTGTTTCCAACATGTTTCCTCCATCGAATCTTCCGCGACGGGGCTGCCGAGGCTGATTGACACAGGTTATTCAGGGGTTGCAGATTCAGGAACTGAATACTATGAATTATCAGTATGCACAGCACGAATCTCCGGAAGGTCGATCTGAATCTTCTGGTGGTGCTCGACGCAGTTCTCGCGACGCGGAACCTCACGCGCGCCGCGGAGCAACTCCATCTCAGTCAGCCGGCCGTCAGCCACGCGATAGCCAGGGCCAGAGAGGTGTTCGCGGACCGGCTTCTGGTGCGCTCCGGCAACGCGATGGTGCTGACGCCGCGCGCCGCGGAGATCAGGGTGGAACTGGGTGTGGCGCTGGGGCACATCGACAACCTGCTCCACGTGGACGAGTTCGACCCCGCTGCAAGCACCGAGCGTCTCGTCATCAACGCGACGGAGGGTGCCGTTCTCGCCGCACTCGGCACGGTGCTCCCTGGCGTCCGGGCGGCGGCGCCGCACATGCAGGTCACGGTGTCCAGCACGATGCGGGACTCCTACACGGCACTGCGCACCGGCGACGCGGACCTGATCCTCGACGTGGCGGACGCCGACCTGCCCGCGGAGTTCGAACACCAACCCCTCTTCGAGAACGCCGTGGTGTGCCTCACCGGGAGCTCGACGCAGCCCCCGACGACTCTGGCCGCCTACCGGGCGGCCCCACACGCGTCGGTGGTCGGTGGGACCGACGACTACGTCACCAGGGCCCTGTCACACCACGGCATCGAACGTCGAATCCTGTGGCAGTTCACAGGGTTCGTCACGGCGGCCAGCATGGTGGCATCGTCCGACTTGGTCCTCACCGTTCCGCACGCCCTAGCGGAACGGTCGACCGACCTGTTCCCGTTGCAGATCACACCCCTGCCGGTCGAGATCTCGACCGTGGTGCTGTCGATGGTCTGGCACCGGCGCCACAGCGACACGCCGGCACACCGCTGGCTGCGTGAGCGGATATCGACGGACGGCACCATCCTCCGGAGCTACGCCACCATGACGTCCGGTCGGTGAGCGACGGTCACTGAGCCGACCGAACATACCGGACGTTCAGTACAGTTCGATCACCAGACGTTCCGACTTCGCGCGCGACAGACAGAGCGCCATCTGATTTCCGGCAGCACGGTCCGCCGCGGTCAGGCAGTTGTCCCGGTGTTCGGGTTCGCCCTCGAGGACCCCGGACACACACGATCCGCAGATTCCCTCCTCGCACGACTTGAACACCTCGATTCCGTTCTCCTCCAAGACCTCCAGAATCACGTTCCTCCGGTACGCGAAAGCCCGAAGGAGAAACCGATCCGCCTTCTCGGGAAACTCCATCGTCAGGGTCGCGAGTAGCTCCGTGATCGCCGCTGCCCCCTCGTGCGTCAGCAAGGGCCCGCACGGCGTCGCGGACAACGGGGACACGGAGCCGGTGGTCGTCGAACTCGTCGAGAAGCACGAGAACTGGCGACCAGCACTCGATCCGCTGCCCGACGGCCAGCTCGTTCACCACCAGTTGATGAGCGGCGGACAGATCGAACTGATTTCCGGTATGAGGCGATCATCAGCACCGGCAGCTCTCAACGCGTCGAGTCAGCAACTTCAGGACGTCGAGTAGTCTCTTCGGCCCAGTTGAGATCCTCGATGACGACGACGGAGACGCGGTCGGCGGGCAGGCTGCGGATCAGCGCCCGAACGTACTCGTGCGGATGGCCGCCCTCGGCGACGAGGCGCTCCACGTCACCACCGACCTGTTCGGCGATGTCGACGAACAGCCCAAGCGCGCGCGGTGAGAACAACCGCTCACACCGACCCCAGTACGTGCTGTCCCCATCGAGGGCGGTACAGAACGTGCGGAGCAGCACCGTTTTGCCGACTCCGGCCTCACCCGCCAGCAGCACCAGTCGGCGGGCACCGCTGCGCGCGGACTCCAGAGCCCGACCGAGATCGTCCAACAACCCCGACCGCTCGACGAGATCGCCGCCGAGCTCGTATCGTTCGGTCCGGTCGCTCATTCCGATTGTCTCCCAACGGATTGGGTCGATCGGCCGAATCGCTTCGCGATCAACGACTGGGGGCGTGGCCCCGGCACACTCCGCGGAATCCGCGACACGGTCGGTCGACCGTCGGCGTCTCGCCGCACCGACTGCTGTCAGGCTTTGTTCGGCGCCTGCGGAAAGTCACGTCACCCGAATGGGTGACTCACCCGCGGCGGTGCAACCTACGTGCTGCGGTTCTGCGCGCGGTACTCGGACGGTGTCAGCCCGTGACTCTGGCGGAAGGTCCGGCTGAAGACACTGGGATTCGGATACCCACAGTGCACCCCGACGGCGGTGACGGCGAGATCGGAGTCGGTCAGCAGCCTGCAGGCCCTCGTCATCCGCTGGCGACGTATCCACCGACAGGGTGTGTCACCCTCGGCCGCGAACAGGGCGTGCACCTTCCTCTCGGAGACGAAGTTCTCTCTCGCCATCACACGGACGTCGAGCTCGGGTCGAGCGAGATGGTCCGTCATGTAGCGGCGGAGGACGTCCAGGAGCAGATCGTCCCGGTCCCAGCCGAACGGTTGGTCTGTTACGCTGCGCATCGCCATCGTCATCAGGTGCGCGATGGTGGCCCCCACGGTGCCGTCCAGACCGCCCGGTCCGGCGAATACCGCCTCGGACAGCGCCAGCAGCGGGGGAAACCCGGCCACCGAGCTGTCCATCCGTCTCGCGGTTGCCGCCTCGATGGCGCCGCGAGGGAGGTCCAGGGCGTGCCGGTCGATTTGAACCACCACCACCTCCTGCCCGGCCTCCGGCATGTCGAGGAGGTAGGCGTTGCGGGGGTCGTAGACCGCGCCGGTGCTCGGGGCGAGAGTCAACACGGACCCGTCTTGGCTGAGGGTGCTGCGCGCGCGTAGTTGCAGCGTCATGAGAATGTCGTCGCCTGTATAGCGATCGCTGCGGGAGGTTGTGTGTTCGGCGCGCGACTCCTCGAGGCCGAGCCGACTCAGGACGGGACCTCCCGGCGCCTCCAGTCGTCGCAGCGAGGCACGGAACCGCGGGTTCTCGGACGAGCAGACGAGCGGCACGAACGCTTCGCTCACTATCCGCTGCCAATCCCCGATGACCGGGGCAATGACGGAGTGCATGGAGAAATTTTGGACGGCGCGGCGTTCCGAGGCAAGGGAACGCGTTGCCTTACCGGAAAATACCTGACCGGAAAACCGGAAAATATCTTTGGTGAGCGGGCAGGCGACAGCATCCGGCGGAGCTTGCGGAGCCGGGTTAGGTTGTGGCGGTTGGAATTGGTTCAGGCGGCGGGTTCTAGCGGACGTGAGAGCCGAGCGCGGCGAGTTGGGCGACGTGGTTGCGGATCGTGCGTTCGCTTTGGCGCCGGATGGTGTGGTATTCGGGCCCGAGGTCGTGGAAGCGGGCGCTGGGGTCGGCGAGCAGGTGCCAGACGATGACGAGGATCGAGCGGGCAACGGCGACGAGGGCCTTGAGCTTGCCGCGCCGCTTGACGATACGCCGGTAGCGTTCACCGAGGAAAGTGTCGGTCTTGGCGGCGGCGTTGGCTGCCTCGCCGAGTGCGCCTTTCAGGTAGGGGTTGCCTTTGCCTGATTTGCCGGCGTGCTGTGTGGCTCCGAACTGGATGGTGCGGGGGCACAGTTTCGCCCATGACGCCAGGTGTGCGGCGGCGGGAAACCGGGTCATGTCGAGGCCGATCTCGGCGACGATGACCTCTGCTGTCAGCGGTCCGACGCCGGGGATCTCGTCGAGGCGGTCGACCGGGCTGAGCGCGGAACATTCGGGACAGTCCGATGAGCCCGTAGATGGGGATGCCAGGTCCGTGGGGGCGCGAAGGTGAGCAAGAAGTACGACACGGCGACCAGCAAGGCGGGGCCCGCACGAAAGGCGCCCTCACGCGGGCACGGCGCATGAGTCAACGAAGCAGTCCTCGCGGGCATCTTGACATGAGGCAATAGGGGGAACGCAGGGCTTGCAGTGCACGCACAATGTTCTGCAGGAACGGTCGAGTCGACCGTGCCGAACCGCCTCTACGGTTGTTCCCACACCCGACCGAAGTCGGGCAACGAGAGGAGACCGATTGTGACACGACACAGGGTAGCGGCCGTACAAGCAGAACCAGTGTGGCTGGACATCGAGAAGACGACCGAGAAGACCGAGCACCTGATCGAATCCGCAGCAAGGAACGGGGCCGAGCTCGTCGCGTTCCCGGAGACGTGGCTGCCCGGTTATCCCGTCTTCCTCTGGTCCCACCCCGTCTATCAGCAAGCACCGTTCGTCGCCCGATTCCACGCGAATTCCACCGCCGTGGACGGCGAGCACATCCAAAGAATCAGGAATTGCGCACGACACCACGGCATTACGGTCGTTCTGGGCTTCTCGGAGAAGGACGGAGGGTCCCTGTACATGTCCCAGATCCTCATCGGAACCGAGGGCGAGGTACTGCAGCACCGCCGCAAGCTCAAGCCGACCCATGCCGAGCGGACCCTGTTCGGCGAGGGTGACGGCAGCGGGTTGCGGGTCGTGGACAGCGCAGTGGGAAGGCTGGGGGCGTTGAACTGCTACGAGCATCTCCAACCACTGTCGAAGTTCGCCATGTACGCCCAGAACGAGCAGGTACACGTTGCCGGGTGGCCTTGTCTGGGAATCCTGGGTCAGGTGCCGATGCTCGCGAGCGAGGCCGTCGTCGCGGCGTCCCGGACGTACGCGTACGAGGGCAGCGCGTACGTTCTCCTCGCCTCGCAGATCATGAGCGAGTCCGGCGCCGAGGTGTTCGCCTCGGCCTCCGGTGAGCCGTGCCCCATCTACACCGGAGGCGGTGGCATCGCCGCGGTGTTCGCGCCGGACACGACGCAGCTGACCACGCCGCTCGACCCCTTCGAGGAAGGCCTCGTCTTCGCCGACATCGACCTGCAGGCGATCGACCTGGCCAAGAACTTCGTCGATCCGGCCGGACACTATGCGCGGCCCGACGTCACTAGGTTGTATGTCGACGGCCGGCCCCGCCACGCGTTCGTGCACCGCCTCGCGGACGAGGACGCCTCCGAGATCGAGGCGCCCGCAACGGTGGACCAGGACGGCGCGTCCGTCGCGCCGAAACAGTCGTCCGACGAACTCCCGCCGGCATCCGTTCCGGCCGTTGCGGTCTCGCCCCCCGCTGGTTGAGAAACGCGACGGCCCCGGCCCCTCCATCACACGATCTCGCCCGCAGAGACCAGGGCGGCGACCGAGCCGGACGGGATATTCAGCCGCCGAAAGAACAGTGATGACCGGTCGTTCGGCTAGGGGGCGGGCAGGTTCCCCTTCCCTATTCTTGGTGCTTACAGTCTGAAGGCGGAAGTGGGTGACAGGGTGGCCGCACGTGAAGAGTCGATCCAGGCGTCGTGATGGGCGTCCTGACAATCGCACGGGTCGAGGCCCCGACTCCGTACCGCGGGTCGTGCCACCCGTCGACCACGAACACGTGGCTCGTCGGTGACGACACCGACGTCGTCGTCATCGATCCGTCGTCGCCGACCAAGACGATCATCGAGCGGGTGGGTTCGCGGCGTGCTGTGTACGAGTGGGAATGACGCCCACATCTCCGGGGCCGTCGAGCTCGGACTCGGCATGTGCGCGCCGATCCTGCTTAACCCAGCGGACCACAACCTGTGGACGAAGATCAACGGCGATCGCCGCTACTGGAGTCTCGACGTCGTCTCGCGGGTCGCCATCGGCCGCGACGTGATCCGGGCGATCCATGTGCCGTCGCTCACCGAGGGATCCGTCGTGCTGCATCTCACCGGTCACAACAGCCTGTTCACCGGTGACGCCCTCGTACGCGACTTCGCCGGCCTCGACAGTTCGCTGTCGCCCGAATTGTCGGTCGACGCGCGTGTCCACCCCGGCCACGGAGACAGCTACGGACTCGACGAGGTCCTCTCCTCGTCCACGATTCGATTGGTGCCACAGAACGCATGAGACCACGAACGAGCATCACACCGTCGAGGAAGACCACGTCGAGGTCGCTCGACACAAGTCCTAGGCCGCCGGCGTTCCAGCGGTTCCGGTCTCACTGCAACGGGGATTCGAGCAGATGGGGGACGTGCGGACCGCACGTACCTTGGCGCGGCTGAACCAACGTCACGGTTTCGACTGTCCGGGATGCGCCTGGCCGGAGACGACCGGGACGGTGCAAGACCGCGGAGTTCTGCGAGAATGCGGCGAAATGGTCGACGGCCGTAGCCCGCTGAGTTGAGCGATTCTGCCAAAGCTGCGTAGCCGCCCGCACCCGAGTGCGGGCGGCTACACGTGAGCGGGGGCATGGCCTCCGTGCTGAGACCGACCGTCTGCCACCAGAGCGGCGTGAAGGGCAGCCCGGCCGCTTCCGCCCGCTGAATCCGCTTTTCGATAGTGTCGATGCATTCGCCGCGGGCGAGGCCTGCCCGGATCGCAGTGGGGCATCGCGCGGGTACGTCCAGCTGGCCAGCGGACATCGGCGAGAGGGCTGGCGAGGTTGCGGCGCCGCAGGTGGTATTCGGTGCGGTTGACGGCATTGGTGCCCAAGCGCATGTGGTGCGGGTTGACGCAACCGGCGAAATCGCACTGATGACACAACATCGCGTCGTTTACGCCCGACCATCTCAGCTCGCCGATTCATCGTCGTCAATCCTTCGCTCACCAATTACGCAATGTCCTGCTCCCTCCGAGTGAGCACATCCCACACGGCAGCTGGTACGCGTCTGGCCGGTGCGGTTGTAGAGCAGCGTCACAGTCGCGTCCGAACGATCTGCAAGGCGGAAGGTTTTGACGATCCAACTGTTTCGCCCATCGGACACGCTGCGCACCGACACGCGTTTCCCTTCGGAACGGAACCCTGCGGAGGCGTGCGCGATCGTACGACCGACCGGATCGGCTAGACCCGGCT
>Ga0247825_10002940_pt1 | contig 11237 bp, 8 predicted proteins | sample 13C_Vanillin_Day_FD_194413 | JGI IMG/M metagenome (GOLD analysis project Ga0247825, IMG submission 194413) | Soil microbial communities from agricultural site in Penn Yan, New York, United States - 13C_Vanillin_Day48 | ecosystem: Environmental > Terrestrial > Soil > Agricultural land | place... | reverse complement strand
GGCGCACTGCGCCCCCAACCCAACCCTCCCCCGGAGGGGGAGGGAGCGAAGACGAAATCCATCCAGATCGTCAACGCCCACGAGCACAACCTCAAGAACCTCTCGGTCGACATCCCGCACAACCGCTTCAGCGTGATCACGGGCGTGTCGGGTTCGGGCAAGTCCACGCTCGCCTTCGACATCCTGTTCAACGAAGGCCAGCGTCGTTATCTCGAATCGCTGAACGCCTACGCGCGCAGCATCGTGCAGCCGGCCGGGCGGCCCGAGGTGGACGCGGTGTACGGCATCCCGCCGACCGTGGCCATCGAGCAGCGCCTCTCGCGCGGCGGCCGCAAGTCCACCGTGGGCACCACCACCGAGGTGTGGCACTTCCTGCGCCTGCTGTACGTCAAGCTGGGCGTGCAGCACTGCGTGAACGACGACGCCGAGGTGCGGCCGCAGACCGCCGACAGCATCGCGGCGCAGCTGATGAAGCGCTACCGCGGCCGGCACATCGGCCTGCTGTCGCCGCTGGTGGTCGCGCGCAAGGGCGTGTACACCGAGCTCGCCGAATGGGCGCGGGCACGCAAGTACACCCACCTGCGCGTGGACGGCAACTTCCTGCCCACCACCGGCTTCCCGCGCATCGACCGCTTCAAGGAGCACACGATCGAGCTGCCGGTGTGCGACCTGGACATCACGCCGGCCAACGAGGCGCTGCTGCGCGAAAAGCTCGCCGAGGCGCTGGAGCACGGCAAGGGCGTGCTGCACGTGCTCGCGCCGCTGGACGGCCTGCGCGAGGCGATGGCGTTGGGCCTCGGCAAGCACCACGACATCGGCAAGGTCGAGGTGTTCTCCGTCCGCCGCGCCTGCCCGGTGTGCAGCACCAGCTACCCGGAACTGGACCCGCGCCTGTTCTCCTACAACAGCAAGCACGGCTGGTGCCCCGAGTGCGTGGGCACCGGCGTCAAGCTCTCGCGTGATCAGCGCAAGGCCTTCGACGACACGGTGCAGGACGCCGACAACAAGGGCCGCGAGCAGACTTTCGCCGAGCCCGAGGTGGAGGACCTCACCGACGAGGCCTGCCCGCGCTGCGAGGGTACGCGCCTGAACGAACAGGCGAGGGCGGTGAAGTTCGTGGGCCTGGGCATCGACGAGATCGCTTCGCTGTCGGTCACCGACGTGCGCAAGTGGATCGAACGCCTGCAGCGCGAGAACGGGATGACCCAGCGCGAGCAGGGCATCGCGCGCGACCTGATCCCCGAGATCCGCAGCCGCCTGGAATTCCTGGAGGAGGTGGGCCTCGGCTACCTGACGCTGGACCGCGGCGCGCCCACGCTCTCGGGCGGCGAGGCGCAGCGCATCCGCCTGGCGGCGCAGCTGGGCTCCAACCTGCAGGGCGTCTGCTACGTGCTGGACGAGCCCACCATCGGCCTGCATGCGCGCGACAACCGCATCCTGCTGGACGCGCTGCACAAGCTGGGCGGCAAGGGCAACACGCTGGTGGTGGTGGAGCACGACGAGGACACCATCCGCCGCGCCGACCACATCATCGACATCGGGCCGAGCGCGGGCAAGCGCGGTGGGCGCGTCATCGCGCAGGGCACGGCGGAGGAGGTGACGGCCAGCGAGGAGTCGCTGACGGGGCGCTACCTGCTGCATGCGATGAAGCATCCGCTGCGGGCGCGGCGGGAAGTGAATGGCGCGGGGGCGCCCCGGCGCTCAACGGCACCCTGCAGCTCCGCGGCGCCGATCTCCACAACCTCCGCCAAGTCGACGTCGACGTCCCCCTCAAGCGCCTGGTCGCCGTCACCGGCGTCTCCGGCTCGGGCAAGTCCACGCTCGCGCGCGACGTGCTGCTGCACAACGTGCAGGCGGCGGTGCAGCAGCGCAGCACCAAGGCCGGCCGCGACGCCGACGATCGCGGCAAGCATCCGGTGTGGAGCGGCTGCGAGTCGCTGGACGGCTACCAGGCGATCGACCGCGTGCTGGAAGTGGACCAGACCCCGATCGGCAAGACGCCGCGCTCCTGCCCGGCCACCTACATCGGTTTCTGGGACACGATCCGCCGCCTGTTCGCGGACACGCTGGAGGCCAAGGCGCGCGGCTACGGTCCGGGCCGCTTCTCGTTCAACACCGGCGAAGGCCGCTGCCCCACCTGCGAAGGCCAGGGCGTGCGCACCATCGCGATGAGTTTCCTGCCCGACGTCAAGGTGCCCTGCGAGTCCTGCCACGGCGCGCGCTTCAACCCGGAGACGCTGGCCGTCACCTGGCGCGGCAAGAGCATCGGCGACGTGCTGCAGATGGAAGTGGACGAGGCCGTGGAGTTCTTCGCCTCGATGCCCAACATCAGCCATCCGCTGCAGCTGCTCAAGGACGTGGGCCTGGGCTACCTCACGCTGGGGCAGCCGTCGCCGACGCTGTCGGGCGGCGAAGCGCAGCGCATCAAGCTGGTGACCGAGCTGTCCAAGGTGCGCGACGACGTCACGCGCCGCGGCCAGAAGGCGCCGCACACGCTGTACGTGCTGGACGAGCCGACCGTGGGCCTGCACATGGCCGACGTGGAGAAGCTGATCCGCGTGCTGCACCGGCTGGTGGACGGCGGCCACAGCGTGGTCGTGATCGAGCACGACCTCGACGTCATCGCCGAGGCCGACTGGATCATCGACCTGGGACCGGAAGGCGGCGGCGAAGGCGGCCGCGTGGTGGCGGCGGCGCCGCCGGAAGAGGTGGTTCGGCTGGCGACGCACACGGGGCGGGCGCTGCAGCCGGTGCTGGAGCGCACCTGACCATGCAGGTCTTCTTCAACGATCGCCACGCCCTCCACCACGGCCGCCACGAGATGTTCCGTGGCGAGCTGGTACCTTGCTTCGAGGTGCCGGCCCGCGCGGACTACGTGATCGAGGAACTGCGCCGGCGCGGCCTCGGCACCATCGAGACCTCGGCGCCCGAGGTGCCGATGGCTCTGCTCGAACGCGTGCATGCGCCGCGCTACCTTCAGTTCCTGTCCACCGCCTGGGACGAGTGGGTGGCGTTGGACCCGAAGAACGCGCAGCGCGACGCGCTGCCTTCGTACTGGCCGATCCGCACGTTCCGCAGCGACGTGCTGCCCGCGAGCTTTCCCGCGCGCATGGGCCTGTTCTCCTTCGACGCCGGCTCGCCGATCACCGCGGGCACCTGGACGGCCGCGCGGCGGGGCGCGTCGTGCGCGGTGGCCGGTGCGCAGCGGCTGCTGTCGGGTGATCGCGCCGCCTTCGCGCTCACCCGCCCGCCCGGGCACCACGCGGGCGCCGACTTCTTCGGCGGCTACTGCTTCCTGAACAACGCGGCCATCGCCGCGCAGGCGCTGCGCGACGGCGGGCTGGACCGCGTGGCGGTGCTCGACATCGACTACCACCACGGCAACGGCACCCAGGCCATCTTCTACGAGCGGCCCGACGTGTTCTTCGCCAGCGTGCACGGCGATCCGCACACCGAGTACCCGTACTACCTGGGCTACGCCGACGAGCGCGGCGCCGGCGAAGGCGAGGGCTTCAACCTCAACCTGCCGCTGCCGCGCGGCACGGGCTTCGTCCGCTGGCGCGCGGCGCTGACGCAGGCGCTGGCCGCGATCAACGGCTTCGGCGCGCAGGCGCTGGTCGTCTCGCTGGGCCTGGACACCTTCGAGGCCGACCCGATTTCCGGCTTCGCGCTGCGCAGCGACGACTACCTGAGCGTCGGCGAGGATTTGGCCGCGGCCGGACTGCCGACGCTGTTCGTGTTCGAAGGCGGCTATGCCGTCGCGGAAGTAGGCGTGAACGCGGCCAACGTGCTGCAGGGCTTCGAGCGGTTCGAGCGTTTCTCCTAGGCGACACGCCAACGGGTCAATCCCGATGCGCGGTGGTGCCGCGAGCCGTCCAATCGATGGCTTTGCGACACACCCACAAGGAGACACCATGCGCCGCCGACAACTCATCCAATACGCCGCCGCTGCCGCAGCCACGCCCGTGTTGCCCGCGCTCGCCCAGGGCGCCGGCGGTTTCCCCGGCAAGCCGATCCGCCTGGTGATCGCCTTCCCGGCCGGTGGCCCGACCGACATCACGATGCGCCAGCTGGCCGACAACGCCGGCAAGGTGCTGGGCCAGCCGGTGGTGGTGGAGAACAAGCCGGGCGCCGGCGGCACGCTGCCCGCGCAGCTGCTTCAGACCACGCCGGCCGACGGCTACACGCTCGCGCAGATCCCGCTGGGCGTGTTCCGTCTGCCGTACACCACCAAGATCACCTGGGATCCGGTCAAGGACATCGCGTACGTCATCAACGTCACCGGCTACGCCTTCGGCATCGTGGTGCCGACGGACAGCCCGATCAGGAACTGGAACGACTTCGTCTCGTACGCCAAGGCCAATCCGGGCAAGCTGAGCTACGGCTCCACCGGCACGCTGACCAGCCCGCACCTGACCACCGAGCTGATCGCGCAGAAGCTGGGCCTGCAGCTCAACCACATCCCCTACAAGGGCAGCGCCGAGCTGGCGCAGGCGATCACGGGCGGCCACATCATGGCCGCGGCCGATTCCACCGGCTTCGCGCCGCTGGTGCAGTCCGGCAAGCTGCGCGTGCTCAACACCTGGGGCGAGAAGCGGCTGGAGAAGTTCGCCGATGCGCCCACGCTGAAGGAGCTGGGCCTGGACATCGTGCAGAACTCGCCGTTCGGCATCGGCGCGCCGCGCGGCACGCCGCCCGAAGTGGTCAATCGCCTGCACGAAGCATTCAAGAAGGCGATGGAAGACCCGAGCTACACGCAGGCGCTGGCTCGCTACGACATGCTGCCCATGTACATGAGCCCGCAGCAGTACACCAAGTTCGCGCAGGACACCTTCGCGACCGAGAAGGCGCTGGTCGAGAAGCTGGGGCTCGCCAAGCCGAACTGAGCTTCTTCTCGACCGTGAGCGCCGCCATCGGCGGCGTCTGACGCGCGAAAGCGCCCCGCTGCGGCCGGGCACATGCGGGGCGGAGCGACAATCCGCCCATGCCCGCGCACAAGCCGCTCGTCTGGTTGCCGGCCTGCCACCGCCACCTGGACCTTTCCGACCCCGGCGGCTACACGGTGCTGGCGGACCGCTACGCCGCGGCCGTCTGCGAGCTCGGCCTGCAGCCCGTGCTGTTCCCGATGGCCGGCGCGACCGATGTGCCGGACCTGCTGCCGCTGGTCGACGGCGTGCTGCTCACCGGTTCACCTTCCAACGTCGAGGCCACGCACTTCGGCGCCTTCGCGCTCGACACCGACCTGCTCGACCCGCGGCGCGACGTGCTCACCATGTCGCTGGTGCGTGCCGCGCTCGCGGGTGGTACGCCGCTGTTCGGCGTGTGCCGCGGCCTGCAGGAGATGAACGTCGCGCTCGGCGGCTCGCTCTACCAGCGGGTGCACGCCGAGCAGGGCCTGATGGACCACCGCGAGCCTGAGGAAGGCAGCATGGAAGAACAGTTCGCCGAGCGGCACGAGGTGCTGCTGGCGCCCGGCAGCGCGTTCGCGCAATGGGCGGGCGGCACGCGCGCGCTGGTGAACTCGCTGCACGGCCAGGGCATCAAGCGGCTGGGCGAAGGGCTGGTGGCGGAGGCGCATGCGCCGGACGGGCTGGTCGAAGGCGTGCGGGTGACGCATGCATCGTCGTTCGCGTTCGGCGTGCAGTGGCATCCGGAGTGGCGGCACAACTCGAATCCGTTCTATGCGCGCACGCTGGAGGCGTTCGCGCAGGCAGCGCGGGAGCATTGCCGGAGAAGGACGCAGTGATCAGCGCGCCGCGAGGATCGCCCGCGCCACCTCCGCGAACCCCGCCCCGCGTTCGCCTTGCGTGACATACGCCGGCTTGTGCGCCAGCTGGTCCGCGAACCGCATGATGTTCGCCACGCCCACGCTGTGCGGGAAGCGCTCGAACATCAGCACGTCGTTGGTCGAATCGCCCACGTACACCCAGCTTCCGATCTGCGCATCGAGGTCCACGTCCAGCAGGGTCCGAGCTATCCAGCGCGCGCCGGCCAGCTTGTGGTGGCCGCCGTACCAGCCGTTGACGTGGATCGAGCTCACCGTCGCATTCATGCCCTCGGCGCGCATCAGCGCCACCACCTGGTCGATGCGCTCCTGCGGCAATGAAGTGAACTCGCTGTGGTCGATCGCGATGTCGGTCTCGCGGCCCGCGCTGTCCTCGGCGCGGCGCGCGCCCGGCACCTCGCGCTCGATGCGCGCCAGCACCTGCTGCATGCGCGCGAAGTTCGCGGTGCGCTCGGCCTCGGGCTGCTGATAGAGCTTGCGCAGGCGTCCGCCCGGCGCGCGCACCAGCGCCACGGCGCCGTTCTCCGCCACGATGGCATCCACCGGCCAGGCCTGGGCGAAGGGTTCGCTCCAGCCCACCGGGCGGCCGGTGATCGGGATCACGTGCAGGCCCGCGGCCTTGAGCTCGCCCAGCGCCGCCAGCGCGTCGGCCGTGATGGCGCCTTCGCTGGTGAGCGTGTCGTCGATGTCGGTGAAAACGCCGAAGACGCCGCGGCGGGCGTCTTCGGGCCAGGAGGAGAGGGGAGGGATGCGATCGGTCAAGGTTGCAGGCGGCGCCCGTCCCAGCCGGGCTGGTACATCGGGGAATCCGCCGGAGGGGCCTCCGGCCGGTCGAGCATGGACGCGCCGTCGGATTGTCTCAGCACCGAGGCCGCGTACTGCGTGGCCGTGCCGGTGGGGCAGTTGCCGCTGTCGATGTGGTTCAGGGCGGCGGACAGCAGCGGTTCGGCGGTGCTGCCCAGCGCGCTGCGCGGGTCTTCCGCCACGCGGCACTGCACCGGGAAGCCGTCCTGGTAGTCGCCGAAGCCGGCCGCGTTGTAGACCTGGAACTCGATCGGGAAATAGGCCTGCCCGCAGTTGTCCCTGCGGTAGAAGCCGTACGGCTTGCCGCAGGTGCGGTCGCCCACCAGGATCACCTGCACGCCGATGCCGCGCAGGCTGTTGACGATGGACTCGCTGGCCGAGCAGGTCAGCTGCGAGGTCAGCACGTACAGGCGCGGCAGGTTCAGCTGGGGCAGCGCATCGCCGGCGCCGTACACCGATTCGCCGCGCTGCACGCGGTTGCTGAACAGGAAGGTCTCGCTCGAGCTCTCGTTGCTGCGGCGGTCGTTGAAGCGCACGCTCTCGAACAGCTTCCCGTCCACGCCGGGGCCGGCCACCATCGAGGCCGCCGTCTGGGCGATGTAGATGAATCCGCCGGAGTTGTAGCGAAGGTCCAGCACCAGGTCCTGGATGGCCGCGCTCCGCAGGCCCGTGAAGGCGGTGATCAGCGCGTCCTGCGCGCCGCGGCTGTGCTCGTTGAACAGCACATAGCCGACCTTGCGGCCGCCCGTGCTGCGCACCACGCGCGTCAGCGGCACCGGATTGGCCGACGAAGCCATGGCGGCGGCGCTCGCGGCGGTGGCCACGTTCTGCATCACGTCGGCGGCGGAGCTGCTCATGGTGGTGCTGAAGCGGTCGCGCGCGCGGCCGGTGGCATCGGGCGTGCGCACCAGCAGGGCGTCGAAGTACGAGGGGATGGCGGCGTGCGCCTGCGGATCGGCGTCGGGCATCTCGCCGGACCACAGGTAGCTCTCGTGCATGTAGCTGCGTAGCCACTGCTTCTGGCCCTCGACGGTACAGACGCCGGCGAGGCTGGACGATTCCGGAAAGAGGCCGCTGGAGACCGATGCCGTGGCCGCGTCAACGGCCGGGGCTCCGCCGCCGCCTCCACCGCCGCAGGCGGCAAGGAGAAGCGTCAACGACGCGGCGGCAAGGGCGGCCGCACGACGCAGCCCGGCAAGGTGTAACACGGCTCAGCTCCACAATGGAGCCGCCGATTATTGTTGGGTTGCCCCAGCTGATCAGTGCGTAAGTGTGAGCCCGGCGTGTTCGCGCAACAGGTGGAAGTGGATCTTGGGGAATCTTTCCTGGGCCAGCCGGACGTCGTAGGGCGAAGTGCAAAGAAATGCCAGCGCGTCCGCGGCGTCCAGGGCCATCCGTTGCGGGTACGCGTCCGTGAAGGCGCGCAGCTCGGCAGGCGTGTCGGCCGTGATCCAGCGGGCGCCGGTGTACTGGCAGCCTTCCAGCCGGATGTCGGCGTCGTACTCGGTCTTCAGGCGGTGCTGCACCACCTCGAACTGGAGCTGGCCCACGGCGCCCAGCAGCATCGCGCCGCCGGCCTGCGGGCGGAACACCTGGATCGCGCCTTCCTCGCCCAGCTGGGCCAGGCCCTGCTGCAGCTGCTTGGTGCGCAGCGGGTTCCGCAGCAGCACCGTCATGAACAGCTCGGGCGCGAAGAACGGCAGGCCGGTGAACTGCAGGTTGGCGCCGTCGGTGATGGTGTCGCCCAGCTGCACGCCGCCGTGCGTCGTGAAGCCGATGATGTCGCCGGCGTAGGCCTCGTCCACCGCCTCGCGCCGCTGCGACAGGAAGGTCACCACCGAGGTCGGCCGCAGCTCCTTGGCGGTGCGCTGCACCTTGAGCTTCATGCCCGGCGTGTACTTGCCCGACGCCATGCGCACGAACGCGATGCGGTCGCGGTGGTTGGCGTCCATGTTGGCCTGCACCTTGAACACCACGCCGGCGAAGCCGGACTCGTCGGGCTGCACGGTCTTCTCGACCGCCTGCCTGTTGACGATCAGCGAGCTCTTGCGCGCTTGCGGCGCGGGCGCGATGTCCACCAGCGCGTCCAGCACTTCCATCACGCCGAAGTTGTTGACGCCCGAGCCGAAGAACACCGGCGTCTGCCTGGCCTCCAGGAAGGCCTCGTGGTTCCACGCGGGCGAGGCGCCCACGGCCAGCTCCATGCTCTCGGCGGCGGCGTCGTACTCGGCGCCGAAGCGCGCGCGCAGCGTGTCGGCGTCGGTGATCGGGATGGTCTCGAAGTCCTGCGGGCGGCGCTCGCTGCCGGACTCGAACACCGTCATCGCGTCGGTGCGAAGGTTCATGATGCCGCCGAAGCTCTTGCCCTTGCCCACCGGCCAGGTCATGGGCACGCAGGGCATGCCGAGTTCGCGTTCGACCTCGTCCAGGATGTCCAGCGGCTCGCGCACCTCGCGGTCCATCTTGTTCACGAAGGTGATGATGGGCGTGTTGCGCTGGCGGCAGACCTCGATCAGGCGACGGGTCTGCGCTTCCACGCCGTTGGCCGCGTCGATCACCATCAGAGCCGAGTCCACCGCGGTCAGCACGCGGTAGGTGTCCTCGGAGAAATCCTTGTGGCCGGGGGTGTCGAGAAGGTTGATCACGTGGTCGCGGTAGACCATCTGCATCACCGAGGAGGCCACCGAGATGCCGCGCTGCTTCTCGATCTCCATCCAGTCGCTGGTGGCGTGGCGTGAAGCCTTGCGGCCCTTCACTGCGCCCGCGATCTGGATCGCGCCGGAGAACAGCAGCAGCTTTTCCGTCAGCGTGGTCTTGCCCGCGTCGGGGTGGGAAATGATGGCGAAGGTTCGGCGGCGCCGGGTTTCGGCGGCAAAGGGCGAATCGGACACTGGGGGGCTTTTGGCGTTGTGCGGGAAACGCGGCCGATGAGCTGCAAAGCGTTTCAGCCGGGCCCGTATTGTCGCAGGGCGGTGTAGTCTGGCCGCATGGCCCAGGCATCGCGCGGCACCGTGCTCCTCGTGGACGGCCACGAGGTGGCCGTCAGCAACCCGGACAAGCTGCTGTTTCCCGAGGCGGGCCTGACCAAGCTCGACCTGGTGAACTACTACGTCGCGGTGGCGGAAGGCGCGCTGCGCGGCGCGGGCGGGCGGCCCTGCGTCCTGGTGCGCTACCCGGACGGCGTGGGCGGCGAGTTCTTCTTCCAGAAGCGCGCGCCGGCCAACCGGCCCGAGTGGGTGGAGGTGAGCACCATCCGGTTCCCTTCCGGCCGCACGGCGGAGGAAGTGGTGCCGCGCGACGCGGCCACGCTCGCCTGGATGGCCAACCTGGGCTGCCTGGAGCTGCATCCGCACCCGGTGCGCGCCGACGACCTGGAGCATCCGGACGAACTGCGCGTGGACCTCGATCCGGTGCCGGGCGTGGCGTGGCCGCAGATCCGCGAAGTCGCTCAGGTCGCGCGCGAGGTGCTGCAGGAGCACGGGCTCGTGGGCTGGCCCAAGACCTCGGGCTCGCGCGGCCTGCACGTGCTGGTGCGCATCGAGCGCCGCTGGAGCTTCGACCAGGTGCGCCGCGCCGCGCTGGCGCTGGCGCGCGAAGTCGAGCGCCGCATGCCGGGCCTCGCCACCGCCGCCTGGTGGAAGGAGGAGCGGCAGGGCGTGTTCGTGGACTACAACCAGAACGCCAAGGACCGCACGGTGGCCTCGGCCTACTCGGTGCGGCCCAAGCCGGATGCGCGCGTTTCGACGCCCATCACCTGGGACGAGCTGCCGGTCTGCGATCCGGCGGACTTCACGCTGCGCACCGTGCCCGATCGGCTGCGGGCGAACGGCGATCCGCATGAGGGCATCGACGACCAGCCCGGTTCGCTCGATGCGTTGCTGGAGCTCTCGGCGCGGCAGGAAGGCGAAGGTCAGGGCGACGCGCCCTGGCCGCCGCACTACCGCAAGCAGGCGGGCGAGCCGACGCGCGCACCGCCCTCCACGCGCAAGACCAAGCCGCTGGTGGAGGTGGCGCGCGCCGAGCGCGAGACCGAGGCGATCGCGGCCGCCGAGGCGTGGAAGCGCGAGCATCCGAAGGCCGCTGAGCATCTGCAGCCGGCGGACGTGCTTGTGGATCGCATGCGCGGGCGGTCATCGCTGTGGTTCCGCGTGCGGATCAACCTCGAGCATGTGCCGGCGAGGCTGCGGCCGAAGACGGACAAGCCCAATTAGCTCGTCATCCCCGTGGATGCGGGGATCCAGTGCGTCCGCCTTCGCGGACTGCCGGAAGCCCTGGATTCCCGCCTTCGCGGGAATGACGGGACTTCACCCGCATGGCACGCCTCAGGCGGGCTGGAACACCTTCGCCAGCTCGAATGGGGTGGTCACCTCCAGCTGGTCGTAGCGGCAGTCCCCAGCCGGCTTGTCGGGCCGCCAGCGCACGAAGGTGGTGGCATGGCGGAAACGGTCGCCCTGCAGGTGGTCGTACTTGACCTCGCACACGCGCTCGGGTCGCAGCGGCTCCCAGCTCAGGTCCTTGCCGCCGCTCCAGCGCGACCTGGCGCCGGGCATGCGCTCGGCGTCGCCCACGCTGGCCTGGGCCCAGTCGCGCCAGGGGTGGTCGGCCATCGCGTTCTCGCGCAGGGGCGCGAGTTCCTCGAGAAGCTTGC
>Ga0247825_10002939_pt1 | contig 11237 bp, 8 predicted proteins | sample 13C_Vanillin_Day_FD_194413 | JGI IMG/M metagenome (GOLD analysis project Ga0247825, IMG submission 194413) | Soil microbial communities from agricultural site in Penn Yan, New York, United States - 13C_Vanillin_Day48 | ecosystem: Environmental > Terrestrial > Soil > Agricultural land | place... | reverse complement strand
ACCTCCTGGAGGCGGCGGGCGGGCGGTTCCTCCTCGACGCCGGGCTGTTCCAGGGCCATCGGGCCGAGGCGCGGGAGCTGAACCTGCGGCTCCCGTTCGACCCCCGCCGCCTCGACGGGATCGTGCTGAGCCACGCCCACATCGATCACTCGGGCCGGCTCCCGCTGCTGGTAGGGCACGGGTTCCATGGGCCGATCCACGCGACACCGGCCACCCGCGACCTCTGCGCGGTGATGCTGGCCGATGCGGCGCACATCCAGGAGAAGGATTTCGAGCTCCTCCAGCGCCGCAACAAGGCGGGCGCCCAGAGCGAGCCGCTGTACTCGCTGGCCGACGCCGTCGCGACCCAGGACCTCATCGTCGGCGTACCGTACCGGCGCATCACCCACCTGCGGAAGCACCTCGCGCTCGAGTTTCTCGACGCCGGCCACATCCTCGGCTCGGCCTCGGTGGATATCAGGATCACCGAGGGCGGGAGCCACCGCCTGGTGTTCTCCGGCGACATCGGCCGGAGCGGGCTCCCGATCGTTCGCGATCCCGACCCGCCTTCCGGGCCGGTGGACACGCTGATCGTCGAGGCCACCTACGCGGACCGGAGCCACGAGTCGGTGGCCGGCGCGGAGGAGCGGCTGGGCGAGGCGGTGCGCCGGGTCGCCGCGCGGGGTGGCAAGGTGCTGGTGCCCGCCTTCGCCCTCGGGCGGGCTCAGGAGCTGATTTACAGCCTCCACCAGCTCTGGCGGGCGGGGAAGATTCCCGAGATCCCGATCTACGTGGACAGCCCCCTCGCGGTGGAAGTCACCACCGTGTTCCGGATGCATCCCGAGGTCTTCGACCAGCGGGAGCGCCTCGTCGCATCCGAGAGCCGGATCTTCGACTTCCCCCTGGTTCGCTACGTCCGCACGGTCGAGGAATCCAAGGCGCTCGACACCTCGCCCGGCCCCATGGTGATCGTGGCGGCCTCGGGCATGGCGGAGTCCGGACGCATTCTCCACCACCTCGCGCACGGCATCGGCGACCACCGCAACCTGGTACTCTTCGTCGGCTACCAGGCCGAGCACACGCTGGGCCGGCGCATCAAGGAGGGCGTCGACCCGATCCGGATCTTCGGCGACGAGCTCCCGGTGCGCGCCGAGGTCCAGAGCATCGACGGCTATTCGGCCCACGCGGACCGCGGAGAGCTGCTCGCGTGGGTGCGCCGGCTCGGGGGACCGATCCGGCGGGCGTTCGTGGTCCACGGGGAACCTCCCGCGCTCGAGGCGATGGCCAAGGCTCTCAAGGAGGCCGGGGTGCGGGACGTGCGGATTCCCCGACACGGCGAGAGCTTCGACCTGTAGCCCGTGCCGCGCCGACGCTCCCTCAGTTCCACCGTGGGCCTGGTGCTCTTCGCGGCGGGCGTCGTGTACACCGTCGCGCTCGCGGCGGTGCTGATCACCAGCCAGCACGACCAGCGGCGCCCGGTGGACGCGATCGTCGTGCTGGGTGCGGCGCAGTACAACGGTCGCCCCTCGCCGGTGCTGCGGGCACGGCTCGACCACGCGATCGAGCTTTACCGCGAAGGGTACGCGCCGATGATCCTGGTGACCGGCGGTGTCGGCCGGGGAGACACCACCAGCGAGGCGCTCGCGGGGCAGCGCTACCTGGTGGCGCACGAGGTGCCGCAGGAGGCCGTCGTGGTACAGCCGGTCGGGCGCTCGACCCGCACCTCGATGACGGCGGTGGGCGAGTGGCTGGGGGAGCGCGGGCTCCGGCGGGTGCTGCTGGTGAGCGATCCCTTCCATATGTTCAGGCTTCGGCTGGAGGCCCGCCGCACTCGGCTCGAGGCCTACACCTCTCCCACCGAGAGCAGCCCCATCTCCGCGAACCCTGTAGTCGAGCTGCGCTACCTCTTCGCCGAAGGGCTGAAAGTCCCGATAGCGTGGGTGAGGAGCATTCTTTGACCCGTTTTTCCCTCTTTCCTCACGGCCCTGAGCATGTCCCTCGTCTCTTCCAAGCGCCTCTACTCCGGCCGCATCGTCAACCTCGATCTCGACAGCGTCCGCTATCCTGACGACTCGATCGGCCAGCTGGAGATGCTCCGTCATCCCGGAGCCGCGGCCGTGGTGCCGTTCCTCGATCCGCCCGGCAGCGCCGATCCCCGGGCCGTGCTTATCCGCCAGTTCCGCCACGCTGCCGACGGCTACATCTGGGAGGTGCCCGCCGGCCGCCTCGATGGCGGCGAGTCTCCCGAGTCCTGCGCCGAGCGGGAGCTGGAGGAGGAGACCGGGATGCGGGCCCGGCGACTGGAGCGCCTCACGACCATATACACCACGCCCGGCTTCACCGACGAGCGGATCCACCTCTTCCTCGCCGACGGTCTCGAGCCCGGCGCGGAGCACCGGGAGGCGGACGAGTTCATGGAGCTGCACACGCTGCGCTGGTCCCGGGTGCTGGAGATGATCGACCGCGGTGAGATCGTGGATGGCAAGACGCTGGTGAGTCTCCTTTTCGTCCAGACCTTCCGGCGGTAGATGCTGCCGCGGCTGCCGACCCTCCCCGACCCTACCCGCCCGGCGCGCTACGCCGCCCGCCTGGCCGCCCGTCGGGCCGGCGGCGTGTGGGACCGCTTCGCCGACTGGTTCAACGGGCTGAACCTCAACGAGAACACCATCCTCCTCGGCTTCGGAGTGGCCGTGGGAGTCGGCGCAGGGCTGGGGGTGGTGGCGTTCTACCGGCTGATCGACCTCGCCTTCTGGATCTTCTATCTCACCCCGGCGGTCTGGCTTACCGAGGCCGGGGTCCTGGCCTATCGCCCGCTGCTCACCGGCCTGGGCCTGGTCTGGGCGCACCTGATCATGCGAGGTCCGGGTCGAGGGCACGAGGGTCTCACCATTCCCGACGTGCAGCGTGCGGTCGCCCGCGAAGGCGGACGGCTGCCGGCGCGCCCGGCGCTCGCGCGTACCGCGGCGAGCGCGGTCACCCTGGGCTCCGGTGGCGCCGCCGGGAGCGAGGGGCCCGTCGCCGTGCTCGGGGCGGCGCTCGCCTCGTTTCTGGGCAGCGCTTTCCGCTTCGACCCGGCACGGACCAAGGTGCTGGTGGCCGCTGGTGCCGCGGCCGGCATCTCGGCCGCATTCAACGCCCCGCTCGCGGGGGCGTTCTTCGCCCTCGAGGAGATCCTCGGATCACTGGCGGTGGGCGCGTTCCCGTCCGTCGTCGTGGCGAGCGTCGTCGCCGCCGTCGTGTCGCACACCTTCCTCGGCAACAACCCCGCCTTCCCGGTGCCGGAGGAGTACGGCTACGTCCTCCAGCGGGAGGTGCTCATCTTCTACCCCTTCCTCGGGGTCGTCGCCGGGCTCGTGGCCGTGCTGTTCGTGCGGGTGTACTTCCGCATGGAGAAGCTCGCCAAGGAGATCGAAGGTCCACGCTGGGGGGTCGCGTTCCTCGGGGGAGTGCTGGTCGGCATCCTGGTGATCCTCTCCAAGGGGCTGCTGGTGGGCCACGGCCACCTGGCGGTGCACCTCGAGGTCTTCGGGCGCATGTCCTGGAGTGCGCTGGCGCTGCTCGCGCTGGGCAGCATACTCGCCACCTCGATCACCCTCACCTTCGGCGGGTCGGGCGGCGTCTTCACCCCTTCGCTGTTCGTCGGCGCGGCTGCGGGCGGCTCCTTTGGCGTGGCGCTCGCCACGCTCTTTCCCGGGCTCGGCCTGCACCCCGAGGCGTACGCACTGGTGGGCATGGGCGCGGTGGTCGCCGCCGCCACCGCCGCGCCGATCACCGGCATGCTGCTGGTGTTCGAGATGACCAACGACTACAACATCGTCCTGCCGCTCATGCTGACCACGGTGATCGCCAACGTGGTAGCGCGGCGGCTGGAGCCAGACTCGCTCTACAGCGGGTGGCTCCGCCGGCGTGGTGAGCGGCTCCAGCACGGCGCCGATCGCGACGTGCTCGCCGGACTCCGCGTGGCCGACGCCTTCGACCCGGCGCCGCATGTCGTGGGGGAGTCCGCGCCGCTGGGCCAGCTGCTGGAGCACCTGGGGCGCAGCGCCTACACCGACCTCCCCGTGGTGGACGAGCACCGGCGGCTCGTGGGCATCATCCCGCTCGCGGAGCTCGGCCGACTCGCGAACCTGCCCCGCGAACAGACCGCGGGCCTGGTGGCGTCGCAGGTGGCGATCGCGGCGGAGACCGTGAGTCCGGGAGACTCCCTGCTGGACGCGATCCGGCGCATGGGCGTGCGAGGCGCTCCTTCTATTCCGGTGGTGGATCGCGCCACCGGCCACCTGCTCGGCCTGGTGGGTCGCGCGCACGTGCTCGGGCTGTACGAGCGCGCCGTGGCCGGCGGCGCTACGGGAGAGCATCCCGTCTCGTTTCCACCCGGCCACGGCCCGGCGTAGCTTTCTCCCATGCCATCCCAGTCACTGGACGCGTTCCTGCGATCGCTGGCGAAGGGCGATGCCGCCGCGGCCTACTACTTTCACGGTCCCGAGGACCTGCTCAAGGACGAGGCCCTGCGGGCGCTGCTGGATCGCGTCCTCGACCCCTCGCTCCGCGACTTCAACCTCGACCAGCGCGGGGCCGGGCAGCTCGATGCCGACGACTTGTTCGCGCTCTGCACCACGCTGCCGATGATGGCGGATCGCCGAGTGGTCGTGCTCCGCGAGATCGAGGCGCTGAAGCGCAAGCCCAAGGTGCGCGGCGCCCTGCTGAACTACCTCGCCCGGCCCGCGCCCGACACGGTGCTGGTGCTGATCCAGGGCGCCAACGAGGAGAGCGAGGACAAGGAGATCGCCCGCGCCGCGGTGACCGTCGCGTGCGAGCCCCTGCCCGAGGAGCGGGTGCTCAAATGGCTGGAGCGCCGGACGAAGGGCCTCGGGCTCGAGCTGCCCCAGGAGGCGGCGCTCCACCTGGTGCGCGCGGTCGGCGGTGAGCTCGCGTCGCTGGCGGCGGAGCTGGAGAAGCTGGCGGCGTTGCCCCCGGGCGAGCCGTTGACCGTCGAGCGGGTCGGGGAACTGGTCGGCGTGCGTCACGGCGAGACCATCTTCGACTGGCGCGATGCGGTGATGGAGGACCGGACGGGCCCCGCGGTCCACCTGATCGGGCTGCTGCTCGACCAGCCCGGTAACTCCGGCGTGAAGCTGGCCGGCGTGCTGGGTACGACTCTGGTCGGCGTGGGTGTGGCCCGCTCCTACATGGACCGTGGCCAGCGCGGCCGAGCGCTCGACGATGCCGTCTTTCGGGCGATCCAGCGGTGCCGGGTCTTCGGGCTCTTGAGCTGGAGCGAGGAGAAGTCTCGCTGGATCCGCTGGGCCCCGAAGTGGCCCGCCAAGCGGGTGACCGGCGCGCTTCGTGCAGTGCTCGCGGCCGATACCGCGCTCAAGGGCATCACGATCTCCGACGAGCGCGGCATCCTGACCGATCTGGTGCTCCGGATGGCGATGTCCGCCAAGGCTGCCGCATGAGACTTCTGTTCTGCCTCTCCGCCCTGCTGCTCGGCGCCGGCGCTTCGGGTGTCGCCGCGCAGACGGACCCTCGCCTCACGGCTGCGGTGCGCGCGGCGCAGGAGGGTCAGGGCGACTCGGCGCGGAGCGCGGTGGACCGGCTCCTCGCCGCCACCCCACCCACCGACTCGCTGTATCCCGAGATCCTCTATACCCAGGCCATGGTGTCGAACTCCGCGGCCGACATGCGCCGGGACCTCCAGCGCGTCGTGGTCGAGTATCCCACGTCCTCCTGGGCGGACGACGCCCTGCTCCGGCTGGTGCAGATGGACTACGCCACCCGGAGCTTCGAGGGCGCGGCTCGGAACCTGGAGCACCTCCGGCTGGATCACCCGTTTACACCGCTCCTGGCGCAGGCGGCCTACTGGGGCGGTCGCACCTACTTCGAGCTGAAGGACACCGTTCGGGCGTGCCGCTGGCTCGCCGACGGCGTCGCGGCGGCGGGCACGGACCTGGAGCTCCAGCGACAGCTCGGGTTCCTCTACCAGCGCTGCGCCACGCCCCCCCGCGCCGGCGCCTCCGGTGACACCGCCGCGGCGTCCAAGACCAACCAACGGCCGGCCGACTCGGCGGCTGCGCGGGTGGCGGACTCGCTCCCCCAGCGCGCGCCGACGAAGGCGGCGAAGTACCGGGTCCAGGTGGCGGCCGTGGCCACGCCCGGTGCGGCCGACGATGCGGCGACGAAGGCGGAGCAGCTCGGCTTCCCGTCGGTGATCGTCCGCGAGCGTGGCTACTACAAGGTCCGAGCGGGCACGTTTGCCACCAAGCAGGAAGCGCAGGCCGCGGCCGCGAAGCTCAAGTCCGGGATGGGTGGTAGTCCCTTCGTGGTCGCGGAGCCCTGACGACCCACTAGGAATCGCGGCATGACCCCGCGCACAATCCGGCGCGCCGGCGTGCTCGGCGCGGCCCTGTTGAGCTGGCTCTCCGTTGGCTGCGGTGGCGGGGCTCCCGAGACGGGCCCAAAGCCCGCACCATCGCCGGATCCCTGCCTGCTGCCAACCGGCCGGATGGGCGAGCCGCGAGCATTGGTCGTCGCGGTGCCGTGGCCCGGAGACACCGCGGTCGTCGCCCCATCCCAGCCCCAGCCCATGGTCCGGCTCGACTGTACCGGAGCCGTCCGCCCTGCGGTCGCGGAATCCTGGACCAGTGATCGCACCGGTCGCGCGTGGACGCTGGTCATCGCCGGCGCGGCGCTCCACGCCAGCGCGGGCGCCGCGGCCGCCGAGTGGCGCACCCGCCCCGAGGCCGCGACCACCCTTCGTCACGCAGGGGTCGTCTCGGTCGTACCGCTCGACCAGCGGCGACTGGTCGTCACGCTGGATCGGTCCTACGACTCCGTGCCGCGGGTCTTCGCCGATCCCACGCTGGCGCTGGTGACCGACTCCGGCTCCACGGCGGGCACCACGTTCGCCCTCCGCCTCGTCACCGGTGACGCCCGCGATGCGCTCGATGCCGGAGCCGACGCCCTCACGACCGACGACACCGAGCTGCTGGAGTACGCCGGTGCGAGGAGTGACCTGGTGGTGCATCCGCTCCCGTGGAGCCGGATCTACGTTCTGGCGATTCCTCCCGGTCAGCGCGGCTTCGACGCGCTGATCCCGGCGGACAGTGCGGCGTTCCGAGCGGATCTCGCGAGCGACGCGGTGCGGGTGGAGGCCCGTGCCGCGGAGGGACCATTCTGGTGGTCCGACCCGGGGCGGTGTCCCGAGATCAGGGAGCGTGCGACCCCTTCCACCACCGGCTCGCGAATAACCACCCCGCTCTCGAGCGACCCGGTCGGCCGCGCCATCGCGGAGCGCCTGGTTGCGCTCTCCGGGCAGCCGATGCGGGTCATCGACGGGCAGTATGCCCGCACTCCGGTCACCGCGATCCGCTCCGACCTCGGCACCGCATACGTGATCCCGGTGCCGCGCACGACCCTGGTGCCCTGCCGCGAGATCGCCGCCTGGCCCGCCGGCGCGACCGTGGTGCCGCTGATTGAGACGCGCCGCAGCGTGGTCGTACGCCGGGGCGTACCGCCGATCACGGTCGATTTCGACGGCCGGCTGCGGGCCGTGGAGCCACGGTGAGCTTCCGCGCCCGACTCTTCCTGGTCTCGACCCTCGCAGTGCTGGTGCCGCTCGCGGTGCTCGCCTTCGGCGTGCGCCGCGAGATGGATCGTCGGCTGGGTGACGAGGGTCGCCGGCGCGGCGCGGCGGCCGTGGGCCGGCTGGGGGTCGAGCTCGCTCGCGAGCGCGAGCGGGTCGTGGCGCGGCTCGAGGCCCTGAGCCGCGACCTCGCGGCCGACAACCGCTTCCGCCTGGGACTCCTGGGGCAGTCCGCTTCACGCGCGTACGTGCTCGACTGGGCCGGCGGGGCGATGCGACTCTCCGGTCTCTCGGTGCTCCAGGTGCAGGACACTGCCGGCCGGATCGTGAGCTCCGGCCACTTCCGCAACGAGTATGACGAGGTGCGCGGCGCGCTCCCGCGGTTCCTCGCCGCCGTGGCCCCCGCCCCTGCCCTGGTCCGATTTCGCACCGCCGAAGCGCCGCTCCTCACACTTGCGGCCGTTGAGTCGGTCAGCGTGGCCGGGAGGCCGCTGACGCTGGTCGGCGGGCTCGCCGCCGAAGAACGGTTCCTCCGCGGGCTCGATCCCGACCCCGACCTGACTGTGGCGCTGGCCGCCACTCCAGGCCAGGGTGCCGTGATCGGAGCGCTCGCCGTCCCGTTCCTCGATGCCCTGACCGGCACCGCGGACAGCGCCCGACTGGTCGTGACCCAGTCAGGCGTGACCCTCGCGGCGCTGCGACGGGGACTCAATACATGGGTCATGGTGGCGCTCGGCGTGACGGGGCTGCTGGCGATCATCCTCAGCGCCTGGCTGGCGAGGGTGGTGAGCCGGCCGCTCACGGAGTTGGCCGACAAGACCGCCTCGATCGATCTGGACCGCCTAGACCAGGACTTCGCCACCGACCGCAGCGACGAGATCGGCGCCCTGTCCCGGCTGCTGGGAGAGATGACGGTCCGGCTCCGCCGCGCGGTCGCCGGTCTTCGCGAGGCGGAGCGGCGGGTGGCGATGGGCGACCTTGCCCGGCAGGTGAACCACGACATCAAGAACGGGCTGGTGCCGATTCGGAACGTGCTGCGCCACCTCGACCAAGTGGCACGGGAAGAGCCGGCCGCACTCCCCGGCGTGTTCGATGAGCGCAAGGCGACCCTGGAATCCAGCGTGCAATACCTCGATACCCTGGCTCGGAACTACGCCCGGCTCGCACCCGCGGCGTCACTGGAGCAGTGCGACGTCAACTCCGTGATCGCCGAGGTCCTCCAGGCTCCGAGAGCCCGTACGCCGATCCGCGCGGAGCTCGCCGAAGCCTTGCCGCCGGTCGCCGTGGACCGCCTCATGCTCCGCCGGGTGATCGAGAATCTCGTCGGCAATGCCGCCGACGCCGCCGACGCCCGCCAGGGCGCGACGGTGACCGTCTCCACCGAGCGCGCGAGACGCGACGGCCAGGGGTCGGTCGTCCGGGTCCACGTCACCGATACCGGCTCGGGCATGACGAAGGCCGAGCTCGACAGCGCGTTCGACGATTTTCACACCACCAAGGAGGGCGGCACCGGGCTGGGTCTGTCCATCGTCCGGCGGCTGGTGCTCGACCTCGGCGGCTCCTTCCGCATCGAAACCGAGCCCGGCACGGGCACCCGCGCCACCGTCGAGATCCCGCTATGACGCTGGTCCTCGTGGTAGACGACGTCGCCCCGCTGGCGGAGCAGTACGCCTACGACCTGCGCCGCACCGGCGGCTACGAGGTGCTGACCGCGCCGGCCGGGGAGAAGGCCCTGGAGATCCTCGCCTCGGCCCCGGTGGACTGCGTCGTGCTCGACCTCGAGATGCCGGGCATGGACGGATTCGAGGTGCTTCGCACGCTGGAGCGGAAGGGCTCCCAGGTGCCGGTGATCGTGTACACCGGCACCGGCAGCTACGACCGCTGCGTCCAGGCGCTCCGACTCGGGGCCTACGGCTTCATCGACAAGGCGGAGCCGATGGAGCGCGTGGTCCACGAGATCGAGAGCGCGATGGAGCGGAGCCGGCTCCGGGCGGAGAATTCCGCGCTTCGCCGTCAGCTGGGCCGGGAGACCTCGCTGGTGGGCGGGAGCGCGGCCATGGCGGAGCTGCGCGCGACGATCGCCAAGGTCGCGCCGGTGCCGAGTCAGGTGCTGATCGTGGGTGAGAGCGGGAGCGGGAAGGAGCTGGTGGCCCGCGATCTCCACCGGTTCGGGCCGCAGCCGTCCGGGCCGTTCGTCGCCATCAACTGCGCCGCGCTTCCCGAGAGCCTGGTCGAGAGCGAGCTCTTCGGCCACGAGCGGGGAGCGTTCACGGGAGCGATAAGCACCCGGAAGGGCGCCTTCGAGGCGGCGGAGCGGGGGACGCTCTTCCTGGACGAGATCGGTGAGCTGCCGCTCCAGGCCCAGGCCAAGCTCCTCCGCGTGCTCGAGGAGCGGCAGGTCACCCGGCTGGGCGGGACGAAGCCGGTGAAGGTGGAGGCCCGGATAGTCACGGCCACCAATCGCGATCTCGAGGCCGAGGCCCGGGCTGGCCGGTTTCGCGAGGACCTGTACTTCCGGCTCGCGGTGCACGTCGTCCGCGTTCCACCCCTCCGCGAGCGCCTGTCGGACATCCCGGCCCTGGCCGAGCAGTTCGTGACCGGGATCTGCGCCCGGTTCGGGATGCGCCGGAAGAAGATCTCGGCGGATGCCCTCGACCTGCTTATGGCCTACGAGTGGCGGCGGAACAACGTGCGCGAGCTGCGGAACGTGGTGGAGCGGATGATCATCGCGGCGGACGGGGAGGTCATCGCGCCGGAGCATGTGCCCCTCGAGATCCGCTCGGCGGGGTCGACAGCGCCACCCCTGGAAGGTGGACTCGGCTTCCAGGAGCTGAAGGCGGAGGCGGAACGGCGGATCATCGTGTCCGCGTTGGAGCGGCACGACTGGCACGTGACCCGGACGGCCCAGGCGCTCGGCCTGGCCGACCACGCCAGCCTGCTCAAGATCATGCGCCGGCATGGGATCCGGCGGGCGGCTGAGTAGCGTGTCCCGTCGGACACATAGAGACCGCTCTGACCGTGTCCTTCGGGACACATTGAGAGTGAACCGCTTTGGGCGCCGGCTGCTAAGCAGCAGAAAGGGAAGACTTTAGGAGCGAGCCCCTACCAGGTGTCCTCCTGGCCACCTAGTTGCCTTCTGGCATGGTGCCCGATCACCCAACGCGCCTGCCGGCGCACAGCCAGGAGGAGTCCCATGTCGGTCCGTCGCACCCATCTCGCGTTCCTCGCCGCCGCCGTCCTGCCATTGGCCGCGGCCTGCGGGGACAACAAGCGCCCTGTCACCACCACCATCCAGGGCAGCTCCACTACCAGTACCCTCAGCGTGACCACCGATTCTGGCACGCCGTCCGGTACAGTCACGGAGACCACGGCCGCCACCGTTCCGGTCTCCTACGTGGACGCCGAGGCGGCATACACCGCCCGGAAGTACTCGGAGGCGGCGGAGTTGTTCGGGTCCTATACCCGCGCCAACCCTGAGAACCAGTGGGGCCACTACATGTCCGGCCTGTCGTCCTGGAAGGCGGGCGATCCGGAGCAGGCGCTGAGCAGCTTCGACGAGGCGCTCCGTATCGATCCCCAGCACCGGAAGAGCCTGCTGAACTCCGCGCGGGTGTTGCTGGACACCGGCAGGCCGCGTGAGGCCCTGGACCGGATCGAGCGCGCCATGGGGCTA
>Ga0247825_10002937_pt1 | contig 11238 bp, 9 predicted proteins | sample 13C_Vanillin_Day_FD_194413 | JGI IMG/M metagenome (GOLD analysis project Ga0247825, IMG submission 194413) | Soil microbial communities from agricultural site in Penn Yan, New York, United States - 13C_Vanillin_Day48 | ecosystem: Environmental > Terrestrial > Soil > Agricultural land | place... | reverse complement strand
CGACAGGCTCGCAGCGGCCCCCACGAATGCCATGGTGAAAAAGCCCTCGTCGATGTGAAACGCGCGCGCGACCGCCCAGTACATGCCGAACTCCAGCGCCCACGCGATACCGGTCCACGCCGACGCGGCGAGAAACCCTGCCGGCGTCTTCAGAACAGCAAAGCCATCCAGTACCCACTCACCCCAGAACCGCAGTTGGGTGCGCCACGAGTCCTTGAGCGGCAGCCACGGAATCGAGGCGATGCGACCAGGCAGCGCCGTGTTCGACGCAACGAGCGTCGCTACCGCTAACCCGAGCCCGGCGCCGACGGCCACGATCAACCCGGTGCCCACGAAGTAGATACCTACGTTGACGATGAACTGCCCCAGAATCACGAAGACGCCGAGCACCACGAGGTCGAAGAAGCGCTCGACCAGCGCCACGCCTAGCGTGCGCATGCGCGAGACCTGCGCGCGGTCCAGCAGAAGCTGTGCGCGCAGCAGCTCGCCGCCTCGCAAGGGCAGGAGATTGTTGGCTGCGTAGGTGACCAGCATCGTCTGGAAGAGGATGCCCATGCCGGGAGCGCCGGGGCTGTAAAAGACGCGCCAGCGGTATGTACGCGCAACAAGCGATCCGGCGAACAGCGCCAGGCCCAGCGGCACATAGGCGTAGTCCGCGTCGAGGATGCTGTCCCAAACCTCCTCGAGACTGAGGTCGCGGATAAACAGATAGAAGAAGAACGCGCTGATGAGCAGCGTCGCCCCAACCTTGAGGGCATTCGAACCCAGTACGCGCCTCAACTCTTCGGTTCTCGCAGCGAGTTCAGGGCGCAGCGCCTGACGGGGAGCGCGAGGGGTGTCCCCTTGCAAAGGCCCTTATTTCTCATTTCTCTTTCGTGCTCCGGAGCAGCCCGACAGGGATGCGCAGGATTCCCACCTCGCCCACCCGGAGAGTTTCTCGGCTTCCAATAGCCGGTTCTCGGCTTGCCTCAAACCTGTGCATATGTCTCGATAAGTCCTGTGACGCTACAATTCCGAAGCTAATGGTACAAGGGTTCCACCTCAAGGGCCTCATTCTCAGCGGCGGCACCGGTAGCCGCCTTCGCCCCTTCACGTACTCGACGGCAAAGCAGCTCCTGCCCCTCGCCAACAAGCCCGTCATCTTCTACGTTGTCGAAGCGATGGTCGAAGCTGGCATCACGGACATCGGCGTCATCGTCGGCCACACCGGCGCCCAGATCGAGGCGCACCTCGGCGACGGCTCCCAGTTCGGCGCGAAGCTGACCTACATCGAGCAAGACGCGCCCAGAGGCCTCGCCCATGCCGTGCAGACCGCGCAGCCCTTCTTGGGCGACGACCCGTTCGCCGTCTTTCTCGGCGACAACTTCCTCCGAGGCGGCATTCGCTCTCACGTCGAAGCCTTCCACGAGTCCGGCGCCACGGGCCAGATCCTCCTCAAGCGTGTCGACAACCCCCGCGAGTTCGGCATCGCCGAGCTCGACGCCGCCGGCCGCCTCCAGCGCCTCGTCGAGAAACCCGTCGAACCCGCGTCTGACCTCGCAGTCCTCGGCGTCTACCTCCTCCGGCCCGAGTTCTTCCCCGCCGCCGAGACGATCAAGCCCTCCTTCCGTGGCGAGCTCGAGATCACAGACGCGCTCCAGGCCATGCTCGACGCCGGCCACGACCTCCGAGGCCACATCATCGACGACGACTGGGTAGACACGGGCGGGCCCGAGGACCTCCTCCGCGCCAACCGCACCGTCCTCGACCACATGCAGCCATGTCTTTACGAACCCCTTGGTGAGGGATCGAGCGCATGCGGCAACGTCCGCATCGACGCGGGCGCCATCGTGACGGGGTCGCAGATCGAGGGCCCAGCGATCATCGGCCCAGATGCAGTTATTAGAGACGCTTACATCGGCCCCGGCACCTCGATTGGCGCTCGCGCACAGATCGCCGGTGCACGCATCAAGAACAGCATCGTCATGGAGGACGCCGTGATCGAGGGCGCATGTGTCCATGACAGCATCGTCGGCGGTCACGCCCACATTCGATCGGTAGCTCCCGGTTTCAACCGGGAGTCGCCTGACCTTCGAAGCCACAAGGTGCTCCTTGGCGACAACGGACGGCTGGAGCTCGCATGAAGAAGGTCCTCGTCACCGGCGGCGCGGGGTTCATCGGCGCCAATTTCATCAAGCACCTGGTCAAGAATTACGACTACGAGATCGTCAACCTCGACAAGCTGACCTACGCCGGCAACCTCGAAAACCTCCTTGATGTTGAGGAGAGCGCCGTAGGTCGCTACACCTTCGTGCAGGGCGACATCTGCGACGCCGACGTCGTCAACGCCGCGATGGAGGGCTGCGACGCCGTGATCAACCTCGCCGCCGAGACCCACGTCGACCGCTCCCTCATGGACGCCACATCGTTCATCCAGACCGACGTTCTCGGCGCTTACGTCCTCCTGGAGGCAGCCCGTAACCACGGCGTCGAGCGCTTCCTCTACGTCTCGACCGACGAGGTCTACGGTCCGCGCCTGCCCGACCATCCTGCGCACGAGAGCGATCTACTTGAACCTTCGAACCCCTATTCCGCGAGCAAAGCCGGCGGCGAACAGATGAGCCTTGCCTATTTCCGTACCTACGACCTGCCGGTGGTCGTCTCGCGCAGCGCCAACAACATCGGGCCCTTCCAGCACCCCGAAAAGGCCGTGCCACTGTGGGTGACCAACGCCCTCGACGACCTGCCCCTGCCCGTCTACGGCGAAGGAAGGCAGATCCGCGACAAGCTCTACGTCGAAGACAACTGCGCCGCCCTCGACCTGTTGCTGCACAAGGGCGTACCGGGGGAGGCCTACAACATCGCCTCGTCTAACGAGCGCCCCAACATCGAGGTCGCGGAGACCATCCTCGCAGCCCTTGGCAAGCCCCGCTCTCTCTTGCGCTTCGTGCCCGACCGCACGAACCACGACGAGCGATACTGCCTCGACACTTCGAAAATCCGGAACCTCGGCTGGACCCCTTCACACGACTATGACGAAGCGATGGCGAAGACCATCGCCTGGTACCGCGACAATCGGGGCTGGTGGGAACGCGTCAAGTCCGGCGACTACGCCGACTACTATCGCAGGCAGTACGCTGCCCGCCTCGCCGCCTCACACGACGGCTAACCCTCGAAGCTCAGCAGCGCCTCGCACACCTCGGCGACATCTTCGTCGCTGAGATACGGGTGCATGGGCAGGCTCAGGATCTCGCGGCACACCTGCTCGGTGACCGGCAGGCCTCCCGGTGCAACCGGCACCCGTTCTCGATAGGCCGGCTGCAGGTGCACCGGCTGCGGGTAGTGAACCAACGTGATCACGTCGCTCCCTGACAGGTGCTTCTGGAGCCTGTCCCGATGGACCGTGCGAATGACGTACAGGTGGTAGACGTGATGGGCGCCCGGCTGCTCGGCCGGCAGTGACAACGCGGAGCCTTCCAGCGCCACACGGTACGCCAGGGCGATCTGGCGCCGGCGTTCGTTCTCCGCATCGAGGTAGCGCAGCTTCACCCGCAGCATCGCGGCATGCAGCTCGTCCAGGCGCGAGTTCACGCCGGCGTCGGCGCTGATGTAGCGGTCTCGCCAGCCGTACTCACGCAACGCCCGAGCACGATCAGCGATGCCGGCATCGTTTGTCACAATGGCCCCGCCGTCCCCGAAGGCCCCGAGGTTCTTCGTTGGGTAGAAGCTGAAGGCTGCGGCCGCGCCGAACCCACCGACCCGCTTGCCGTCGATCGCCGCGCCGTGGGCCTGCGCACAGTCTTCGAGTACCAGCAGACCGTGCTCGCGTGCGATCTCGAGAATTGCCGGCATGTCCGCGGGATGCCCGTAGAGGTGCACCGGCACAACCGCCTTCAGTCGATACACACCCGCGTACACCTCGATGGTCTCGCGCAGGCTTTGCGGCGACATGTTCATCGTCGCAGCGTCGATGTCCACGAGCACCGGCGTGGCGCCGGTCATCTCGATTGCAGCGACGGTAGCCACGGCAGTGTGCGAGACGGTGAGCACAGCGTCACCCGGTCCGATGCCCATCGCCCGCAGGCCGACCTGGAGCGCATCTGTGCCGCTCGCGACGCCGATTCCGTGCGACGCACCGGCGTGCGCCGCGAACTCGCGCTCAAAGGCTTTCGTCTCATCGCCGAGGATGTAACGTCCGCCGTCCAGCACCCGCGTCACGGCTTCCAGGATCTCATCGCGGTGGGCGATGAAGGTCGCTTTGGGGTCCATTGGCAGGATCGGCATCGTGCTGCGAGGGTACTCCATAGGCTCGATTGCGCATAGAATTCGCCGGTGCGGTTGGCTGAAGCGAAGAAGCTGCCTCTAAGCATCCTCCGCTCCCCAGCCGAGGTTGCGGTGGTCTCGAAGGCCGAGATCCTGTTCCTCGCTGCCGCTATCGTCGTCTTCCTCGGCGCTACTCTCCCCGACCTCGGCAACTTCCCCGGCGTCACTGACGACGAAATCTGGATCCTCAACGCATCGCACAAGCTGGCGAACGAGCACGTGTTCGGCAGCGATCTGTTCACAGGCTTCTGGCGCGCCGAAGAGCTCTACCTGTTCAACATGCCCCTGCACCATTTCGTGCTCGCGGGCGTGTTCAAGGTCTTTGGCACCAGCATCTTCATCGCCCGTCTGGTCAGTGTCGGCTACGGGATCATGACGATCCTGCTGGTCTATGGCCTCGGCCGCTCGCTGCGAGGCGTCGGCGTGGCAGTGCTCGCCGTGGTCCTCCTCCTGACACTCCGCCTGCACCTCGCATTCGACACGGGCCTCCCGCTGCAGGAGATGGCGCGCTCGATTCGCTACGACCTTGCGCCGGTGCCCTTCATGCTCATCGGCACCCTGATCCTGCTCAAGCCCACGCTGCTACGGTGCGCAATTGCCGGCGCTGTGTTCTCGAGCGCCACCCTGCTGCAGTTCTACGGCGCCTTCATGTTCCCGGCCGCTGCGATCTATCTGCTGATGGAATCAGGCCCGGTCCGCCAGCGCGTGAGGCTCGTGGCCGTCGTCGCCATCACCGCCTTCATCGTCGCGCTGCCCTACGGCGTCGTCGTCATGACCAATTACGACGAGTACCAGGGCCAAACGAGCACCCTGTATCGCCGCCTCGACCTGACCGACCCCGGCCTGTACAGGGAGAACTTCGAGCGCGAGGAGCTACGCTTCCGATTGCGCTTCGACAAGGTCAGCGACCTCGTCGAGAAGCCCTCGGAGCGATACGCCCTCCTGATCGCCCTGCCCGCGTGTCTCGGTTACCTGGGCTGGCGAGTGCAGAAGTTCAACGAGCGCGGCGACCGCATCCTCTTTCTCAGCCTGGGCCTGATCCCGCTGCAATTCCTCCTCTTCGACTTCCAGAAGGTCACCTTCTACTGGATCGCGGTAGTGCCCTACTTCGTCCTCGCCATCGCCGTGACGGCAGAGGCCGCGTTCCAGGCGATACGCCCCCACCTACATCAGCCGCTAAAAGCCGGCGCGAAAACCCTGGCGGTGGCAACAGTCACCGGCGTGCTTGTCTTCGGGTTCGTCGCGGAGGGTATCTACGCCCAGGTCCAGGGCCTGCGCAAGATGGACGCGACCAACTACATGTCGCTGCGTCCGCTGATGGCGCAGTACGTCCCGCCGGGCTCGAAGGTCCTCGGCGCTACCAACTTCTGGTGGGCCATGCCGGACACCGACTTCCGCAGTTACTACATGCTGTACTACCGCACCAACCCCCGAACGACGGACGATGTCACCACGCTCGAGGGATACATGCAGGAGTTCGACCCCGACTACGTGGTGCTGAACTTCGTCGCGAGGTTGTTCTTGCCGTCGGTGAACCCGGTGCTAAACGCCTACATGGAAGAGCACGGTGAACAGATCGCCTTCATACCGGATAAGACGTACGGCTTTATCGAGATATGGAAGATCGACCGATAGAAGCGATTTGCGTTCTTCGCTTGATTAATGAAACAATCGCCGCAGTCCCCGGGGAGCCCACATTCGCAGGCGGTTAGGTGGCAACGATGCTGTCCAGTGTGAGCGCGTTCTTCCCGTGCTACAACGATGCCCAAACCATCCGGGGGCTCGTCCTTCGCGTTGACGAAGCCCTCCAGCGCATCACCAACGACTACGAGATCATCGTCGTCAACGACGGCAGCTCCGACGCGAGCGCCGAGGTCCTGCGCGCTACGCAGACCGAGGTCCCGGCACTGCGAGTCGTCGAACACCCCGTCAACCGGGGATACGGCGCCGCCCTGATCAGCGGCTTCAGTAGTGCCACGCGTGACTATGTCTTCTACACCGACGGTGACGGTCAGTACGACCCGGGCGAGATCGTCCTCCTTGCCGAGGCGATGAAGCCCGGCATCGATGTTGTCAATGGCTACAAGAGCAGCCGTGAGGACGCCTGGTATCGCGTCTTCGTCGGCGGCATCTACCAGCGCATCGCCCATGCCGCCTTCTCCCTGCCCATCCGTGACGTCGACTGCGACTTTCGCCTCCTCCGGCGGGAAGCCCTACGTGACGTGGCCCTGGAATCCACTGACGGCGCCATCTGTGTCGAGCTTGTGCGTCGCCTCAAGGACTCCGGCGCGCGAATGACGGAGCTGCCGGTGACTCACTTCGCCCGCGCGTACGGCACCTCCCAGTTCTTCAAACCGAAGCGCATACTCCGCGCCATGCAGGGCGTCGGCCGCTGGTATGTGCGCCTCGTCCTCCTGCGAGAGCAGAAGCGCAAGCACGCCACGGCAGAGAAGCAGCGCGTCGCCGTAGCCTCCACCTCGAAGACGGACTAGAGGACACACATTGGAACCACACGAATACGAAGCGATGTACGCGCTGGAGGACACCCTGTGGTGGTACCGCGGCCAGCGCAAGATCACCCAGGCCCTGTTCGAGAAATTCCTCCCCAATCGTGTCGACCTCGATATCCTCGACATCGGCGCCGGCACCGGTGGTCAGCTACGCCAGCTGCGCCAGTGGGGCGAGGTCACGTCATTCGATTTCATGGAGATGGCCTGCCGCTTCTTCGGTCAACGTGACAGCCGCCGCATCGCCGTCGCAAGCGCCGCTGCGATGCCCTTCAAGGACGCCAGCTTTGACCTCGCGACGATCTTCGACGTCTACGCCACGCTGGACGAGACGGACGAGGCTGCAGCTCTTACGGAAACCGCCCGCGTCCTCAAGCCCGGTGGCTACCTGTTCTGGCGCGAGCCGGGTCACATGTTCCTGCACGGACCCCACGACCGCGCCACCCACGTCAAGCGTCGCTACAACCAGAAGGAGTTCAAGAAGCGACTGGCGACCATGGGCCTCGAGCCTCTCCGCCTCTCCTACTCGAACTCCTTCCTCTTCCCAGTCGTCATGGTGAGGCGCCTGCTCGCCAAGATGCGAGACGACGGCTCCATGGGCCACTCAGACGTTCAGCCGATGCCGGAGCCTCTCAACACCATCCTTGGCGCCATCGTCTCGGCAGAAGCGCCGATCGTCGCCTCCCGCGGCATCCCGATGGGCCTGTCGACCCTCACCCTCGCCCGGAAAAAGTAGCGTGATGCTAGCCACGGATTTCGAGGCCTATCGCGACACGCGCTGCCTCGTGACGGGCGGCCTCGGCTTCATCGGCAGCAACGTCGCCCGCCGCCTCGCTGACCTTGGTGCGCATGTGACAGTCATCGACAACCGCTCGCCCGGCCAGGGCGCCAACGACTTCAACCTCGACGGCGCTTCCAGCATTGAGGTCATCGTGGCGGACATCGGCGACGAAGCCGCATCGACTGGTGCCGTCCAGGACAAGGACTACGTTTTCAACCTCGCCGGAAAGGCCAGCCACACCGATGTGCTCGAATCGCCCTTCAGCGATATGGAGACGAACGTCCGCGCCCAGCTCGTCCTGCTCGAAGCGATTCGCAAGCATGCCCCGGCGGCGCGCGTGGTTTACGCCAGCACACGCAGTGTCTATGGCGCCATCCGCACGAGGCCCGTGGACGAAGACCATCCCTTTCTGCCCACCGAGGTCAACAGCGCCGACAAAGCCGCTGCCGACCTCTATCACACGGCTTATGCGCACTCTCACGGTCTCAGCACCGTCTCGCTTCGGCTAACGAACATCTACGGGCCTCGCATGCATGTCGCTCATGCCCACCAGGGGTTCATCAACTGGTTTACGCGCCTCATCTCCGAAGGCAAGACGGTTCGCCTTTACGGCGACGGCTCGCAACAGCGCGACATGCTCTACGTAGATGACACGGTTGATGCCTTCCTGCAGGCGGGACTGGCCAAGGACATCTCCGGCGCGGCCTTCAACATCGGCAGCGGCACAGGCAGCACGCTGCGGGAGATCGCGGAGACTCTCGTGCGACTCGCGGGCAAAGGCAGCGTCGAGTACGTGCCCTTCCCGGACGAAGCGAAGCGCATCGAAATCGGCGACTACATCACCGACACCCGGCGAAGCACACAGCAACTCGGCTGGTCCGCAAGTACGCCTCTGGTCGACGGCCTGCAACGCACCGTCGAGTACTACGCCCAGCACCTGGAGCGATACGTCGATGCCTGACCGCCCCGTCCTGATCAAGGCCTGTCTCAACGGCAGCCGCCAGCCCGGCTCACACCCCGCCCTGCCCCTGACGCCGTCACAACTGGCCGGGGCGGCACGCCGAGCCGTCGATGCCGGTGGGGGTGCGGTGCACATCCACCAGCGCGCCCCCGATGGCACCCAGACACTTGACGCAGACCACATCGCCGAGGCTATGAACGCCATCCGTGCCGCCTGTCCCGGTCTGCCCGTCGGCGTCACCACCGGCGCCTGGATCGAGCGCGACCCAGCGCGGCGTCTCGAGCTCGTGCGCGCCTGGACGGTACTGCCGGACTTCGCGTCGGTGAACTGGGTGGAGGAAGGCGTCGAAGAGCTTGCGGCCCTCTGCCTGGAGATGGGCGTCGGGCCCGAGGCGGGCCTCTGGACCGTCGAAAACGCCGAAGCTTACGTCCGCAGCCCCGACGCCTCCCGCTACTACCGCATCCTAGTCGAGACACGCGATCGCGACGGCGTCAGCGCCATCGAGCAGGCGAATCAGATTCACGCCGTACTGGACGCAGCCGGTATCACGGTGCCGAGACTGCAGCATGGCATGGGGCCGGACACCTGGGGCGTCCTCGCCGCTGCCTTCGATGCCGGCCACGACGTGCGCATCGGCCTTGAAGACGTCCTCACACTGCCGGACGGCGCCGAGGCCATCGACAACGCCGACCTTGTCACGGCGGCGGTCCAACTCGCGCGCAAGCATGGACGCGAACCCGCCGGCTACTGATACCGCCTCGCTCTGCGCGTGGCCGATCTGTCCATCGAAAAACTGTGCTCGCATCGCTGTGACCAATTACGAATTCTTATCGCATTTCGCTGGGAAACCACTCCTCGCATTCGCCTCCAGCCTGTAGATTACTGGCGCGCGACCGGAAGGGACTTCCATAGCCACCCAGGGAGCAAGGCGTACGACCGCTTCTGATGTCCCGGCAGGCATGCCCCTCCAGCCCAGCCCGGCGAACCGAAGGATGGTTCGCTGGGCATTGTTCGGTTGCTTTCTCATCTTTCTTCTGCGCATCCCCAGCTTCTTCGAACCCGCCTGGCACACCGACGAAGGCTCGTTCGCCGGCGTCGCCGAGGGTATCCTTCGCGGCCGCGACCTCTACTCGGAGGCGTGGGAGAGCAAGCCTCCGCTGTTCCTCTACCTGTACGCCGGCATTTTCAAGGTCTTTGGGTCGGGGCTGCTCCAACTTAAGGTCGCCGCTGCCATCGCAGCCATCTCGACCCAGTTCGCGATATTTCTCGTCGGCAGCAGGCTCGCAGGGCCGCTTCGCGGACTTGTGGCCTCGGTGATCTTTGGCGTCCTCGTCGCCGTGCCGTTCTGGGAAGGCAACCTTGCGCTCTCGGAGATATTCTCGATGCCGGCCGCCACCCTCGGCGTCCTGGTCGTCCTCACCCGCAGCGACCCCCACCGTTCAAGCGCCAACGCCTGGCTCGCGCTGGCCGGGGTGTTCGTCGGGCTCGCCTTCCTCCTGCGTCAGCCCGCCGTCCTCGCGATGCCCGCCGCCGCGGCGTGGCTGTTCCTCGACTCCCGCCTGACCCTGAGCCGGTTTGTCTGCCTTGCTGCCGGCTTCGCCCTACCGATCGTCGTCGCCACCGCAGCATTCACGGTCTTCGGGTCGTTCTTCTGGTTCTGGGACGCGAACGTTGCGTACTTCCTGTACTACGTGCCTAACGGCAGCCGCATCACCTCGACGCTGATGCTGTATATGTTTGCGCCCTCGGCGGTCGCGATCGTCACCCTGGCCTGGCTGCGCATGCGCGGCGTCACAACGCCGCCCTGGGCTCTGCCGGCGCTTTGGTTCTCCCTCGCATTCATCGGCTCGCTCGTGAACGGCAAGGACTACTCCCACTATCTCCTGCAGGGCTTCCCGCCCCTCGCCTTGCTCCTCGTGACCATCCTGCCCGCATCGATCCCCTCCCTGAGAGTCACGTGGCGACAGCCGGCGCTGGCCATCGCCGTCACCTTCGCCGTCGCCTGGTACGTCGTCGTCAACGCCGTCTTCTACGACACCTGGGGACGCCACTGGACCAAGGGCATGCCCTACTACGGCCATTTTTTCAACTACGTCACCGGTCAGGAATCCCGCAGTGCTTACAACGCCTACTTCGATGGCCGCGTCAACACCACCGCCGTCCTGGACGACCACTTCGAGGCCATGCGCGCAGAGGGCTCAACAGCCTACATCTGGGGCGAATATCCCTGGGTCTACGCTCTGTGCGGCCTCGAACCGTATTCACGTTATGTCACGTCTTACTACATCCTTGAGTCCGAAGAGCGCCTGGACGAACTCCTCGCCGAGCTCGCCAGGAACCCGCCTCGATACCTCATCATCGGCGCAGACGCAGAGCCCAGACCGAACCGCACGCCCACCAAGGAGCGCTTCAACCGCGTCGCCGAACGCCTCAGAGTCATGACAGCTCAGCAGTACGAGCCGGTCGCAACCGCAGGCAAGACGACCGTCTTCGAGCTGATCTCCGTCAACACTGCGGACAAGCAACCTCGTTAGACCTGCACACGGGGCGGAAACTAGCCCTTATGGTGGTGCGATTCATCGCGCCCGGGTGGCCCGACAGCGACCGGCAGGTTGGCGCAAATTGACAGCAGGGGTGCGGTGAATCGCACCACCACAAAGGCGTACGATCGGCTGCAGACTCGCTCA
>Ga0247825_10002936_pt1 | contig 11239 bp, 10 predicted proteins | sample 13C_Vanillin_Day_FD_194413 | JGI IMG/M metagenome (GOLD analysis project Ga0247825, IMG submission 194413) | Soil microbial communities from agricultural site in Penn Yan, New York, United States - 13C_Vanillin_Day48 | ecosystem: Environmental > Terrestrial > Soil > Agricultural land | place... | reverse complement strand
CTCCGGCCTTCTTCTCCGCGTTCGCGCGCTCACGCCGGCGACGCTGCTCGTCGGTCGCGCGGGCGTCGAGGTACTTCTTCCAGCTCATGTTGTACACGTCGGCTTCGCCGCGTACGGCGTCGAGGAACCACACCCGGTTCACGACGTCGTTGAGCAGATCGACGTCGTGGCTGATCACGATCAGACCACCCTCGTGGTTCTGCAGGAATCCCCGCAGCCACGTGATCGAGTCGGCGTCGAGGTGGTTAGTGGGCTCGTCGAGCAGCAGGGTCGTGTCCGACCGTCCGCCGCTGCCGTCCGACGCGGCGAACAGGATGCGCGCCAGTTCGACTCGGCGGCGCTGACCACCGGACAGGGTGTGCAGTTGCTGACCGAGGATGCGGTCGGCCAGTCCGAGGCTGTTGCAGATGCGTGCCGCCTCGCTCTCGGCTTCGTACCCGCCGAGCGCGGAGAACCGGTCTTCGAGGTTGCCGTACTTGCGGACCGCCTTGTCGCGTTCGGCGTCGTCCACGACCTCCGACATCAGGATCTGCTGCTTCTCCATGTCCCGCAGCAGCGAGTCGAGACCGCGCGCGGACAACACCCGGTCCTTCGCGAGGACGTCGAGGTCGCCTTCCTTCGGGTCCTGCGGGAGGTACCCGAGGTCGCCGGTGCGTACGACGGCTCCCGCGTACGGCTCCCCCTCCCCCGCGAGGATGCGGAGGGTGGTCGTCTTGCCGGCACCGTTACGGCCGACCAGCCCGATGCGGTCGCCGGGCTGCACCCGCAAAGCCGGCCCGGGAGCAGACAGCAACGTCCGCACTCCAGCTCGAACTTCCAGGTCGGTAGCGGTGATCAACAAGAACTCCTAGGAATATGACACAGGCGCTTAATGAGAGAAACTGCGCAAAGAACACACGAACCAGCAATTTTACCCGACTGCCGCCCACTCGGAACACGCCCGTCAGTGATTCCGCTAACGTTCGCCGCCGTATCCGATCCCCCGGCGACCTCCGCCCCGGCCTTCGCTGCTGGACGGAACGTGAAAAATGCTGTCTGGACCAGTGCACGGTGGTGAGTTCGGTTGGTTCGATGGTGAGCTGCCCAATCTAGAATTCTGGAAACTACAGCGTTCCGTCACGGTCCGACTATGGAATCGGGTCGCATGGCGGCGGAAAACTCGGCAGCCGTGACAGGCTGGCGGCGTGACAGCCACTTCCCGTCCGCCGATCTGGGACGTCGCGATCGTCGGCCTCGGCCCCGCCGGCCGCGCCCTCGCCCACCGGGCCACCGCCCTCGGTTCGGCAGTCGTATCGGTCGATCCGCTCCCCCGTCGGTCGTGGACCGCGACGTACGCCGCCTGGGAAGACGAACTCCCCGACTGGCTCCCGCGGGATGCCGTCGCGACGAGAACCGACCGCCCGGCAGCGTGGACAATGCGCCGCCACACTATCGATCGCACCTACTGCGTTTTGAATACACCTAGGCTGCAATCAATACTCGGTGACAATTGCGGAACTGTTATCGCAGGTAGAGCGATGGACATCTCCCCCACCTCCGTCCGACTGGACGACGGTTCGACGCTGAACGCTCACGCCGTCGTCGATGCCCGGGGTACGGGCGACAGCCCCGACCTCGCCCAGCAGACGGCGTACGGCGTCGTAGTGGACCCCGGCACGGCCGCGCACGCACTGGGCGGCGAGGCCGCGGTGTTCATGGATTGGCGCCGCGACAACGGCACGTCATCCATGGACGCGCCGTCCTTCCTCTACGGGGTCCCGCTCACCCGGGACCGGTTCCTGCTCGAGGAGACCTGCCTCGTCGGCCGGCCCCCACTCCCGATCTCCGAACTCGCCACCAGACTCCACGACCGGCTCCGGGCGCGCGGCATCACCGTGCCGTCCCATTCGGACGTCGAGCGCGTGAGGTTCGCCGTGGAGTCACCACCCGAGGCCGGTCGTTCCCACAGCTCGGACCAGGTGCGCTTCGGAGCCCGCGCCGGGCTGATGCACCCCGGCACCGGCTACAGCGTCGCCGCGTCACTTCTGTACGCAGATGCCCTGGCCCGGGACCTTCGTGACGGCTCGAACGCGCGACTGTGGCCGTGGAAGGCTCGCGCCGTCGCGTCACTGCGATCGATCGGTTTGCGCGTCCTTTTGGATCTGGGGCCCGAGCACGTCCCCGAATTCTTCGGGCATTTCTTCGATCTGCCGCCGCAACTGCAGGCCGCATATCTGTCCGAACGGTCGAATCCGCGTGGAACACTGTCGGCAATGGGCCGGATGTTTCTCGCATCCTCCGGCGATATCCGCGGTGTGATTCTCCGTTCCACGCTTCGCCGGGAAGTTCGATGAACTGTCGCGCGAACGCGAAAAGGAGACCATCATGGAACGCATGCGGTCGATATGGAAGGGCTCGATAGCGTTCGGACTCGTGAACGTGCCGGTCAAGGTCTATTCGGCAACCGAAGATCACGACATCAGATTTCACCAGGTCCATGCCAAGGACGGCGGCCGGATCAAATACAACCGCGTGTGCTCCGAATGCGGCAACGTCGTCCAATACGCCGATATCGACAAGGCCTACGACTCCGATGACGGCGTCCGAGTGGTGTTGACCGACGACGATTTCGGCAAGTTACCCGCCGCCGAGAAACACGAGATTCCCGTTCTGCAGTTCGTGCCGACCGAACAGATCGACCCCATTCTGTTCGAGAAGAGTTACTTCCTCGAACCGGATTCCAGCTCTCCGAAGGCCTATGTCCTACTCGCCACGGCCCTCGAGAACAGCGACCGCACCGCTCTCGTCCACTTCACGCTCCGCCAGCGCACCCGACTGGCCGCGATGCGCTCGCGAGACGGAGTGCTGGTGATCCAGACTCTGCTGTGGCCGGACGAGGTACGCGCGGCCGAGTTCTCCTCACTCGACGACGTGGACAAGCCGAAGGCGAAGGAACTCGCGATGGCCGAGACCCTCGTCGACAGCATGGCCGACGACTTCGACCCCACCGAATTCACCGACGACTACCAGGTGCAGTTGCGTGAACTGCTCGACGAGATGATCGAGTCGGGCGGCAAGAAGGTCATTCCCGTCGCCGAGGTCGAGAAGAGCGGCGAGGACGCCGAAGTGGTGGATCTCGTCGCCGCACTGCAGCGCAGCGTCGATGCCGCGGGGAAGAAGGCCGCACCCGCCAAGAAGACGCCGGCGAAGAAGGCCCCGGCCAAGACCGCGGCGAAGAAGGCCACAGCGAAGTCGTCCACCTCGGAACGCAAACGCGCCTGAATCGACGACAGGGCGCGGCCGGACGGACCCGGAACTCCTCAGATCCGGCGGATCACCGATACCACCTTGCCCAGGACGACTGCGTCGTCGCCGTCAATCGCGGTGTAGGCCGGATTACGGGGCTCGAGGGAGACATGGCCACCGCCTCCGAAAGGTGCACACCTCGCTCACGGCGGCACCCCGACGTTTCCGCACCGCACCCGCCACCCTCGCCCGCGACTTCGGCGCCGCGCTGCCGCGGGCGCTGCGCGGTCTGATCTCGCGAACACCGTTGCGGGCGCTGACCATGCCCACGCCACGGGTCAACCTGATCATCTCCCACGCCGCCGGCCCTGCTCAGCCGCTCTATACCGCGGGCATCGAGGTGACCGGGAACTTTCCCGTCTCCGCCGTCAGCGACGTGGCCGGCGACATCACCGTCGCCGCCATGTCCTACGGCCGGCACCTCGACGTCGGCATCATCGCCTGCCGAAACCTCGTCCCCGATGTGTGGGACGTGACCGAGCAGCTGCACCAGGCCCTCTCCGAACTGACCGCGTGCACCCGCAACGTCGAAAACCTGCGCCCCGGCCGTCCCCCGGTATCGAGGTAACCGCTCTCGTCATCGGCGCCACCATACCGACCCGAACATGTAGAAAGTCACAGCTCTACCCGGACACGATCTCGCGTGGAGGCCGCCCTGTAGAGCGGATCCTCCACCACGACACGTCACCATATGTGTTACTGGGAACCGTTGCCAGCCGGGGAATCCGGCTGCCCCTCATCAGGTGTCGGCGATGGGCGTGATCACGTACGGCGCGCCGACGCCGACTGCTACCGGTAGCAGTATGAATCGGACGAGGCATCGCCGCCCTGGAGGCGAACCTGGTGCACCCGCAGACCCCGGAAGTCCTCGTCATGAGGGAAGAAGGCCTCGTCGATGGTCATTCCGCCGCGAGGATCGGCGTGCATCTCGGCCATCCAGGCACCAACCCCGTCCGGGTAGAACTGGTCGTCCCAGGCGCCGTAAAGGGAGTTGGTGACGTAGACCCGCCGACCATCACGGCTGATCTCGACCATCTGTGGGCCACCGGACAGCGACCGGTTCGGTGCCGCCGGATGAGTGCTGTGGCCCACGATCCCTCCGAGCCGGACGGACCCGGTCTCTATGGGGCTGGCTGGGTCGTGCACGTCGAACTGTTTGAGTTCCCCGATACCCCAGCACGAGACGTAGAGGAATTTGTCGTCGACCGACAGGTCGATATCGGTCACCAGCGGTGGCACCGCACCGAACGGTTTCAGCGCAGGCGGCAACAGGTCGGGATCGGCCGGCTCGGCCGGGATAGTGATCACCTTGTCCACCGCCCAGCTGTCCCTGTCGCGGTGCCAACGCCACACCGAGGCCGACAGATCCTCGGTCGAGATCACCACGCCGAGGAATCCCCACGTGGCCTCCGGGTCGTGCGACGGGCGCAGCTCGAGCGGCATCTGGTGCTGCGCGCCGAGGTCCACTCGTTGCTGGTGCTTGCCGGTGCCGAGGTCCCAGAAATGGATCGCGTGGCCGTACTTGTTCTCCAGCAACAGCTCCGGTACCAGCCCGTCCTCGATCATCGACGGCGTGCCCCACTCGCTGCTGATCAGTGTGTTCTGGTTGAGGTGCCACCAGGCGTCGTACGCGAGATATTGAGGCCCCCGGTCGGTCTCCCATTGCCGGAGCACACCGAATGTGGAGTGATCGAGCAGTGCGATCCCGCCCGGCCCGTCCGATTCGTCGGCACCGCCGAGGCAGGTCATGAACACGCCGTCCGGCCCGCAGTGCAACGTGTGTGGTCGGGAGTAACCGGCCTTGGCTGCGAGCTCGGCGCTGTCCACGATCTTGGCCAGCGTGGGCTGACGTGGATCGGGCTGAGTATCGAACACATACAGGTTGGACGAGCGCAGACCCGGCACGATCAGGTACCGGCGAGCCAACCCCTCCATGTGGTGACCCTCGTGTTTCAGCGCGCTGCTACAGGCGTTCCAGCCGAAGTGGTGCAACTCGTTGCCCCGATGGGGTACCTCGGTCCAGCCCACCACCCGGCCGTATGTGCCCGAGCCGGGATCCACGTCGATCACGCTCAGCGCATCGGGCTTCTCCGCTGCGCGATCGAACGCGACCACGTAGGCCAGTTGCTCCGGTGCGGCGGCGGCCGCCTCGGCTGCGCTGCGATAGAAGGTCGGGTCCATAGTTGGCTGACTCATCTCAGCCTCCTTCGTATCGATACGACGAGACCCGCTCATACCTCCTGCTACAAGTACCGCAACCCGCGCCCACGGGGTCGCAGCGATGAGAAAGGACGCACGGGCTCTCGGTGTACACCAAACCCGTCTGCGCGCACAAACACCCGCCCGTCTACCGCGTATCGGGACATGGATACCCACTAAGGATAGGAGAAGCGGACGACGGGCGGAACCGGCTCGACCCGGCAACTCCAGCACTTGCGGGAATCCCGCATAGATATGCAGTCATACACGGTCCGGTTCTGAAATCCCAGCATACTGGGATGTGCTCAGCCGGCGCAGTCCAGGTAGATCATCTGCCCACCGGCCGTGCCCGCGAGGCGGCTGCGGTGATGGACGAGAAAACAACTGGTGCAGGTGAATTCGTCTGCCTCCTCGGGAATCTCCCGTACCGGGAATACCTCGCCGAACAAGTCGGCCCCGGGCAGCTCGAAGGACTCCGCGGTGTCCGTCTCCTCGACGTCGACGACGGCCGACTGCGATTCGTTCCTTCTGGCCTCGAGCTGGTCGAGCGAGCGCTCGGATGGCTCGTCGTCGGTGTTGGTAACTCTGGGTGGTCGTAGTCGGTCGGCCGACCCGGGCGTCACACCCGCGAGTGCAGGTCTGCGGCGAGCTGTGTCACGGTCCCCGAGGCGCAGCTGCGGTTGTCGCCGACGCCGCCGGAGGCGCCTCGTTTCGCCCAGCCGACGACATACAGTCCGTCGAGCGGTTCGCCCGTCTCGAGAGAGATCACTCGTCCTCGGCGGTTGGGCACCAGCCCCCGCCCGTCGACGGGGATGCCGTCGATCTGCTTCGTCGTGAATCCGGTCGCGCATATCGCGGAGTCCGCGAGGAAGGTCCGACCGGTCGTCGTGGTGACGGCGACGCCGCCGGCCGCTGTCTTCCCGAGATCGGTCACCTCCTGTCCGAAGGACAACACCACGCGCAGCAGGCCCGCGGCGGTGGCGGTCGGGCCGTCTGCCGCCCAGATATCGGCAGCCGGCAGGGCGGCAAGGTCACGGAGCAACGGGGTGTCCGCAGCGGCGACCGGCCGGCGGCCGGAGCGGTCGATCAGCACCTCGGCATTCTCGAGGTCCAGAAGTTCGTAGAACGCCGACGGCGTGAAGGAGGCGCGATCGGGGGCCGATCGCGACAACACGACCACCTCCGTCACCGCTTCTGCCGCGGCACCTCGGTCGCGTGTCTTGGCCATCCATCGGACGACATCGAAGGCGACGTTTCCCGCCCCGATCACGATGGATCTCGGTCCCAGCGGCCCGCGCGGGCGAAAGCCGGACACCCCACAGTTCTCGGCCACCAGAATGTCGATGGCCTCATAGACACCCTCGCCGCGATCCGCAGTCGTAGGTCCGAGTCTGCGCGGTTGTGAAGCGCCACACGCGAGCACTACGGCGTCGAATCTGGTCCGGAGATCGTCGACCGAGACATCCACACCGACTTCTGTGTTGTGGATGATCGTGACGCGATCGTCGTTGAAGGGCACGTCGAAGAGCCGGATCATGTCGCGAACGCCGATGTGGTCCCGGGAGACACCCCGGCGCAGTAGGCCCCCGATCTCGCCGTGCTGTTCGAAGACGGTGATGCGTACCGAGGTCGATCGCCGGAGGAGTTCGCGAACGGTGTACATCGCCGCCGGCCCGGATCCAACGACGGCGATCCTCAGCCTGTCACTCGGCCTGCCCAGCGGTTGCTCGAAGCGGATCCGTCGCGACAGGGGCCGGGACTCGGGAGCCTGCTCGAAGAACTCTGCGTTGCGGGCCGCGTCGCGTCGTTCGGTGAGGGTCAACGTCCACTCGGGTTTGATGGCAGACGCCGGGCAGGCCTCGACGCAGGCAGTGCAATCGATACACGAGCGCGGGTCGATGAACAACGTCTCGGCCGACTCGAAACCCGCTTCACCCGGGGCGGGATGAATGCAGTTCTGCGGGCACACTCGCACGCACGAGGCATCCTTACAGCAATGCCCCAGGACAACGTGGGTCACAACGACTCCTGCTTGCTCAGAGAAGATTCGATTTTCGGTAGATCCATCGCGCGCCGAAATTCAGCAGCCCTTCTCTGCTCAGGAATTCGATAAACGGTTCTGCGGCCCTGCGGAACATTATCCGGTGGTGTTCGTTTGCGTCGATTTCCGCGCCCACGACCTTCCAATCCAGGCCGAGATCCTCGTACATTCGACGATTGATCAGGCTCTTCGCGATGAGATGCGTTCCCATCGCGATGACCAAGGTGCTGATAAACCGCCGGACGCGCGAAATCGTGATCAACCGAGTCCGGATTTTCTGACGCGCGTACGCCATGTGCCGGGCTTCCTCGATAACATGGATATAGCAAGCCCTGCGGATGGGCGCGGCAACGTCTTCGCTCGCCATCCAGTCGCGTTGCATGACGTCGAAGATCTCTTCTCCGGCCAGCACGATTCCGTACGCCACCTCGTCCCACGCGATGGTCCGAAACAGCCATCCGAAAAAATCCAGTGAGCGGTCGCGCCTATAGAAATGCGATCCGATGCTGTCGATGACGTTGACGAACATCAACGAGTGCAGATTCTCGTCGGCGCATTCATTGAACAGAAACTTGACGTCCGAGCGGGCGGGGTCCGCGCTGTGGCTCGCCCGCAGCAATGCCACCTGCAATCCCACCTCCAGCCAGATTCCGACGCCCAGGAACTGCGCAACCTCGCTTCTGGTGAGGCGGACGCGCTCCGGCTCGGTCATGGAGTCCCACGTAGCGGTGCCGAACAGAGGCGACCACTCAGGTGTCATCCCGTGAAATTCGACGCCACCTGAATCGGGTTCGCAAACTAGGGGGTCCCGCGGATCGAATGAGAGGCGCTTGGCCGATTCCAAGAGAGTCTCGAATATCGCATCGCTTCCGGATGTCGTCATCCTTTCTTTACTCCTATATTCCGTTCCAATCGAATCTCGAATCGATTAGAGCTAATGTGATTATCTCGGGCGCAAAAACTCACCTTGCGCTCTGTCTCAACTGTGTTCCGCCCGGCATTCGAGTCGGTTACAACAGCCATCGCAGCGTACCCCGCCACCGACTCGACGATCAGGTTGCGGCATCCACTGAATTGATCTCGAATGTTTCGGCGTTTTTCATGAGAATTCAAGTAACACGCAGTTGTTCTGGGAAACCATGGCGCTGACGCTCTTGAACGAGTCGACGCCGACCACCGCGCTCGCCGCAATCGCAATCGTGCTCGACTCCCAGATCATGTCATCGGCACATGGAGCCTGCGCCTGGAATTCGGAGCGATCGCCGCCCTCGGTGCAGCACTGGTCCGCAAGAGATCCGCGCTGCTCGCGTTCGCCACCCCAACCGGCCGATACCGACGCATCAGACCCGGAGTCGCCCGTGCTCACCGCCCCGGCGGTGCACCGGGACCGAGGTCGGCACCGGGTCGCACTGGGCATGGACGATCCGCGTCGGCAGCTCGTCCGTGAATCGCGCTCCGGTTAGAGGGTCGACGACGGCGTCGGGGCGCGGGGTTCGGAAGAACACGAACGATTTACCGCCCACCTGGGAGATGGGGTTGCCGCGAGGCCCGTATTCGACCTCGGCGTGAGGCATTCTCAGGGCGAGTTCGTGGACATCTTCGACCCGCGCGTGCCGCGGTTTCGCCGCCATCACAGCAGTGATGGTGTCATGTCCCGCTCCGAGTAGGCCACGGCATCGATCGTCATACCGTTCGGGCACCGAGAAAAGGGGCTCGGCGAGATGGTTCTCGCCGAGCCCCTCCGTCAACGGTGGTGGGTCGTCAGACCGTGAAACCGAGGGCGCGCAACTGCTCGCGGCCGTCCTCGGTGATCTTGTCGGGGCCCCACGGCGGGAGCCACACCCAGTTGATCTTCAATTCGTTGCACAGCCCGCTGCGCACGAGTGCACCGCGAGACTGGTCCTCTATGACGTCGGTCAGCGGGCACGCCGCCGACGTGAGGGTCATGTCGAGGGTCACGACGTCCTCGTCCTCGGTGATCCCGTACACCAGGCCGAGATCGACGACGTTGATGCCGAGTTCGGGATCGACGACGTCACGCATCGCCTCCTCGAGCTCCTCGAGGCGTTTCGGGTCGGTGATCGCACCCGATGCGGCGGGCGCGGATTCGCCGCCCTGGTCCGCCGGCGCCTGCTCCGGTGCGGCTGCGGCGTCCGCCTGCGGCGTCTGCGTCTCGCTCATGATGCCTGTCCTCCGATTCGAGCTGGTTCGCCGTCTGCTGTCGGAACGGCCGAATCCTGTTCGTCCACGACGCGGTCGTCCACTATCTGAACAACCGCGTCCTTGAATGCCATCCATCCCAGCAACGCGCACTTCACGCGGGCCGGGTACTTCGAGACGCCGACGAAGGCGATGCCGTCCCCGAGGACGTCCTCGTCACCCTCGACGGTACCGCGGCTGCTGACCATTTCGTTGAACGCGGCAACGGTCTGCAGCGCCTGCTCGACGGGCATCCCCACCACCTGATCGGTGAGCACCGACGTCGACGCCTGGCTGATGGAGCAGCCCTGGCCGTCGTACGACACATCCACCACCGTGCCGTCGTCGGCGAGTTGCACGCGCAACGTCACCTCGTCGCCGCACGTCGGGTTGACGTGATGGACTTCGGCGCCGAACGGTTCACGAAGGCCGCGGCCGTGGGGATGCTTGTAGTGGTCCAGGATCACTTCCTGGTACATCTGTTCCATTCTCATGCAGGAACCTCCCCGAAGAACTCCTGGGCACGCCGCACCGCCGCCGCAAGAGCGGCGACCTCGTCGACCGTGTTGTACAACGCGAACGACGCCCTCGCCGTGGCCGCGACACCGAAATGCCGGTGCAGGGGCCAGGCACAGTGATGGCCGACGCGGATGGCGACGCCCTCGTCGTCGAGGATCTGGCCGAGATCATGCGCGTGGATCCCGTCGACCACGAACGACACTGCCCCACCACGGTTCTCGGCGGTCGTGGGTCCGATGATGTGCACGCCGTCAATGGCGCCGAGCGCTGCCAGTGCCGCCTCGACCAGGGTGTGCTCGTGCGCGGCGACTGCGTCCATCCCGATCTCGTCGAGATACCGGACCGCGGCGCCGAGACCGACCACCTGCGAAGTCATCGGAACGCCGGCCTCGAACCGCTGCGGCGGCGGCGCGTAGGTGGTGCGTTCCATCGTGACGGTCTCGATCATCGAGCCGCCGGTGATGAACGGCGGCATCGCGTTCAGCAGTTCGCGGCGCCCGTACAGGACACCCACGCCGGACGGGCCGAGCATCTTGTGCCCGGAGAACGCCGCGTAGTCGACTCCGAGCGCGTGGAAGTCCACCGCCATGTGCGGGACGGACTGGCAGGCGTCGAGCACCACCAGTGCGCCGACCGCGCGGGCGCGGCGGACCAGTTCCTCGACCGGTGCCACCGCCCCGGTCACGTTGGACTGGTGGGTGAACGACACGACCTTGACGGCATCGGTCAGCTCGAGCGAGTCGAGATCGATGCGGCCGTCGTCGGTGACGCCGTACCAGCGCAACGTGGCACCGGTGCTGCGCGCAAGCTCCTGCCACGGCACCAGATTGGCGTGATGCTCGAGCTCGGTGATGACGATCTCGTCGCCGGGACCGAGGTGCCGTTCGAAGCGATCGTCGCCGAGGACGTGGGTGACGAGGTTGAGGGACTCCGTCGCGTTCTTGGTGAACACGAGTTCGTCGCTGTCGGCGCCGACGAACTCGTGTTCACCAAGAA
>Ga0247825_10002935_pt1 | contig 11239 bp, 9 predicted proteins | sample 13C_Vanillin_Day_FD_194413 | JGI IMG/M metagenome (GOLD analysis project Ga0247825, IMG submission 194413) | Soil microbial communities from agricultural site in Penn Yan, New York, United States - 13C_Vanillin_Day48 | ecosystem: Environmental > Terrestrial > Soil > Agricultural land | place... | reverse complement strand
AGCACATAGGTGCCCACGAGGATGCGCCGCTTCACTTCGGCGCCGAAGCCCTCGGCCCGGGTGCGCGCGTACATGTCGATGAGATCGGAGTACGCGCTCGCGCGGTGCCCGTAGCGCACGCCGTCGAAGCGCGAGAGGTTCGACGAAGCTTCCGCCGGCGCGATGATGTAGTACACCGCGACGCCGAGCTTCTGATTCGGCAGCTCGATCGGCACCCGCTTTGCGCCTTGCGAGGTGAACCAGCCGATGGCTTCTTCAATCGCTTTTCGCACGCCGGGCTGGACGCCCTCTCCGAGATATTCCGCCGGCACACCGACGCGCAAGCCCGAAAGCTTCGTGTCGTTCAGCGAGCGCGTGTAATCCTCTTTGGGGCGCTCGAGACTGGTGGAATCGCGCGGGTCGAACCCCGCCATCGCGTTCATGAGAAGCGCGAGGTCGGCGGCGCTCTTCGCCAGCGGTCCGGCCTGGTCGAGCGACGAGGCGAACGCGACCAGGCCGTAGCGCGACACCGTACCGTAGGTCGGCTTGAGCCCGCAGATCCCGCTGAGGGCGGCCGGCTGGCGTATCGAGCCGCCGGTATCGGTGCCGGTCGCCGCCGGTGCCATGCGCGCCGCCACCGCGGCGGCCGAGCCGCCCGAGGAGCCGCCCGGCACGCGGCCCATGGCCCATGGGTTTCTCACCGGCCCGAAATGCGAGCTTTCGCTCGAGGACCCCATGGCGAACTCGTCCATGTTGGTCTTGCCGAGGATCACCGTGCCGGCGCGCTCGAGCTCGCTCACCACATGGGCGTCGTACGGGCTCGTGTAGTTCTCCAGCATGCGCGAGCCGCAGGTCGTGCGGAAATCACGGGTGCAGATGATGTCCTTGTGCGCGATCGGGATTCCGGTGAGCGGCCCGGCCTCGCCGCGGGCGCGCTGCTCGTCCGCCCGCCGGGCCGCGCGCAGGCTTCTTTCCTCATCCGTGGAAATGAAGGCGTTCAGCTGCCGGTCGAGCTTCGCGATCCGGGCCAGGTACGCGCGCGTCAGCTCGATGGAGGAAATTTTCCTCGCTGCGAGCGCGGCCGAAAGCTCTGTGACGGTGGAATTGAGCAAGCTACTCAATTACCTTGGGGACGAGATAGAGCCCGTCCTCCACCGCCGGGGCAACGGACTGGTGGAGCTCGCGCCGGTCGGCTTCGGTGAGCTCGTCGTCGCGCAGACGCTGCACCAAGTCGAGCGCGTGCGACATCGGCTCGATGCCCGCAGTGTCGACGGCCTGGATCTCGCCGACCAGATCGAGGATGCGGTTCAAGCGCTTGGCGACCTCGGCGGTTTCGCCGGGCTGCAAGGCGATGCGGGCGAGTCGCGCGAGGCGGCGGATCTGGTCGTCGGAAAGCGACATTTCGGTTCGGTGTGCGGCTACGGCAACGCGGGGCTGCGAGAGGTGTTTTTCCCTTCGATTCAGGCGCTACGTTGGCGTATTATATCGGCCACCTGCGCATTTGTTGCTGCGCACAAAAACAGACAGGAGAAAGCCTCCGCTTGCCCATGTTCGGATTCCTACGCAGCTACTTCTCGAACGATCTGGCGATCGACCTCGGGACCGCGAACACGCTGATCTACGTTCGCGGCAAGGGGATCGTGCTGGATGAGCCCTCCGTGGTCGCGATCCGCCAGGAGGCCGGTCCCAACGGCAAGAAAACCATCCAGGCGGTGGGCAAGGAAGCGAAGCTCATGCTTGGCAAGACCCCGGGCAACATCATCGCCATCCGCCCGATGAAGGACGGCGTGATCGCCGACTTCACGGTCACCGAGCAGATGCTCAAGCAGTTCATCAAGAAGGTCCACGACAACAAGCTCTTCTCGCCCAGCCCGCGCATCATCATCTGCGTGCCCTGCGGCTCGACGCAGGTCGAGCGCCGCGCCATCCGCGAGAGCGCCATCGGCGCCGGAGCGGGACAGGTGTATTTGATCGAGGAGCCCATGGCCGCTGCGATCGGCGCCGACATGCCGGTGGCCGACGCGACCGGCTCGATGGTCGTGGACATCGGCGGCGGCACCACCGAAGTGGGCGTGATCTCGCTCGGCGGCATGGTCTATTCCGGCTCGGTGCGCGTCGGCGGCGACAAGTTCGACGAAGCGATCATCAACTACATCCGGCGCAACTACGGCATGCTGATCGGCGAGACGACGGCCGAGCTCATCAAGAAGGAGATCGGCTCGGCCTTCCCCGGCAGCGAAGTGCGCGAGATGGAAGTCAAGGGCCGCAACCTCGCCGAAGGCATTCCGCGCAGCTTCACCATCTCGTCCAACGAGATTCTCGAGGCGCTGACCGAGCCGCTCAACCAGATCGTCTCGGCGGTGAAGTCGGCCCTCGAGCAGACACCGCCCGAGCTCGGCGCCGACATCGCCGAAAAGGGCATGGTCCTCACCGGCGGCGGCGCGCTGCTGCGCGACCTCGATCGCCTGCTCATGGAAGAGACCGGGTTGCCCGTCATCGTGGCCGACGATCCGCTCACCTGCGTGGTGCGCGGCTCGGGCAAGGCACTCGAGAAGATGGAGCACTTCGGCCCGATCTTCACGAACGACTAGGTGTAGTGGGGGATGGAACATACCCCCCCGCCGTTCTTCAAGAGAGGACCGGCGCCGCTTGTCCGGCTGTTCTTCTTCGCGTCGCTGTCGCTCGCGCTCCTCGTCCTCGACGCGCGTTTCCGCTACGCCGAAAACCTGAGAGGGGTGCTTGCCCTGGCCGCCTACCCGCTGCAGCGCGCGGCCACCGCCCCGGTCGACTTGCTGCGCACCGTGGGCGACTATTTCTCGACGCAGGCGCAGCTTTTCGAGGAGAACGCCGCTCTGCGCGCGAAGAACCTGGCGCTGTCGCAGGCCGCGCAGCGCTTCGAGACGGCCGAAGCCGACGCCGCGCAGCTGCGCCGGCTGATCGGCGCCGCCGAGAAGCTCGCGGTCAAGGCAACGCCGGCGGAGATCCTCTACGGCGGGCGCGATCCCTACTCTCACAAGGTGTTCGTGAACCTCGGCGAGCGCCAGGGGGTCAAGCCCGGCAGCCCGGTGACCGACGAAGCCGGCGTGATCGGGCAGGTCACCCGCGTGCACCCGCTCATCTCGGAAGTGACCTTGATCACCGACCAGGACCACGTGGTGCCGATCCAGGTGGTGCGCAACAGCCTGCGCGCGATCGCCTTCGGCGGCGGTCCCTCCGGCATGCTCGAGCTGCGCTTCACGGCGGGCAACGCCGAGATCCAGAACGGCGACCGGCTGGTGACCTCGGGCATCGACGGCACCTATCCGGCCGGACTACCGGTCGCCACGGTGGTGAGGATCGAGCGCGATGCGGAAAATAGCTTCGCGCGGGTGATCTGCCGGCCCGCCGGGGGCGCCGACCGCGGCAGGTTCGTCCTCGTCCTCTCCGACGAGACCGCGCGGCCGCCACGGCCCGAGGAAGCGCAATCGGGCAAGGAACGGCGCTCCGACAAGGCACGCCGCGCCCGAGCGAAAGACAAGGACGCCTGATGCCTCTTGGCGGAAGGTCAGAGCATATTCTCCGCCCGGCGCGAGCAAGCACGGTGGCCGCCTCGTTCGCCATCGCGCTGCTGCTCAACTTCCTGCCCTGGAAGGACCTGCGGCTGGTGCCCGACTTCGTCGCCCTGGTCCTGACCTTCTGGTGCGTGCGCCAGCCTCGCCTCGTGGGCCTGGGCGTCGCCTGGATGGTGGGCCTGCTCGTCGACGCCGGCAACGGCGTGTTGCTGGGGCAGCACGCGCTCGCCTACTCGCTGCTTGCCTTCCTTTCGATCTGGTTTTCGCGCCGCATCCTGTGGTTCGGGGCGATGCTGCAGGCGGCGCATGTGGCGCTCATGCTCGCCGTAGCGCAGACGCTGGTGCTGCTCGTGCGCCTCGCGGCCGGGGATCCGTTCCCGGGGTGGGCCATCTACGGCAGTCCGCTCGCCGGCGCCCTCCTTTGGCCCATGGTGAGCTGGCTCCTTACCTTGCCGCAGCGCCGCTTGGAGCGGGAACAGACCATCTAGCCATGGCCGAGCTGCGCAACTACGAGCGCGAACTCGCGCAATTCCACCTGCGGATCGGGGTGGCGGGCGTGCTGGTGCTCATCGGCTTCGGCCTGCTCGCGGCGCGCTTCATCTTCCTGCAGGTGATCCAGCACGACCACTACGCGTCCAAGGCCGAGGACAACCGCATCTCGATCGTGCCGGTGGCTCCGAACCGCGGCCTGATCCTCGATCGCAACGGCATCGTGATGGCGCGCAACTACTCGGGCTACACGCTCGAGATCTTTCCACGCAAGGTGAGGAGCATCGAGCGCACCATCGACGAGGTCGCCGAGCTGGTCGAGATCACCGCGCGCGACCGCGCCCGGTTCAAGAAGCTCCTGGCCGAGACCCGCAATGCCGACAGCCTGCCGATCCGCACGCGCCTCTCCGACGAGGAGGTCGCGAAGTTCGCCGCCAACCGCTATCGCTACAACGGGACCGTGGAGATCAAGGCCCGCCTGTTCCGCCAGTATCCCTACGACGAGACCGCCTCGCACGTGCTCGGCTACATGGGCCGGATCAACCACGCCGACCAGGCGCGGCTGGAAGAGGAGGCCGTCGACGCGAACTACCGCGGCACGGACTCCATCGGCAAGGCGGGAGTCGAGGCGAGCTACCAGCACGAGCTGCATGGCACGACGGGTTTCGAGCAGGTCGAGATCGACGCCGCCGGCCGCGGCATCCGGACGCTGTCGCGCACCCCTTCGCAGCCGGGGAACAACGTCGCCCTGACGCTCGACCTCAGGTTGCAGCAGGTTGCCGAGCAGGCGCTCGGCGAGCGGCGCGGGGCGGTGGTGGCGCTCGAGCCTTCGAGCGGCGCGGTGCTCGCGTTCGTCTCCAAGCCGGGATTCGATCCGAACTACTTCGTCGACGGCATCGACCCCCAGTACTGGGCCGAGCTCAACAATTCTCCCGACCGTCCGCTGTACAACCGCGCCATCGCGGGAACCTACCCGCCGGGCTCGACCTTCAAGCCGTTCATGGCGCTCGCTGCGCTTGACCTCGGCAAGCGCACGCCGAAGAGCGCCATCAACGATCCCGGCTACTTCGTCTTCGGCGACCGGCGCTTTCGCGACTCCAAGCCGGGCGGGCACGGCTACGTCGACCTTTTCAAGTCGATCGTGGTCTCCTCCGACACGTACTACTACATGCTCGCGAACGACATGGGCATCGATGCGATCGCGGGGTACATGAAGAACTTCGGCTTCGGCGCGAAAACCGGCATCGACCTGCAAGGGGAGCTGCCCGGCGTGCTGCCCTCGCCGGAATGGAAGATGAAGCGCTTCCGCCGTCCCGAGCAGCAGCGCTGGTATCCCGGAGAAACCATCTCCATCGGCATCGGGCAGGGCTACAACTCCTACACGCCGATCCAGCTCGCGCAGGCCATGGCGACGCTCGCGAACGGCGGCACCGTCTACCGCCCGCACCTCGTGGCCTACATCGACAACCCGCGCACCGGCGAGCGGCGCAGCTTCGAGCCGGATGTGGTTCAGCGCGTGCCGGCCAAGCCCGAGCACTTCGAGTTCGTAAAGCGCGCGATGGCGGGCGTCAACAAGGAAGGCACCGGGGCGCGCGCCTTTGCCGGCGCCCAGTACACGAACGGCGGCAAGACCGGCACGGCGCAGGTGATCGCGATGAAGCAGAACGAGAAGTACGACGAGAAGAAAGTCGCCGAGCGCCTCCGCGACCATTCCTGGTTCATCGCCTTCGCGCCCCTCGAGAGTCCCAAGATCGCGCTGGCGATCATCGTCGAGAACGGCGGCTTCGGCGCGCGCGCCGCCGCGCCGATCGCGCGCACCATGTTCGACTACTACCTGCTGGGCAAGCTGCCGCAGGGGTTCAACGTGCAGACGCCCGAGGACGAGGTCGAAGAAGAGGATCGGGAGAGCGACTGATGGAGCTCGCGCGCTTCCCGCTGCGCCGCCTCTTCGCGCGTCTCGCCGACGGCGTCGATTCCACCCTGCTGGTGCTGCTGCTCACGCTTTCCCTTGCCGGGCTCGCGGTGCTGTACTCGGCGAGCTACGACGTCCCGGGGCGCGTCGCAGCGCAGGTCGCCAACCTCGCGGTCGCGCTCGCGGCGATGTGGATCGTGGCGCAGGTGCCGCCGCAGACGATGATGCGCTTCGCGGTTCCGGCGTACGTGGTGGGTCTGGGCTTCCTCATCGCGGTCGCCGTCGCGGGCGACGTGGTGAACGGCGCGCGCCGCTGGCTGCACGTCGGCGTCACGCGTTTCCAGCCCTCGGAAATGATGAAGCTCGCGCTGCCGCTGATGCTCGCCTGGTATTTCCACAAGAACGAATCGACGCTGCGCTGGCGCGACTACTTCGTCGCCGGTTTCCTGCTGCTCGTGCCGCTCGGCCTCATCCTGCGGCAGCCGGACCTCGGCACGGCGGGGCTCGTCGGCACCGCGGGATTCTTCATCATGTTCTTCGCCGGCATGAGCTGGCGCGTGATCGGCGCCATCGCGGCGGCCGGCGCGGCGGCGGTGCCGGTGCTGTGGCCTTTCCTGCACGACTACCAGCGCCGGCGCATCCTCACGCTGCTCGACCCGACGAGCGATCCGCTCGGGGCGGGCTACCACATCATCCAGTCGACGATCGCCGTGGGCTCGGGGGGTCTTGCCGGCAAGGGGTGGCTGAACGGCACGCAGTCGCACCTGGAGTTCATCCCCGAGCGCCACACCGACTTCATCTTCGCCGTGTTCTCCGAGGAGTTCGGCCTCATCGGGAACATTGCGCTCATCGTGCTCTACACTTTGCTCGTCGCGCGCGGGCTCATGATCGCCGCCAACGCCGCGACGCTGTTCGGACGCCTGCTCGCCGCCTCCATCGCCCTGCAGTTCTTCGTATATGCCTTTGTAAACATGGGGATGGTCTCGGGCATCCTGCCCGTGGTGGGCGTTCCGCTGCCCTTCCTCTCCTACGGCGGCACGGCGCTCCTGACGCTTTTCATCGGCGCCGGCCTCCTCATGAGCATCCAGCGCCATCGGAAGCTCGTCCAAACGTAGTTTTGCAAAGCAGCAAAATTTGGAATCTGGTCTCGTATCGTGAAACGGGGGTGGCCTAACCTTATGTAAAACCTTGTTTTATTGCGGTCCGAATAGCCCATTCTCCGTATTGCTCTGCGCCATGGAGCGCGCGCAAACTCACTTCATCTTTCATCCATCGGAGGCCCCCGTGGGCGAGCGCGACCAAGAAATCCAATCACTCGAGCAGGACTGGAAGCAAAACCCACGATGGCATGGCGTGAAACGCGGCTATTCCGCAGAGGACGTGGTGCGCCTGCGCGGCAGCCTGCGCGTCGAGCACACGCTCGCGAAGCGTGGCGCCGAAAAGCTCTGGCAGCGGATGCACGAACTGCCGTTCGTGAACTCGCTCGGCGCGCTCACCGGCAACCAGGCCGTGCAGCAGGTGAAGGCCGGCGTCCCGGCGATCTACCTCTCGGGCTGGCAGGTCGCGGCCGACGCGAACGACTCGCTGCAGATGTACCCGGATCAATCGCTCTACGCCGTTTCCTCGGTGCCCACGGTCGTGCGGCGCATCAACAACGCCTTGGCGCGCGCCGACCAGATCCAGTGGATGGAAGCCGTAGGAGGAAAAGCAACGGCAAACTCGATCGACTATTTCGCGCCCATCGTGGCCGACGCGGAATCGGGCTTCGGCGGCGTGTTGAACGCCTACGAATTGATGCGCTCCATGATCGAGGCCGGCGCCGCCGGCGTGCACTACGAGGACCAGCTCGCCTCGGTGAAGAAGTGCGGCCACATGGGCGGCAAGGTGCTGGTGCCGACGCAGGAGGCGGTGCAGAAGCTGATCTCGGCGCGCCTCGCCGCCGACGTGATGGGCGTGCCGACGGTGCTCCTCGCGCGCACCGATGCGGAAGCCGCCGACATCGTCACCTCTGACATCGACGAGAACGACAAGCCCTTCATTACCGGCGAGCGCACCTCCGAAGGCTTCTACAAGACGCGCAAGGGCTTCGACCAGGCGCTCTCGCGCGGCCTCGCGTACGCCGAATACGCCGACATGGTGTGGTGCGAGACCGGCACGCCCGACCTCGGGTTCGCGCGCCGCTTCGCCGAGGGCATCCGCAAGAAGTATCCGGAGAGGATGCTCGCCTACAACTGCTCGCCGTCGTTCAACTGGAAGCGCAACCTCGACGACGCCACCATCGCGAAATTCCAGCGCGAGCTCGGCGCGATGGGCTACAAGTTCCAGTTCATCACCCTCGCCGGCTTCCACGCCCTCAACTACTCGATGTTCGAGCTCGCCTACGGCTACGCGCGCAACAACATGAGCGCCTTCGTCGAGCTGCAGCAGAAGGAGTTCGCCGCCGCCGAGAAGGGCTTCACCGCGGTGAAGCACCAGCGCGAGGTCGGCACCAGCTACTTCGACGAGATCACCACCGTGGTCACCGGCGGCAAGGCTTCGACGACGGCGTTGCACGGGTCCACCGAAGACGAACAGTTCTTCGACGACAAGAAGAAGAAGCTGGCCGCCGCATGAAATGAGGTGAGCGCGCTCTCCAAGGTCGTCCAGGTCCACGAGAGGCGCTCGAGCCTCCCGCAGGAGATCGCGCGCACCATCCTCGGCGGCTTCGACCGGCACTACGCGCTCTTCCGCCAGGCGTCGGTCGACGCCAAGGCGCTCTTCGAGCGCGCCGCCTGGGGCGAGATGCGGCGGCTCGCCGGCGAGCGCATCCAGATGTACGACAAGCGCGTGCAGGAAGGCGTCGACGCGGTGCGCAGCCGCTTCCCCGAGGCCGAGCGCGACGAGTCGCTGTGGCCGGCGATCAAGCTCGCCTACATCGGCATGCTGCACGAGCACCGGCAGCCCGAATGCGCGGAGACCTTCTACAACTCGGTCGCCTGCCAGGTGCTGCACCGGCGCTATTACCGCAACGACTTCATCTTCTGGCGGCCGGCGGTGGCGACCGAGCACCTGGAAGGCGAGGCTCCCACGTATCGCTGCTACTACCCGCTCAAGCAGGGACTCAAAGATACCTTGCGCGCCATCGCAACGGGATTTGCGCTCAAGAATCCCTGGGAGGACCTCCATCGCGACCTGCACAACGTGGTGCACGCGCTCAGGCAGCTGTTCCCGCGCCCGGCGCGCACGCAGCCGGACCTGCAGATCCAGGTGCTGAATTCGCTCTTCTTCCGCAACAAGGGCGCCTACATCATCGGCCGGCTGATCAACGACGCGCACGACTACCCGTTCGCGATTCCGATCCTGCAGAACGAGCGCGGCGAGCTGTACCTGGACGCGTTGCTGACCGGCGAGGACCAGCTGCTGGTGCTCTTTTCCTTTGCGCGCGCGTACTTCTTCGTCGACATGGAGGTCCCGGCGGGCTACGTCACGTTCCTGCGCTTGCTCATGCCGAGAAAGCCGCGCGCCGAGCTTTACATGTCGGTCGGCCTCGCGAAGCAGGGCAAGACCCTTTTCTACCGCGACCTGCACTACCACCTCAAGCATTCGACCGACCGGTTCGTGGTCGCCCCCGGCATCAAGGGCATGGTGATGCTCGTGTTCACCCTGCCCTCGTTCCCCTACGTGTTCAAGCTGATCCGCGACCGCTTCGCCCCGCCCAAGGAGATCGACCGGCAGACGGTGAAGGACAAGTACCTCATGGTGAAGCTGCACGACCGGGTCGGCCGCATGGCCGACACGCTCGAGTACTCGATGGTGGCGCTGCCGCGGACGCGCTTCGACCCGGCGCTGCTCGAGGAGCTCAAGCGCGAGTGCGGCTCGATCGTCGAATTCGAAGCCGACGCCCTGGTGCTCGGCCACGTCTACATCGAGCGGCGCATGCAGCCGCTCAACCTGCACGTGGAGGAGCTCAAGCGCGACCCCGACCCCGAGCGGCTGCGTGCGGTGCTGCGCGACTACGGCAACGCCATCAAGGAGCTCGCCGGCGCCGGCATCTTCCCCGGCGACATGCTGCTCAAGAATTTCGGCGTCACGCGCCACGACCGCATCGTGTTCTACGACTACGACGAAATCCAGCCGATGGAGGAGATGAGCTTCCGCCGCATCCCGCCGCCGAGAAGCTACGAGGACGAGCTCTCCGCCGAGCCGTACTGGTCGGTAGGCCTGACCGACGTCTTCCCGGAGCAGTTCGAGCGCTTCCTGGTGGGCGAGCCCCGCGCGCGCGGCATCTTCTACGAGTACCACGGCGATCTCCTCGACCCGCAGTTCTGGAGCGCGAAGCAGGCGCAGGTGCGCGCCGGCGTGCAGGAGGACGTGTTCCCTTATCCCGACGAAATCCGCTTTCCTAGGCCATAGGTTTGCCGTCGTTCAGGTTGAGCCAGCCCTTGACGATCCGGTAGATGATCCAGATGGCGTCGGCCGCGAGGATCAGCCAGCCGATGACGATCAGGAAGGTAATCACGCCCAGCGCCCCCCACAGCAGCCCCCACCAGAACGTGCGGATCTGCCAGCGGAAGTGGGATTCGAGCCAGCTCCCCTTGGCGTCGTCGAGCTTCACGTAGTTGATCACGACGGCGACGATCCAGGTGATGGCGACGAGGAAGCCGAGCGCCTGCAGCGCGTAGACCGCGTGGGTCAGGGTCTTAAGGTTGTTCTCGTCCGCCATCGATCTGCACCCTCTTTTGCCTGGACTTCAGCCCGGAAAGGATGCGCACGCTTCGCCTGGGAACCTTGAAGTGCGTCGAGAGAAACTCGATCAGCGCTTCGTTCGCCTTGCCGTCGACCGCGCGCGCGGCAAGGCGGACCTTGATGCGCTCGCCGTGGCGCCCTGCGAATTCCGAACGGGAGGCTCCGGGCTGGACATGCAAATCGAGAATCACAAAGACGCCACTGCAGGCCGCATGTGCCAGAGCACGATCAGCACGACCTGGATCAGGACTACGAGGACCAGCGGCGTCAGGTCGAACTGGCCCACCGGCGGGATGTAGCGCCGCAGCGGCCGCAGGAAGGGCCGCGTCATCGCGGCGAGCACCGGCGCCACCGGCGTGCCCGGATTGATCCAGGAGAACACCACCTCGATGATCACCGCGGCCACCAGGATATAGAGGCTGTAGCGCACGAGGTCGAGCAACGCCACCAGCAGCAGGCCGACCAGCGCCGGATCCGCGCCGCGGATCTCGGCCTCGATCCAGAGCCCCAGCGCCTGGATCATCCACGCGAGAAGCAGCGTCGAGAGGTCCAGGCCCGCAAGTCCCGGCACGAAGCGCCGCAC
>Ga0247825_10002934_pt1 | contig 11242 bp, 7 predicted proteins | sample 13C_Vanillin_Day_FD_194413 | JGI IMG/M metagenome (GOLD analysis project Ga0247825, IMG submission 194413) | Soil microbial communities from agricultural site in Penn Yan, New York, United States - 13C_Vanillin_Day48 | ecosystem: Environmental > Terrestrial > Soil > Agricultural land | place... | reverse complement strand
GTTGCTGACTGCCTTGTCTTTTGGAAGGTGGCCCAGGTTTTTCGTGGCTGAGTTGGCAGCACTGCAAAGTCTGCAAGTAATGCAAGACCTGTTATCCCAATGGAAAACAGGTCTTGCAAATCCATCACCAAAGCTGGCTCACACTCATCAGCCAAGGTAAGGGGGCACGAGTTCCGCACATACAAGGGAGGCTCGATGCAGACTTGCATGACGAGGTATGGGCTCGTGCTGGTGGCAGCGCTGGTGGCATGCGGTGGGCAGGAGATCAGCTCACGCTCCGGCGAAGAGGCTCTCGAGACCCAGGAACAGACGCTCAACGTCCCGGAGGGTTGGATTGGCCATCAGCTCGGCCTGAGTGCGCCACGGTTGAGGCCCGTGGAGAAGGTCCGCGGATTCGTCACGCCGCAGCAGGGAGAGCTGCCATCCATCGACAGGATTGCCGAACAGACCGGGCCGACGAAGCCAGGAGGTGTGATCCGGGCCATGGGACCGGATGGGACGATCTACGAAGTGCTCCTTCCAGAGGCTGACGTCGCGAAGCTTGGCTCCGAGATGAGGCAGCGAGGCCTCAACGGAAGCAGCTTTGATTCGAGCGCTCCACGGGGCGGGAGTGGATGGTCCAACAGCGCTGACAGCAGACTGCGCTGGTTCAACTCGAGTGCGGACTGGCCACGCGACACGATCGGAGTGGTCTCTCCCAATGGCTCGAGCTGGTGCACGGGCACGTTGTTCGATGGCAGGCTCGTGCTGACGGCACTCCACTGTATTTTGGATGGTTATGGCAATTGGGTGGGTGCCCAGTTCCGCGCGGGGCAGGACGGTTCATCCAGGCCGTACGCGTCCGTGAATCATACGTGGAAGTACTATGATCAGGGCTTCTTCGACAACAATTGTCACAACTGGAAGACCACAGGGTACCGTCTGGTTTGCGAGCAGTATGACTGGGCAGTGCTCGTGCTCGCGGATGTGCCACGAAACTCGAGTGGCGGCACACCTGGATACATGGGGGTCTCGTACAATCCCTCGGACGGCTCTACGGCCGTGTACACCATGTATCATGCTGGGTATCCCAGCTGCGGATCGGGAGGGCGCCCCTCGGGCTGTGTTGACAACTCCATGTGGGGGCAGAACGCCGCGTGTGCCATTGGCTCGTTCTTCAATCCAGTGGGCGGATGGAATCGGAACTTCTGGCACGGGTGTGACATGTCTGGCGGGCACAGCGGAGGCCCTCTCTACTCTTGGAGCCCAGGCTCAGGAGGGCCATACATCCTCGCCACGAATATCGCGGAGACGTGTACAGGCGCGGGCTGTACGGGGGCTGTGCCCAACGTGGCCTACCGTATCGATCAGTGGCTCTTCGATTGGCTGATGTACTGGCGCTCGATCTATTAGGGATCCGGCAGCGCTGAGCAGGCGGCGGGCGATGGGTCACTGCTGACACTCATCCGCCGTTGTTCCACCAGTCGCGCGCCTGCGGCGTGCGCAGGACCGAGTCGCTCTGGGCACAATCGAAGAGCGTGGTGAAGTCCACCTTCCGAGCGTCACGGATGCAGTCCATGGTGTCGGCCGTGAAGCTGTCGGTGAAGGCCGTTGAGCCGATGGCCACCTCGTCGCCCACGGCAGTCATGACGAAGACGTCCCGGACGATCTGGTTCGGGTCGGTCGCGTTGGGGTTGCGGGGCATCGCTTGCTCGAACGTGGCGATGTGCTGCCCGGAGTAGCAGGTGTCGATGACGGTGCGCACCTGCATGCCCTCAATCTGCTCGGTCGTGGCGTCGACCTCATCGGCGAGCTGCCTCCCGCTAACGAACGTCGTGTTGCCAGCCGCGTCGTGGATGCTCAGGCGGCCCCCTCGCGAGCCGTGGCCGGACCAGACGAGCACGAACTCGTCGCAGTAGCCCAGATCCGGCGCCGCCAGAATCTGCGTCCGGATGCGGGCCAGCTCCTGCTGCACGGTCGCCCAGCCGTTGCGGAGCGTCGAAGGCTTGAGGGTCTGGATGGTGAAGCCATGGCTCTTGAGCAGGAGCGCGAAGTCATCGGTCTCGCCTGGATCCACGGCCGCGTCGTCTGCGGTGCTGAGTGTGAGCGCCCACTTCTGGATATCCTCGGGCCGGCAATAGGCGGGCACGGTCGCGGCCATTCCTCCGCCCCCCTGGCGCAGCCCCTGTGGAGAACCGGGCGGGCTCTTGACGTAGATCCGATCGCCCGACATCTCCCGCGCCTCACGGCTGATCCACTTGTCCTCACCATCGACCTTGGGCCACCAGCCCGCATCGAAGACCTGGTGCCGCCCCTCCTCCTGGGTGACGAGCACGATCTGCACCGGGTGCTCGAAGCGTGAGCCGGGAGCGAGGTCCACGAAGAGGAGCCAGGAGGGTTCGGTCAGCGTCGCCAGCGTCTTCGGTCCCGTCGAGGCGTCATCGAAAGCGACGGCGATCTGGCTCCCCGCAGGCAGGGGGGCGGGAGTGGCGAAGATCTCCAGCGCCGGATGAGCGGAGGTGTCAACCACGTCGTCGAGGACGATGTCGAGCGCCTCCTCCCGGTTGGAGGGCCCGCCGCCGCACCCGGACACCAGCAGCACCCAGAGCCCCCACGCAGCAACAACCCCCTGCTTCGGCATGCACTCCATAGCACCCCCTCTTCAGCGCGTTCACGCCTGCCCGAGGGTACTCCTCCCACCGTCAACACGCTCGCGTCCTCTGCTGGCCGCACCGGGCTGAGGATCTTCATGCCGATCGTGTAGCTCTCGCCGCAAGGCGGAGCACCGTGGCCACTGTCGCCCCCAAGGACGTTGACCGGGGGCGCTGTCATTTGGGGCTGTGGGTGGTGTCCGGGCCTTCACGGGTTCATTTTTGTTCCTCTGGGTATTGCCGCGTTTCGCGGCCGTCCTCTTCGTGAGGGAGTTGCTGCGGCTCAGGAGCGCAGCGGCTTCACCTCGTCTGCGGGACGATGCGGCACGTACCGGTTGGGGAGTCGGCAGGCTGCGCTACCGGCAAGGGTTTACGAAAGTACGACGAGCGTCGTTGACAAACTACGATGCGGGTCGTACAACGGTGGCCATGAAAGAGCAGACCTTCCCGACGGAAGCCGAGCTCGCCATCCTGGCGGTGCTCTGGAAGCGTGGCCCCAGCACGGTGCGCGAGGTGCATGAGGCGCTGGGGCGGGAAGAGGGGAAGGGCGCCGGCTACACCACCACCCTCAAGCAGTTGCAGGTCATGGCCACCAAGGAGCTGGTGACGCGGGACGAGAGCTCCCGCAGCCACGTGTACGCGGCGCGTGTCGCTGAGGCACGCACCAAGCGCCAACTGGTGAAGAACCTGCTCGAGCGCCTGTTCGACGGCTCTCCGGCGAAGCTCGTCCTGCAGGCCCTGTCCATCAAACCCGCCTCGAAGGAAGAGCTCGAGGAGCTGCGCCGATTGCTGGATGACAAGAACGGAGAGGGCCGATGAGCGCTGCATTCCTGGAGGAAGCCGTGGGGAGCATCCTGACAGCGTGGCTGGTCCATGGCATGTGGCAGACGAGCGTCATCGCCGTGACGGCTGGAGCCGCGCTGTGGCTGTTGCGGCGACGGTCGGCTCGCACCCGATATGTCGTGGGGTGCTGCGCTCTCGCGGCGCTGGTGCTCTCACCCTCGGCGACCCTGCTCATGCCGTCCCCAGACCCCGTGGAGGCTCCAGCGATTGCTCCCGGCGCGGAGTCTGCTCCGGCGCTCGAAGTGTCGCCAGTCCCGGCCGCTTCCAGCTCCATCCCTGTCGTGTGGGCACGGGCGCAGGGTCCGGAGCTCGCGGCGCTGGCGGCACATCTTCCGGCACTGTTCGTGGCCGCATGGCTCGCGGGCTGCTGCGCAATGGCCTTGCGCCTCCTGCTCGGCTGGAGCCAGGCACGCGCGCGGCTCCTGTTGGCGGCGTCCCCCGCACCGGCGGCACTTCGTGAGACCACCGCGCGGGTAGCAGAGCGGCTGGGCCTGCGCCGCGGCGTGAAGGTGCTGGAGTCTCCGCATGCGCCCTCTCCGTTGGTGGTGGGCGTGGTGCGCCCCGTGCTCGTGCTGCCGCCCGGCCTTGGCGAGCAGCTCACGGTGCCGCAGCTCGAAGCGGTCCTGGCGCACGAACTCTCGCACGTGAGCCGTCACGACACGTTGGCCAACCTCGCGCAGTGCCTGGTGGAGGTGTTGTTCTTCTTCCACCCCGCGGCCCGCTGGCTGTCGCGGCAGGTCCGGCTCGAGCGCGAGCATTGCTGTGACGACGCGGCGGTCCAGCTGTGCGGCAGCGCCCGGGTGTACTCCAGCGCGCTGCTGGGACTCGAGGAGCTGCGTCAGGCGGGCCCGGCGCTGGAGCTGGGCGCAGGCAGCCAACCGCTCCTCGCCCGGGTGCAGCGGCTGCTCGGGAAGGCTCAGCCGGCCGAACCCAGGCGGCGCGTGGCCGTGCGTGCCGTCATGGCACTCGGAGTGCTCGCGGCCTCGGGTGGGGCGTGGGCGTGGGGCGGTCCCGCGGCGTCTCCTCGGGCTGGAGCCAAGGGCGGTGGCATCCTCTCGACGGGCTCGTGCACCCGGTTCGTCTACCCCAAGGACTTCAGCGCCATCTCCACCTATCGGGTGGAGGGCCGCGAGGTCCGCAATCGCATCTTCGTCTCGCGCTGCGGGCGCGTGCGCCTCGAGCCGGCCGACGGCGCGCGCGTGCAGACGCTCCTTTATGACGTGAACAGCCAGGAAATGGCGTCCCTGGATCTCGAGGAGCGCAGCTACGCGATCATGCCGAAGCGCTTGCAGAGCAGCCTCCCGCTACACCTGCCCGGAGGCTGCACCGAGGCAAGCGACACCTGCACCCTCAAGGGCGAAGAGGTATCGCGGGCCGGCGCACCCATCGCTTCCAGCGCACCCACGCGCCCCACGACACGGTGACGAGCTGGGTGGACCGGGAGCTCGGATATCCCATCCGTGAGGAGGCCGATCTCTTCGGCACCCTGAAGCTCGAGGCCATCCAGGTAGCCGACCTTGATCCCAGCCTCTTCCTCGTGCCCAGCGACTTCCGGAAGAGCGACTCCCCGTAGCAGGCGCTGATGCCGGGGGCCTCAGGGCGTCCCAGGGGGACTGGTCACGGTGATGCAGAACGAATACACAGCGATTCCGACTGGCCTGGGCCAGCCATAGGAGTCGTCCGTATGAACACCCACATCCAAGCGCTCCCCGAGCTGCTTCGCACCCAAGAGGGTCATCCTGGCGGGAAGCGATCGAGCGTAGGTCCCCTGGTCTCCTCCCTCGCCCTCCGAGCGGCGCTGCTCGCCACCTGCTGCGTGCTCGGCATGGCCTGTGCCGAAAGCCGGCCAGAACCCTCCCTGGCTCCGAGCCAGGAGGCGGCCCTCGCCGGTGCGGACGGAGACGCCACGATCCTCTTCCCCGGCACGATCATCAACCGGTACGCGGTGCTCGCCGCGGATGCAAGCGCGGGCGCCACCAGCATCGAGGTGACGGCGGCCTCGGACCTGAACGATCCGGACCTGGGGCCCCTGGAGGCGGGCGATCTGGTGTTCATCATCCAGATGCAGGGCGCGTCCATCGACACCTCGGACAGCCCGTCCTACGGCACCGTCACCCAACTTAACGGCGCGGGCCTCCACGAGTTCGCCGTCGTCCAGCGCGTGCAGGGCAACACCCTGTTCCTGGGGTGCAACGCGCTGAGGAACAGCTACACACTGGCTGGGCGGACGCAGGTGGTGCGCGTGCCGCAGTTCTCCAGCCTCACCATCGAGAGCGGCGGCACCGTCACCGCGAGCCCCTGGGACGGACAGCGCGGTGGCGTCGTGGTCGTCCACGTGGCTGGCACCACCACGCTGACGGGCCCCATCGACGTGAACGGCCAGGGCTTCCGCCCCGGCGTGCGTGACAACAACTCCGCGCCCGTCGGCACGCAGGTGACGCTCTACCGCTCGAACGACGCCACCCAGGGCGCCGAGAAGGGCGAGAGCATCGCGGGCCATGGCGCTGACTACGCGAACCTGGGTGGACGTTATGGCCGCGGCGCTCCGGCCAACGGCGGTGGCGGCGGCAACAGCCACAATGCGGGTGGTGGCGGTGGCGCCAACGGCAACAACGGCCGCGTGTGGCGCGGGCAGGGCGTGATGAGCAGCGCCGTCGTCGGGGCCTCGGCCTGGGCGCTCGATCCAGGCTATGTCGCCAACGGCAACTCGCTGACCAACGACTCCGGCGGAGGCCGTGGTGGCTACTCCGCCTCCTTCATCAACGCGGACGCGCTCACCGTGGGCCCCAACAACGCAGCCTGGGGCGGCAACAGCCGCGCGGAGGCCGGCGGCCTGGGCGGACGCCCGCTCGACAATGATCCCACTTCGCGGCTCTTCCTGGGCGGTGGTGGCGGCGCGGGCGATGGCAACGACAACGCCAGCGCCAATGGCGGCAGCGGCGGCGGACTCGTCTATCTCATCTCCACTGTCGTGAACGGCAGCGGCCCCATCCTCGCCAATGGCGGGAGCGCTCTGAACACGACGAGCCCGCACAATGATGCCACCGGCGGCGGTGGCGGCGGCGGAACCGTCGTCGTCCTCAGCAACGACCTCTCGGGCATCTCCGTGTACGCCAACGGTGGCCCGGGCGGCCGCCAGCTCATCAACAGCTCCGAGGCCCAGGGCCCGGGCGGCGGCGGTGGCGGCGGCTACATCGCGCTGAGCGGCGGGACTGTGGAGACGTTCGTCTTGGGAGGAGACTCGGGCTCCACCACCTCCACGTCACTGACCGAGTTCCCCGTCAACGGCGCCACCTTCGGAGGCTTGGGCCAGGTGGTCGAAGCGCCCGCGGTCCTTCCCCCGGCGCTGGCCTGCGTGCCCGTGGATCTGGCCATCACCCTCACCAACCCGGAGACCACCTCCCTGCCTGGTACGACCGTCCACTACACCGTGACCGTCACCAACACCGGCCCGTTCACCGCGACGAACGCTCCTGTCTCCGTGCCGCTGCCCACGAACGCCTCGGGCGCCACGTGGACGTGCTCGGCCGCAGGCGGCGCGGCCTGCCAGACTCCCAGCGGCACGGGAGGGATCGCCACGACCGTCACCGTCCCCCCAGGCGGCATGGTCACCTTCACCTTCGATGTGGACGTGAGCGCCTCGGCGGTCGACACGTTCACGGTGACGGCCACCGTATCGGCGCCCAATCCGAGCTCCGACACCAACCTCGCGAACAACACCGCTACGGACACCAACACGATCCTGGCGGAGTCGAACCTCTCGATCACCATCGACGACACGCCGGATCCCGTGCTGCAGGGCAGCCTGCTCACCTACTCCGTCGTCGTGTTCAACGATGGCCCCAACTTCTCTAGCCTCGTCACGGTGAACTTCCAGCTCGACGCCGGCTCCACCTTCTCCAGCGCCAACGGGCCGGGCTGGACCTGCGCGCGGAGCGGGCAGGACGTCACCTGCACCACCGCGACCCTCTCCCCCGGCAGCTCTCCGCCCATCACCATCGAGGCCATCCCCACGATCGAGGGCGGGACGCTCCTCGCCAGGACGTTCGTGGAATCGGTTACGGACACGGTGAGCGAGAACAACGCGGATGAAGAGACCACGACGGTCATCGCCGCCAACGACCCGCCCGTGAACACCGTGCCGGGCACGCAGACCCTGCCCGTGAACACCACGCTCGTCTTCTCCACGGTGGCTGGCAATGCGATCTCCGTCGCCGACCCGGATGCGGGCGGCGAGAACGTCCAGGTGACCCTCACCGTCACCCACGGCACCCTCACGCTGAGCGGCACCGCGGGGCTGACATTCTCCACGGGCGACGGGACGGGGGATGCGGCGATGACCTTCACCGGCACCCTGGCCGCCATCAACGCGGCGCTCACGGGCCTGCGCTTCACCCCCGATGCCGACTATGTGGGAGACGCCTCGTTCACCATCACCTCGGATGACCTGGGTCACACGGGGGTCGGCGGTCCCAAGAGCGACACGGACACCTTCACGATCACCGTGATCGACTTCAATCCCCCGCCGATGGCCGTGGATGACGAGGCCACGGCGGTGGAGGACTCGCAGGACAACTCCATCGACGTGCTGGCCAACGACTCGACCTTCCCCAACACCGACGAGACCCTCACCATCGTCGGGGTGACGCAGGGCAACCACGGCGGCACCGTGACCATCACCGAGGGGGGCACCCGCGTCGTCTACACACCCGCGCCGGGCTTCTTCGGGACCGAGACCTTCACCTACACGATCAGCGATGGCAACAGCACCGCTACCGCCACGGTGACCGTCACGGTGGTGGAGAAGATCGTGCCCCGGGTGGTGGGACGCGGCTGCAGCGCCTCGGGCGGTGGTCTGCCGAGCGCCTTCTGGGTGCTCGTGGCCCTTGCGGGGCTCGTGTGGAAGGGACGCCGGAGTGCTCGGGCTCGCTCGCGAGGTCTCGGCACCCTGGTGGGGCTGGGCGCCGTGGCCTTGCTGGCGGCCTCTCCGTCCGCGCAGGCCCAGGGCTCCACGGCGATCGACGTCCAGCAGTTCAAGCCCGCTCCCGGCAGGTCGGGCGTGCTCGGCTTGCATGGAGCCGGCTTCCCGGGGCACCTGTCCTGGAACACCGGGCTCTACATCCACTACGCGCATGAGCCGCTGGTCGTCATCAACGAGCGCAACGAGGACCTGCTCCAGCACCTGGTGAAGAACCAGTTGGGCTTCGACCTGGTGGGCGCGATGGGCTTCGGCGACCACTTCGAGCTGGGAGCGTCGATTCCGATCTCCCTGCAGCACGGGGAGTTCAACCAGGAGACCTCCGGCGCCGCGGAGCAGACGTGGAAGGGCGGCTTTGGAGACCTGCGGCTGATCCCCAAGGCGGAGATCTACGAGAACGAGCGCCTGCGGCTGGCGGCCGTAGCCCCGTTGGTGTTCCCCACGGGCGGGAAGACGGCCTTGCGCGGCCAGAAGGGCGTGGGCGTTCAGCCGCGCGTGGCGGCGGACTACACCCTGGAGGGGGGCACCCGGCTGGTCGCCAACGTGGGCGTGAACCTGCGCAGCCGCCAGGAGCTGCTCAACCTCTCGGTGGGTACCGAGCTGGCCTACGGCTTCGGCGCCGCCCACCCCTTCCAGCTCCAAGGCCATCAGCTCACGGGCATGGCCTCGCTGGCCGGAGCCCTGGGCTTGGGCGCCACGGGCGGAGCGAACGAGGAGGAGATCCCTCTCGAGCTGCAGGCCGGGCTCCAGTACCACTTCAACAAGAACGTGGTGGGCATGCTGGGGCTGGGCCGGGGCATGACGCTCGGCTACGGCATGCCCTCCTTCCGCGTCCTTGGCGGCGTGGCCTGGATCACCGAGGACGCCCCCCGCGGCCGCGCGAGGGATGCGGATGACGACGGCGTGAACAACACCGACGACCAGTGCCCGGAGGAGCCCGAGGACGAGGATGACTTCCAGGACGAGGACGGCTGCCCCGACCCCGACAACGATCAGGACGGCATCCTCGACGTCCAGGACAAGTGCCCGCTGCAGCCCGAGGACAAGGACGGCTTCCAGGACGAGGACGGCTGCCCCGACCCCGACAACGATCAGGACAGCATCCTCGACGTCCAGGACAAGTGCCCGTTGCAGCCCGAGGACAAGGACGGCTTCCAGGACGAGGACGGCTGCCCCGATCCCGACAACGATCGGGACGGCGTCTATGACGCGGACGACTTGTGCCCGACCGAGCAGGAGACCATCAACGGCGTGGAAGACGAGGATGGCTGCCCGGATGAGGGCAAGTCCCAGGTCGAGCTCACGAGCCGGTCGATCGTGATCCACCAGAAGGTGTACTTCGCCACGAACAAGGACGTGGTGCTGGAGCGGTCGTTCCCGCTGCTGAAGCAGGTGGGTCTGTTGCTCCGGGCCAACCCGCAGATCACCAAGGTCCGGGTCGAGGGCCACACGGACAGCCGGGCGGACGACGCCTTCAACATGGACCTCTCGCAGCGGCGGGCGGGCAACGTCCGCAAGTACCTGGTGGAGGAGGCGGGCATCGATCCCGCGCGCCTGGAGCCCGTGGGCTACGGCGAGTCGCAGCCGGTGGACACGAACGATACGGATCAGGGCCGCGAGAACAACCGCCGCGTGGTGTTCACCATCCTGGAGATCGATGGGAAGCCCGCGATGCAGTAGGGCTGACCATGACTCCGCTTCGCCTGGGGCGAAGCGGAGTCTGTTGAAGGAGAGGGCTGGAGCAGAGGGGCCGAGGAGGGCCGCCGAGGGGTGGCTGCTGGGCAGTGAGCCAAGCTGGTGCACAGGCGGTGCAGCCCCTTGTGTTTTTCGAGCTTGCCGACGACGTGAACAGCCCACATCACGAAGATCATCGGAGGCAAGACCATGGACTCACATTATGACCAGGTGATGAAAGCACGGGGCGAGGCGGCCCAGTCTGCTCCACGGCTGTACTTCGGCTATTCGACCATCCTCGATCGCGCTGCCTTCGAGGAATGGCGCTCGCAACACAGCTATGAGTTCTTTCATCTTCCTCAGGGCAGGCTGGCTGAGGCGTTGGATGTGGATCTCGTCTACGATTTTCCGTCCCGATGGTGGGGTGGGCGTGTAGCGGGTCTCACGGATGCTCCTGGCCGGAGCGTCTTCGGCCAGCTCTTCGAGATCCCAGGCAAGGACTGGCCCATCATCCAACACAAAGAAGGCTTCGTGACAGGCATGTGCATCGAGCGACCAGTGCGCCTGCGCGTAGAGGGGCAGGAACTCGAGGCCACAGCGTTCACCACTTCACCCCGAAGAGCCTCTACAGAGGGACCTGTGAGCCAACGTTTCCTCGAAGCCTTGATCAGAGGAGCGGAAAGCGCGGGGCTCCCTTCCGACTACGTGGAGCGGCTGCGTCGAGCCCTATCCTCAGCCTGAAGATCTCGCTCCTGCACGGCTTCCAGCGCCACGCACGCCTTGAACGCTGGGTCAATCCGAGGGCTGTGAATCCAGCTCCCTTGGGCACACGCACTCAGGAGCGCTCAGAAGCGTCCGCCTACCAGCAGCAGGCCGCCTCCGGCCGTGGGCACCGCAGCGGGGGTGACCAGGGCGGGACGCGCGGGTGACAGGAGGCCGCTGAGCTCGTAGCCGAGGAGGGCCAGGGCCGGCACTGCCACGAACGCGAGGCGATGCATCCGCGCCTGGTCACCCTGGAAGTTGCTCAGCTCCTTTGGGTTGTTCCCCGCGAGATAGGCCGCGCCGAAGCTGAAGCCCCCCACCAGTCCCACGGCCAGAGGGATGCGGGGGTCACCTT
>Ga0247825_10002933_pt1 | contig 11244 bp, 12 predicted proteins | sample 13C_Vanillin_Day_FD_194413 | JGI IMG/M metagenome (GOLD analysis project Ga0247825, IMG submission 194413) | Soil microbial communities from agricultural site in Penn Yan, New York, United States - 13C_Vanillin_Day48 | ecosystem: Environmental > Terrestrial > Soil > Agricultural land | place... | reverse complement strand
GCGCATCGCGCGCGAGGCGGTGAGCAACGTCGTGCGCCATGCCAATGCGCGCAACGCCCGCCTGGTGCTGCAGCGGCGCGGCGACCGCGGCCGGCTCGAGGTGAGCGACGACGGCGTCGGCATCACCGCGCAGGGCGAGGAGCGGCTCGGCCTCGGCCTGCACCACATCGAGGCACGCGCGCGCAAGCTGCGCGGCAGCGCGAGCTTCCAGGGGTTGCCGGCGCAGGGAACGCGCGTGGCCGTGGAATTTCCATGCCGGAGCTGAACGTGCGGCTGCTGCTGGTGGACGATCACGAGGTGGTGCGCGCCGGATTGCGCGCGCTGCTCGCGGGAATCGACGGCATCGAAGTGGTCGGCGAAGCGGGCAGCGTCGCCGAAGCGGTGCGCGAAGCGGCGCGCCTCGCGCCGCAAGTCGTCCTCATGGACCTGCGCCTGCCCGACGGCAGCGGGCTCGATGCCTGCCGCGAGATCCTCTCCAACGCGCCGCAGACGAGGATCGTCTTCCTCACGTCCTACTCCGACGAGCAGGCTGTGATGTCGACCGTCCTCGCCGGCGCCGCGGGCTACGTGCTGAAGGACGTCGGCCACCGCGCGCTCGTGGCCGCTATCCGTGACGCCGCCGCCGGCCGGCCGATCCTCGATGCGCGCATCACCGAGCCGGTGATGAGTCGCGTGCGCAAGGCCGACGCGCTTTCCGGGCAGGAGCAGCGCGTGGTCGCGCTGGTGGTCGAGGGCCGCACCAACAAGGAAATCGCCGCCGCGCTCGGACTGAGCGATAAGACGGTGAAGAATTATTTGAGCAACGCTTTCCAGAAGCTGGGGATTTCGCGGCGCGCGCAGGCGGCCGCGCTGTTCGGCACGGGCACCCTTCCGCCGGAATAGGGCCGTTCGGCTCTACGCAGTTGCAGCCCCGTGCGACATAGTGGTGTCCGGAAATCACGGACATGGAAATGCCGGTACCAAAAGACGTCTTCATGCGCGCACTGCGCCGGGCCGCGCTGGGCCTGGGGAGCGTCGAGGCGTTGCGCGCGCACCTCGGGGTGCAGATGAGCGCCCTCTGCAGCTGGATGGAGGGTGAGACACCGCCGCCGACCACGATCTTTCTCAGGGTGGTGGACCTGCTGGCCGACGAGGAGCTGGCCGCGATCAAGCAGGGGATGCGCGGCCAGAGCGCCGTCGGCTGAGCTAGCGCTTCGCCGGCTTAGAGCCGGCCGCCGTCCAGCCAGAAAGCGGTGCGCCGCGCGATGTGGTCGAGCACGTCGTGCTCGCGCGCGGTGATTTCGTGGGGCGCGGGGTAATGCGTCGACAGCACCCCGATCAGCTCGCCGTCACCCGACAGTAGCGGCGTGGATTGCACCGCGAGCGCTCCTGCCGTCAGGATCACTTCGCCCGAGGGCGTGCCGGCGAACAGCGGGTCCGCGGCGACGTCCGGCACCACGATGCGCTGGCCCCTGGCCATCGCCAGGCCGCACGCGCAATGCGCGTCGTTGACGCAGGCGAAATAGTCGAGAAACGGCTGGCGGAAGCCGTGCTGCGCGACGATGTGCAGCCCGTCGGGCTCGCGCAGCTGGAGGTTGCCCATCGCCGCGCCGGTCGCGCCGATCGCGGCATCGAGCGCCGCGTCGACCATCTGCACGCCTTCGCGCGGCTCGAACCTCGCCTGCAGGAATTCGAGCGCGCTGCGCCGTTTTGCGCTCGCCGAACGATCCGCCGCCTTGTGCGCATTGAGCGTGCGGCGGATGGCGAGGGCGCGCTCCTGGGCGAACACGCTGGGCTTGACCGACGGGCGAGGGGTCTTCGACACCTCCAGCGGGTCGGAGCCGGCGGCGGTGATCACGTCCACCACCCGCAGGAATACGTCGGTCGGCGGCGTGGCCACGCCCGTCATCCATTCGTCCAGCTCCGGCGTGGTCGCGCCGAGGAACTTGCGCAGCTCGTCCTTGCCGCCCAGCACTTCGGCCGCGCGCTGCAGGGCGCGCGCGTGCACCGAATCCCTCATCATCATGAGGGGATCATGCCCACTCCGGAATGAATTAGCTAGCGCTTGGCAGCGCGCGCTTCGTCGATCAGGCGCTGGTTCATCGCCCGCAGCTCGGCGTCGCTGCCGGCCAGGGTGTTGGAGCGCACGGCGAGGCTTTCCGCCTGGCCGTAGTTCTGCTGCCGGAAGCGCACCTGGGCGAGCTCGTGCCACAGGCGGGCGTTGCGCGGCTCGATACGCAGGGCGCGCTCGAGCGTGGCCGCGGCGTTGGGCAGCCGGCCGGCGGCGCTGTCGGCGCGGGCGGAGTCCATCAGCCCGGCAACCGCCGTGGTCTCGGCGCGCGGCGGGGGGACCCGCTCGGGCGCCGGCGCCGGCAGCTGTTGAGCTTCGGGAGGCGGCGCGGGCTCCCTTTGAGCCTCCGGCTGGGTGGCACAGCCGGACAGCAGCGCTAATACATATATGAGCCGTTTCATCGCCCAAATAGCCGTTCCAGGAAGGTTTTAGCACGCTTGGTGGTCTCGCCGACGGCCTGGTTGACCGCGTCGACCGCGGCGTCCAGCGGTCCGGAGCAGGGTGCGCGCTCGCGCGGCGCCGAGCCTTGCACGAAGGGCAGCTCGACCGCGCCCGGGCAGCTCGCGCCGCCGCGCAGGCCGCTCTGCGGGTCGATCGACACCATCTCGATGCGCTCGGGACGGGCGAGGGCGAGCGGCTCGGGCCGCAGCGCGGCCATCAGGTCGCCCCAGATCGGCAGCGCGGCCGCCGAGCCCGAGAGGCGCGCGGCGCGGTTGTCGTCGTAGCCCACCCACACCACGGCGAGGCGGTCGCCGCTGAAGCCGGCGAACCAGGCGTCGCGCTGCTCGTCGGTCGTTCCGGTCTTGCCGGCGACCGCGATCTCCGGCGGCAGGTAGCTCTTCATCGCCTGGCCGGTGCCTTCGCGCACCACGTCCTGCATCGCCGCCGCCAGCAGGTAGACCGGCTCGGGCGGGAATGCCTGCTCGACCGCGAGCGGGTAGCGGGCGAGCGGCTTGCCGTCCTGCGTCGTGACTTCGCGGATCGAGCGCAGCGGCGAACGGAAGCCGCCGCTCGCGATGGTCTGGTACATCTGCGCCACCTCGAACGGGCTGAGGTCGACCGCGCCGAGCATCGCCGAGGCGTAGGGCCGCACCTCGCGCTCGACGCCGAGCCGGCGCAGGTTGCCGAGCACCTTGTCGATGCCGAGGTCGGTGCCGAGGCGCGCCGCGGCCGCGTTGTACGAATGCGCGAGCGCGAGGCGCAGCGGCACCATGCCGTGGAACTTCTTGTCGTAGTTGAGCGGCTCCCAGTCGGGCGCGCCGCGGCTCTTCCACAGGAACGGCCCGTCGTCGATGGGCGTTAACAAGGTATATCGAGAGGGTTCCGAGAGCGCGGTGAGGTAAATCGCCGGCTTCAACAGCGAACCCACGGGGCGCGCGGCGTCGAGCGCGCGGTTGTAGCCCGCGTAGCGCACGTCGCGCCCGCCGACCATCGCCTGCACTTCGCCGCTCTGCGGATCGGTGATCACCACCGCGCCCTCGAGCCCCGGCTGGCCGAAGCGCTTTTCCTTGTCGAACTGCGCCAGGCGCCGGGTGAGCGCGCTTTCGGCGGCGCCTTGGGCGCGCGGGTCGAGCGTGGTGAAGATGCGCAGGCCTTCCGAGCGCAGGTCTTTCTCGTCGTAGTCGCGGCGCAGCTGCTTGTGCACCAGCTTGAGGAACGCGGGGTAGGGCGAGGTGCCCATGCCGGACTTCCCGGTGACGCCGAGCGGCGCCGAGCGCGCCGTGGTGTACTGCTCGAGACTGATCTTTCCCTGGTCGCGCGTCTCGCGCAGCACCAGGTTGCGGCGCTCGAGGGTGCGCGCCGCGTGCTTGTACGGGTCGTAGAACGCCGGGCCGCGGATCATGCCCACCAGCATCGCGGACTCGGCGACGCTCAGGTACTGCACGTCCTTGGCGAAGTAGTACTGCGCGGCGAGGCCGACGCCGTGGATCGCGCGGTCGCGGTCCTGGCCGAAATAGATCTCGTTGAGGTAGGTCTCGAGGATCTCGTCCTTCTCGTAGTGCATCTCGAGCAGCACCGCCATCACCAGCTCGGTCGCCTTGCGCTGGATGGTGCGCTCGGGCGTGAGGAAGAAGTTCTTCACCAGCTGCTGCGTGATCGTGCTGCCGCCCTGCACCCGGCTGGAAAACACGCTGCGCGCGGCGCGCGCCAGGCCGCGCGGGTCGAAGCCGTGGTGGCTGTAGAAACTGCGGTCCTCGACCGCGATCAGCTCTTCCACCAGGTGCTTGGGCACGTCCTTGACCCGCACCAGGATGCGGTCCTCGTTGCCCGCCGGGTAGATGCCGCCGATCGGCAGCGGCTCGACGCGCGCGAGCGGCACGTCCTGGCCGCTCGCGTCCCTCAACATCGACACCTTGCCGCCTTCGAAGCCGACGCTCACCGCGCGCGGCGGCTGCGCGCCGTCCCAGAACACGAACGGGCGCAGCGCGATCTCCAGGCGGCCCTCGTCGCGCAGGTACCAGCCCGATTCGCCGGGACGGGCCACGTCGCGATAGCCGAGCTGCTTCAGCTCGTCGACCACGTCGGGAAGGGGGATGCGCAGGCCGACGTGCAGCTCGAGCGGGCGCGCGAAGATGCGCGCCGGCAGCGCGAAGCGCCGGCCCTCGAATTCATGCCGCACCCGGAAATCGAGGTAAAGGGTGACGCCGGCTGCCGCGAGCAGCGTCGCGAGCAGCGCGAACCGCAGGAATTTCCTCAGCTTTGTGCGACGCGCCATCGCGTCGATTCTACCCGGCCAATTCGGGCAGAATCCTTAAGCCATGCTGACCATTCGAGGCATCGATCACGTGGTTCTGCGCGTCGGCGACATCGATCGCATGCGCAAGTTCTATTGCGAGGTGCTGGGCGCGCAGCACGTGGCCTATCGCCCCGAGTTCGGCATGTCGCACCTGCGCATCGGCGCCGCCATGATCGACCTGGTCAAGGGCGAGCGAAACGGCACCAACATGGACCATTTCTGCCTGCGCGTGGAGCCCTTCGACCAGCAGGCGATCGTCGCGCACCTGGAGCAGCACGGCGTGGAAGTCGGCGCCGTGCGCAAGCGTTTCGGCGCCGAGGGCAACGGCATCTCGATCTACCTCACCGACCCCGAAGGCAACACGGTCGAGCTCAAGGGCCCGTCGGACGGAAAGCCGGCGCCTTGAAGTACAAGGCAGTGCTGTTCGACCTGCTCACCGGCCTGCTGGATTCGTGGACGGTATGGAATCGCGTCGCCGGCAGCGAGGCGGCGGGCCGGAAATGGCGCGCGGCCTATCTCGAGCTCACCTACGGCTGCGGCGAATATCGGCCCTACGAAACCCTGGTCGCCGAGGCCGCGCGCAGCACCGGGCTCACAGACTCGGTTGCATCCGACCTGGCGCGTGAATGGGAATCCATAAAACCCTGGGACGAAGCGCCGGCGATCCTGCGGCGACTCTCGGAGACCCATCGGCTCGGCATCGTCACCAACTGCTCCGAGCGCCTCGGCCGGGCCGCGGCGGCGAACCTCGGCGTGCCGTTCGACGTGATCGTCACCTCGGAGCGCGCGGGGTTCTACAAGCCGCGCCCGGAGCCGTACCGGCTGGCGTTGTCCGAGCTGAAGCTAGACCCCGGGGAGGTCCTGTTCGTCGCCGGCTCCGGCTTCGACCTCATCGGCACCAGCAAGGTCGGGCTCGACACCTACTGGCACAACCGCGTCGGCCTGCAGCGTCCGCCCGCCGCGCCGCCGCCGATGCGCGAGTCGCGCTCCCTCGAAGGCCTGAGCGGCTACTGATCTCGCACAAGCTGCCTCAGCCGCCGACGCCGAGATAGGTCGTCGTGACCTGGGTGTTGGCGCGCAGGGCTGCAGGCGTGCCTTCGAACACCACGGTGCCGTGGTCGATGACGTAGACGCGATCGGCTAGCCGGAGCGCCATCTCTGCGTTCTGCTCGACCAGGAGCATGCTGACACGCTCCTTCTTCAGGTCGCGGATCGTGTCCATGACGGTCTCGACCACGATCGGGGCGAGGCCCTGGGAAGGCTCGTCCAGAAGCAGGAGCTCGGGGCCGGTGAGGAGGGCGCGGGCGATGGCGAGCATTTGCTGCTCGCCGCCGGAGAGCTGGCGGCCCTTGTTGCCCAGGCGCTCCTTCAGCCGCGGGAAGCGCTCGAGCACGCTGTCGATCTGCCAGCGCGATCCCTTGCGCGCGGCTATCGAAAGATTCTCCTTGGTACTTAAAAAACTAAAAATATCGCGCGTCTCCGGCACGAGCGCGATGCCCAGGCGCGAGACGCGGTGCGCGGGGAGGCCGGCGATGTTGCTGCCCTTGTAGCGGATCTCGCCGCTGCGCGGCGGGGTGAGGCCGGCGATCGAGCGCATGGTGGTGGTCTTGCCGGCGCCGTTGCGGCCGAGGAGGGCGACGACCTCGCCCTCGCCGACGCGCAGCGACAGGTCGTGCAGGATGTGCCCGAGCCCGTAGAACGTATTGATCTTGTCGAGCTCGATCATGCGGCGATGCCGCCGAGATAGGCGCGGCGCACTTCGGGGTTGCGCTGGATCTCCTGCGGCGGGCCCTCGGCGATGAGCGAGCCGAAGTGCATCACCGAGATGCGGTCGGAGACGCTCATGATGATGTCGATCTTGTGCTCGATCAGCACGATGGTGTAGCGGCCCTTCAGCTTGCGCACCAGCGCCACCATGTTGCGCGTCTCCTCCGGCGACAGGCCGGCGGCGGGCTCGTCGAGCAGCAGCACGCGCGGCGCCGCGGCGAGGGCGATGGCGAGCTCGAGCTGGCGCTGCTCGCCGTGGGAAATTTCGCGGGCGGCTACGTCAGCTTTGGAGAGAAGCCCGACATCCGAAAGCGCGGCCCGGGCGCGTTCCGTAGCTTCGGGGTAGCGGTCGGTCCTGCGCCAGAGCAGCCCGTTCCACGAGCGGCCGGTGGCGAAGGCGGCGGTCCAGACGTTGTCGAACAGCGAAAACGCGGGAAACACGTTGGTGCGCTGGAACGAGCGCGCGAGGCCGAGGTGCGCGATGCGGTTCGCGGGGGTGCCGGTGATGTCCTTGCCGTCGAACACGATCCGCCCCGAGGTCGGCGGGAAGGCGCCGGTGAGCAGGTTGAAGAGCGTGGTCTTGCCCGCGCCGTTCGGCCCGATGATCGAATGCAGGCTGCCCTCGGTGATCTCGAGGGTCACGTCCTTGACGGCGCTCAGCGCGCCGAAGGACTTGCTCAGGCTCTTTGTTTCGAGGAGCGCCATGCGAAGAACTTGTGCCAGACCTCGACCACCCCGCCCCGGAAGAACAGCACCACGATCACGAACGCGACGCCGAGCAGCAGCGGCCAGCGCGCCCACACCACGCTCATCGATTCCGACAGCCAGATGAACACGAACGAGCCGATGATCGGGCCGTAGAGCGAGCCCGAGCCGCCGATCAGGGTGGCGAACACCACGTTGCCGGAGAACACGAAGCTGATCGCTTCCAGCGGCACGATGCCGAACAGCATCGCGTACAGCACGCCGGCCAGCCCGCTGAAGGCGCCGCCGATGACGAACGCGAGCAGCTTGAAGCGCGGCACGTTGTAGCCCACCGCCTCGGCGCGCAGCTCGTTCTCGCGGATCGCCTGCAGGATCTTGCCCAAGGGCGATTCGACGATGCGCTTCATCAGCCACAGCGACAGCAGGAACAACGCCGAGACGAAGGCGTAATAAAGCATCGGGTTCTTGAAATCGAAACCAAGAAACAGCGGGCGCGGGATGCCCGGCATGCCGTCCTCGCCGCCGGTGACCGTGGTCCACTGGTAGGCGATGAAGTAGAAGAGCTGGTTGAGCGCGAAGGTGAGCATGATGAAGTACAGCCCCGAGCGCTGGACGCAGAGGTAGCCCACCAGCAGCGCGGAGAGCGCGCCCACGCCCACGCCGATGCCGAGCGCGACGAACACGTTGATGGCGTAGTGCTTGAGCAGCCATCCGGCGACGTACGCCGCCGAGCCGAAGAAAGTGGATTGCCCAAAACTCAATAAACCTGTGTAACCGAGGAGCAGATTCAGTCCAAGGCCGAAGATGGCGAAGATCCAGATCTCGGTCGCGATCGCCGGCCGCACCACGAAGGGCAGGGCGATGATGGCGGCGAACAGCAGCAGGGTTTCTTTTTTCACCGGATGCCGAACATCCCCTGCGGGCGAACCAGCAGCACCAGCGCCATCACCGCGAAGATCACCGCGGTCGAGGCCTCGGTCCAGTACGCCGCGACCACCGCCTGCGCCACGCCGATCAGCAGTCCCGCGGCGATGGCGCCGAGCAGGTTGCCGAGGCCGCCGAGCGCCACCACCACGAACGCGATGCCGAGCATGTCCACGCCCATGCCGGGCGAGAGCCCGCGGATCGGCGCGGTGAGCGCGCCGGCGATGCCGGCGAGGAACGCGGGCGAAGGCCACGGTAAACAGCTTGTGGATGTCGATGCCGAGGAGCGAGACCATCTCCTTGTTCTCGATGCCCGCGCGCATGATCGCCCCGTACTTGGTTTTCTCCAGGAACAACCAGGTGAGGAGAACGAGCAGGCCGGCCATCAGCATCACGAACAGGCGGTACTTCGGATAGAACGTGAAGCCGAGATCGACGCCGCCGCGCAGCAGCGCCGGCGGCAGCTGGCTGATGCCGACCGGGCCCCAGATCACGATGATCAGCTCATTCAGGATCAGCGCGAGGCCGAAGGTGAACAGCAGCTGATAGTCGTGGCCGGCGGCGTAGAGCCTGCGAATGCCGGCGTATTCGATCAGCAGCCCCAGAAGCGCGACACCCAACGGCGCGAGCAGCAGGCCGATCCAAAAATTGCCGATCAGGTTGGTCGCGGAAACCAGCAGATAGGCCCCCACGGCGAACAGCGCGCCGTGGGCGAAGTTCGGGATGTTGAGCACGCCCGTGATGAGCGACAGGCCGAGGCCCATCAGGGCGTACAGCATCCCGGTCGCGATCCCGTTGAGGATCTGGCCGAGAAGTAGATTCAAAAGCTAGAAGCCGCCGATGTCTTTACAGCTCGCGTATTCCTTCGGCAGCGGTGCGTCGCCGGTGGCGATCAGGTCGGCGAGGTCGAGCTCCTCCTTCATCGCCTTCTTCGGCTTGCAGCGCAGGAAGAAGTACGGCCGCAGCGTCTGGTGCGTGGCCGGGTCGACGCGCATGCGGCCGAGGAGGTCGTTCACCTCGATGCCTTCGAGCGCCTTGATCACGTCCTGCACCTCGACCGACTTCGCCCGGTCGAAGCCGGCGAGCATCAGCCGGGTCATCGAGTAGGCGGCCGAGGGCGCGTAGCCCGGCGGCGTCTTGAACTTGGCGCGATAGTTCTTCACGAACTCCTTCGCCACCGGCGTATCCGCGGTGTAGTAGAAGTTGGTTCCGACCCACAGGTTCTCGCGGATCTCGGGCGAGAGCTGGATCAGCTCCTCGACGCCCGAGGACCACGACATGATGAGCGGCACCTTGGGCGTGAGGCCGAAGTTGAAGATCTCGCGCGCGCCGGCGACCGCGTCGCCGCCGAAGTTGATCATCGCCACCGCGTCGGGGCGGTTGGCCGCGGCCTTCTGCACGTAGTTGGAGAACTCGCGCTCGCCGAGCGGATGGCGGTCGGCGCCGACGAACTCGATGCCGTGCGCCTTGCCGACTTCCTTGATGTACTTCTCCACCGACCAGCCGAACGCGTAGTCCGCCACCAGCAGGTGCCAGCGCCGCGCCTTCGGGTTGGCCTTCATGAAGTTGTCGACCACGGTCTTGGCCGCGGTGTACGGGCTGGCGGCCCACTGGAACGAGTAGCGGTGGCAGCGCGAGCCGGAGATGTCCTCGGTGCCGCCGCTGAAGAAGTGCAGCACCTTCTTGCGCTTGGCGACTTCCGACACCGCGAGCGCGACGCCGGAGGACCACGGTCCGATCATGAAGCGCGCGCCTTCGCCGTCGATTGCCTCCTCGGCGCGCCGCGTCGAGGTGCCGGCCTGCGTGGCGCCGTCGCGCGTCACGTACTTCACCGGCCGGCCGAGGATCTTCATGTCGCGCTCTTCGAGGGCCATGCGCATGCCGCGGTCGTTGAGCGGGCCGACGTCGGCGAACGCGCCGGTCTGGTCCCACAAGCCGAGGATCACGACCTCCTTCTGCTGCGCGCGGATGATGGCGGGGAATCCGAGCGTCGCGGCGGCGGCGCCGGCCTTCAGGATGTCTCTGCGTTGCATGCGTTCCTCCCAGGTGGAAGCGCCGAGCCTACTCCAAACACTTCGCCGGCGGTCGAAGTGTTCCGATGGACGTTCGCTTCCCGGGGAACGACAATCGCGCAATGCAGCATCGACGCATCGCCGCCACCGCCGCCATGCTGGCCGAGCCGGCGCGCGCCGCCATGGTGCTCGCGCTGATGGACGGGCGCTCGCGCTGCGCCAAGAAGCTGGCGCTCGACGCGGGCGTCACGCCGCAGACCGCGAGCGCGCACCTGAAGAAGCTGGTCGCCGCCAGGATCCTGGTCTGGGAGGGGCGCGGGCGGTCGAAGGATTTCCGCATCGCGGGAAGCGAGGTGGCGGAGGCGGTAGAAGCGCTTTCTGAAATCGGGAACCATTCTTGGCCGCCGGCGGCCCGGGAGCTGCGCTTCGCGCGCTGCTGCTACGACCACCTCGCGGGGCAGCTCGGGGTATCGGTCACCGAGCGGCTGCTGCGGCCCGGCAACGCCATCCTCGCCACCCTCGGCATCGACCTCGCGGCGCTACAAAGCTCGCGCCGGCCGCTCTACAGGTGCTGCACCGACTGGACCGAGCGCCGGCCGCACGTCGCCGGTGCGCTGGGCGCGGCGCTGCTGCACCATTACAAGGAGCAGCGCTGGCTCACGACGGTGCAGGAGTCGCGCAAGCTCGTGGTGACGCCGCTCGGGCGCGAGATGTTCGTGAAAGCGATCGGGGTCGAGGCGGCGCTGTTCCAGGGCTAGTGCGGCGCCAGCCGGCCGCGAATCAGCCAGACGCGGCTGCGCTTCTTGTCCTGGAAGCTGCTGTTCACGATCGCGAACTCGCCGTCCCGGCTGACGGCAAGTTTGCGCATCAGCAGCCCCTGCGTGCTGCCGTTCCCGCCCGTGCCGGCGCTGTCAGGCACCAGGACGGGCGCCGTGAACGTCTTTCCGCCGTCGGGCGATGCCGCGAACCCGAGGCCGCGCGCGAGCAGCGGGTGTTCGGCGAAGCGCTCCCAGAGCACGTAGAGCCTTCCCTTGGCGTCGACGCCGGAT
>Ga0247825_10002932_pt1 | contig 11244 bp, 9 predicted proteins | sample 13C_Vanillin_Day_FD_194413 | JGI IMG/M metagenome (GOLD analysis project Ga0247825, IMG submission 194413) | Soil microbial communities from agricultural site in Penn Yan, New York, United States - 13C_Vanillin_Day48 | ecosystem: Environmental > Terrestrial > Soil > Agricultural land | place... | reverse complement strand
GCACGACGACAAGCACGACGACAAGCACGAATCCGACCCGTGGATCGTCGGTGCGGCGATCGTTCTCGTCGTGCTCGGCCTTCTGAATTTGCTCTCGACAGGGAAGACCGCAGACGCTGTTCGCCACACGCTCTTCGCCGTTGCCGGTCTCGGCATCATGTATGTGGTGTCCCGCCTGCGGATGAGTGATCTCCGCGCCTTCGGCTGGGCAGTGTTCACCGTGGCCACCGTGTTGCTGGCGGTCGTGCCGCTCGCGGGGGTCGCGACCAAGGGTGCTCAACGCTGGCTGGACTTCGGCGTGTTCACCGTCCAGCCGTCCGAACTGGCGAAGCTCGCCCTGGTTCTCGTGCCTGCGAGCATGCTCGCCGGTGGGTTCACGCCGGCACGATTCGTCGCGACCTTGGCGATCGGGGGTGTACCCATCGCACTCGTCGCACTCCAACCCGACCTGTCGACTGCCGTCGTCCTTGTCGCGACGTTGGGATTCATGCTCATCCTCGCCCGCGTCCCGCTGCTGCCTCTGGTTCCGCTGTTCGTGCTGGGTCTCGCGTCGCTTCCGCTGGCCGTGCTCTTCCTTCGCCCCTACCAGCTCGAACGGGTCCACGTGTTTCTGTCGAGCAACGCCGACCCCGCCGGCGCGGGATGGGCCGAGTTGCAAGCGAACATCGCGATCGGCAGCGGTGGCCTGTGGGGGCTGGCGCGCGACCCGATGTACGCGGTGCGGGCCGAGTATCTTCCCGAATCGGAGCACGATCTCGCGTTCGCCAGCCTGGTGTACGGGTGGGGTTTGATCGCCGGGTTGGCTGTCGTGGTGGCAACGTCGGTCATCGTGTGGCGGGCTGCACTCTCCGCGCGCACGGCGCGCACGCGCGAGGCCGCACTCGTCGCGGCCGGAATCGGCGCGTTGTTCGGCATCCACGCGCTGGTGTCGATCGGTCAGAGTCTGTCGCTTCTGCCCCATACCGGCATGCCGATTCCCCTCTTCAGTTACGGGGGCACCGCCGCCATCGTCGGTTTCGTCGCCATCGGACTGGTGCTCGCGGTGCGCCGAGACGGCGTCGCGCGACCGCTGTGGACCCCGGATCCCCGACGGCGACGCCGCCCGCGTGGAATGTCGGCGGGCACCCTGACGATGACCGCGGCACTCGTCGCGATGTCGGTGTTCGCCTGGCAGTTGCAACACGACCGGGGTGCGGAATTCCGGGCGATGAGCGACCAGCAGATGATGCGGTGCATCCGCCTGCCCGCAGAGCGCGGACTGATCCTCGACCGCAACGGTATTCCGCTCGCAGTCAATGTCGCCGAGTACGCCGTGGCGGTGGTCGCTCGGATGTTCGAGGAGAACGACGACGACACCCGCAACCGGTTGGCCGCTCTGCTCGCCACGTCTCCCGACGAGTTGGCGGGCCTCATCGAGGCCGGTGGCGAGGGGGAGTCTCAGGTGGCCGTGGGCAGGGTCGCGCCCGACCAGGCGCGGCGCATCGTGGATGCGCGACTGCCCGGTGTGCTCGTGGTGCCGTCCGGTCGCAGGCAGTACCCGTACGGTGCCGTGCTCGCCTCCGTCCTCGGACACGTCGGCGTCGCCGACGCCGACGACATGGAACGCTGGCCGCATCTCGCACTCGGGTCACGCGTCGGCAAGGCGGGACTCGAGAAGCAGTACGACGCTCTGCTCCGCGGCAGCGACGGCAAGCAGTGCATGTATGTCGATCCGTCCGGGCATCCGGTGGCGGCCGGCGAACGCGTGGACCCGGTACGGGGCCACGATCTGCGCCTGCACCTCGACATCGGGGTCCAGAACCTGGCCACCGACGCGCTCGTGGAGGCGATGCGCACCAGTAAGGGCGACCTCGGTGCCGCCGTCGTGATGGACGCGCGGAACGGAGCCGTGCTGGCCCTCGCCAGTGTCCCGGGGGCCGACAACAACGTCTACGGACCTCCGGCCGACCTCGTCGCCCTCGCGGCGCAGAGTCAGACTCCGGGGCCGAGCCCGTTGCTCAACAACGCCACCCAGACCGCGGTCCCGCCCGGCTCCACCTTCAAGATCGTCGTCGCGGCGGCGAATACCCAGTACCCGGTGCTGTCGCCGGACACGGTGATCGACACCGGCGCCGCCTACACCTACGGCGGCCACACGTTCCGGAACTGGCAACCGATGGGCCCGCACAATCTGCTCCAGGCGATTCAGTGGTCCGACAACGTCTACTTCTACAAGCTCGGTGAACTCTTGGGCCCGGAGAAGATGGCGGACGTCGCGGGGCAACTCGGCGTCGGCCGGCGGTCCGGGATCGACCTGCCCGGCGAGGCCGAGGGGTTCCTCGGCACCCCGGAGAACGTCGGAAGTATCGGGGCCACCTGGTATCCCGGGTCGACCCTGTTGATGGGTATCGGACAGGGCACCGTCAGCGCGACCCCGATACAGGTGGCGCGCTGGACGTCGGGGATCGCCACCGGCGCGATGGTGACGCCCCAGCTCGCCGCGGCGTACGGGTCGGACTCGGTGCCCATACCGACAGCGGCGCCGCAGCGTCTACCCTTCGCCGACCTGCTCGGTCCCGTCCGGGCAGGCATGCGGGCGTCCGCGTCGGCGGGGACCGCCGGGCAACTCGCGGACCTCCCGGTCCCGGCAGGCGCGAAGACCGGCACGGCGGAGGACCCGTCGGCGCCCGGAGAAGGACTGAACGCCTGGTTCTCCGCGGTCGCGCCTTTCGACGCACCCCAGATCCAGGTGTCGGTGCTGATCCGCGGTGGTGGCTTCGGGTCGGCGACGGCGGGCCCCGTGGTCAAGAAACTCCTCGACCACTACTTTCCGCGACCACCCGCGCCGGCGCCGATTCGGTGATCAGGCGCTGTAGGCGGCAACCACCTCAGGGTGCACCAGACAGGCAGTAGCGCCCTCGGCGACGCAGGTGAGCGGGCGCTCGGCGGTCTTCACCGGGAATCCGAAGGACTCTTCGAGCAGCTGGGACAGCCCGCGGAGCAACGCGCCGCCACCGATGACGAGCAGCCCCTCCGACATCACGTCACCGATGGCCTGCGCGGGGAGGTCGTCCAGGCATTCCGTCAATGTCTGCACGATTCCGGTTGTCGTGGGCCGCAACGCCTCCACGATCTCTTCGGTCTCGAGTGTCACCAGGCGTGCGCGGCCGGTCACGGCGTCGCGGCCCTCGACGACGAGCGACTGCCCCTCGGCGCTGTCGGGTTCACCCAACTTGGCACGCTCGGCGGTGAGTTCGCCGACGACGATCTTGTGCTCTGCCTTCAGGTACTGGTATAGCGCGTTCGTCAATTCGTCGCCCGCGACGCGGCAACTACGGTGAGAGAGAATGCCACCGAAACAGATGGCGGTGACTTCCGAAGTGCCGCCGCCGATATCGACGACGAGGTGTGCGCGTGGTTCCATGGGGTTGATTCCGCAACCGAGCGCACCCGCCACCGGCTCCGGTACCAACCCCACTTTCCGCAAACCGGCCTCGTGGCCGACCTCGAGCAGGGCCCGACGCTCGAGCGGGGTGGCACCCGCGGGGACCGAGATGACTCCCTTGGGCCGCAGCCCGTATCGCCGTGCAGAGGAGACCCGCTTGATGACGGCCGTGACGAATGCCCGCGCCGACTCCAGGTCCACGATCACCCCGTCGCGCATCGGTCGAACCGGCGTGATTCCGATAGGAGTGCGGCCGACGAGACTTCGCGCCTCCGTGCCGATTGCGAGAGCACGGTGCGGATCCTTCGTTCGAACGAGCATGAAGGACGGCTCGTTCAGTACGATGCCGTCGTCGGGAGTTCCGACGACAGTGTTGGCAGTTCCGAGATCGATACCAAGTCCACCCACGTCGGCCTCCAGAGGGATTCCAGCGAGATGATGTTGATGTTACGCAGCCGCAGCGTCGTTCGGAAGGTATTGCGTGACACCGAAGACTCCCGGCAGCGATCAGGAGGGCCGCGGGATGTCCTCGGTGCGTCGTCGTGCCCGCTCCCACGGCCACGTCATCAGGGCCCACACCGCGAGAATCAGTGTCGTCGCGCTCAGTAGGTACAGCGGCCAGGGACCCAGAACGTCCAGAAGGGTCGCGGTGGCGGGCTTTCTGTTGAGGAAGCCGTAGTTGGTTCCGGCGACGCGGTTGAACGTGAAGGTCACTGCCGCCCAGACGACGGTGACCAGGACCGTGAACCGGTAGCTGCGCCACCGGGGCCGCATCCTTCGACCCCACGTCAGATAGATGGCCGCCCAGACCACGAGCAGGTGAATCGCCCAGAACGCGAGGAACTGGTAGTGGGGGAAGTCCGGGCCGGTCAGAACAGGTGAGATCAACGCCTGGGTGCTCAGCACGAGTCCCCAGTAATACGTGAGCGCGTAGGCCCACTGCGCCAGGGACCACAGGGCACAGGCCGCCGCCACGGTCGCGAGATCGGTCAGGCGCAGCGGTACCGAGCCGTCGATCGTGGGCGGAATCGAGAAATGAACCAGCGTCGCGCCGTATATGGCGGCCGTCAGCACCGCAAGGACTCGGCCCAGGCGCCGGGCTTGCGATTCGGTCTGCCTCCGTCCGAGCCAGACCAGAACCGCGGCCCCCACGACGAAGAGCGCGATCATCGCCCAGTACGACGGGCCGTACGCCGTGAATTCCCTGTCCGATGAGAACACTCTCGATCAGCTCCGCACCGTCGTCACACGAAGTCGAAAACCGGTGGGAGAACGCCGACCATCAACGCCGCCCACACGCCGAAGACGGGAAGGTAACGGGTCTGCCAGCGTTCGGTGGAGCTGAATCCGCGGCGGCCACGCAGGAACCCGAGGATGAGATGAGCCGACCACGTCAGGTTGACGAGGAGGACCAGGTTCATTCCGAGTGCCGCCACCTTGTTCGGGGTGAAGCCGAATTCCGCGATGCGAGTCAGCATGGCGAACAGCATCAGCAGGTCGACCGCGAGGGCACTGACGACGAGGACGAGTTGGAGGCGGTCGAACAGGTCGGGCGGCAGGTAGGGGTCACGGGCCGAAATTGCGTACAACAGCAATCCCAGGACGACGACGAGGATGAGATCCATCAGGATCAACAGGTTTCGGTCGACGTCGACGACGCTGCCGGTCGTCGCGAATGCCGTCAGCAGCACCAGCAGCATGAGTGTCGTCAGCGGGGTGAACACGCGGGTGAGGACAGGGGCGATGTTCTCGACCACATTTTGTTTCGCCTCCACGAGCCATGCGGCGACGATGACCGCGCCGGCCGCTCCGAACGGCAGCACCCAGTCCTCGATGAACCACTCGACGCTCAGGCCGAGCGCGTCGAACGCACCGATCGTCAGGCCGATGAGGACGCCGCCGCCGAGGGCGAGGAGGGTCAGGTAGACGACCCATTCGCCGGTGAAGCGGATGAAGTCCATTCGCCGCCGGTCCGATCGCCACTGACCGCCGACATATGCGAGGCCGACGGCGAACCACAGCGCGATCGGTGCGTGGATCGCCGCGATCACCTCGGTGGAGCCGTTCGATGCGAACGGGAAGACGTTCAGCAGTACCGCCGCCAGCGCGAACGGCACCAGCAGTACCGCGGCGAGGCGGGGTGTCATCTGTCGCTTCCAGGCGAAGTATCCGGCGAGGAACGGAAGAACGAACAGGCTGAGATTGCGCGCGAGGTCCTGCTCGTCGAGTGTCGCCACGCCTGCCTTGACCGACAGTGCCGCGCCGACGGCGAGCCCGAGAACGACGAACAGCTCACGTGTGGGGCGAGTGCCGTCGCCATCCGACGCGGCGGGCATGAGGACGAGTTGCTTCCACAGCCGATCGGAGTGCTCGCGAGCGAACTCGCGGGAGATGTCGTCGACGTTGCCCATGCGTTTGACCGCGACCAGGAATGCCTCGTCGGTCCTCAGCCCGGCGGCGGACAGGTCCGAAATCTGATCACGGAGATGGTCTTCCATCTCGTCGGTGTCGGCGGCGGATATCGCGTGACGGCGCTCGACGTAACCCCGCCACTGACCGATCTGCGATTCCAGCTCCTTGTCGGTATCCATCACGACCATCCTTCGGCGGTGGCTGGGGGTAGTTGGACGGAGCGCCACACCTGGCTCAGCGCGTCCGCGACGACGTCCCATTGGGCGCGTCGTTCCGCGAGCATCTCCCGGCCCGCAGCGGTGATCGTGTAGTGCTTGCGCCTTCGCCCGCTGTCGGAGGCCCCCCACGACGCCGACACGTACCCCAATCTTTCCAGGCGATGCAGGAGGGGGTACAGCATTCCGTCGGTCCACTGAATCCGCCCGCCGGACAGAACGTTGACTCGTTTCAAGATGGCGTACCCGTAGGACTCGCCTTCCGCGAGAATTCCGAGCACGAGGGGAGTGGCCGAAGCCGCCACCAGATCCTTCTCGATATGCATAGAACCCCTATCCCTAGATCTGCTAGTCATTAAACTAGCAGAGCGGATCGGGGGTCGGTGCGCAGCTCGCGGAAGCCGAAAGCGACAACCTGGGGTTGACGCTCGCTGTGCGTCAACCTAGAGTTGACGCATGGAGAATTCGGATCGCACAACCCCACCCATCCGACTCGACGAGCTCATCGACGCGATCAAGAAGGTGCACGCCGAGGCCCCGCTCGAGCAACTCACCGACGCGGTCCTCGCCGCCGAACACCTCGGTGAACTGGCCGACCATCTCATCGGCCACTTCGTCGACCAGGCCCGCCGCTCGGGGGCATCGTGGACCGAAATCGGAAAGAGCATGGGCGTCACGAAGCAGGCCGCGCAGAAGCGGTTCGTCCCCAAGGATCCCGGGCAGGCCTCCGACCTCGACCCGAATCAGGGATTCAGCCGGTTCACTCCGCGCGCACGACAGGTGGTGGTGATCGCGCAGAACGAGGCCAGGGCGGCACGCAACGCCGAGATCCTGCCTCAGCATCTCGTCCTCGGACTCCTGGCCGATCCCGAAGGACTCGGCGCCCGGGCGATCGCCGCGCAGGGCGTGGAACTGGATTCGGTCCGGCACGCCGCGACCGCGACGCTGCCCCCCGCCGCCGAGGAGGTGCCCGCACTCGTTCCCTTCGATGCTCAGTCACGCAAGGCGCTCGAACTGACGTTCCGTGAGGCACTACGTTTGGGGCACAACTACATCGGCACCGAGCACATCCTGCTGGCCCTGCTCGAGGTCGAGGACGGGGTCGGTGTGCTCACCGGACTGGGTGTCGACAAGGCTGCCGCCGAGGAGAACATCGCCGCCAACCTCGACGCCATCGTCGCCGCCCGCGAAAAGGAGTGACCTCGCAGGGGCTCCCTCACCGCCGCGGTGCTCAGGTGAAGGGCGTCCCGCCGGTGACGCCGAGCACTTCTCCGGTGACGTAGCTGGATTCGTTCGATGCGAGGAATACGTACGCCGGTGCCAGTTCGGCCGGCTGGCCGGGTCTGCCCAGAGGCACGTCGTCCCCGAACTGCCGATAACCGTCGGCGGGCATCGTCGCGGGGATCAACGGCGTCCAGATGGGCCCCGGTGCAACGGCATTGACCCGGATTCCCCGCTTCGCCACGTCGGCCGCCAATCCCTTGGTGAAATCGATGATCCCTGCCTTCGTGGTGGCGTAGTCGAGAAGCCCGGGTGACGGATTCATCCCCTGGATCGACGAGGTGTTCACGATCGTCGATCCAGGATCCATGACCGCGACGGACTTCTTGCACAACCAGAACAGCGCGTAGAGGTTCGTGCGCAGGACACGGTCGAACTGCTCGGTGGTGATATCGGCGATACCACCCGTCTGCACCATCTGAAAGGCCGCGTTGTTCACGAGAATGTCGAGACCGCCGAGTTCACGGACCGTCAGGTCCACGAGAGTCTGACAGTGGTCCTCCGACGTGATGTCGCCAGTCGCGACGACGCCTCGTCGTCCGGCCTCTTCCACCAGTCGCACGGTCTCCCGTGCATCCGACTCCTCGTCGTCCAGACAACTGACCACGACATCCGCACCCTCGCGAGCAAACGCGATCGCCACCGCTCGCCCGATGCCCGAATCCGCGCCGGTGATCAGGGCGCGGCGACCGTCGAGGCGACCGCTTCCCCGATAGGACTTCTCGCCGTGATCCGGGGCGGTCACCATGTCGGAGGTCAGTCCCGGGTGCGGCAGCTCCGGTTGGTGTTCGCGATCGGGGGCGGGGTACTGCGTAGTGGGATCCTGCCGGGCGTACTGGTCGGTCATTCTCGTACCCTTCTTCGTCTTCTGTCGAATCGGCAAGCAGGACTGATAAGTTCGCCGAATCAGAGGCGCTTCCCGCCACGCTTACCCCTTCCTGAGCACCCGGAAACCGGCTGCATCCGCGACCGGAAGCCGTGCGTCGACAGATCAGGGCAGGGGGCCGGTTTCCGACAGTGCGGTGTTTCCGCGTAGGCCGTGAGCGTCTTTGCCGGGGGAGGCGCCGAACAGACGGCGGTATTCGCGATTGAACTGTGAGGGGCTGTCGTAGCCGACGTGATGCCCGACGCCGGCGACGTCACCGGGGTGACCGGGGGAGTATCAACGGGATGTCACCCCTCAATTCGCCGGCAATATCCGCCGAACCGCGCGAATCGTGGCCGCCGGGATCGCCGGATGCCACACCTCGCGATCAGAGTAGGACCAGGCGTACGTCGGACTGCCGTCGCAAATGCAGTCGAGTAGTCCCGGCTCGTCGAGTTCATCGGCCGACCATTCGTACAAATGCTGCAGCCGCGGCCCGATCAGACCGTAGTCCAGCATCTCACCGACGTTGTGCTCAGCGGCGACATACGCCGCGACGTCGTCTCCGAGGGGATATCGGTCGGGAAGGACCCGAGAAAGGGACAGGAAGATCCCGGTCATCGAGAGGCGAGGATCTCCCAGAATGGGGCCGGCCGGCGCGAGCCGCCCCAGCGCCAGACGCGGCGCCGCGACCAGGGCATGGGCGTAGAGAACACGGAGCAGTACCACGTTGAGAAAGAAGCGCTCCGGACGGCTCTCGGTACAGGCAAGGTCGCGATGGTCCAGGTAGGCGGAGGCAATGCTCGCATTGTGGGCCCGGTACCACGTACGTGCGGTCGGATCGGCAACGAACAGCATCCACAGATCGACCGTGTGCGAGGACGGCGTCCCTCCCATTCCGCCGCTCCGGGCGACGGCCTCGCAGCCGTCGCGCATCAGCCGTTCGTTGACCGCTCGCCACCACGGACTGCCGGGCGGCATCGCACCGAGCGGCGCCAGCACGCCGCGACCGATCTGCCAGCGCATGAACGACAGTGCCGCCCGGCGGAACGGCAAGTGCCGGGGTGCGTTGCCGATCGGACCGTGATAAGTACGGGCGATCAGCGCGAGTCGAGCTGCAGGATCGTCACGCACAGCGTGGACCTGATCGACTGCCCACTCTGCGGCGGAACGTCGCGAACTCACGCTCCCTATTGTCGGACCCGCCGGTCCGAGGAGGAAGGGTGCGATTTCTACTCGGCCGCCTCGCCGGTCGGCCGCTGATCGGTTGCCGACACGGAGAGAGGTAACCGGCCAGGCCTGCCGAGGCGCCGAAGCCATCGTGCCGAGACACGCGCGGGACTACGGTAGCTCCTCGACGGTCACCCATCTCGGGTCTATCCCGGCCCGAAATCCCTTCCACGACGGATGGCGGAGCCGCCGGTCCAGGGTGAACTCGCGGTACTCGACGGTGCCGACGAGAATCGGTTCCACCCAGCGCGCGTGAGTGGCAAGCTCATCGGGAACATGATTGTCGAAGGGGCTGGTAGGGCGCTCGAGTGGCCGGAGCAGCATGAGCGTTCGGCGCCGGTGGGATTCGGTGAAGCCGGAGCCGACGTGCCCGACGAATATCAAGCCGACCTGGTCCGCGTGGGCACCGACGATCAGCGACCGCAGACCGCCGCGGCTGGTCGCTTCCCACCCGCCGACGACCACTTCGGCGCTGTTGCGTAGCGGAGTTTTGATCCAGTCCGGTGAGCGGCGTCCGGGGCGATAGGGCGAGGTCATTCTCTTGGCGACAATTCCTTCATGGCCGTGCGCGTCGGCCAACCGGAGCATGTCCTCGCCGTCGACGTCGACCCAGTGTGGCGGGACCTGCAGAGCCTCACCCTCCAGACCGAGGTTCAGGTCGGCCAGGAGTTGTCGGCGCTCGAGGTACGGCCACCGCAGGATCGGCGCCCCGCGGTGCACCAGCAGATCGAAGATGTTAAAGGCGACCGGTACGGCGCGCTGCAGCGCGGCCGGTGGATTCTGGATGGGGGTCCGCTGTCGGAGCAGGTCGAAGCGCGGTCGGCCGCTGCCGGCAGCGGGCGCGACGATCTCACCATCGACTGTTACGCCTCGGCCTGGGTTGATCTCGGAGAGTCCGGCGGCGATCTCCGGGTATGCGGCGGTGATGTCGGCGCCGTCGCGGCTGAACAGGTGCACCGCGGCCGGGGTGACGGTGGCGACGGCGCGTACACCGTCGAATTTCATCTCCACCGCCCAGTCGTCTCCACCCGGCGGTGAGCCGAGCGTCGCGAGCATCGGTTTCACCGGGCGGAGAGGTAGTGCGGGCTGATGGGCGGGCACAATGCTGATTCTCCCCCCTCGTTCTGCCCCGGCGCGGCATCGCCCGGATCGACGTCAGGTGGATGCCGATCACCCTCGCCACACTCCACATCCCGCCAGAACTGCCGACCCCAGCTATCTCAGCGATACGGTCGTCGGAGCACGCGACAAAAAGCCGCCCACCGACGCTAATCAGTGTTTCTGGCGTGCTGGCGGTGCCGCTCGCGGAAACGAGCGCGGTGCCGCTCGAGGACGACGACGTCGGTATCGCGGAGAGCCTGCCGTTGTCCGCGGGCGATGGCGTATCGCACGGCGGCACTGCGCCGCCGCAACATCTGTGCGTGGGTGGCTGCGAAGTCGTCGTCGAACAGAATCGCTGCGGCCTCGTCGCATTCGATCAGCACCCACTCGTACGCCAGCCGGGCCGGGGCAGCGTCGTCGAAGAACAACGGCATCACCGTGTCGTCGACCAGGTGGAAGGGAATGCGCGCGATTCGGTACTGGAGGCGGCCGAGCGCTCGTGCCGCGGCTGCGACTCCCATGCATTCGATGGTAAGTGGTACGACGTGCACGCGGTATCAATTCCGCTGCCTCACAGTCGGACCGGGTTCCTTGTGAGCGGCCCGCCGCTGAGCCCGCCGACAATTCCGCTGCTGAGGATCGACACGCAACCAGGTGTGCCGACAATCGACCGGATGGTGTAGCAGACAGTGGACACACTATGCGACCACGTCGAG